>Ga0335070_10004799_pt1 | contig 15855 bp, 14 predicted proteins | sample Lox_Sample_13_FD_206722 | JGI IMG/M metagenome (GOLD analysis project Ga0335070, IMG submission 206722) | Soil microbial communities from Loxahatchee National Wildlife Refuge, Florida, United States - Lox_Sample_1.3 | ecosystem: Environmental > Terrestrial > Soil > Wetlands | place: USA... | reverse complement strand
GGCCGATCGAACGGTCGGCGCTGTTCATCGTCCCGATGATGAATAGGTTGCTGGGAAAAACAAAGTTGCGGCCCGACAGCAGTCGCACCGTGGTGCCGCGATACTCCAGCAGTTGCAGCAACTCGCCCAGTACGGCTGCCGTATCGCAGCGGTTTATCTCATCCAACACCAACACGTGTCGGGCCTTGGCGTCGTAATCCTTCAGCCCCGCAACCCACTCCAGGAAGAATCCGAGCCGCGGTTCGAACGTCAACGATCCGTCCTTGGAAACTGGCTTGAGCCCCTCAAAAAAATCTTCGTAAGCCCAGTTGGCGTGCATGTACAGAACGTCAAAGCTGCCTTGCGGTTGGCCTTGGCGTTGGCGGACGAAATAGCGGGCGAACTGTCGCGCGACGTAGGTCTTGGATGTACCGGGTGGACCGACGAGGATAGCCTGCTGCTTGGCCCAAAGAGCGTCTTGCAGCTCGTTGAAAAACTCCTCGCAGAGCGCCGTGAGTTCCGCGAGTTCCCGAATCGTTTTCGGGGCACTTTCGTCGACGTCGTTCTCATCGTCCGGTTCAGCAACGGGCGCAGGGGGTCCGACTGTCTCCCAACGGCCTGTCATGGCGCCATCGAAGAAGGGCCACGTCCATGTGAAGTACTCTCCGATCTCGTCGACTAGCTTCTCGGCGTGGTCGGGCAGCGTCTGGAGCGGGTACTCGCGGACGATGCCTATGTTCGTCAACTTACCGTCCATGCCCAATGTGTTGTCTGCAGCCTTTGCCAGCCGGTCGGCAAACACCGCTGGCGACAACTCCAGTATGGTGTCGCCCGCAAACAGCCGCACAATCGTATTGGACGGTGCACCACGAACGTAATCGGCGACGCCATGCCGATTGGCAGCCATCGCCGTCAGCAGCCGCTCCATGTATTGCCCACAGTAGTTGCCCATCGACAAGCCGTAACGCCAAACGCAATCGCCACCGAGCAAACGCACGAACAACTGTACTGATTTCGTCTTGCTGCCGGCCGCCGGATCGTAGAATGCGAACCAGTAATGATCGTGGTAGCCGCCTTTGCCGTAGTCATTTTTCTTTAGGATAGACAAGTGCCGTTTGCCACCGGCCACAACGGGGCTCAGTCGTTGGATATACCGCCTCCGCAACTGATCGACGATTGCCTGACTCGGATCGCGCAGGACGTGTTCGTAGCGCCGCTTGTTTCGCTCGTGCCATGGACCGTCCTCGATGTGCTGGGGCAATTCCATCACAAACGCCACAGTCTGGTCCGTGAAGCCGGGACTCGCCTCGTCGTCGCCGCCACCGTCATTGGTCACCACTTCGTCAGCTTCACCGTCGACGGCCTCTTCGTCCTCCGAGGCCAGCCGCTGTTGCCTGATGTTGTCGTCTGTCTTGATCGCCTCCAGCAACTTCGCCCGCTCAGCTTCAGTCAGCTCTGCTCGCGTGTAGTACGGTGCGAAGCTTGGCGCACCAGGTGCGTGCTTCAACTGATGATCTTCGGGTGATATCAAAACGGTCTTCCTACCGGTGACAGGATCTTTCGGCAGGAATTCCACGGCGGCAAAAAAGACATCTTCCGGGACGGCCCAGGCATGTAGTACGCCATTGTCCATGTCCCAGTGAACCAACAGATTCACGGCAGGTTGTTCTCGTGCAAGCGAATGCAACTCTTCCCCCACCGACGGGATCAGGTTTGTCCAAAACTGGTCAGCGATCCTTGAGTTGCGAAGTCCAATGAGGCCGCCGTTCCAAGAAATGAATGAATGATGCTTGTGCTGCGGCGCCTTGCCACTTTGGGCTAGGCGATGACATGCCAGCATCGCCATGCAGCGGCCAGCATTCCTTCGCCGTTGCTCGTCGACCCTCATCGGCGGCAGCGTCGTCGGAGACTGTCGAAGCAGACTCAGAATCTGTTCAGAATACTCGGCATGGCTCATGGCGTTACAATATACACCCGTGCTGACCCGCTGCCTATCAAGTCGAAGTCAAGCCGCGTGCGCGCTCAACGACCTGAATGCACTGCCAGTGGTTAAGCGTCGCGACGCTCGAAGAGGGGAAGCTGTGGACCCTGTGTTGCCCCCTCCGACGCGGGTGCGCCCGTCGAAACGATCACCCCGCCTTGCGGAACATCTCGTACCGCTCCTCCAACAGATCTGACCGTGGGCGCAAGCGCTGGTCACGTGGCAGGTGGATCAGCTGGCCGGCGATCTCTTGCAGGCCGTGCCGGAGCATCGGACCGTCGATCTCTTCCAGAATGTCGCGCCGGACTTCGATGACGTGGTCGGGTCGCACGCCGAGGATGCACGCGTCGAAGGCCGCGTGGTGCAGCTTGCAGAGGGCGAGTCCGTTGGGAACGATCGGCTCGCCGCGCGGGTGTCCATCGGGAAGGATGTGCGCGGCTTCGAGGAGCTCACGGTGACGCAAACCGGCAGATCGCACACGTCTCACGATACGCGTTGAGCACGCGCGTGCGGAAGGTGGTCTGGTGCAAGCGGCGCACGGTCAGCGTTGTGACGTAACTCCGGCGGGCCTCGGCGATCTGGTCCGCCGGTGCCGCCGAGGTCAGGAGACCGAGTTGGCGATCGTCGATGGCAACCTCGAAGGTCAGTGCCGACGGATCATCGCCGACGATGAACACCGGCCAGACGGGCATGTACTCGTCTTTCACAACACCGTAGAGATAGATGAGCGGCACGCGCCGCTGCACCGCCAGCCGCAACCCGACGTTGTCGCGGTGGCGTGGATCGGTGCCGCGATAGCGGTAGCTGAGGAGTCCCTGCTCATCGAGCCCGTCGTCGTAGGGCCGCGGCTCCCCCTGGCGTACTGGCGCAGTGGCAATGCTGATCGGCATGTCGGGCAGGACCGCCGGCTTGAAAATCCCCTGCCGCCCAATCAAACGGCACGCGCTTGCCGTCGAACACGAATCCCGACGAAAGGATCGACCATTGGAGAACCTCACCGTGAAGCGCCGTCTGTTCGCTGAGAAACTCGAACGCCCGCAGGCGAACTTGGCGATCGAGAGCGTCGGCCGACATGGTGGCGGCGATCAGACAACCGGACCGGCGTCGAAGTCAACCGCGGCACCTCGGCTGCAATAGCGCCACCTCCGCACGGAGACGTTGCCGGCGCTGGTTGGAACGAGCGGCGATCGGGCCGCGATCTGGTAGACCGCTCCCCCCCTGCTGCGCGAGCTGACGGTACCAGGAAGCCGACTTTCTTCCGTCTACAGCGGCAGATTCCCGGTCGCCGCCCGCGTCGATTTGTCCTTCTTGTAAGCGTCGATGGTGCGCTGGGCGATGCGCCACTGGTGCACCTCGTCGGCACCGTCGGCGAAGCGTGCCCAGCGGGCCTGCTGGGCCATGCGCGCCAGCGGCGTATCGAGCGAGTAGCCGAGCGCGCCGTGCACCTGGATGGCGCGGTCGATGATGCGGTTGAGCGAGTTCGCGACGAAGTGCTTGGCCATCGACACCTCGCTGCGGAAGTCCTCCTTGCGATCGATCTTGTAAGCGGCGTGCAGTACCATCAGCTTGCACTGGTATAGCTCCATCGCCGAGTCGGCGATCAGCCATTGGATGCCTTGCTTCTCGGCGAGCAGCGAGCCGTGCGCGTAGCGGTTGAGCGCGCGGTCGACCATCATGTCGAGCGCCACCTCGGCCTGGCCGATCCAGCGCATGCAGTGCGCCAGGCGCGCCGGACCCAGCCGTGCCTGGCCGAGCAGGTGTCCCTGGCCGCGGCCGCCGAGCATGTTTGCCTTCGGCACGCGGAGATTCTCGATGCGGATCTCGGCGTGATTGTGGTGCCCAGCCATCGTCAAGACGTCGCGCACGACACTCCATCCCGGCGCCGGCAGGTCGACGAGGAAGGCGGAGTTCGCCGCCTGCGGAATCTCCGGGTGGTCCTCCGTACGCGCGATCAGGATGGCGAACTTGGCGCCGCTGGCGCCGGAGATGAACCATTTGTGTCCGTTGACGACCCACGAATCGCCATCGAGCACGGCGCGTGTCTGGATGAGCGTCGGATCCGAACCGGCGACCTCCGGCTCGGTCATCGCAAAGCACGAGCGCACGACGCCTTCGCACAGTGGCCGCAGGTATTTCTCCTTCTGCGCGTCGTTGGCCCAGTGCAGCAGGGTGTGCATGTTGCCCTCGTCGGGTGCCTGCGCGTTCAGCGCGTACGGTCCGAACCCCGACTTCGCCGCTTCCGCCGACACGGCCGCCATGGCGACGTGTCCGAGGCCCATACCGCCGAACTCCTTCGGCATGTGCGGCAGCCACAGACCCCAGTCCTTGGCGGCGACGCGCATTTCGATGATCGATTGGATGAGGAAGCGGCGGTCGTTCTCACGTTCGGCGATGCGCGCCTCAGCGGGGCGCACGACCTCGGCGATGAAGCGCCGGACCTTCAGTCGCAGTTCATCGATCTCTGGGGGGAAGCTGAAGTCAATTGCCATGGCAGCATCCTTTCGCGTCTGACAACGTGCAGGGCTCACGATCAATGCCGCTGCGCGAGTTCCGAATCAAGCGGCAGTGATGCCGTGGGGCGCTTTGCTTCGGCAGCGGCCACTGCCGATGCACGGACTATTGCGGCCCAACCGACCAGCGCTGCTGGTTCGGTTCTAGGGATGAACGGCCATCCGATTGGGCACACCAATTCGGACGCCCAACACGAGTGGGACCTGCGGCGAGCACGCGTTCCAGCCGCACTTCAGCCGAGCAGCTTCTCGACGGCACTCGCCACTTCTTCGGACACCGGTGCCGTTGGCGGCGCAAAGCGCGCCGCCACGTTGCCGCGGCGATCGATGAGGAACTTGGCAAAGTTCCAGACGATATCACCCGGGCCGTCGGGCTGCGTCGGCTGCGCAGTCAGGTACGCGTAGAGCGGGTGGCGCGTGGGGCCGTTGACGTCGATCTTGGCGAACATCGGAAACGTCACCCCGTAGCGCGTCTCGCAGAACTGCTTGATCTGCCCTTCGGTGCCGGGCTCCTGCGACCCGAACTGGTTGCAGGGAAAGCCCAGCACGACCAGCCCGCGGTCGCGGAAGTTCTCGTACAGTTCCTGCAGCCCGGCGTAATGCGGTGTGAGGCCGCATTGCGAGGCCACGTTCACCACCAGCAGCACCTTGCCGGCGTAGTCGCGCAACGGCTGCTCCGCTCCATCGATCGTTCGTGCCGTGTAATCGTAGATTGTCATACTACGCGCTTGGCAGAAGAGCGCGGCTGATGCAACCGGGCCTGCGCGCCCCACACCCGCTGGTGTTGCCTCCCTGGCTCGACGGCCGCTGCGCCAGAACGTATCATCGCGCTCACGGCAACGCCGCGACCGATGGCTCTGGTAAATCCACGCCGCCACCTTCCCTTCTGGGCTTGCATCGTGCTGAGCACGGCGAGCCCCGCCGTGGCGGCCATGATTCTCTGGGCCATGGGGCGCGCACCCTATTACCAGTCGGGTCCGATCACGCTGTGGTACGGCGACGCGTGGGGACCGCAGAACTCGCAACAATTGACCGATCCATATACGTTCACCCACGTCACGCACGGCATCTTGCTCTACTGGCTCCTGCATCTGGTGGCGCGGCGAGTACCGGTCCGCGCGCGTGGCGCGCTGGCCATGTGCATCGAGTCCGCGTGGGAAGTCTTCGAAAACACCGCCATGGTCATCAACCGCTATCGCGCGGCGACCATGGCGCTGGGCTACTACGGTGACAGCGTCCTCAACTCGATGGGTGACATCCTGGCGTGCGCCGTCGGGTTCCTGATTGCGGCATGCCTGCCGACACGTGCGACCGTCATCCTGGTGCTCGCGTTGGAGGTGACGCTCGCGCTGTGGATTCGCGACAGTCTGCTGCTCAATGTGGTAATGCTCATCTATCCGATCGCGGCCGTGAAGACCTGGCAACTCCGGGCGGCGGCGATCACAAGCACGGTCGCACCCGGCACAATTCGTCCCGCGGGCGCGGCCTGAGCCCCCTCACCGCGTGGCACGCCCGCTTTCGTTGATCATGGCGCGGATCGTTTCCATCCGTCCGCGCACTTCAGGAAGCGCGTCGAGCTGGCTGGTCTCGGTGGGCAAGCGGTATCGCCAGTTGTGGCTATTGGTGGTTGCCGGCGTGTTGATGCGCTCGCGCCAACCGAAGAGGTCTTGGATGGGCAGGATCGTGAGCACGGAACCCGCATGGTAGAGACGCCGGAGCACTGCCAAGTGCAGCTCCGGCGTCTCCAACGAGTGCGTTTCATTCCTTTTCACTTCAGGCTCGGCCAGATGCAGCATGTCGAGGAGCGCGGCGCGCTCGTTGCCCGGGACACCCTCCAACCAGGGCACCAGCGTGTCGGTATCGTGTGTTCCGCTGGTGGCGACGGACAGCGGTGCATATGAGCGCGGGTCGATGAAGGCCTCCCCGTTGCGTTCCCAGCGCAGAACCTTGTAGCCCGGGATTTGGAGCCCTGTCAGACAGTCACGCACCCAGTCGGGAACCGTACCGAGATCTTCGGCGATCACGGTGCTGGCACCCGCCTCCTCGATGACAGCGGAAAGCAAGTCGTGTCCCTGAGCGACCTGCGCGGGCTGCTCAGGCGGTACGAAGCCTGCGGTGCCGTTCGCCGACACTGGAATGGCGTAGGTGCGGAAGAGACCGACGGCGTGATCGATGCGGAAGAGATCGAAGAGCTCACCGCCCTGCCGGGCGCGCTGCCGCCACCATTGGTAACCGCAGGCGCGCATCGCCGCCCAATTGTACAGTGGCAGACCCCACGCCTGACCGGTGGCACTGAATGCGTCCGGCGGTGCACCCGCCGAGCTGTGCAGATCGAACAGCTCCGGGTGCGCCCAGACGTCGGCGCTGTCACGTCCGCAGACAAACGACAAGTCTCCTTTGATGAGAACGCCGCGGCGCCGTGCGTGTTCGCGCACTGCGCTCCATTGTTCGGCTGCAATCCACTGCAGATATTGGAAGAACCGGATGCGATGCTCCAACCCGGACGCGGCGTGTTGCAGCGCCGGCGCATCGCCGTTGCGCAGCGGTTCCGGCCACGTTTCCCAGCTGATCCACCGGTGCCGTTCCTTGAGGGCGCGAAACAGCGCGTAGTGATCCAGCCACCATGCATGGTGGCGGCGAAAGCTTTCGAACGCGGCGCAGCGGTCGTTTGATGCCGGCAGATTCTGGAAGGCGGCGAAGCCAAGATCCAGGAGTTGCAGCTTCAACGCATAGACGCCGCGGCGTTGGCGCTGCGGCGAGTGTCGCCAGCGGCGGATCTGTCGACGCACCCGCAGTGTGCGGAGAAACTCCTGCGCGGCGCCGCTGCGCTCGACCTCCGGCACCTGCCATACCGAGATGTATGCCGGGTCGAGCGCGAACGCAGTCAGCGTGTTGTAGGGACTGGCCTCCCCGATCGCCGTCTCATTGATCGGGAGGAGTTGAATGACGCGCTGATCCCACCGGTCCATCCAATCGATGAATGGGAGGAGGTCGAGGATCTCGCCCGTACCGAGATCGTGCGGGCCGCGCAACGCAAACAACGGCAGCGCGACACCGGCGGCGCGTGTGAACTGTTGAGATGCGGACACGAGCAGAGGGACCGTGTCGATCAGGACACAATAATCTCCGGCTCCAGCCGGATCTCGCTGTTGAGAGAGTTCGAGATATAGCAGTTCCTCTCGGCCATCTTGACGAGGCGTTCCACCTTGCTGCGATCCACCTCGGGGCCGATGGTGATACGTGGCTTCACCAGGATGCGAGTGATCACTGGGCCGCGTCCCTCCACCCGTTCGAGGGCGCCGGTTGCCGCGGCCGTGTACGCTTTCACGGGCACCTTCGAGTTCTTCGCAATCGTGAAGAAGGTCAGCATGACGCAAGCGTTTACCGCCGCCACACAGAGATGCTCGGGCGACCAGACGTCATCGCTGCCACCAAATTCGGGTGGTGCGCCGATGGCAACTGCGGGGCGGCCCTGCGCGGCCAGCGTCCCTTTCGAGGCATCACTCCATGTAACCGTCGTTTCGTAGTGGTGTTTCTCATCCGCCATCGCTTCGGTCTCCCTGGATTTACGCTATGCGGACCGAAGCAGGAGGTCAATTGGGCGCCCGAGGGGGCCGAATTTCGCTTGACAAACATGCGGCATACAGGTTACGCCTCAGCTACCGCTGGGGTCAGTGTATGCATCAGATATTGCGACTGGGGAGCGTGCCGAGCTGTCATCGCTCCTCTGGCTGCGCGTCCTATACACGTCCATTCCATCTGCGGAGTGACGGTGGAGTCGTTTTCGGTTGCCCAATGCGGTAAAGCGAGCGATCGTGGGTGAGTGAGGAAGAGGGAAGAAGAGATGTGTGGAAGGAACCCCACCCGTGTTGCCGCATGCCTGAGGGGAACGAGTCTTGGGGTATTGGTAGGCGCCCTGGTGAGTGCCAGCGCTGTCTTCCTCAATGCGGCTGCGGCGCCTGCGCAGAGCCCGCCGGGCTGTAACGCGAATCGGTTGCACATCAATATCGACGTGACTCCGGCCAGCGTACCAAATGGTACGATGGTGGAGTACACAGTGATGGTGACGAACGGCACCGTTCCCCAGGGCGCGTGCGACGTTTCGCATGCCACGGTCACGTTCTGCTGTCCGGGGCCGGATGGCAATCCTGTTCCGGGACCCGCGGGCTGCACCAACGTGCCGGTGACCACCCAGCCCTGCGAGGTGAACGGAGCATCCAACTGCTCCCCAACGGCGGGTTCAGCCAATCTCACTTTTCCGGCGGACGGATCAGCCGATATTACAGTCCCGGGGTTGCGGTGCACGATCAACCTCAACCCGGGTGTTACGCGGGCCCGAGCGAAGGGGCAAGTCAACGACGGATACATCCTGGCTCAGACCGCTGCCGGTGTGCCACAGCCCGAGCTGGGAAAATTGCTGGATGTGTTCCTCATTGTCCCGACGCCGACAACGACGCCCACCGATACACCTACGGCCACTCCACCCACCTCACCCACACCGACCGCTCCTCCGACTGCAACGCCTACTGACACCCCCACCTCTACACCAACCGCTACCCCAACCTCCACGAAGACGCCAGGACAGAACGACTGCTGCGAGTGCCCGGACGAACCAGAGCTCTGCTCCAACCCGACCGGTGGTCAATGCAACTTGATTTGTCCGAGCGGCACGCCGCCAGCGATCGTCTCGAACTCGTCATGCGTCGGCCCTCCGCCTACGACCACGGGAACCCCGGGAACACCGGCAAGCGGGGGCTGCGCGACCTTCACTCCGACACTGACGCCGACCCCGACCGCCACGCCGCTGTGCCTCGACAACGGCCCCGGCGGCTTGCCCGACCTGATCCCGGGATACTGTGACGCGCTAAGGATCGATTGCCTGGCGGAGATCTGCATGTCACCGGTGCCGCCGCGCAGGCCGAACGGTTTACCGGACAACCACGTGACTTGCACGCACAACGATCCGACGTGCGACGCGGTCGCGGGTGACGATGCTTGCACTTTCACCTACAGAATTTGCTTCAATCTGATCAGCCTCGAAAAGCGCTTTGTATGCAATGCGGAGGGCCCGGTGACGAACGTGTTCCTGCACTTTCCGAATGAGGTCAAGCCGAAGACGTCGTTCGACACCGAAAACCGCGACGCCTTCGAAGCAGCCCTGATCGAACTCGGGGGTGTCGTGGACTTCGCTTTCAAGGGGAGATCGATCGCGTTCAATCCGCCGCTGGCGGGGTCGGTCTGCACCCGTTCAATACCCTACAAGCTTCCGCTCTTGCAAAATGCCAAGACGCTGGCGTTTTCAGCCCGCAAAGCCAGGGTGAACTGGCACGTCTACCGGCCCACTGGGAGATTCGACGGCGACCATCTCTACTTGAAGTGCAAGCCCTAGGGTTCATCGGGTTGGCGGTACGAATCTTCTGACCCCTGGGAACACCTGGGCCAGTGGTGCTCGCTCACCACGCCTTCGTATAATTGTGTTCACACGAAGGGTGAAAGGTCGTAGCGCTCAGGGCGAAAATCCTATAGCCCTGACCCAATGCAGATTGTCCCCCTCACCCTCGACGGCAAGCACATCCGGCTGGAGCCGCTGTCGCTGGCTCATCAGGCGCAGCTCTCTGAGGTCGGATGCGATGACAACATCTGGCGCTGGAGTCCGCGGGCGGCCATCCGCACGCCGGACGACATGCGGCGCTACATCGAGAGCGCGCTGCAGCAGCATTCGAAGGGCGCCTCGCTGCCGTTCGCGACGATCGAGCGTGCGTCCGGGCGCGCCGTCGGCAGCACGCGCTTCGCCGAGATCGATGTCGAGCATCGCCGCGTCGAGATCGGCTACACGTGGATTGCACCACCGTGGCAGCGCACGGCGGTGAACACCGAAGCCAAGTACCTCATGATGCGCCACGCCTTTGAAACATGGGAATGCATCCGCGTCGAGTTGAAGACCGACTCACTCAACGAGCGCTCGCGCAACGCCATCCTCCGCATCGGGGCAAAGGAGGAAGGGGTGCTGCGCAATCACATGCTCACGCACGGCGGGCGCCTGCGCCACTCGGTGTACTTCAGCGTCATCGCCGCAGAATGGCCGGCCGTGAAGGCCAGCCTCGAAGCCAAACTGGCCCGTCCCTATCCGCCGCGTTGAAGACGAGTTGCGATGCCGTGTGCGGGTCGATACTATTCCGCCTCCACACATGGCCAAGAAGGTGTACCTGCAGAGCCTCGGCTGTCCGAAGAACCTCGTCGACAGCGAGATGATGCTCGGGCTGATGGCTCGGGACGGGGCTGAAATCGTGCTCGATCCGGAGGCGGCCGACGTGACGATCGTCAACACCTGCGGCTTCATCGGCGAGGCGAAGAAGGAGTCGGTCGATACCATCCTCGAACTCGGCCGGCTCAAGGAATCGGACCCGTCGAAGCGCCTGATCGTCACTGGCTGCTTGGTGCAGCGCTACGGCAGTGAACTGCAAGCGGCGTTACCCGAGGTCGACGCCTTCCTGGGCACTGGCGACTTCGACCGGCTTCCCGAGTTGCTGGCCGATGGCGGACCGCCCAACGCAACCGTTTATGGCGGTGCCGCACACCTCTTGCCGCACCTGACCATCCCGCGTGTACGCACCGGGCATTTCTTCAGTGCATACCTGAAGATCTCCGAGGGCTGCGATCACACCTGCAGCTTCTGCATCATCCCAAAGATCCGCGGGCGTCATGAAAGCCGCTCCATGGAATCGGTGCTCGCGGAGGCAACAGCGCTGGCCGCCGACGGCGTGGTTGAGCTGAATCTCATCGGGCAGGATCTGACGGCGTACGGGCGCGAGCGGCGTGACGGCTCCTCGCTCGCCGCACTGTTGCGCGCGTTGGTGCGCATCGACGGGCTGCGCTGGATCCGACTCCTCTATAACTACCCCCGGTACGTCACCGACGAGTTGCTGGATACGATCGCGTCCGAAGCGAAGATCTGCTCGTACATCGACATGCCCTTGCAACACATCAGCGATCGCATGCTGCGTGCGATGCGGCGCGAGCGTGATGGTGCCGCCGTACGACGGTTGGTTGCGCGCCTGCGCGCGCGCATCCCCGGTGTGGCGCTGCGGACGTCGTTCATCGTCGGCTTCCCGGGGGAGACGGACGCCGACTTCGCTGAACTGGTCGTTTTTGCGAACGAGACGTGTTTCGATCGGCTCGGCGTGTTTCGCTATTCGAAGGAGGAAGGTACGGCGGCCGCAACTCTCCCCGGCCAGCTCCCGGAGCACGTGAAACGTCATCGGTACAACGTCTTGATGCGTGCGCAAGCCGAGGTTGCGATCGCAATCAACCGCCGCCTCGTTGGGAGTGTGCAAGAAGTGTTGGTGTGCGGCGAGGACGATCACGGCCGCAGCTATGGACGGCTGGCCTCGCAGGCGCCGGACATCGACGGTGTGGTCTTTCTGAAGGAGCAGGCGGCGCCCGGGCAGATCGTCTCGGTGCGCATTACCGGTGCACGAACCTATGATCTCGAGGGCGAAATCGTCACCGGTGACGGGCGCAAACACGAAGACAAAATCGCCGTTGACACCGCGGGGGAATACCTCTAGATTTCGGCGCCCTCAAAGGAAACCGTATGCGCAAAGCGTTCCTCAAATCAGCTCGCGACAAGCTCATGGAGATGCGCCGTCAGGTCCTACGGGAGATCAGTAACGACCTGAAGCAGGGGCGCGAAGGTGCGAAAGACGAGGGTATGGACACCTACGATCTCGCCAGTGAGGAGCGGGATCGCGAGATCAGCTTCATCCTCACGGATCGCGAGCGTGAAAAACTGCAAGCGATCCAGGAAGCGCTCGAACGTGTCGACGATGGTAGTTACGGGATCTGCGAGAGCTGCGAGTCGGAGATTGCCGAGGCGCGGCTGGGGGCGTTGCCGTTTACGCGCCTGTGCGTGAACTGCCAGGCCGAGCGCGAGAAGGAAGCCAAGGCGGCGCGCCGCTTTGACGACGAGCGCGCCTACCGCAAGCTCGGCGCCACCGACGTCGACGAAGAAAACACCTGAACCCGACGCGCAGCTGACCGACGACGGGAAGAGGCGGTGCGTCGCGGGACCAGATGGTCTCTCGACGTACGATCGGCCGTCTGGGAATTCGGTGGCGAACACGACACCTGCGGCGCTGCGCAACGATCTCGTCACGATCTTTCGTGCGGCGCTGGCCGCGGTCGACCCGCTGCACTTGGTCGCCCGACATCTGGTCAGAGAGGGCTCCGAGGTCTCCGTGCACGCCGCCGGCGGCGCCGCCGTCTGGCGTTCGCCAACCCTCATTGTCGGTGCCGGAAAGGCGGCGGCGTGCATGGCAAAAGCTTGCGAAGAGATTCTTGGTGTCGAGAATGTACGTGGACACGTCGTCGTTGCTGATGGCTGTCGCAGCGAAACGCAATCCATAACGGTTGCCGAGGCGGGCCATCCCTTGCCGGACAAGCGCGGCGCGCAGGCGACGCGACGCATCGTCCACTTGGTCAAGAGCCCACGCGCGAGAGCGGTTCTCTGTCTCGTTAGTGGCGGTGCGTCGAGTCTCCTCGTTCAACCGCGTCCACCGCTGCGCTTAGCCGACAAGCTGCGGACAACCCAGCTGCTGCTCGATTGCGGCGCAGACATCAGCGAGATCAACTGCGTCCGCAAGCACCTCTCAACAGTTAAGGGCGGAGGCCTAGCGCGTTTGGCTGCGGGCCAGCTGACCGGTCTGCTCATCTCCGACGTGGTCGGTGATGACCCCGCGACGATCGGTTCCGGACCAACCGCGCCGGATACAACGACCTTCGCGGACGCGTGGAGCGTGCTCGAACGGTATGATCTGACCAAACATGTGCCGGTCAGGGTCGCACAGTTGCTGCGAGACGGAATGCACGGCCGTGCTGCAGAGACCATGAAGCCCGACAGCCCGGAGGCCGGCCGCTGCTACAACGTCGTCATTGGTTCGAACCGCACGGCGCTCGAGGCCGCGGCTCGAGCTGCAAGAGGAGCAGGCTGGCACGTGGTCTTGGAGGCACAGGCGTTGACCGGCAACACCACCGCGGCGGCGCGCCGCTTCGGGGCGCGGCTGAGGGAGCTAGCGCAGTTGCGGAGGCCACTCGCCCTGCTGGCAGGTGGCGAGACCACGGTCAGAGTGCGGGGACGTGGACGGGGGGGCCGCAATCAGGAGTTCGCACTTGCGCTGGTGCACGAGGTAGCGGGAGCGCCGGTGGCCGTTCTGAGCGCCGGCACAGATGGAGTGGACGGACCGACCGACGCCGCCGGTGCGTTCGTCGATGGCACCACCCTGGAACGGGTGCGGACTCACGACTTGAACGCTGAAGCGGCTTTGGCAAACAATGATTCCTACACCTTCTTTGCTCAACTCGGCGATCTGTACCGGTGTGGTCCGACGGGAACCAACGTCATGGACCTCAAGATCGCACTGGTCACCGCGTGACCGCGCGACTCCTGGCCCCACCCCATCCGGCGTGTTAGAAACCGAGCGTGCGTCCGGGGTATCTTTCAGAGATCTTTGTGTCGTTCCAGGGCGAAGGCGCCCACGTCGGGCGACGCCATCTGTTCGTCCGCCTGGCTGGATGCAACCTTCGCTGCCGCTACTGCGACACACCGGACAGCCTCGAACGCACCGCCAACTATGCCGTCTATGGCGACCGTGGGGTGGAAAAGCGACCCAACCCGGCTTCTGCCGCTGACGCGGTGGCGCTGCTAACGGGAATTTTGGACCGGCAAGCACCGATTGATGCCCTGGCGCTAACCGGCGGCGAGCCATTGGTGCAGGCCGAGTTTCTCGCCGATTTGCTGCACGCTGGTCAGTTCCCCATCCCAATCCTCCTGGAAAGCAATGGTGTTCTACCCCAGAAGCTGCGACACGTACTGCCGATGGTCAGCATCATCAGCATGGACATCAAACCCCCGTCGAACACCGGTGAGGGCCCCTTCTGGGAAGAACACGCAGAATTTTTGCGGCTGTGTCGCGGGAAGGACGTCTACGTGAAGCTCCTCGTCGACGAAACAACGAGTGCCGAGGATGTCGAGCTAGCGGCTGCCTTGGTTGCAGAGGCGCCGCAGCCGGTGCCGACCTTCATGCAACCGATTGTCGACCAAGGGGGTTTGCCCACCATTAGCGCCGAGCGGTTGACGCACCTGTACCGCGTCGCACGGCAGCGGCTGGATGCCGTACGAGTCCTGCCCCAGACACATAAGCTCCTCGGTATCCGTTAGACGCAGGGCATCATGAGAGGGCGACGGCAGTATCGGGTCACATTGATCCCGGGCGATGGAGTCGGGCCAGAGGTAATTGGAGCAGCCACGGAAGTTGTTGCCGCAGCGGGCGTCGCCATCACATGGGACCGGCAGATTGCTGGTGCGGCCGCTGTCGAAGCAGGCGGCGACCCACTCCCCGACGAACTGATACGCTCGATTCGCCGCAACCGGGTCGCCCTGAAAGGACCTTTGGCCACTCGCGTCGGGCGCGCCGGCTTCCGAAGTGTTAACGTGGCGCTCCGCAAGACGTTCGATCTCTACGCCAACCTGCGTCCCATCCGGAACCTGCCGGGGATTAAGTCAGCCTTCGAGGGGGTCGACCTGGTGGTCGTGCGGGAAAACACGGAGGATCTGTATTCCGGCATCGAGCATCAGATCGCTCCTGGTGTGGTTGAAAGCGTAAAGGTGATCACCGCAAAGGCATCACGGCGCATCGCGGCGTTCGCGTTCGACTATGCCGTCCGGCACAAGCGCCACAAGGTCACCGCGATCCACAAGGCCAACATCATGAAGCTCTCCGACGGCTTGTTCCTGAGCTGCGCCCAGCGCATGGGCAAGCGCTATCCCAAGATCCAGTATCAAGAAATGATCGTCGACAACGCGTGCATGCAATTGGTCTTGCGGCCCGGTCAGTTCGACGTGCTGTTGCTAGAAAACCTCTATGGCGACATCGTATCGGACCTTTGCGCCGGTCTGGTGGGGGGACTCGGCGTGGTTCCTGGGGCCAATCTCGGCTCCCGCTATGCGATATTTGAAGCCGTGCATGGCACTGCCCCTGACATTGCCGGCAAGAATATTGCTAACCCCACGGCGGCTATTCTATCAGCCGTACTGATGCTGCACCATCTCGGGGAGGACGCAGCAGCCACACGGATCCGCACAGCAGTTGAGACGGCCGTGGCGAAGGGTGGTTGCCTGACTCGCGACCTCGGCGGAAAGTCGTCGACGACACAGTTGACTCGGGCGATCATGGCCGAGTTAAGGCGGAGCTAATCCTCCTTGCCCATTTGTTGGGCATTGGTCGGATTGCAGGAGAAGCAAGTCGGCTGACGGTTTATCAGACGTTGGCTGCTCGCTGATTCATTTATTCTTCTTGACATTATTTAGCGGCCAGAGGTAGTATCTTT
>Ga0335070_10004798_pt1 | contig 15855 bp, 16 predicted proteins | sample Lox_Sample_13_FD_206722 | JGI IMG/M metagenome (GOLD analysis project Ga0335070, IMG submission 206722) | Soil microbial communities from Loxahatchee National Wildlife Refuge, Florida, United States - Lox_Sample_1.3 | ecosystem: Environmental > Terrestrial > Soil > Wetlands | place: USA... | reverse complement strand
GCCTTGCCAGTGGCAGCCCAGATCACACAGGCGAGTCGCTCCGAGCCATATCTTGCTCTGCGCCTCGACCTCGACGTGCAGAAGATCGCGGGCCTGGTGTTGAAGGTGTTCCCCAACGGTCTTCCGCCAGCGCAGCCTAGAAAGGCCGTTTACTTCACGGATCGCGACGCGAGCATCGTGAACGCCTCGGTTCGCCTCTTGGAGTGTCTTGCCCAGCCCGGCGATTCCGAACTTGTAGCGCCGCTCGTCATCGAAGAATTGCTCATTCGGCTGCTGCGGAGCCCGATTGGCGCGCGCGTCGCCCAGATGGGATTTTCCGAATCCAGCGTACACCGCATCGCCACGGCCATTTCCTGGCTGCGCGCCAACTATTCGCAGCCCTTCAAGGTAGAAGAACTTGCTGACCTCGTGCACATGAGCGTGTCATCGTTTCACGAGCATTTCAAATCCGTAACCTCCATGACGCCGCTGCATTACCAGAAAGTCCTGCGCCTGCAGGAGGCGCGCCGCCTGATGCTGGCGGCAATGATGGACGCCAGCACCGCCAGCCACCGCGTTGGTTATTTGAGCGCTTCCCAGTTCAGCCGCGAGTACACCCGCTTCTTCGGCAGCGCGCCCACCCGTGACATCGCCCGCTTGCGCCAGGACGCGCGGCTCCCAGCCTGAGTCGCTTTCGCTCGCGATGTCATTACCCGACCAAACAGACTCGGTGACGACGCGACGGAATTCGCCGGCTGGGACAACTTCGACGTGATTATCGGCGGGCCAGCCGGCGCACTCATCGGACTTCAGTTGCTCGTCATGACGCTCATCGCCGAGGTCCCGCGCGCCAGAGCCGCTCCTCAGGCCGCTCACGCGTTTTCCACCCCAACCATCATCTACTTCGGCGCAGTGCTGTTGCTTTCAGGACTCATCACGACGCCCTGGCGTAGCGCAACGTCTGCCGCGCCAGCCCGGGGTGTGGTGGGACGGGTTGGACTCGTGCGCTCCCTGTTTGTCGCGCGACGTCTGACGGCACAGACGTTCTACGACTTGTCTTGGAAGACCGGCTCTGTCACTTCGTCCCGCCGATCGCGGCCTATACGCTCCTGCTACTCTCCTCCGTGGTGAGCCGCGCCTATTTGCACGAGTCGCCTTCGCTGTTGCGGGGCCGGCCCTGCTGCTCCTCTTCACCGCCATCCACAATGCCTGGGACGCCGTCACCTATCACCTGTTTCACTCCCGGCCCTCCCCGCAGGAAACGGAACCCGCCGTCCGGCCTGACCAGCAATCGTAGTTCTGGCTTACCCGGAACTTTCCCAGTGCAACGCTGGGCAGGGAGGCAACCGCCCATTGTTCACCTGTCACAAGCAACGGTGAGGATCTTGCTTGGGCTCTGCCTCCAAGTTGTCGTACACTGCCCTCGAAAGGGTGTAGAGCTGTTGGCCTATGAGCCGCAGCCGTGCAAGCCATCCTCCCCGGGAGCTTCGACCCATGACGGGTCCTGTTCGACTTGGATATTGTGTCTCTCGTCCTCCCATCCCCTCCGCTCGACCTCGTAGCGCTTCCCACAACTCCTTTTTTATGAGGAATTTGCCTCTAAGTCTCACGCGGAGAGGAATTTACCCACCAAGTTCCCATAACTCCAATGGAATGACGATTTTGCGAGAATGGTATGGGGGAGGAGGTACCCCCTTTTCGCCGGCTTCCCAGGTGCCCCGCGGGGCGCGAACCGCCACTGTACCGCTATTTCATGTAGTCCAGCAGGTTTTCCTGCAGTACCCGCGCCGCTGCCGACATGGTTGCGGTGGTGGCGATCTGCGCCTGCGACAGGTTGGTCGCGGCCGTCGCCAGATCCACCCCGACCAGCGTGTTTTCGTCCGACTTGATATTGACCGATTCGCTTTGCAGAAACGTTTCCTGGGTGTTGATCTGGCTACTTACGTTGCCGTAGAACGTGCGCTGCTGCGTGACGTAGTCCAGAGCGCCCCGCAACTGGTTGGTGGCCGTGCCGATCGCCGTGGTGTCGCCCCCCTGCAACGCCGTCACCAGTTGCTGCAGCGAGCCCAGCAGGTTGGCGCTCGGGTTTTGGAACAGCTGGTCGCCCGGCAAATTTGCCTGCACTTGGAACCCATTGCCGATGCTCACCGAGTTGACGTTGCTGTTGCCGTTGTAGATGTAGCCGTACGGAGTGTTCGGGTCTGCCGTAAAGGGAACCGTCGTGCTGGCTGTGCCGGCGAACAGATGAATGCCGCTGTATGCGGTGTTGGCCTGCGACACCACGCTCTCCAGGGTTCCCGAAACCTGCTGGGCCAGGGTTTGGCGGTCGGAGTTCGACAGTGTGCCGGTCGCACCTTCGACTCCGACGCTAATGGCCTGACTCACTTCACCGATAACGGAGCTCAATACCGACTCGGCCGATTGCATCATGCCCAGCAGCGAATTGCCGCTCTGGGTGTAACGGTCGTTCATCGCCGACCGCTCATGGTTCTGTACCAGCGCGGCCGCCGCGGCGGGATCATCCGACGGCAAGTTTACACGCCGTCCGGTCGCGATCTGCTGCACTGCAACCGACTGCGCCTGTTGCGCCGCCGCTATGGAAATCAGCATGTCAGGTGCGAGATTGGGATTAACGCGCATTTCGTTGCTGGTCCTCAGCCTGACGCGCCCATGTTGAGCACGACTTGATTGAGCTCGTCGATCGTGGTGATAACTTTCGCAGCCGCCTCGAACGCCTGCTGATAGCGAATGAGGTTGACCGACTCTTCGTTGATCGAAACCCCGGAAAGCGAGGCGCGCTGGTCGGTCAACTGCTGCACACTGGTTTTGCTGGCATCTGACTCGGCTTGCGCATTCGCCGCGATCGTTCCGACGTTGAAGACGATCGTAGAGTACGCGTTGCTCGGCGTTTGACCGGAAGGCAACGCGCTGGTCTGCATCGCCAGCAACTGCGTAAGGTTACCGTTGCTGCCCGCCGCGCCGTCCGAGCTTGCCGCGATTGCCGACGGATCAGTGATCGCAACGTTGAATTGTGCCGCCGCTCCTGCAACCGACGTCGGCGCGACAAAGAAGTCGCCGCCCTGATTGCCCGACAAGTCGTAGCCTTGCGCGTGGACGCTGTTGAACGTGGTCGCGAAGTCGTACGCCAACTGATCGACTTGCGATTGGATCTGCGGAATCGTCTGGTCCCGGACTGCCAACGTCCCTCCCAGCGATCCCGAAGTCAGCGACGCTGTAATGTCTTGTCCTTGGGCAATGACATGCTGGAAGCCGTCGCCGCCGGTCGCGGCTTGCAGGTCGAACGACTGTCCGCCGACCACGAGCGCGGCTCCATTTCCTGTTGTGATCGAGACGCCTCGTTCCGTTTGGATCACTGAAACACCTGTGAGTTCCGACAGCTGGCGGATAAGTTCCGTCTGCTGGTCCTTGACCGAGCCGCCGTCCTGCCCATCGGTCTGAAGCGAGATCAGGTTGGTGTTCAGACTGGCGATCTGTTGCGTGATCTGGTTGATCTTGCCGACGTCCTGCGAGACCGTGCCATCGAGTCCACCCTGGATCTGCTGGAGCCGTGAGACGGAATTGTGGAACGCGACGGCCAGGTTTTGTCCCGCGCTCAGCACGCCGGTTCGCAGGGAAAGGTTCGCCGGATCCGAGGAAAGCTGGGAAATACTGGTAAAAAACGCCGAGAACTGGCTGCCGATGTCCTGTCCCGTGGTCGTGAACAGCGGCTGAATCTGCTGCGTGGCGTTGGTCTGCGCGTCAGCGCTGTATTGCTGTGAAGTTTCCTCCTGGATTCTGAGGTCAAGCAACTCGTCGCGCACACTTTGGAACCGTACCAGTTGGACCCCGTTTCCGTACTGCAGCGACCCTACCTGGGAGACTTCGGCTTCCTGAAAGACTGGGACTTGCCGGGAATATCCCGGAGTATTGACGTTGGCGATATTGTTGGCTGTGACGTCCATGCCACCTTGCTGCGCCATCAGCGCATGCATCGCGGTTAGCAGAGATGAAGTGAGTCCGGGCACTGAATCACATCTCCGAGTTCCATCTATCTGGCCAAGAGGATAGTGTGCGTTCCCTTCCGAATCCGTCGAGGAAGGCGCGATAGTGGCCAGACAGCAGCTCCGCCGTCCGGCGGGAGCGCCGGAGCAGGAACGCGAAACGACGGTTCAGGCCGAGCAACTGGATGTGGGTGCTGCGGATCTCGGCCATCGAAGACTCGTCAGTGAGCGATTGCAGCTTTCCGCGGTCATTGTGAACCACCAGGCCTCGGACCGCCTCTTCGAGGCAAACGCACAACGCGCTTTGACGGAGGACGTGCTCTCGCAGCTCGTGCAAACGGCAGCCGGCCAGAGCCGTGGTTGCAGCCTCCACTTCAGCACAGAGGTCACGGAGGACGGCGAGGTGTTCGTGTGCGTCGTAGCGAACGGCGGATTGTGTCATTGGCTGTGCCATTCCGGGAACTCGGGACTGCTGCCGCATCCTTCTCTACTCTCTGCCCTACGTCGAATAGTGGGTCGCCATCGCGGAAGCGATCTCCCCCGGGTTGGGTTGGTAGACACCGCGACTGATGGCCAATCGCATGGCTTCCACCCTCTGCTGGCGCGGCTTCGGAGACTCCATGGCCTTGGCGACCAGAGCATCCACCGAAGCTACATCGCTGGACAATGTGGTCTGAACTGCCTGCGACTGCGCAGAGTTCGTGCGGTGCGCGTACTTGCTGTCGTCGGCGACGGAATCGGCCGCGATTCCACTCACTCCGGCGGCGATCGAGTTGATGATCATGGAGTTGCTCCTCGGTAGTCGGCTAGGTTGTTATCGGCACATCGCGCGTCATGATTAGTCGCATTCGGATTATTTTTCCTTAACGGATGGAACATTGCTGGTTTCGCGCTCGAGATAGCGGGAGATGAGGCGGGCGATTCCGATTCCTCCCGACTTTGTCACAGCCGAGGCCAGCGCCTGCATGCCCAGTCCCATGATCTGGCTCGCGCCAGGATCGTCGCCGTCGTCACTGCCGCCGGGTACGCTCGCGAATGCCTCGCGGGCCTGCTCCAACCACTGGGACAGAAGGATGGATTCAAATTCTTCAGCCGAATGTTCGATTTTCGCGTGTTGTGCTCCATCGGCGGACTTGCCGCTCGTCGCCGCCGGCAAGACGGGCTGCTGCAGGCCGCGAGTGAGTCCAGGCGTGAGGACAGAAAGTGACAAGCCGTCTGCCATCAGATGACCTCCAATTCCGCGGCCAGACCTCCAGCCGCCTGGATTGCTTCTAGGATGGCCACGATTTCCCGGGCACTGGCATCGAGCGCATGCAGGCCGTTGATTAGCTCCTCCACGTTGGCTCCCTGGCTCAGACGAATGCTGCGGGTGGGTTCCTCACCAGCCTGCAGGTTCACCTCTGGAGTGGTTGTTGTCTTGCCGTTGGAGAATGGAGCGGGCTGCGATACGGCGTACGCGGTCGAGATCTCAATCGACAGGCTGCCGTGAATGACCGATACCGCCGAGAGTTTCACCTCGCCGCCCATCACGATGGTTCCTGTGCGCTCATTAACGACTACCTTGGCACGCGGGCGATATGCCACTTTCAGGTCCTGAATGCGGGCCACCAGAGCGGGCACGGAAGCGCTTCCGGACGCTACGGCATTGACATCGATGCGGCGGCTGTCGACGGCATGCGCCAGACCGGCGGAGAACTCCTGGTTGATGGCGTCGGCAACTTCGCAGGCGACGTTGAAGTCTGGGTCGCGCAGCATGAACGAAAGCGTGGACATGCGGCTCAGATCGACTGCCGTATCACGCTCGACGATGGCGCCCCCGGGAATGCGCCCGACATTGGGGAAATTGAGCGTTTTTACGTTCCCGCCGCGACCCGCAGTGTAGCCACCTAGCGTGACCGGCCCCTGCGCATTGGCATAGACCTGCCCGTCGGGCCCCTGCAGGCCGGTCATTAGCAGTGTGCCGCCTTCCAGGCTCCGTGCGTCGCCAACAGAAGACACCGTTACATCCAGCGTCATGCCTGGCCTTGAGAATTGAGGTAGCGTTGCTGTGACAAACACAGCGGCCACGTTGGCGACGCGTACGGTGGCAGGTGAGATCAACACGCCCATGCGTCGCATTGCGTTGGCGAGCGTCTGGGTCGTGAATTGCGTCTGGCTGCGATCTCCGGTGCCGTTCAGTCCGACGACGATGCCGTAGCCGACAAGCTGGTTGTCGCGGATTCCGGCGATGGTGGCGATATCGCGCACTTGCACGCGGCGGGCGCTCTCTTCTCCGAAAGCCGCCACGGCAAAAGATAATGCGACGAGCAGCGCGACGGCCATTCTTCCCACCTGTGCAATTGAATGTTCGCTTCGCGACATGGCGGTCAGAATCCGATCAACCACAAGATGGCCCGCATCACGGGGTTGGGCGGACGGGTACTGTCCGAGATAATTCCTTTACCCTTCAACTCAATCTCGAGGTTTGCCAGTGAGCTGGAGAGAATCGAGTCGTTGGTGCTGATGTCCTGCGGTTGGGCTACGCCGCGCACGATCATGGTTTCGTGTTGGTTGTTCATGAACACCTGCCGCTGCGCCTCGACCACCAGGTTGCCGTTGGGCAACACGGCGATTACGTGGCCGGACAGGGTTGTGGTGAGTTGCGATCCGTTGGAGGCGGCTCCCTGGCCCTTAAGCTGGGTCGAGGAGTTCGCTGCGAGCAGCGGATTCACGTTGGCCGTGGGCGTTGCCCCGGCCAACCCGGTGATGGCAGAAGAAGTATCGAAAGTACGCTGGCTATTGAGGTTGCCGGTAGACTGCGAAGACGTGCTGAGCGCGACAATGATGGTAATACTGTCATTCAGTCCGCGAGCCTTGAAGTCTGTCGCCAGCTGTCCCAATGGTGCGCTGGGCGTCCATAGACTGCCCAGCGTGCGAGGAGCAGGGTTGGCGAGCGGTTGCTCGGCCAGGCTGGCGATGTAAGCCTGCCGGAGGTCTTCCGTGGTGGGTTTGGTTCTGGCGGACGCAATCGGGTCAGTGAGCAGCATTGCGGACGCGGCCAACAAGGCAAGTGTGGGTTTCACGTGCCGGCTTATCATTTAGAAACCTCGTCTCAGCAGGCCGGCCCCAACGACTTCGGCGCGGTAAATTTGCTTACGATCGGTGGTGGTCACGCGAACCATCTTGCCGGCTGTACCACTGCTGAGGCAGATCACCGGAAGCTGAATGCGGACGTGCTCGCCCTCCAGGACGAGTATTGCCGTATCACCAGTGCGGACCAGCAAGGGCGCTTCCGGGCCCGACGCCCGGCTGGCCGACTCAGGCCTGATCCTTTTCCACTTTTCGCCAGCATTCTCAAGTTCCGCATTGCTGTCCCAACTCATGGTGGCGAAGAACGGAAGGCAATCACGAGCGTCGCGACAGCGAAGCTTTACTCTTGCCCGGGTCGGGTCGAGTATCTCGAAGGCCGCGATCTCCAGATCCGGCTTGGTGCTGTGAGTAGGCACGACGGGCACCAGAATCCGGTTTGGCGAGACATGAATTGAGTGCGTGGCCAGGATGGCCGCCACCTGGCGCGGTTCGATCTGCAGCCTAGATGCATCCGCTCCTGCGACGGAACCCGCCAGTGGCAGAAGAGCAGCGATCAACGATACCACGCACCTGTTTGACATCATCGACTCCAGCGCCTATTGACTCAGTTGATTGAGTTCCTGAAACATCTGGTCGGCGGCATGCACAACTTTCGAGTTGGACTCGTAGGCGCGCTGCGCCAGGATCATCTGGATAAATTCGTCCACCACGTTGACGTTGGCCTGCTCCAACGTGCCTTGCTGCACGGTGCCCAGGCCTTCGGTGCCCCCGGGGGTCGCGACGATCGGATCGCCGGACGCCGTAGTGGCGAGGAAGAGGTTGTTGCCGACGCTGTTAAGGCCGCCAGGATTGGCGAACATGGCCAACTGGATGTTGCCGATCTGCTGCGCCTGCGTATTTCCGGGCTGCGAAGCGGAAACGCTGCCGTCGGAACCGATCGTGATGCTCAGCGCGTTCTGTGGGATCGTAATGGGCGGGTCGATCGGATTGCCGTCGGCGGTAACTACGTTGCCCTGCGAGTCGAGGTGAAACGCGCCGGAGCGCGTGTAGGCGATTTCTCCGCTGGGCAGCCGGACCTGAAAGAAGCCCTGGCCTTCAATGGCGAGATCGAGCGGATTGCCAGTCGAGCTGTAATCGCCTTGCGCCTGCAGGATTTCGCTGGCGGTGGCGCGCGCGCCCAGACCGATCTGCAGGCCCGCTGCAACCGTGGTGGATTGGGTTGCGGCCGCTCCCGGCATCACGGCGTTCTGATAGATGAGGTCGGCGAATTGCATACGTCGCTTGCGAAATCCCTGCGTACTGGCGTTCGCGAGGTTGTTGGCAATGTTGTCGAGATTCAGCTGCTGCGCGATCATGCCGCTGGCGGCGGTAAATAAAGCTCGAAACATCGTTCTGCTCCTTCAGCCGCTGACCCGCGGCAGCTCCTGGACGGCCACTTTGTCGATGTCGGAATTGAGCAGCGAGAGGATCCGCTGCATCATTTCCGCTTCGCGTTGGACGGTGACCAGCTCTACCACGCTGGAGACCGCGTTGACGTTGGATTCCTCCAGCATGCCTTGGCGGACGTGCGAACTCTGGGCCGATTGGGCGGGCGGTGCGCTGGCCGAGTAATACGACTGGCCGAGGTTGTTCATTTCAGTGCCGGCGGGGAACTCGGCGATAGCGAGTTTGCCGGCCAGGGCGCCGTCGGCCGAGATGGTGCCGTCCGGGCTGATGGACAGCGGAGATCCAACGACGGCGACGGGGCCGTTCTCGCCCATGACCGGATCGCCGGAGGTAGTGACCAACTGGTTGTCGCGCGAGACGTGAAAGTTGCCATTCCGGGTATAGACCTTGCTGCTAGTGGTTTGGATGACGAAGAATCCGGGCCCTTCGATCGCTAGGTCGGTTTCGTTGCCGGTACGATCGAGCGTGCCTTGGCCCGGATCCAGACGCGTGCCGCGCAGGATACCAAAACTGTTAACAGCCTGACTCAATGGCGATGAGCCTTCGGTGTTGGCCAGCACTGCCTGAAAGACGTTGTGTTGGCCGCGATAGCCCGAGGTGCTGGTGTTCGCCAGATTATTGGCGATGGTGTCGAGCGCCTGAGCTCGTGACATCAGAGCCGTGCAGGCTGCATAGTAGCCGCTGTCCATGAAATTCCTCGCGGAGGAGCAGTGCACGGCAGTGGCCAATCGGGAGTCCTAGTAGGCGACGCAAATTCAATAAGCTGCGCGGCGGATGAAGCGGTTTAGTTAGAAGCACATTAGCTGCAGACGGCGGGAAGGGAAGTGTCAGCTGCTTAAACTGCGTTGGGTCTAATGTGCTTGAAACCCGGGTGAGATTTCGAGGGCCGTCCAGACTGGTGAGCGCGTTACTGAATTCGGATGGGACGGAGTGGGCAGCTCTGGCGCGGCTGAGCGGAACGTTCTTGCGCGAGGTCTTGTGCCGAAAGAACTCGCCGCGGTGCGGTGGCGCCTCCGGAGATGGCGTTCGCCATGTCCCAGGCAATCGACACGATGCGGCGAAGTTTCGCCCATGGTTGCACGCGGCAGTCGGTAAACTGCAGCGTTGGCTCCACGAAGTCAGGGAGTCCCCATTCGGAGGCGAGCAGCGATCCCAAGGATACTATGTCCTTCAGGTCGGCGCCTGCGACTTTCCAGTTCATCAATGCCGGGATGCGCCCGATCTCATGCAGGAGACCGGCGAGGTAAGCGCTCGTTGGGTCGATGTCGCGGAAACGCCGCGCGATCGTGCCCGCCAGCTCAGCCGTGAGCCGTGCACGAGCGGCCAACGGACGGATAGCGTGTGCGGCGCACGCGGACACGGCATTCGGCTTGAGTGCAAGGACATGACGAAGCTTGGCGCGTCCCAGGAGCACGATGCATTCTTCAAGGGAATTAATCCGGCGGAACTTGTTGCCGGGCAGGCTGCGCGCGCCGCGAAATGCCTGCAGCGTGGCGCCGACATCGGAGAGAACGACCTCGCCGATGGCCTGGAGGTCAAGGCTAGGTTGGTCCAGCAGCAAAACGAGTTGCAAGCGCGTCGCCGGCAGGACAGGGATCTGCGGCTGGCCGTCGAAGCAACGTAGTCTCGCTGCGGACCGGGGTACGAGGTATGGCAGCGGCGCGCTGCTTCGAGTAATTTGCTGGACCGAATTGGGAACCGTCTGCACCGTTGCCGCCTGCCTTGACATATATCGGCAGGGTCGGCCCGGCAATCAGGAGGTTAGCTTGTTATGTCCAGGTAATCGATCAGCGAGGTTTTCCTGGCACGTCCTCTGATGTCGAACAGAAGATCGGTGGGATGACCATCGCGATTCAATCGCACCCACAGGTAGTCCTCACAGAGCGCAAGGCGTGCCTCGTCGGCGCCGATCTGGTCGGCATAGCTCTGGATGATGTTGGCGATCTCCGAGGTCGACAGCGGCGACTCGAAGCTGACTTCCACGTGCAGTCCGTTGAGGGAGCGGATGGTGTCGCAGCAGTCAGTGGCGGTGATGAAGCAGGGCTCAGCTACACAGGAGGTCATGTCCTCGATGGTACGAAGCACGCGGTGCTGGACATGGTAGACGAAGCCAACTAAGAGCCGATTCGAAGCGGGCGCGTAGTGCACCGGAGCCATGTTGATAAGTTTCATCAGCGTTGCAGGAACCCGTGCCTGAATCTCGGCCAGCTGAGGCTTGGCGGTGAATACCGGGCATCCCCACTGGGTGGCTGAGGCTTCGGCGACCTGGCGCTCGGTGGCGAAGTTCAGGTTGCAGAGGATGTCGCCGATTTCGCCGCCACGCTCGCGCTGGACGTCCTGCGCCCTCTGCCACTGAAGCTGCGTGATGCACCCGCGGGACACGAGCAGCAGACCGAGCGGGATCCTCGCATCGCGCCGCGCCGGAGGGTCGTTCGATGGGCGCTGCAGTTCGCAGATACGGAGTTCCAGGCCCTCGCGGAGGCACTCGGGACTGCAGTACCACTCTGTGCCGACTCGCACGCCGGTCTTGCGCGTAAGTAACGGGTAGCGGAGCGTAAGAGTGTGGCAACCGGCGCGCGAGCAGCCCCGCCTGAGTTCCTTCCAGTTCAGCAATTGCGTCAGTTGCAGAGTGCTCAAAGTAGAATCCTCCTCCGGCTAGGTCTCGCAGGGTCAGTGCATGCAGGGGCGAACGATTTCGGTGATCCGCAAGCCGTAGTTGCCGTCGACGATGGCCGCCTCGCCGCGGGCGATGACCCTGCCGTCTATCAACAGCTCGACGGGCTCGTCCACGCGACGATCGAGCTCGACCACCGAGCCGCACTTCAGCCCCAAGACTTCGCGCAACGTAAGCTGTCGTTGGCCGAAGCGCAGCAGGACGTTGAGTTCGACGTCCATCATCAGCTCAAGGTTAGTCTCAGCCGGTGCCTCGAGGTTCGATTCCGGGCGAGGTTCTTTCGCATTGTGCTTCTGGGTTGCAATGACATCGGGATCAGACATGGCTATACCCTCGCCTGGAGATTGGACATCGTGCGAGCCGGCGCCGGCAGCGGTGTGCGGTGCTGCCGCAGTGCAGCGCGCAGCTTGAGGAGCACCATGGAATGGATCTGGGAGGCGCGCGACTGGCGCACCCCGATGACTTCCGCGACCTCACGCATGGTCAACTCTTCGCGATAGTAGAGCGACAGTAAGAGCTGCTCGCGCTCGGTCAACTGCGTGATCAGGTGGGTCAGCCGGTCGTGCATCTCGCCGCGCAGGCACAGCGTGAAGGGATCGCTGTCATCGCGGCTGGGGGCACTTTCGATCAGGTCCTGCGTCTCGGAGGGGTCGAATGGGGCAAACGACTCCTGACCAAGCAGCGTCAGCCCGTCCAGTTCAGCGACCACCTTCTGCAGTTTGGCGATGGGCATCCCAAGATGGTCGGCGATCTCCTGCTCGGTCGGCTGGCGGCCGAGGGTCGCGATTAGCTCCTCGACGGCTTCCGTAATGCGGCGGCCCTTGGCGCGCAGCGGTCGCGAAGCCCAGTCCATTTTGCGCAGGCTGTCGAGGATGGCGCCGCGAATGCGGAAACTGGCGTATGTCTGGAACTGAACCTTCTTCGAATTGTCGTAGCTGTTGAGTGCCGCCATGAGTCCCAGAACGCCTTCCTGCACCAGGTCCTCGAGCGGTACGTGACGCGGCAGTCGCTCGTGGATGCGCGTGGCGATGTGATAGACCTGCGGTAGCTGCTCCAGGATGAGGGCCTGGCGCTGTTCTTCCGTGGGATTGGCGGCCTGTTCGGCGTAGGCTAGCTGAGCTGCCGTCATGTTTGCTCACTCCATTCCGCGCTGCAGGTCAGCGCACGACTCCCAGCGACTGCACAGGCGTCGCGGGAGGAATTTCCCCGGGCGCGATAACCACGACCCGGGGCATGACCGGCTCCAGCAGCCGGCGAAGGTGGAACCGCCCAGGCGACGAACAAAGCAACACGGGCGGCGCGTTTACGATTTGGTCACCGAAGAGTGCACGCAATCCGTCGAGAACTCGCCGGGCCAACGGCAACTGCAAAGCGTTTGAGGAAGCGCCTTGTGTCTGCCCGCTGGCAGCGCGCTGGCACTCCTCTTCAATCGCCCCATCCAGGGTGACGACCTTCAGCTCGCCGTGTTCGTCCAGCAGCGGCCGGATCAGGCCGCGTCCTAATGCCTGACGAACGGCTTCTACGAGCACGATCGGGTGTTTGTTGACGGCGGCAGCTTCGACGAGCGTTTCAAGAATCGTCCCCAGGTCGCGAATCGAGATCTGCTCCCGCAGCAACTGCTGCAGCACCTTCTGGACTTCGCCGAGCGTCATGAGCTTAGGCACCAGCTCTTCGACCAACTTTGGATGGGAGTCGCTCAGTCGGTCGATGAGGCGCTTGGTCTCCTGCCGCGTCAGAAGTTCGTGTGCATTCTTGCGCACGACTTCACCGAGGTGCGTGGCCAAGGCTGCCACCGCATCGACGACGGTGTAACCGGCGGCCACGGCCTGAGCTTGAAGCTCCGGGGCAATCCATCGGGCGGGCGTGTGGAATGCCGGCTCCCGGGTTTCGTGACCCGGCAGTGCCGGGGCGTCGGGTTGGGAACTCACCGCCAGCATGCAACCCGCGCGCAGTTCCCAACGGGCGATCTCCACGCCGCGGAGGTACACGACGTATTGCCGCTCAGGCAGCGTTAGGTTGTCGGTGATGTGAATCGGCGGAACCAAAAAGCCCAGCTGCGTTGCCAGATGCTTCCGTAGGGCTTTGACCTTGCTCAGCAGTTGACCGCCTTGCTTGGCATCGACCAGCGGCACCAGGCCCAGACCGACCTCGAGCATGAGTTCGTCGAGCTTCAGGAGCGCATCCATCGGATCGCTCATCGGTGTCGCACCGGTTTTGGCGGTGGCTGCGCCCGCGGTTGAGGTGTCCACCACGCCCTGCTCCATCGTCCGCGGCTTGAGTTTCCGGGCTAGATAACCGAGACCCAAGGCCAGTGCCAGGAAAGAGAGCTTGGGCAATCCCGGGATTAACGACAGCACGCCTAAAACACCGGCGGCAATCCACAACAGTCGGGCGTTGCCGAACAACTGGCGGCCAACGTCGGTTCCCAGAGTCTCACCCGTAGCGGCGCGGGTAACGACCATGCCTCCAGCGACCGAGACCAACAGAGAAGGCAGGATCGTCGCCAGCCCGTCTCCTACGGTCAGCACGGTGTAGGTCTTGATCGCCTCGGAGAAAGGAATTCCCTGCTGAAAAACCCCGATCGAAAACCCGGCGATGATGTTGATGGCCGTGATCATCACGGTAGCCATGGAATCGCGCTGGCTGAAGCGGGCGGCGCCATCCATCGCGCCACAGAACTCAGCCTCGCGCGCGATGGCTTCGCGCCGCTTGCGGGCCTGTTCCTCGGTAATGGCGCCGGCGTTGAGGTCGGCATCGATGCCCATCTGCTTACCGGGCATCGCATCCAGAGTGAAGCGAGCAGTCACCTCGGCGGTGCGTACCGCGCCGTGGCTGACGACAAGGTATTGAATCGCAATGAGGGCGAGGAAGAGAACGAAGCCGACCACGTAGTTGCCACCCACGACGAACTGACCAAAGGCCTCGATGACCCTTCCTGCTGCGGCAGCGCCTTCGTTCCCGTGCAGCAGGATGCGGCGACTGCTGGCTAGGTTCAAAGAAAGCCGTAACAAGGTGAGGAGCAGGAGAAGACTGGGGAAGACCGAGAACTCCACGGGCTTGAGGATGTTGAGTGCCGTAAGCAACACCAGCACCGAGGCGGTGAGACTCAGCGTCAGTAACAGGTCCAGGACGAAGCTGGGCATCGGCACCAGCATCACGAACACCAGCGCCACCGCCGCGGCCGGCAGCAGCCACGAAGAAGTGGAGCCGCGGAATGAAGTGAGCCAACCAGTGCGCTCTTTCATCGCTGCTCACCTGCCTGTCCTGAAGAATTCGAATGCGAACCGGAATAGCGCCGTCGCACTTCGGCCTGTGCTTGGTACACCAGGACGAGGATTTCGGCCACTGCGGTGTAGAGCTTGGCCGGGATAGCCTGCCCGACTTCGACGGCGCGGTACAGGGCCTGCGCCAGCGGCTTGTTCTCCATAACCGGGATGCCCTGCCAGCGGGCGACTTCCTTGATTTTTTGCGCCAGAAGGTCGCGCCCTTTTGAGACCACAACTGGCGCTTCCATATCCAACTCGTAGCGGAGCGCCACCGCGTAGTGCGTGGGGTTGGTGACGACTACCGTGGCTGTTTCGGTAGCGCGCAACAACTGCTGGCGGCGGACGTTGCGCTGGATGCGGCGTATACGCGCCTTGGTTTCCGGGTTACCTTCCGTCTCCTTGAAGTCGTCGCGCAACTCCTGCCGGGTCATCCGCAGGTCGCCTTCCATCTTTCGCCAGGTGAGGAAGTAGTCGATCCCGGCCCAAAAGAGGAGGATCAGCGCCGACTTCCAGCCGACCTCGACGATCGACGACAGCACCAGCGCGGTGAAGGTATGCCGGTCGAGATATGATGCGCGGACGATGGTGTCCCAGCGCTCCTCGAGGACGCTCACCCCGACAAAGAGGATGGCGCCGAAAGGGAGCAGTGACTTCAGTAGTCCGCTCAATCCGGTAAGTGAGAACATCTGCTGCAGCTTCTTGGCAGGACTAAGCCGTTCGGCCTTCGGCGCCAGTGACTCGCTGGCGAAAACCATCCCGCCCTGCATCACGCCGCCGGCAAGCGCCAGTGCGAGGCTGGCCGACAACGCTGGTGCGATGCCGCGCAGGACCTCGGCGGAACTCCACCACAACAGAGGCGTGCTTAGCGTGACCGGTTCGGTGGTGCCAACGCTTAGCGAACAACGCAGCAGGCCGCCAAAGCGGGTCAGGCTGTCGCGGCCCTGCCAGATCAGAACCAGTCCAGTGCCGGCCAAGGCCAGAGCGCTGGATAGCTCACGGGAACGCGGGACCTGCCCCTGCTTGCGCGCTTTTTCCCGCCGGTGTGGGGTCGGTTGTTCGGTCTTGTTCTGGTCCGCCATCGATTCTCGTCTTATCTCGCCAGGTGCAACAGTTGTTCCACGTAAATCAGGGAGCCGCGGAAACCGCGCTCCATGAATTCCGGCCAGTAGCGAATAACGCTTAACAGCACCGCCGCGCCCAGCAGGCTCTTAACGGCTGTGCCGAGGAGCATCAGCGGCATTTGCGGTGAAGCCTTGCCCAGCAGGCCGATCACCACATCGGCCACGAGGGTGGCTGCCAGGACCGGCGCTGCGATCTGTACTCCCAGCGAAAACACGGCTTCTCCGACTTTCAAGGTGGAAGCGACGAACGCCGGAGTGAGCCTCGCCGTTTCCACGGGCAGGTAGTCGAAGCTGCCCGC
>Ga0335070_10004797_pt1 | contig 15856 bp, 10 predicted proteins | sample Lox_Sample_13_FD_206722 | JGI IMG/M metagenome (GOLD analysis project Ga0335070, IMG submission 206722) | Soil microbial communities from Loxahatchee National Wildlife Refuge, Florida, United States - Lox_Sample_1.3 | ecosystem: Environmental > Terrestrial > Soil > Wetlands | place: USA... | reverse complement strand
CCACGCGTTACTCACCCGTGCGCCGCTGTACTCGCTCCCGAAGGAACTTTCTCGCACGACTTGCATGTCTTAGGCACGCCGCCAGCGTTCGTTCTGAGCCAGGATCAAACTCTCCAGTTTGAACCTTGTATCGGAGCTCGGAATCCGGCTAAGGGATCCGAGCCCCGCATTGAACGGGGATCGAACTCTTGCTCGTCACCGTCTGCGGACGTCCCCACGTCCGCGAGACCGCACGCTATTCGGTTTTCAAAGACCGGGCGAAGCCTCGGAGGAGTCTGTCGAGGACTCGTGAGGCAACGGCTTCCGCTCGAACCGCTCGAAATGCAAACGCCCGAGGACCGAACGTCCTGAGCAGGGGGCCTACTATACGAGGGGGTTCCGGCAGCGTCAATAGAGGATGCGACGGCAGCTGCCGGTGGCGACGCTCCGCTCCCCAGGGGGCCCAACGTCGACTCGCACTATCTCGACCAACGCGTGGCGTGCCAGCTTTTCTTGCCCCGGCGCAACAGGATCAGCCCGCCCGCGAGCAGGTCTCCCGCGGTCAGGCGGTGCTCGGCCGCGACGCGCCGCCCGTTCACCCAGATCGCCCCGCTCTCGAGGAACGCGCGCGCTTCGCGCTTCGACGCCGCCAGCGTGGTAGCCGGGAGCAGCTCGAGCAGCGAAGCGCCCTCGCCCGCGAGCGCGCGCGGGTCGTGATCGGAGTGCGGCACGTCCGCGAAGACCTCCGCGAGCATCTCCGCGTCGAGCGCCGCGAGCTCGCCGCGGCCGAAGAGCGCATTCGTCGCGGCCTCGATGCGCCGCCGTTCGTCGGCGCCGTGCAGTCGCTCCGTCATGTGCGCGGCGAGCGCGCTCTGCGCGCGGCGCTCGTGGGGTGCGGCGTGGTGGGACGCCTCGATCGCCTCGATCTCCTCGCGTTCGAGCAGCGTGAAGCAGCGCAGGAACGGGCCGACGTCGGCATCGGGCACGTTGATCCAGTACTGGTAGAACGCGTAGGGACTGGTGCGATCGGCGGTGAGCCACACCGCACCGTGCTCGCTCTTGCCCATCTTGCGGCCGTCCGAGCGCGTGACCAGCGGCGCAGTCACCCCGAACGCCTCCGCGCCGTGGCCGAGCGTGCGGTGGATCAGGTCGATCCCCGCCGTGATGTTCCCGTACTGATCCGAGCCCGCGATCTGCAGCGAGCAACCCAGCTCGCGGCGCAGGTGCAGGAAGTCGTAGGCCTGCAGGAGCATGTAGCTGAACTCGGAGTAGCTGATGCCCTGGTCGCGATTGTGGAGTCGCTCGCGGATCGACTCTTTCTGGATCATCGCATTCACCGAGAAGCGCTTGCCCACCTCGCGCAGGAAGTCCAGGAACCCGAGCTTCGCCAGCCAGTCCGCGTTGTTGAGCAGCAGCGCGGAATTGCGGCGCGCGGGATCGAAGTCGAGCAGGCGCTCGAAGATGCGCCGCTGCCCGGCGACGTTGACCTCGACCTGTTCGCGCGTCAGCACCGGTCGCTCCTCGTCCTTGAACGAGGGATCGCCGATCAGCCCCGTGCCCCCGCCGATCATCGCGATGGGCCGGTGTCCGGCGCGTTGCCAGTGGACGAGCAGGTTGATCGGGATCAGGTTGCCGATCGTCAGGCTGTCCGCGGTCGGGTCGAAGCCGCAGTAGGCGAGGCGGCCGGGCTGCGCGAGGTGCTGGTCGAGCGCTTCCTCGGCGCTGCGCTGGTGCAGCAGCCCGCGCCACGCGATCTCGTCGAGGAAGCCGCCTGCCATGGGCGCGCCAGCCTAGCCCGGATCGGCCGCCCGGTCGCGCGCGCTGACCGCGCGCACCAGCTCGAGTTCGGTGGCGACGGCGTCGACGCGCCGGTCGTGCGCGGCGCAGGGCACGGCCTCGACGAGCTGGAAGGCGAAGCCGAGCCCGATCGAGACGAGCGCCTGCCCGCCCGCCGCCAGCGCGCGGTCGTAGCCGCCGAGGCCCCGGCCCAGGCGTCCACCGCGGCGATCGAAGGCGACGCCGGGCAGCAGCACGAGATCGCCGTCGGCGAGGCGCTCGGCGGGCGCGTCCGCGGCAGGCTCGAGCGCGCCGAAGCGCCCGCGCACGAGCTCGCCCAGGTCGCGTACCGCGGCGAAATCGAGGCCGCCGTGGTGCTCCGTACGGGGCAGCAGCAACGGGCGTTGCGAGCCGAGCACGGCGCGCAGCAACGCGTCGGTCGGAAGCTCGTCCGGCAGCGCCACGTAGAGCGCGACGCGCCGCGCGGCGGCGAACTCGGGCGCCGCGAGGATCCGCTGCGCCACGGCAGCGCCCGCCGCCGCGCGCTGCGCGCCGCCCACGGCGCGGCGCTGCGCCTGCATCGCGCGGCGCAGGCGGCGCTTCGCCTCCTCGACCGACATGACTGGCGTCAGCGTGCCTGTGCAGCGGCCTCGCGGAGCGCGACCTCGACGCGATCGGTGAGGCTGCGCAGGCGCTCCGCGCTCGGCCCGTCGGCGCGCCGGCCCGCGCGCTCGGACAGCAGGTCGCGCGCGAGGTTCAACGCCGCCATCACCGCGAGGTCGAGGCTGTCGACGGTGCCGGTGCGCTGGCGCAGCCGGGCGATCGTCTCGTCGACCAGCACGGCGACGCGCTGCATCTCGCTGGGATCGGAGTCGGTGCGCACCCGGTACTCGTGGCCGAGGATCTGCACCGCGACCGATCGGCGTGCGGCCATCGCGGATCTACTCGGCCCGCGCCGTGAACTGGTGTTCGAGGTGATCGATCTGGCCGATCAGATCGTCGATCCGCTTGGTCACGTCGCGCCGCAGCTGATTCGCCTGGCGGAGCTGCGATTCGAGGTCGCCGACGCGCTGCTCGCGGTCGGCCACCTCGCGCGCGAGTCGCGCGTTCTCGTCACGGAGCTTCCGGCAGCGATCCGCGAGGGCGTGTACGGCGCGCTCTAGGCGATCGAAGTCGTAGCTCTCGTCGGGTCCCTGGGGCTGCTTGGGAATCTCGGATCTCCCGACCGGCACGCCGATCGTACAGATCGCCGAGGAAACGCGTCAAGCAGATTCTGGCCCCCCAAGGGAGCGCTACACGAAAGCGTCTCGCGATTGGAGGCGCGAGGCGCCGACCAGGTATGCGTCGACCGCGCGAGCCGCCTCGCGTCCCTCCCAGAGCGCCCACACGACGAGCGACTGGCCGCGCCGGCAGTCGCCCGCCGCGAAGACGCCGGGCTCGCTCGTCGCGAAGCTGCGCGGCTCCGCGGCCAGGTTTCCGCGCGGGTCGAGCCGCAGCCCGAGGTCCTGCACCAGCCCCTCGTGGACGGGGTGCACGAAGCCGAGCGCCAGCAGCACGAGCTCGGCCGGGATCTCGAACTCACTGCCGGGGACCTCTTCGAAGGGGCGCCGGCCACTCGCGTCGGGCTTGCCGTAAGCCAGACGCACGGCGTGCAGCCGCTCGACGCGGCCGCCGGAGCCGCTGAAGCGCTTCGTCATCACCGCGAACTCGCGCCGCCCGCCCTCGTCGTGCGAGCTCGACGAGCGGTACATGAAGGGCCACATCGGCCAGGGCGTCGAGGCGTCGCGCTGGTCGGGGGGCCGCACCAGCAGCTCGATCGAGGTCACCGACTTGGCGTGCTGCCGATGCGAGGTGCCGACGCAGTCCGAGCCGGTGTCGCCGCCGCCGAGCACGACCACGTACTTGCCCGCCGCCAGGATCGCTTCGCCGTCGGGAACCGCGTCGCCGGCCACGCGCTTGTTGTTCTGCGGCAGGAATTCCATCGCCTGGTGGATGCCGGCCAGCTCGCGCCCGGGGATCGGGAGGTCGCGCGCGTGCTCCGAGCCCATGCAGAGCAGCACGGCGTCGAAGCTGCGGCGCAGATCGGCGGCCGACAGGTCGACGCCGACGTGGACGCCGGTCTGGAACGCGACGCCCTCCTCGCGCAGCTGCTCGAGGCGCCGATCGATGATCCATTTCTCGAGCTTGAAGTCGGGGATGCCGTAGCGCAGCAGGCCGCCGATGCGGTCGCTCTTCTCGAACACCGTGACGGTGTGGCCCGCGCGACTGAGCTGTTGCGCCGCCGCCATGCCGGCCGGCCCCGAGCCGACCACCGCGACGCAGCGGCCGGAGCGGCGCTCGGGACGCACCGGCGCGATCCAGCCCTCCTCCCAGCCGCGCCGGATGATCTCCCACTCGACCTGCTTGATCGCCACCGGGTCCTGGTTGATGCCGAGCACGCAAGCCGCCTCGCACGGCGCCGGGCAGACCAGGCCGGTGAACTCCGGAAAGTTGTTGGTCGAGTGCAGGCGGGCCAGCGCGTCCTGCCACTTTTCGCGGTAGACGAGGTCGTTCCAGTCCGGAATGATGTTGCCGAGCGGGCAGCCGTTGTTGCAGAACGGGATCCCGCAGTCCATGCAGCGCGCCGCCTGGGTGCGCACCTCCTCCGGCGCCGGGTCGAGCTGGACCTCGTGCCAGTCCGCGAGGCGCTCCGCGACGGGTCGCTGCGGCGTGTCGCGGCGCGGGTACTCGAGGAAGCCGGTCACCTTAGCCATCGCCCGCCCTCGCCTCGAGGCGCGTCTCGAGCGCCATCTTGAGATCCTTCGGGAACACCTTGACGAAGCGCGGCGCGTAGCTGTTCCACTTGCGCAGCACCTCCTCGGCCCGCTCGCTGCGCGTGTACTCGTAGTGGCGCCGCACCAGGCGCTGGATCGCGTCCTCGTCGTCGGCGCCGAGCGTCTCGAGGTCGACGCGTTCGGTGTTGGCGCGGCTCGGGAAGCTGCCGTCGAGGTCGAGCACGTAGGCGAAGCCGCCGCTCATGCCGGCGCCGAAGTTGCGGCCGGTGCCGCCGAGCACGACGACGCGACCGCCCGTCATGTACTCGCAGCCGTGGTCGCCCACGCCCTCCACGACCGCGTGGGCGCCGCTGTTGCGCACGCAGAAGCGCTCGCCGGCGACGCCCTGGAAGTAGGCCTCTCCGGCCGTCGCTCCGTAGAGCACGACGTTGCCCGTCACGATGTTCTCGGCCGGGTCGAAGCTCGCTCCCTCCGGCACGCGCACGATGATCTTCCCGCCCGACAGGCCCTTGCCGCAGTAGTCGTTGGTATCGCCGTGAACGAACAGCGTGATGCCCCTCGGCACGAAGGCGCCGAAGCTCTGCCCGGCAGAGCCCTTGAAGTGGAACGTGATGGTGTCGTCAGGCAGGCCCGCTTCGCCGTGCTTGCGCGACAGCTCCGAGCCGAGGATCGTCCCGACGGTGCGTTCGGTGTTGCGGATCGGCAGGTGGATCTCGACCGCCTCGCCGCGCTCCAGCGCGGGCTTCGCCATCTCGAGCAGTCGCATGTCGAGAGCGCGCTCGAGCCCGTGGTCCTGCTGCTGGCAGTGGCGGATCGCGTGCGGCACGTCGGGCTTGTGGAGGAGCTGCGAGAAGTCGAGCCCCTTGGCCTTCCAGTGCTGGACCGACGCATCCACGCCGAGGCGGTCGACCCGGCCGACCATCTCGTCCATCCGGCGGAAGCCGAGCTTCGCCATGTACTCGCGCACCTCCTCGGCGACGAAGAAGAGGTACTGGACGACGTGCTCGGGCAGGCCCGCGAAGCGCTTGCGGAGCTCGGCGTTCTGGGTCGCGATGCCCACCGGACAGGTGTTGAGGTGGCACACGCGCATCAGGATGCAGCCCAGCGCCACCAGCGGCGCCGTCGAGAAACCGTACTCGTCGGCGCCCAGCAGCGCGGCCACGACGACGTCGCGGCCGGTCTTGAGGCCGCCGTCGGTCTGCACCCGGATGCGGCCGCGCAGATCGTTCATCACCAGCGTCTGCTGGGTCTCGGCGAGCCCGATCTCCCAGGGCACCCCGGCGTACTTGATCGAGGCCAGCGGCGACGCGCCAGTGCCCCCGTCGTGGCCAGAGATCAGCACGCCGTCGGCCTTGCCCTTGGCCACCCCGGCGGCGATCGTGCCGACGCCGGTCTCGGCCACCAGCTTGACGCTGACGCGCGCGCGGCGGTTCGCGTTCTTCAGGTCGTAGATGAGCTGGGCCAGGTCCTCGATCGAGTAGATGTCGTGGTGCGGCGGCGGCGAGATCAGCCCGACGCCCGGCGTCGAGTGCCGCGTCTTGGCGATCGCGGCGTCGACCTTGTGGCCAGGCAGCTCGCCGCCCTCCCCGGGCTTGGCGCCCTGGGCCATCTTGATCTGCAGCTCGTCGGCGTTGACCAGGTACCAGCTCGTCACGCCGAAGCGGCCCGACGCGACCTGCTTGATCGCGCTGCGGCGCGAGTCGCCGTTCGCGTCCGGCGTGAAGCGGCGCGGGTCCTCGCCGCCCTCGCCGGTATTGCTCTTGCCGCCGATGCGGTTCATCGCGATCGCGAGCGTCTCGTGCGCGTCGAGCGAGATCGATCCGTACGACATCGCCCCGGTGCAGAAGCGCTTCACGATTTCGGCGGCCGGCTCCACCTCGTCGAGCGGAATCGGCGCGTCGGCGTAGCGGAAGCGGAGCAGCCCGCGCAGCGTGCACAGCCGCTCCGACTCGCCGTCCGCCGCCTGCGCGAACTCCTTGAAGGTCTGGTAGCTGCGCTGGCGCACCGCGTGCTGCAGCTTCGCCACCGTCTCCGGATTGAAGGTGTGCCGCTCGCCGCGGCGCCGCCATTGATACAGGCCGCCGGGATCGAGCTCGGGATACACGAACCCGTCGTCGGGGAAGGCGCGCCCGTGCCGCAGCGCCGACTCCTCCGCGATCACGTCGTAGCCGACGCCGGAGACGCGCGACGCCGTGCCGGTGAAGCAGCGTGCGACCAGCCCGCGGTCGAGTCCCACCGCCTCGAAGATCTGGGCGCCGCGATAGCTCTGCAGCGTCGAGATCCCCATCTTCGCCATCGTCTTGAGCAGGCCCTTGTCACACGCCTTCAGGTAGTTCTTGATCCCCCTGGCGACGCCGAGGCCCTCGGGCACGTAGGCGCCGTCGGCGACCAGCTCCTCGATGCTCTCGAAGGCGAGGTACGGATTGATCGCGCCGGCGCCGAAGCCGACCAGCAGCGCGAACTGCGCCACGTCGCGCGCCTCGCCGGTCTCGCACACGATCCCACACTGCGTGCGCAGACCCTCGCGCACCAGGTGGTGGTGCACGGCGCCGGTCGCGAGCAGCATCGGGATCGGCGCCAGCTCGGGCGTGACGCCGCGGTCGGAGAGGATCAGCAGGTTGGTGCCGCCGCGCACCGCGGCTGCGGCGTCGCGGCACAGCGCGTCGAGCGCGCCGCGCAGTCCGTCGCCCTGGTCGGCCACCTTGAAGAGCGCCGCCAGCGTCTGCGCGGCGAAGCCCGGGAGCGCGATCTGCCGGATCCGCTCGAGCTCCTCGTTGGTGAGGATCGGGCGCTTGCAGCGCAGCATGCGCGCGTGCTCGGGGGTCTCCTCGAGCAGGTTCTTCTCGGCGCCCAGCGTCGAGTAGAGGGACATCACGGTGCCCTCGTTGATCGAGTCCATGGGCGGATTGGTGACCTGCGCGAACAGCTGCTTGAAGTAGTGGTAGAGCATGCGCGGGCGGTCCGAGAGGCACGCCAGCGCCGCGTCCTCGCCCATCGAGCCGATCGCCCACTTGCCGTCGGCCACCATCGGCGCGATCAGGAGCTTCTGATCCTCGCTGGTGTACCCGAAGACCTGCTGGAGCGCGAAGCGCCGCTCGGGGTTGCCGCGATGCTCGTCGGGAAGCTCGGCGCGCGGCAGGTCGTCGAGCAGCACCCGCTGCGCCTCGACCCACTCGGCGTAGGGCCGCTTCGCGACGTAGCGGGCCTTGATCTCCTCGTCCTCCACGATGCGGCCCGCCTCGAGGTCGACGAAGAAGATGCGGCCCGGCTGCAGCCGCCCCTTGCGCAGCACCCGCTCCGGCGGCACGTCGAGCACGCCCACCTCGGACGCCATCACGACCAGGCCGTCCCTGGTCACGATCCAGCGCGACGGCCGCAGGCCGTTGCGATCCAGCACCGCGCCGATCTTGCGCCCGTCGGTGAAGGCCATCGAGGCCGGGCCGTCCCACGGCTCCATCAGGAACGAGTGGTACTCGTAGAAGGCGCGGCGCCGCTCGTCCATCTCCGCGTGGTTCTCCCACGCCTCGGGGATCATCATCAGCATCGCCTCGGGCAGCTCGCGGCCGCCGAGGCAGAGGAACTCCAGCACGTTGTCGAACTGCGCGGAGTCGCTCGCCTCCTCCTTCATGATCGGGTAGAGCTTGCGCAGGTCGTCGCCGAACAGCGCGGAGCGCAGCGTGCCCTCGCGCGCCCGCATGTAGTTGCGATTGCCGCGCAGCGTGTTGATCTCGCCGTTGTGGGCGAGGTAGCGGAACGGCTGCGCCAGGTCCCAGGTCGGGAAGGTGTTGGTGCTGTAGCGCGAGTGCACCAGCGCGAGCGCCGATTCCACCGCGGGATCGGTGAGGTCGGGGTAGAAGGGCTCGATCTGGGTCGACATCAGCATGCCGGTGAAGACGAAGGTGCGGCTCGACAGGCTCGGCACGTAGCAGAACGCGCCGTGCGCCTTGACGGCGTTCTCGAAGACCCGCCGGATCACATAGAGCTTGCGCTCGAAGGCGTCCTGGTCGAGACCCGGCGCCGCCCCGACGAAGACCTGGCGGATCACCGGCGCCGCTTCCCGGGCGATGCGGCCGATGCGCTCGGGGTGGTTCGGGACCTCCCGCCAGCCGAGCAGGCGCTGGCCCTCCTCGCCCACCAAGCGCTCGAAACGCTCGACCTGCCAGGCGCGCGCCGCCGGGTCCGCGGCGAAGAAGATCATCCCCGAGGCGTACGCTCCCGCGGACGGCAGCTCGATCGCGAGCTTCGCCGCCTCCTGGCGCAGGAAGCGGTCGGGGAGCTGGATCAGGATGCCGGCGCCGTCGCCGGTCTCCGGGTCGCAGCCGCAGGCGCCGCGGTGCTCGAGGGCGACCAGCACCTCGATGCCCTTGTGCACGATCTCGTGGGAGCGCTCGCCGTCGATGCGGGCGACGAAGCCCACCCCGCAGGCGTCGCGCTCGAGCGCGGGGTCGTAGAGCCCCTGTACGGGGGGAAGGCCGGGACGTCCCGTCATCGCGCGCTCTCCTCCTCCCGCCTCTTCACTCCGCGGCGTCCGCCGAGCGCCGCAGGCGCGCCCTGCCCGGCCGACGACTGCGCCGCGGCTGCGGCGCCTCCTCGATGTCGAGCGACACACAGGTGCGTTCGGTGTGCGTCGACAGCACCACCATGGTCTCGGTGCGCGTCACGCCCTCGATGGCGCGGATCCGGTCGATCAGCGCTTCGAGCGTCTCCGTGCTCTCGGTCTTGACCTTGAGCATCAGGGTGTGCTGTCCCGTGACGTGGTGACACTCGAGCACGTCGGCCGCCTGCTCGACTTCCTTCTCGAAGGACTCGAAGGCGCGCGGGTGGCTGATCGAGACCCCGATGAAGGCCGTGACGTCCTTGCCGACCGCGCGCGCCTCGAGCAGCGCCACGTAGCCGACGATCACGCCGGCCTCCTCGAGCTTGTGGATGCGCTCGACCACCGAGGGCGCGGTGAGCCCGACCTGCTTGCCGATCTCGGCGAGCGGCTGCTTGCAGTTGCGCTGCAGCAGATCGAGGATGGCCAGGTCGGTGGCGTCCAGAGCGTGCTCCGCGTCCGTGGGCTTCTCGAATTTCAGTAGGTAGAAACCCCTCAAGGCCAAAAATATATCGGATTCCGCCGGCTACCGTCAAGGAATTCTTCGGGTCGGCGGGGCGTCCAGCCGACAGGTCCGCAGGCGGCTAACCCCGCGGAAAATCGACGATCGCGCGCATCCGATCGGGGTGGTTGGTGAACAGGCCGTCCACCCCCATGCCGATCAGGCGCCGCATCTCGGCCGGCTCGTCGACGGTGAAGACATGGACCGCCAGGCCGGCGGCGTGGGCCGCCTCGACCAGGCCCGCCTCCGCGAGCTCCCGCTCCGGATGGATCGCCTCGGCACCGAGCGCGCGGGCCCGCTCCAGCATGGCGTGCGGATGGCGCCGCGAGATCAGCAGGCCGATGCGGGCAGCGGGGGCCAGCGCGCGCAGCCGCGCCAGCACCGGGTCGTAGAACGAGGAGAACAGCGTGTGGGCGAGCAGTCCGCGGCGGCTCACGGCCTCGAGCGCGAGCGTTTCGAGGCCGGGGTATTCGGATCGCGTGCCGCGCTTGAGCTCGAGATTCCAGGCGATGCGGGCGCCGAACGCGTCGAGCAGCTCGTCGAGCGTCGGCACGCGCGCGCCGCCGCCCGCGTCGAGCCCGCGCAGCTCGGCGAGCGTTGCGTCCGCGATCTCGCCGCGCCCGCCGAGGCCGGCCAGCTCCTCGTCGTGCGTGATCACGACGGCGCCGTCGCGCGTGCGGTGCAGGTCGGTCTCGATCATGTCGGCGCGCTGTTCGACCGCCAGCTCGAACGCTGGCAGCGTGTTCTCGGGCCGATACGCCGACGCCCCCCGGTGCGCGATCACCAAGGGCCTGCGGCTCACTCGGCCCAGCTCCGGGCGCGCTCGACGGCCCGCTTCCAGCCGGCGTAGAGCTCCTCGCGGCGCGCCGGGTCGAGCTGCGGCTCGAAGCAGGTCGCGCCGCTCGCCGTGACCGCCTCGACTTCGCGCCGGTCGCGGAAGAAGCCGACGCCGAGACCGGCCAGCGCCGCCGCGCCGAACGCGGTCGACTCGGGCATGCGCGGTCGCTCCACCGGGATCCCGAGCAGATCGGCCTGGAGCTGCATCAGGAAGTCGTTGCGGCTCGCGCCGCCGTCCACGCGCAGGCGCTCGGGCGAGCGGCCGGCGTCCGCGGCCATGCAGTCCACCACGTCGCGCGTCTGATACGCGATCGCCTCGAGCGTGGCGCGGACCAGGTGCTCGCGCGTGGTGCCGCGTGTGAGCCCGACGATGGCGCCGCGCGCACGCTCGTCCCAGTAGGGGGCGCCGAGGCCGACGAAGGCCGGCACCAGGTACACCCCGCCGCTGTCGTCGACCAAGCGCGCGAGCGCCTCGGTCTCGGTCGCGCTCGTGAGCAGCCGCAGTCCGTCGCGCAGCCACTGCACCGCCGCGCCCGCCACGAACACGCTGCCCTCGAGCGCGTACTCGACCTGCCCGCCGAGCCGCCACGCGATCGTGGTCAACAGCCCGTGCCGCGAGACGCGCAGCTGCGGACCGGTGTTGAGCAGCAGGAAGCAGCCGGTCCCGTAGGTGTTCTTGGCCTGTCCGGGCGCGAAGCAGGCCTGCCCGAACAGGGCGGCTTGCTGGTCCCCGGCCATGCCCGCGATCGGGATCGCGCCGCCGAGCCACGTCCGGTCGGTCTCGCCGAGCACGCCACTCGAGTCCACCACCGCGGGCAGCATGGCGCGCGGGATGCGCAGCGCCTCGAGCAGCCGCGCGTCCCAGTCGCCCGCGGTGATGTCGTAGATCATGGTGCGCGACGCGTTGGAGCACTCGGTCGCATGCACGCGACCCCCGGTGAGCCGGTGCACCAGCCACGCGTCGATCGTTCCGAAGGCCAGCTCGCCGCGCTCGGCGCGCGCCTGCGCGCCGGGCACGGCGTCGAGGATGAAGCGGACCTTGGTCGCCGAGAAGTAGGCGTCGATCACGAGTCCGGTGCGCGCTCGCACCTCCGGCTCGAGGCCGGCCGCGCGCAGCCGCTCGCAGATCGGCGCGCTCTGCCGCGATTGCCAAACGATCGCGCGGTGGATCGGCTCGCCGCTGGCGCGGTCCCACACCACCGTGGTCTCGCGCTGGTTGGTGATGCCGATCGCCGCGACGTCCGCCGCGCCCGCGCCCGCCTTGGCGAGCGCGCCACGCGCCGCGCGCAGCTGGGTCTCCCAGATCTCGTTGGGGTCGTGCTCGACCGAGCCCGGCTTGGGGAAGTGCTGCGCGAACTCGTGCTGCTCGGACGCGACGACCGCGCCGCCCTGGTCGAAGAGGATCGCGCGCGACGAGGTGGTGCCCTGATCGAGCGCCAGCACGTAGCGCTGCATCAGCCGCCCGCCGCGTCCGGCGCGAACAGCGCCTCGACGAACTCCTCCGCCGAAAACTCGCGGAGGTCCTCGATGCCCTCGCCCACGCCGACGTAGCGCACCGGGATGCCGAACTCGTCGGCCAAGCCCACCAGCACGCCGCCCTTGGCGGTGCCGTCGAGCTTGGTCAGCACCAGGCCGGTGACGCCGGCGGCCTCGGTGAAGGTGCGCGCCTGCGAGATCGCGTTCTGGCCGGTGTTGGCGTCGAGCACCAGCAGCGTCTCGTGGGGCGCGCCCGGGCAGTCGCGCCCGATCACGCGCACGATCTTGCGCAGCTCCTCGATCAGCGGCGCCTTGGTCTGCAGGCGCCCGGCGGTGTCGATGATCGCCACGTCGGCGCCGCGCGCGAGCGCCGCCTTCACGGTGTCGAAGGCGACTGCGGCCGGGTCGCCGCCGGGCTGCCCCTTCACCACCTCGCAGCCGGCGCGCGCGCCCCACGCCTCGAGCTGCTCGATCGCCGCGGCGCGGAAGGTGTCGCCGGCTCCGAGCAGCACCTTGGCGCCCGCCGCGCGCTCGCGCGCCGCCAGCTTGCCGATCGTCGTGGTCTTGCCGGAGCCGTTGACGCCGAGCACGAGGATCACGTGCGGCGCGCCGCGGGGCCGCGGCTGTGCCTCGACCCGCCGCAGCTTCTCGAGGATCGCCTCGCGCAGGACACGGCGCACCGTCTCGGAATCGCCGCCGCCGGCCTTCGAGCGCACCGCCTCGAGCAGGCTCTCCGCCGTCTTGACGCCGAGATCGGCGCCGAACAGCAGCGCCTCCAGCTCCTCGAGCAGCTCGGCGTCGAGCTGGCGGCCGGCGACGAGCTGGCCGAGGCGACCGACCAGCGCCGAGCGCGTGCGCGCCAGCCGCTCGCCGAGGCGCGCCGGGAGAGGCGCCGGAGCGGGAGCCTGCGCGGGGGCCGCGAGGGGCGGCGCCGCTGCGGCCGCCTGCCGCGGCTCGACGGCCGCGGGTCGCGCGCGCGCGGCGGCACGACGCCGCGCCCGCAGCCGCAGGGCGAGCGCGGCGAGGACCAGCAGCGACAGCGCGGCCGGGAGCCAGGCATGCCCCTCGACCCACGCGATCAGGGGCGCGAGTCGCTCGAGCGGAACTCGGAGATCCATGGGACGCGTAGGATAACGGCTCGCCGCGGGTGCGGTCGGGCCGGCCCCTCAGGTGTCGCGCAGCTCGACCGACACGACCTTCGAGACGCCCTTCTCTTCCATGGTCACGCCGTAGAGCACGTCGGCGATCTCGATGGTCGCCTTGTTGTGGGTGATCAGCAGGAACTGCGAGACCTCGGCCATCTCGCGCACGATCTCGTTGAGGCGACCCACGTTGGCGTCGTCGAGCGCGGCGTCCACCTCGTCGAGCAGGAAGAACGGGGACGGGTGCACCTGGAACAGCGAGACCAGCAGCGCCAGCGCCGTGAGCGTCTTCTCGCCGCCCGAGAGCAGGCCGACGTTCTGGAGCCGCTTGCCCGGCGGCTGCGCCAGGATGTCGACGCCGGCGTCGAGCACGTCCTCCGACTCGCTCAGCGAGAGGCTCGCCTTGCCGCCGCGGAACAGCCGCGGGAAGTTCTTCTGGAAGCGCTCGTTCACCGCGTCGAAGGTCTCGCGGAAGCGCCGCCGGGAGCTCTTGTTGATGCGGGCGAGCGCCTCGCGCAGCGAGGCGATCGTGGTCTCGAGGTCTGCCTTCTGGTCGGAGAGGAAGCGCTGCCGCTCGGAGAGCTCCTCGTGCTCCTCGATCGCGCCGAGGTTCACGTCGCCGAGCGACTCCATGCGCCGCCGCACCTCCTCGAGATGTCGCGCGCGCTCCTCGCGCGGTCGCGTCGCCCACTCCGCGTCCGAGCGCGAGAGCACCACCGCCTCCTCGTCCGATGCGGCTTCGGAGGGCTCCGCCGCGTCCGCGTCGGATTCCCCCCCCGCTTCGGCGACCGGCGCCAGCGCCGCGGCGGCCTCCCCGGGCAGCGGAGGCGTCCAGCTCGCGAGCTCCACCTGCCAGTGGTCGCGCACGCGCTCGTCGAGCTGCTCGATGCGGAGCTGGCGCTCGCGGATTTCGAGCTCGCTCGCCTGCACGCGCTCGCGGCGCCCGATGCCCTCGGCGCGCAGCCTGCGCACCTCCTCCTCGCGGGCGCGCACCGCGGCGGCCGCTTCCTCGTAGTGGTCGCGGGCCGCATCGGCCGCCTGGCGCGCCGCGTCCTCTTCGCCGAGCTTGCCGGCGAGCGCCGCACGCGCCGCGTGGGTCGAGTCGGCCAGCGCGGCGCGACGCGACTCGACCTCCCCGATCTCGCGCTCTCGCGACTCGATCCAGTGTCGCGCCCCCGCCGCCGCCTCGACGGCGCGCGCGCGCGCCTCCGCCAGGCGGTCGCGCTTCTCGGCGCGCGCGGCGAGCGCGACGCGGCGCTCGGTGAGCGCGGCTTCGAGCCGCTGGACCTCGCGCGACGCCTGGCCGATGCGCGCCGAGAGCGCGTCGAGCCCGCGCTGGCGCTCGACGCGCTCCGCGCGCAGCACGTCGAGGCGGCGCGCCAGCTCCTCGGCTTCGCCCTCGAGCTGGCCCGCCCCGGCGATCCATTCCGAGCGCTCCGCGGCCCGCCCCTCCTGCGCCTCGCCGATCGCCTTCAGCCGCTCGCGCGAGCGCTCGAAGTCCTTCTCGTGACTCGCGACCGCCAGCGCCGCGGTGTGGTGCCGGTTGCGGAGGTTGTCCTGCTCGTCGGCGGCGCGCACCGCATCCGCCTCGGCGGCCGCGTGCTCCTGCTCGAGCGCCGCCAGGCGTACGCCCTGCTCCGCGACCTCGGCCTCCAGGTCGCGGACCTCCCGCGCGCGGGCCAGGGCGCCGCGGCCCCCGGCCGTGCCGCCGCGCAGCACGCCGTCGGGCGTCAGCACGTCGCCGATCGGTGTCACGAAGGTCGCGGGCAGCGCGACGCCGCCGTACACCTTGCGCACTTCGCCCAGGTCGGGAACCAGGTAGACGCCGCCGAGCAGCGCGCGCGCGACGGCCTCGAAGCCGGGGTGCGCGCGCACGCGCCCGAGCAGCGGCTCGCCGAGCGGCACGAAGCCCGAGCGCGGCACCTCGTCGGCCGGGTCGAGCACGAAGACGGCGCGGCCGGCGCCGGCGGCGCGCACCCGCTCGAGCGCCGCCAGGGCCCCGTCGAGCCCGGTCGCCACGATCGCCTCGGCGCGCTCCGCGAGTACCGCCTCGACGGCCCGCTCGACCTCGGCGTCCGCGTCGAGCACGTCGCGCACCAGCCCGCGCAGCCCGTGGCCCGAGCGCACGGCGGGGGCCTGCTCGAGCAGGTGGCGCGTGCCCTGGCCGACGTCGTCGCCGCGCTCCAACACCTCGCGCAGCGAGGCCAGGCGCGCCGCGCGGCCGGAGGCGAGCTCGCGCGCCGCGCGCAGGCGCTCGGCCGCTTCGCGCGACCGCGCCGCGGCGCGGTCGTTGCGGTCGATCGCCTGGCGCAGCGCGCCCATCAGCCGCTCGCGCTCCGCCAGCAGGTTGCGCAGGCCCTCCTCGAGGCGGCGCTGCTCCTGGTCGGCGCGCGACGCCTCGCCCTGCTGCACCTCGAGCGCCTCGTCGGTGCTGCGCAGCCGGCGCGCGATCTCGGTGCGGCGCTGCTCGAGCGCGGCCGCGCGGTCCTCGACGCGGGCGATCCCGGTGAGCGCGTCGACCAGCTTCGGGTTCTGCGCCTCGCGCTCGCCCTCGAGGCGGCGCAGCGCCTCCGCCGCCGCGCGCACCTGGCCTTCGAGCTCGGCGAGCGAAGCGCGCTCCGCGGCGAACAGCGCCTCGAGCTGCACCAGCTCCTCGGCGGCGGCGGGGGCCGCGGCCAGGGGGGCCGCCCGCGGCGCGCGCCCCCCCCCCCCCACCGCCGCCCGCCCGCGGCGCGGGGGGGCGCGGGGCTCGCCCGCGCCGTCCGCGGAGGCGCGG
>Ga0335070_10004796_pt1 | contig 15857 bp, 16 predicted proteins | sample Lox_Sample_13_FD_206722 | JGI IMG/M metagenome (GOLD analysis project Ga0335070, IMG submission 206722) | Soil microbial communities from Loxahatchee National Wildlife Refuge, Florida, United States - Lox_Sample_1.3 | ecosystem: Environmental > Terrestrial > Soil > Wetlands | place: USA... | reverse complement strand
CAGCGTGCTGGTGCGCTCGGGCGAGACGACGTTCCTCGATCTGGCGCTCCAGCCCCAGGCCGTGCAGCTGGGCGAGGTGACGGTCCAGGCGGCGCCCGACGTGGTCCTCGACCCGCTGGCCACCTCGACGGTGCAGCACATCAGCGGCGACGATCTGCGCCATCTGCCGGTCAGCACGCTGGAGGAGGCGGTGGCGCTCTCGGCCGGGGCGGTGGGGTCCAGCTACCGCGGCGGCCGGCTCGGCGAGCAGGCGTTCATCGTGGACGGCCTCGGGCTCAAGAACCAGCTCGACGCCTCGACGGGGACCCTGGGCCTCAACCTGCCGCCGGACATCCTCACCGAGGCGTCGCTGGTCACCAACGGCTTCTCGGCGCGCTACGGCCAGGCGCTGTCGGGGCTCATCAACGTCGTGACCAAGGACGGCGGCGACTCGTGGTCGGGACGCGCGGCGTACGAGACCGACCGGGGTCTCGGCGCGGCCCTCGACCACGGGCTCGACCGCGCGGTGCTCGAGGCGGACGGGCCGCTCATCGGCGGCGCGAAGCTGCTCGCCGCGGTGGACGCCACCGGGCGGCTCGACGCCGACCCGGTGAACGCGCCGCCGCCGAGCGATCCCCGCGACCCGCGGGCCGCGCGGCCCTCGATGCTGCCGCACGACGCCGGCCAGGAGGTGGACGCCGCCGCCAAGCTCACGGTGCCGTTCGCCAGTCGGCAGACGCTGCGCCTGTTCGCGCTGCACTCTGACGGCCGGCAGCTGCTCTTCGACCAGGCGTTCAAGTACGACCAGAGCTTCGCGCCTGCCCAGCGCCTGACGGGCGACCTGGTGACCGGGCACCTGCAGCTGGTCGCCCCCCCCTCGCTGGCGACGCCGCTCCTGGCCGACCTGCGCTTCGGCTGGTTCAGCCGCGACTTCGAGCGCGGCACCCTGGTCTCGCAGCCCTCGTACGCGTTCGGCGCCTTCGCCAGCCGCCCGTTCGACTTCCTGGGCTCGGGCGTCGCCCGGGCGCGGGACACGGTCGCGGCGCGGGGCGCGGTGCCCGGCTTCGCCGTTCCCGACTACAGCGTCAACACGCCGTGGGGCGTGCCGGCGTTCTTCCTCGGCGGCGCCTCGCGTGGCGAGATCGCCTGGAACCACTTCACGGAGCTGCGCGGCCAGTTCGACCTGGACGTGGGGCTGTCGCGGCAGGCGGACCTGTACGTCGGCGGCGAGGCGGTGCGGCAGCGGGTCCAGACCTTCCAGCGGGTGCTGGCGTACCTGCCGGTCGGCGACAGCGTGCCGCCCGCCACCGCCTCGGACTTCAGGCCTACCAGCGCCGCGGCGTACGCCGAGGCCCAGGTGCGCGCGCAGGACCTCGCGCTCACCGTCGGGCTGCGCTGGGACCGGTTCGATCCGCACGCCGCCGCGGCCGCAGGGAAGATCGGCGCGCGCGCCAGCCTCAACCCGCGTCTCGCGGTGTCGGCGGTCCTGCACGGCGCGACCTTCGTGGCGAGCTGGGGCCGCTTCAGCGAGGCGCCCGACTTCCAGTACATGGTGGACGCGGCGTTCGAGGACACGACCCGCACGGGCCGGTTCCGGGTCGGCAACCCCAACCTCGGCTTCGAACAGTCGAGCCAGTACGAGTTCAGCGTGCGGGCGCGGCCGGCGGCGGACATGTCGCTCAGGGTCAACGCGTACGTGAAGCAGCTCACCGGACTGGTGGCGAGCATCCCGTTCGGCGTGAACCCCGACTCCACCATCTTCGGCAGCATCGACTACGGATCGGTGAAGGGCGTCGAGATCCTGTGGGAGCGCGAGCTGAAGGACTGGTGGGGGGTGCGCGTGTCGTACACGCTCCAGTACGCCACGGCCACGGCGAGCAACGCCTTCCAGCTGCGGGGCCCGCAGATCGTCGGCGCCGACACGATCTACCCGGGCCAGGTCGAGTTCCCGATGGACTTCGACCGGCGGCACGGCGTGACAGTCGTGGCGCAGGCGCGCTCGCCCGAAGCGTTCGGGCCGCGCGTGCTCGGCCTCCGGCCCGCAGCCGGCCTCCAGGGGGCCGTCATCGTCCGCCTCAGCAGCGGCCTGCCGTACACGCTGACCAACCCGGCGGGCGACTCGCTGCTGGGGCCGCCCAACGGCGAGCGGCTCCCGTCGCAGTTCACGGTCGACGCGCTGCTGCGGCGGCCGCTGCGCCTGGCGGGGGCGCGGGGCAGCGTGTACCTCGACGTGCGCAACCTGCTGAACGCGCGGAACGTCGTCGCCGTGCGGCGGGACACGCGCACCCCGGGCCTCGGCGAGGCGGGCATCCAGGCCGCGGCGCTCGCGGCCTACGACGCGCACCCGGAGTCGATCCCGTTCGAGTCGCCGCGCTACCGCGGCTGGGCGGACCTCAACCACGACGGCCTGATCGCGGGGCAGGGCGAGCTGCTGCCCATGTACGTCGCGGCGGCCCGGGATTTCTACCAGCCGCTGTTCGCGTACGGACCGCCGCGGCTGGTGAGACTGGGGGTGGAGCTTATCTTTTGAGCCTCACCCCGCCCGCGAGGGTTCTCGCCTGAGCGTCCGCCGCACCAAGATCGTCGCCACCCTGGGACCCGCCACGTCGTCGCCCGGTCAGGTCGCCGCGCTCATCGCCGCGGGGATGGACGTGGCCCGGGTCAACGCCGGCCACGGCACGGTGGCCGAGCGCCACGCGCTGATCGCGTCGGCCCGGGCCGCCGCGGCCGGTGCCGACCGACCCATCGCGCTGCTCCTCGACCTCCAGGGACCCCGCATCCGCTGCGGCGAGCTGGCGGAGCCCGTGGTGCTCCGGCCGGGGCGGAGCGTCGTGTTCGCGCCCGAGGGCCGGGCCGGCCCCGGCGAGATCCCGACCACCTACGACCTCTCGGCCGACGTGCGGGAGGGCACCGAGATCCTGCTCGCCGACGGGATGATGGCGCTCGACGTCGTGCGCGTGGCGGCGCCGAAGGTCGAGGCGCGGGTGGTGTACGGGGGCGAGCTCTCCAGCCACAAGGGCATCAACCTCCCCGGCACGGCGACGTCGGTGCCCGCGCTCACCGACAAGGACCGGGAGGACGTCGCGTTCGGCGTGGCGCACGGCGTCGAGTACCTGGCGCTGTCGTTCGTGCGCCAGGCCGACGACGTCGCGGCGCTCCGGTCGCTGGTCCCCTCCGGGGTGCGGATCGTGGCCAAGATCGAGAAGGACACGGCGCTCGACCACCTCGAGGTGATCGCGGAGGCGAGCGACGCGGTGATGGTCGCGCGCGGCGACCTGGGGGTGGAGCTGCCCTACGAGCTGGTGCCGCTGGCGCAGAAGCGGGTGATCCGCGCGGCGGTGGAGCACCGCCGTCCCGTCATCACCGCCACCCAGATGCTCGAGTCCATGATCCACAGCCCGCGTCCCACCCGCGCCGAAGCGTCGGACGTGGCCAACGCCCTGCTCGACGGCACCGACGCGGTGATGCTCTCCGCCGAGACGGCGATCGGCGAGCACCCGCGCGAGGCGGTGGAGGCCATGGACCGCATCATCCGCGCGGTCGAGGGCGATCCCGGGTGGCGCGCGTGCCCGGAGTGGCTCGAGCGGCGGGCCGACGCGCCCGCGCGCACCGAGCACGCCGTCGCGGCCGCGGCGGTGGCGGCCGCGCGGATGCTGCAGGTGCCGGTGATCGTGACCTTCACCAAGAGCGGGTTCAGCGCCCGGATGGTGGCCGCGAGCCGGCCGCCGATGCCCATCCTCGGCGTGACCGACAACGCGCCCACCTACCGCCAGCTGGCGCTGGTCTGGGGCGTGGTCCCGATGCTGGCCGAGGGGGGAGGCCCGCGCAGCTACGACGCGATGCTCGAGGCCGCGCGGGAGCGGATCCTCGCCAGCGGGCTCGCCCGGAAGGGCGACCGCGTGGTGGTGACGGCGGGCGTGCCGTTCGACGTGCCCGGCACCACCAACCTGGTGAAGGTCGAGGAGGTGTAGCGGTGCGGCTCACCTTCCTCGGCACCGGGACCTCGTTCGGCATCCCGCAGATCGGCTGCGGCTGCGCGGTGTGCGCCTCGACCGACCCGAAGGACCGGCGCAACCGCACGTCGGTGGTGGTGCAGGAGGGCGGGAAGAGCCTGCTGGTGGACACGCCGCCCGAGCTGAGGCTCGGGCTGCTCCGGTCCGGCATCCGCTCGGTGGACGCGGTGCTGTTCACCCACGATCACGCGGACCACACTCACGGGATCGACGACCTGCGGGCGTTGAGCGGGCGTCACGGCGGGACGCTGGCGCTGTACGGGGCGGCGGAGGTGCTCGAGCGGATGCGGCGGAAGTTCGACTACATCTTCGATCCCGACGCGCGGCCGATCCCGGGCTCCTCGCGTCCCGACGTGCGGGCGACGGTACTGGAGCCGGGAGCGGAGGTCCGGATCGCCGGCGTGCCGGTGCTGCCGATCGAGCTGTCGCACGGGCCGAGCACCGTGCTCGGGTTCCGGTTCGGGCGGGTGGCGTACGTGACGGACGCGAAGGTGGTGCCGGACGCGGCACGGACGCTGCTGGCGGGCCTCGAGGTGCTGGTGCTGAACGCGCTGTTCCACCGGCCGCATCCGACGCACCTGTCGGTGCCGGAGGCGGTGGAGACGGCGCAGGCGATCGGGGCGAAGCGGACCTACCTGACCCACCTGACGCACGAAACCGGGCACTCGGCGCTGCTCGCGGAACTGCCGTCCGGGATCGAGCCGGCGTACGACGGGCTGGTGGTGGAGGCCTAGGACCGGGCGGCGGCCAACGGGATGCCGCGCGACCGCCAGGCGATCGCGCCGCCGTCCCAGCTCCGGAAGAACTCAGACACGTCCGCACCCTCGGGCGCATCGTCCCGGCGGCCGGTGACGACGGTGCCGGGGCTCGAGGCGCGGCGCAGCGGCGGAACCCAGGCCGGCGCGTAGCGCACCCAGCGGCAGTGCGCGCCCGCGAACAGCACGGACAGCGCGCACCAGACAGCCGAGGCCGTGAGCACCACACCCATCGCTGCGTCCCCTCCAGATCGGCGGCAATCTCGCCTGCCGAAAACTCAGCGCAAAAAGGGGACCCAGGAGATCGGGTCTTCGGAATACGTTGCAGAAATTGAACTTACAAGGCAGGTCCGGCGCTCCTGCCCAGCAGCCGCCGCACGGCGTCGGCAATGACCCGGTTGCCGGTCGGCGTGTAGTCCTCACCCGCATACAGCTCCGAGGCGCTCCGGCGCGCCCGGCGCAGCACCTCCCGGCCGTCGAGCAGCGTGAACCCGTGCCGCCGCAGCTCCGCGACCGCGTGGGCGTAGTGGTCGGGCAGCCAGCGGCGCCACCACGGCGGGAACACCAGCGGCTCGCGGGGAAGCATCACGAACACGACCTGCGCGCCATGGCTTCTGCCCTCGTCGGCGAACCGCTGCATCAGCGCCACCGACAGCGGCAGGGTGGAGTCCGCTTCGGCCAGCAGCCGGCGGAGGTTGCTCGCGTGCTCGTACAGGCGCCACACGCCCGTCGCCACGGGGGTCAGTCCGAACCGCTTGAACCGGGTGAATTGGTCGTAGTACGCGTCGGTCCCGCGCAGCGAGTCGAGAATGTCCCCGGACTCGATGAGGCGGGCATACGCGTCTTTGGGGGGCACGGGCAGGAGCGCGAGGCCGCTGTCCGTCAAGGCGAAACGCGGCTTGAGGAGCGGGACGTTCGTCTCGGAGCGGTAGCGGAACGGGAGGTAGCGGTTGGTCAGTCCTTCACCGGGATCCTCCGAGAGCCCGACCACGACGACGTTCGCCTCCAGGCGGTACAGGTCCGAGCGGTAGGCCAGGTACATCTGGTCGAGGGAGTACATCATCGTGCCGAAGTTGACGGCCTCGACGACGGTGTCCTCGAGCAGCGCGGCGATGGTCTCGGAGCCGGTCACGTCGGTCCCGCCGTTGACCAGCGAGTTGCCGACGAGCAGCAGCCGGACCGGCGTGGACCGCTCGCGCGCCACGCCGTGGGAGGAGCGCGACCCGAGGCTGTCGGTGCTCCACCGCTCGCGGCGGAAGTCGGGCCGGTTGCGCCAGCCGGCCGCCGCATCGTAGACGAGCATGTCGCCTCCGCCGGCGAGAAACCGGGCCGTGCGCTCCCGGGCCCTCCGGCCCAGGTAGAGCCGCAGGTAGGTGGCGTCGGGGATCAGGAGCGGAGCGAGGGCCACCGTCGCGACCTCGACGGCGAACAGGATCAGCAGCGCCCGAACCAGGAGGCGGCTGCCCGCCCGGACGGCGGCCCGCGCCTTCCCGAGCGCTCCGGGCGCTGGCGCGCCGGGCCGGTCGCCCGGCGCCGGCGGGATCCGGGCGGCCGCGACGGTCACGCCGGGCTCCCGGTCGGCACGATCGTGGCCCGCTCGACCATGAGCATCACGGTCCGCTCCGGCGCGCGGGTGCGGTGCCGGACCCCGTGCGGCACGACGATGCCCTGGCCGGGCGCCAGGTCGACGCTGCGGTCGTCGAGGTCCACGAGCAGCCGCCCGCTCACGACGTAGAAGAACTCGTCCTCCGTGTCGTGGTGGTGCCAGTGGTACTCGCCCCGGACGACGCCGAGGCGCACCACGGCGTCGTTCACCCGGCACAGCGTCTGGTTCCACCACGGGTGCGTGACGGCGGCCACCAGCGCCGGGACGTCCACGACCTCGAGCGGTCCGTGGAGGATGTCGAGATGGGTGTCGTAGGGGTACGGCGCGGCGTCGGCCATGCGGCCTCTCCGGTCGGTGGGGCTGTCGTGTGAGGTGTTGGGGCCGGGGAATCTCGGTGGGAGGGCGCCCGGGCCGCAAGGCGGTCGTCGCCGCGCGGGTTCGCGTTTTTGACGCGTTCCCGGCGGTCCTCTACATTCCTCTGGCTGGACGCGTCGCTCACCTCGATGGCAGGAGACGTCATGCAGGACATCGCCCGCAAGCTGCTCGAGCCGTTCGCCGGTGCCGTGACCCTGGATGCCGCGGGGAAGCTCGCGGTTCCCAGGCCCGCTGCCCTCGCCGGTCCCGCGACCGACACGCTGGCGTGGAGTGCGGTGTTCGGCGGCGCAGCGACGCTGGAGGCGGCGCGCTGGCTGCTGTGGGAGATCGGGCAGGAGGTCGGCGTGCGTCCCGCGTCGATCCACGAGCTGTACCTGGCGCGGGGCCGCGGCGAGGTACACGGCTTCACGGTCCCGGCGATCAACATCCGCGCCCTGGCGTACGACTCCGCCCGTGCCCTGTTCCGCGCGGCGAAGAGCCTGAAGGCCGGCGCGTTCATCTGCGAGATCGCCCGCTCCGAGATGGCCTACACCGACCAGCGGCCGGCGGAGTACACCTCGGTGCTGCTGGCCGCGGCGCTGCGCGAGGGCTTCCGCGGCCCGCTGTTCGTGCAGGGCGACCACTTCCAGGCCAACGCCAAGAAGTACGCCGCCGACCCGGAGGCCGAGATCGGCGCGATCAAGGCGCTGATCAAGGAGGCCGTCGCCGCCGGCTTCTACAACATCGACATCGACACCTCGACCCTGGTGGACCTCAAGCAGCCCACGCTCGACACCCAGCAGCGCGTGAACTACGAGCGCGCGGCCGAGCTGACCGAGGTGATCCGGCGGGAGCAGCCGGCCGGCGTGACGGTTTCGGTGGGCGTGGAGATCGGCGAGGTGGGCGGCAAGAACAGCACCATCGACGAGCAGCACGCGTTCATGGACGGCTACCAGAAGGCCCTGAAGGCGCGCGGCGCCTCGCTGGTGGGCACGTCCAAGATCAGCGTGCAGACCGGCACGAGCCACGGCGGCGTGGTGCTGCCGGACGGCTCGATCGCCGACGTGAGCATCGACTTCGAGACGCTGCGGCTGCTCTCGCGCGACGCGCGCGACCGCTACCGGATGGCGGGCGCGGTGCAGCACGGCGCCTCGACGCTGCCGAACTCCGCGTTCGGGAAGTTCCCGGAGGTGGAGACCGCGGAGATCCACCTCGCCACGGCGTTCCAGAGCCTGCTGTTCGAGCACCAGGCGACCCCGGCGGCCTTCAAGGCGAAGCTGTACGACTGGCTGCGCGAGAACGCCGCGAACGAGCGGAAGAGCGGGGAGACCGACGAGCAGTTCTTCTACAAGACGCGCAAGAAGGCGATCGGCCCGTTCAAGAAGGACTGGTGGTCGCTGCCCGAGATGGTGCGTCAGGCGCTCGGCTCCGCGCTCGAGGAGCAGTTCGCCTTCCTGCTGAACGCGCTGAAGGTCCAGGGCACCGCCGACACGGTCGCGCGGCTGGTGAAGGCGGCGGCGATCCGCCGCGCCGAGCCGGCCGCGGCGATGGTGGCGGCGCCCGACGACGCCGAAGCCGGAGAATAGGGGGCCCACGATGGCGCGGCACGTCGACGACGACGAAGACGAGGTGGTGGAGCGGCGCGGCTCGCCGATCGCGCCGTTTCTGTGGGGGCTCGCGGCGGGCGCGGCGCTCGGGCTCTTGTTCGCGCCGATGAGCGGCGCGGACCTCCGGGCCGACCTGCGCTCGCGCTCGCGCCGGTTCCGCGAGCTGGCGGCGCAGAAGGTGGACGAGATGGAAGACCTGGTGGCCGGCGGCTACGAGCAGGCGCGGGCCCGGGTGGAGGAGCGGCTCGACAGCGCCAAGCGCACCGTGCAGGAGGGCCGCCAGGCGGCGCACGACGTGGTCGAGGCGGGCCGCGAGGCCGCCACCACGGCGCGCGAGGAGCTGGAGCGGCGGCTCGCCGACGCGCGCCAGGCCCGCCGCGCGGCGCGCAAGGGCTCCGCGGGCGCCGACGAGGAGCCCGGCGCCTAGCGCCGCCGTGGGGCCCGACCGGAGGCGGCGGCGGGGCGCGCACGCCTGGATCTTCCTCTGGCATGACGTCCGCAACTTCGTCCGCCGCGTGATCGAGGGCGCGGCCGAATCCAACCTTCCGTTCCTCGCCAGCGGGCTCACCTTCGACGCGCTGCTCGCGGCCATCCCGCTGTTCTTCGTGGTGCTCGCGCTCATCGGCTACGTGCTGAACGCCCGCGCCGCCGCGCTCCAGGTGGACGTCACCGCGTACCTCCGCCAGCTGCTGCCGAGCTACGCCGGGCACGCCGGCGGGGACCCCTTCGCCCCCATCGTCCGCCTCGCGGAGGGCGTGGTGCGCTCGCGGGCGCGCCTCAGCCTGTTCGGCCTGCCGCTGTTCGTGTGGTTCGCGACCCGGCTGTTCGGGTCGCTGCGGGCCGCGCTGTGCGAGGTGTTCGACACGCGCGAGACCCGGTCGTTCCTGCGCGGCAAGCTGTACGACGTCGCCCTGGTGGGCGCCACCGGCGTGCTGGTCGCCGCCAACGCGCTGCTGAGCGAGGGCCTGCTCGACGCGGAAGGGCACATCGGCTTCCTCGGCTTCTTCGGCGCCCAGCTGCTGGCCTTCGCGTTCCTGATCGTGCTGTTCATGATGATCTTCAAGTACGCGCCGTCGCACCGCGTGCGCTGGGACACCGCGCTGGTGGCCGCGGTGGTGTGCGCGGTCGGCTTCGAGGTCGCCAAGGACGCGCTGAGCATCTACTTCCGGAACTTCGTGCGCCCCGACCAGCTGGTGAGCGACCGGACGGTCGCCGCCATCATCCTGTTCGTGGGCTGGCTGTACTACATGACGTTCGTGTTTCTCCTGGGCGGACAGATCGCCCAGGTGTACGAGCTGCGGCGCCGACAGGCCGCCCAGCGGACCGTGCTGTCCGACTAGGTGCCGCCGTGGCGTCCCCCCCCCCCGCCCCCCGCGCGCCGCGTCCGCCACTTCCGTTCCCGGTGATCCCATGAGCGCTCCCATCGATCTGCGCAGCGACACCGTCACCCGTCCCTCGGCCGCGATGCGGCGCGCCATGGCCCAGGCCGAAGTCGGCGACGACGTGCTCGAGCACGACCCGACGACGCTGCGCCTCGAGGAGCGGATCGCCGGGCTGCTGGGCAAGGACGCGGCGCTGTTCTTCCCCAGCGGCACCCAGGCCAACCAGACGGGCATCCGCCTCGTCTCGAAGCCGGGCACCGAGGTGCTGATCGAGGCGAACGCGCACCTGGTGCACTACGAGCTCGCGGGCCTCGCCGACCTGTCGCGGGTGCAGATCCGGCCGGTCCCGACGCCCGACGGCGTGCTCACGGCCGAGCTGCTGCGCGCCGCCGTGCGGGCGCCGTCGCCGCACGTGCCGAGGCTGTCGGCCATCGCCATCGAGAACACGCACAACGCGGCGGGCGGGAAGGTGATGCCGGCCGCGGTCGCCGAGGGCGTGGGCGCGCTGGCGCGCGAGCTGAAGCTGCCGCTCCACCTCGACGGCGCGCGGTTGTGGAACGCGGCGGCGGCGCTGGGCGTCCCGCCGGCGCGTCTCGCGGCGCCGGCGACCACGGTGATGGTGAGCCTCTCCAAGGGGCTGGGCTGCCCGGTCGGCTCGTGCCTCGCGTTCCCGAAGGCGGCGCGCGAGGAGGCGTGGGAGATCCGCAAGCGCCTCGGCGGCGGGATGCGGCAGTCGGGGATCCTCACGGCCGCGGGGCTCTGGGCGCTGGAGCACAACCTCGGCCGGATCGCGGATGACCACGCCAACGCGAAGCGCCTGGCGGCGGGGCTCGCGGGTCACCCGGCCGTGCGGATGATCCCGCCCGACACCAACATCCTGATCGTGGACCTGCTGCGCGACGCTGACACCGCGGACGCGGTGATCCCGAAGCTGGCGGCGAAGGGCGTGCTGGTGACCTCGTTCGGCCCCAGGCGGCTGCGGGCGGTGACGCATCTGGACGTCTCGGCCGCGGACATCGAGCGGGCGATCGAAGTCATCGCGGGAGTGCTCCGATAACCCTGAAGACTCCTCTCCCGCAACTGGTCCCCCGGGTGTCGAGGCAGTACCTTGTGGGTGCCCCAGGTCCGACGGGCGAGGGCGCACGAACCGCGTCAGGGCCCCGAAGGCAGCAGCGCTAAGTGATGTCCCGCGTCGCGGCGGGTAGCCTGGGGCACTCTCCCCTCTCTCCGGATCGCCGACACGCCATGTACCTGGCCCTCGCGCGCCGTTACCGTCCCCGCCTGTTCGGCGACCTGGTCGCCCAGGAGCACGTCGCGCGCGCGCTGCGCGGGGCGGTGGAGCAGGGCAAGGTCGCGCACGGCTACCTGTTCGCCGGCCCCCGCGGCGTCGGCAAGACCACCGCCGCCCGCATCCTCGCCATGGCCTTGAACTGCGAGACGCGCCACGCCGGCAAGCCGACTGCGGCGCCCGGCGAGCCGTGCGGCGCGTGCGCGTCCTGCGAGCGGATCTGGTCGGGCTCGGCCAGCCTCGACGTGGTGGAGATCGACGCCGCCAGCAACCGCGGTGTGGACGACGCGCGCGACCTCCGCGAGCGGGCGATGTACGCGGCGTCGCAGGAGGGCCGCCACAAGGTCTACATCGTGGACGAGGCCCACATGCTCACCCGCGACGCCTGGAACGCGCTGCTGAAGATCCTCGAGGAGCCGCCGTCGGGCGTCGTGTTCGTGTTCGCCACCACCGAGCCGCACAAGATCTCCAACACCGCCGCCCCGGTGATGAGCCGGCTGCAGCGGTTCGACTTCCGGCGGGTGGGGCCGCAGGCCATCGCCGAGCGTGTGCGGGCCGTGCTGGGCGCGGAGGGCCTGAAGGCCGACGACGGCGCCGTCGAGATCATCGCGCGGGTGGCCGACGGCGGCCTCAGGGACGCGCTCTCGGTCCTCGACCAGGCCACCGCCTTCGGCGAGGGCGCGCTCACGGCGGCGCGGGTGCGCGAGGTGCTCGGCCTGGTGGGCGACGAGCTCTACGCGGAGGCGCTGGTTATCGTCGCCGAGCACCGCGCCGCCGACGTGTTCCCGTTCGTCGCCCGCTTGGTGGAGGCCGGCCTCGACCTCACGGCGTTCACGGACGGCGCGGGCGACGTGCTGCGCGCGCTCCTCGCGGTGCGGCTCGGCGGCCAGCCGGACGGCGTGTCGTCGGCGCTCGCGGCGCAGGTGAGCCGGATCGCCCCGGCCTTCGCACCGGGCGACCTGCTGCGCATGCTGCGCGTGCTCGAAGAGGCCGAGGAGCCGATCCGGCGCGGCGGGCACCCGCGGCTCGCGGTCGAGACCATGCTGGTGCGGTGGGCGCTCATGGACCGCACCGTCGAGATAGCGGAGCTGCTCAGGGGCGAGGGTGCAGGGAAGTTGCCAGACGGCAACTCGCCAGTGGTTACCAGGTCGTCGGAAGGCAGTCGGCCGGCCCCGCCACCCACGACTTCGCGGCCGGTCACGATGCGCGATCGGGCAACGTCAGGCCCGCCGGCCTCCGCCGTGCGCGAGCCGCCCGCCGCGCCGGCGGCACCAGGACCGCCTCTGACGTCCTCGTCGTCGGCCCCGCCGCCGGCGCGCGCGGCGGCGCCCGGCGGCCCGGTCACGCTCGATTCCCTCCGCGGCGCGTGGCCGAGCGTCGTCGCGGCCGCCCGGGCCGAGAAGCCGATGCTGGCGAACGCGCTCGAGGACGCCGAGCCGGTGGCGTGTGACGGCACCGCGGTCCACATCCACGCCAGGGGCGGCAACCCGATGACCGGCGAGGGGCTGAGCCGCGGGCGCCCGTCGATCGAATCGATCATCGGACGGGTCCTCGGCACCCCGGTCCGGGTCGTCACCGGGGAGGCGCCGTCCGTGGCGCCGGGCCCCGGGGCGGATCCACGCCCGGCCGCCGCCCCGGCGAGCCCGGCGGTGCGCGAGGCGCCGGCGCGTCCTTCGGCTCAGCGGGTCACCGCCACGGGGGCCAAGGCCGAGCGCCTGAGGGCCCTGCGCGGGAAGGACGCGACGCTCGATAGCGCCATAGACAGCTTGGACTTGGAGCTTCTCGAGTAGGCTTGCCCCGGGCAGAGCCGGGTTCTAGGTTTCCTCCAATGACCGATCTTCGTGCGCTCCTGCAGTTTGGGCAGCAGATGCAGGGGCGCTTGGCCGCCATCCAGAGCGAGCTGGCGCAGCGCACCGTGACGGGCTCGGCGGGCGGCGGCATGGTCACGGTGACGGCCGACGGCCGGGGCCAGGTGCGGGAAGTGCACATCGACCCCAGCCTGCTGGGGGGCGACGTCGAGATGCTCGAGGACCTGGTCGTGGCCGCGGTGGCGGAGGTGCAGAAGCGGGCGGCGGAGATGGCGCAGGACGAGATCAAGAAAGTCCAGAGCGTCCTCCCGTTCCCGCTGCCGTTCTCGCTGTAGCCGTGTCCGCCATCGAGGAGCTGGTCGCCGAATTCGCGAAGCTCCCGGGAATCGGCCGCAAGACGGCGCAGCGCCTGACGTACTTCCTGCTCAAGCAGCCTCGCGAGGAGTCCGCGCGGCTGGCCCGTGCCGTGGCCGCGCTCGGCGAGCGGGTCCGCGCCTGCTCGGTGTGCGGGGACCTCACGGAGTCGGATCCCTGCGCCATCTGCACCGATCCGCGGCGCGACGCGGGGCTGATCTGCGTGGTCGAGGAAGCGTCGGACGTGGCCGCGATCGAGCGGGCCGGGGAGTACCGGGGGCGCTACCACGTGCTGGGCGGGCGCCTCTCGCCGCTGGACGGCGTGGGCCCCGACCGGCTGAACGTCGGGTCGCTGCTCGCGCGCCTCGCCAACGGCGCGGCGGTGCGGGAAATCATCGTGGCGACCAATCCGTCGGTGGAGGGGGAGGCGACGGCGCACTACGTGGAGCGCGCCCTGCGCGCGCGGACGCCGGACCTCGCGGTGACCCGGCTGGCGCGCGGGCTGCCGGTCGGCGGCGAGCTGGAGTACGCCGACGGCGAGACCATCGCGCAGGCGTTCACGGCGCGGCGCCAGTTCCCCGGCGCATGAGGCGCCGCGGGCTGTGGTTCGTCTCCGCGGCGGCGCTCGGGTTCGTCGCCGGCGCGGTCCTGGCGCAGCGCTCGATGGGGAAGTGGCGCAGCGCGCTGTTCAGCGCCCGCCCCTTGCGCCGTCTGGCGGCGTTGGGGTATTTGAGCGGGCACCCGGGCGTGGAGGCGGTGCAGGTGCTGCGCGACTACCTCGCCTGGGAGGTCCATCCCGCCCTCCGGCGCCGGGCCGAGAGCATCGTCCGCCGGATGGAAGCGCAACTCTCCTGAGCGGAGCACGGATGCCGGGTGCGTCGAGCTGGTCGTTCCGCGAAGAAGACTCCCGGGCCATCACCGAGCACCTGAACGGCCTGCTGCGGGAGACCAACGTGAAGAGCCTGATCCTGGTCGATCGCAACGGCCAGGTGGTGGCGAACGTCGGGGAGCCGCCCCAGTTCGACCCGCAGGCCTTCGCCTCGCTCACGGCCGCCGACTTCAGCGCCAACGACCAGCTCGCCAAGATGATCGGCGAGCACGAGTTTTCCTCCCTGTTCCACCAGGGCGAGAAGGAGTCGATGTACCTCGCCGACGTCGCGCGCCGCGTGATCCTGGTGGCGCTGTTCGACAGCCGCACCACCCTCGGGCTGGTGCGCCTCAAGGTCAAGGGAACGGTCGAAACCCTCACCAAGGTGTTCGAGGACATGTTCAACCGGTCCGGCGCGCAGAGCGCGCGGGTCGAGGGGTTCGGCACCAAAGAGGCGGAAGATGAGATCGACAAGCTGTTCGGGGACTGACCGCAGAGGGCTCGCGCCATGTCGATGATCAACTATGCCTCGCGCGAGATCAACTGCAAGCTCGTCTACTACGGCCCGGGGCTCGGCGGCAAGACCACCAACCTCGAGCACGTGTACGGCAAGGTGCAGCCCAACACCCGCGGCAAGCTGATCTCGCTGGCGACCGAAACCGAGCGCACGCTGTTCTTCGACTTCCTGCCGGTGGACCTCGGCACCATTCGCGGCTTCAAGACCCGGTTCCACCTCTACACCGTCCCGGGCCAGGTGTACTACAACGCCAGCCGCAAGCTGATCCTCAAGGGCGTGGACGGCATCGTGTTCGTCGCCGACAGCCAGGTCGAGCGGATGGAGGCGAACATCGAGTCGATGCAGAACCTGTACGACAACATGGCCGAGTACGGGTACGACCTGACCAAGCTCCCGTTCGTGATCCAGTACAACAAGCGCGACCTGCCCAACGCCTCGCCGGTCAAGGACCTCCAGGCCGGCCTCAATCCCGGCTGGCCCCTCGCCAACCCGGACCGCCAGCAGGTCACGCCCGACGCCAACTGGGCCGGCGAGTACCTGGTGTGGCAGCTCCCCACCGGGGAGTGGATCGAGCGCGCCCCGGCCTACGAGGCGGTGGCGATCACGGGCGACGGAGTCTTCGAAACGCTCAAGGCCGTCAGCAAGCTGGTCCTGAAGTCGCTGGGCTGAGCCCGGCATGTGGACCCTGCCGAATGTCCTGACCCTGGCGCGGATCGGACTGGCGCCGGTGATCGCGCTCCTGCCGTTCATCGAGGGCTACTGGCCGAAGGTCATCGCGTTCGTCATCTTCGTCGCCGCCGCCGTCAGCGACGTGGTCGACGGCTACCTCGCGCGCCGGAGCCAGCAGGTCACCGACCTCGGCAAGCTGCTCGACCCCGCCGCCGACAAGGCGCTCCTGATCGCCACCCTGGTGCCGATCTACTGGATCACCCGCCACCCGACCGTGCTGTACGGCATCCCCTGGTGGGGCAGCCTGCCGCTGTGGGTCGCGGTGATCCTGGTGGGCCGTGAGTTGCTGATGACCATGATGCGCTGGGAGGCCAAGCGGCGCGGCGTGGTGATCCCGGCCGGCCGGGAGGGGAAGCTCAAGGCCATCCTCCAGTACGTCTTCATCGGCGCGACGATCGCGTGGTTCGCGTGGAGGGACTACCTGGTCAAGACCGGCCTCACCGGCCGGCTGCGCAACGCGTGGGACGAGTTCCACGGCGCGTTCGTCGCCGTCACCCTCGGCCTCGCCGTCGTGCTGACCGTCTACTCCTTCGTCGTCTACCTGGTCAAGTACCGCGCGCTGTTTCGCGCTTCGGCGCGGTAGCCGTGGACTGCGAG
>Ga0335070_10004795_pt1 | contig 15859 bp, 15 predicted proteins | sample Lox_Sample_13_FD_206722 | JGI IMG/M metagenome (GOLD analysis project Ga0335070, IMG submission 206722) | Soil microbial communities from Loxahatchee National Wildlife Refuge, Florida, United States - Lox_Sample_1.3 | ecosystem: Environmental > Terrestrial > Soil > Wetlands | place: USA... | reverse complement strand
ATGGGACTGTCCGGTGGGCAGCAGCAACGCTTATGTATCGCCCGCGCACTCGCGATTGAACCAGAGGTTATCCTCATGGATGAACCTTGCAGTGCGCTTGACCCGATAGCCACTGCAAAAATAGAAGACCTTATCAACAAGTTGAAGCAACAATACACCGTGATCATCGTGACCCACAATATGCAGCAGGCGGCCAGGGTCAGCGACTATGCAGCATATATGTATCTTGGCAAGCTTATTGAGTTCGGGGAAACCAAGCAAATCTTCGAACATCCCAAAGAAGAGCTCACGGAGAATTATATCACAGGAAGATTTGGATAAAAAGGTGAAAAAAATGGTCGAAAAATTTCATGTTGAACTGGAGAAATTAAAACAAAACGTACTCAAAATGGGCGACCTTTCGACAGCCATGCTTTTCACAGCTGTCGAATCCCTAAAAAATCTGGATGTTGAAAAAGCAGAATGGGTCAACCTGCAGAAGAAAAAACTCCATAAAATGAATGTGGATCTCGAGGAGGAGGCACTCCAGCTCATCGCGCTTTATCAACCCATGGCGCGAGACATGCGGACCATCGCCTGTTGCCTTAAGATGATTGTTGATTTAAACCGCGTTGGTCGATATGGAAAAGACATCGCCAATGTTGTAAAGGAAATCGCACCAGGGTCTCACATCAAGAAGATCATCAGCATTCCACACATGAACGAGCTGGTGCAGGGGATGATCGCCGATGACTTCACTGCGTTTCGAACAGGCGATGTGACCAAACTCAAGGGTTTCACCGAACGGGATAACGATGTCGATTCCCTGCGGTACTCTATCTTCCGTGAATGCGTGAGTTACATGATGGAGAACCCTGCGAACATCACGATCTGCACCCATTATATCATGGTCGCCCGATACCTTGAACGGTGCGGGGATCACGCATGCGACATGGCCGAAGAGATTTACTACATGGTGACCGGGGAACGCATTGAACTGAAATAAACAGGGAAAGAGATTATGCCACTGAATAAAAGGTTGCTTCTGAAATCTTCTTGGATTTGCCCTCCTTATTACGGTCCTCCTGATGTTAATTGCGCTCCTCCCCGTTTGGGAGATCATGAACGAAACAGAAAGAGCAGTGTTTCCTCTGTACGGTTTTCTTAGTTCCGCTGTGGTGTTTTGTATTTTAACAGCCGTCTTCTACTTCGACATCCGGAGAATCTTGGAAAGAAAATCTGATTAACCAGCATGGTTGGTCTTTAATTATGAGAAATCAAACCTTGTGTGGATGTCAAGTTAACAACCCCTTGATATGGTATAGAGTCACAAATGCATCAATCCAAGATTGAGCGTCTTGGAGTGAGGTGTTGTGAGGCCATCGGTTGTAAAACAGATTTATGCGGTGTTTGAGGATTCCAAACCATTGTTCAATGGGGTTGCGGAGACCAAAGGTGATGTGTTCCCATTCAACTCCTAATCTGGTGAGAGCGGGCGGATACCACGGTCCGCCATCCACAAGGATTTTCGGCTTGTTCTCACAGAGGCTGAGAACATGCCGAATGAAGCCGTAGGCTTCAAAGGATGAGCGTCCTTGAGAGATCCATACTCCAAGGATGTCCCAATTCTCGATGTCTATCGCAGCCCAAAGGATTCGCCATTTTCCATTGATCTTTATCTTTGTCTCATCAATAGCGATGATGTTCCTTTCGGCTTTTTGCACCTGGAAAATCCTAGCGGCACGATGATACCAATCTCGTACGGCCTCATGGCTAGCAGGTTCAAAGCATGAGATCACATTGCTTGTGTTCCTCAACGAGACGCCAAAGTGGTAGAGAATCACTCCGAGAGCTCGGGTCTTCATGCATTTGCGTTTGCGTTCAAAAATATTTTTAGCTTCTAATACCTTCTCCATATTCGATAGCATCCCATCCATAGTTATTCCCAAAAAACAATGAATGGGGTGCTATCATATTAATTTCTTAACTTGACATCCACAATTCTCTCATAGAAAATATTAAAACTGAAACCTCATTCATTTGCTTATAATGACCAAATCCATGAAGGTCTATATCGATAGCGCTAATTGGCTTTGTGAAATCAATCTCCTCGGCTATTCCATGATCAATCGCTATCTCACCGAAAACCATCATACAATCGTTGACGACCCTTCGAAGGCTGATGTTATCATTATCAATTCCTGCGGTTTCACAAAACAAAATGAGGACGGCACCGTCAGCCTGTATTGGAACCTCCTTTCAAAAAAAGGAACAAAAACAACCGTCATCCTCTTTGGTTGTCTCATCAAAATCAATCCGACCCTCTGCAGTTCGCTGGAGGTTCAGACCGTTGACTTCGACGAGGGTGATAAATTCGATACACTGTTTTACACCAACATACAATTTAAAGACATCAAACCGTCTGGTGATACCAAAACGGTGGATGACCTGGTGTATAGGAGAACCATTGTCCATCCAACGAAAATTCTTCCCATCTTTGTCTCTCGATTAATGATGCCGTTTTCAAAAAAATTGAGGAGAAATTATCAAACAATTATCGATAATCTCGTATCAAAAAATAAAATTCTTGTGGAAATCTGTCGAGGGTGTGCAAGCAACTGCAAGTATTGTGTGATAAAAAAAACCCGGGGGGGAATTCGTTCAAGACAAATACCTGAAATTTTGGATGATATCGAAAAATTCTATGATCCAACCAAGGAATTATTTCTGGTAGCTGATGACTGCAGTTGCTATGGATTGGACATTAAAACAAGTCTCATTGAACTGTTGTACGCGATCAAGAAAAGGTTCCCTGATTTATCGATTGACTTGGATAATATCAATCCGTATTGGCTGGAGAAATATCCTGAAGGGTACATCCGGCTTTTTTCGGAGTTGAACATCGGGTACGCGACCATACCGCTCCAGAGTGGCTCGAACAGAATCTTACTGGACATGAACCGTGGCTATGATGTGAAAAAAATTCAGGATATAATACGACGACTGAAGAAGGCGTCCCCCGGAACTGCGATCTATTCCCACTTCATTCTCTGTTACCCGGAGGAAAAATTCGTGGATTTTCTCCGGACCGTACACAGCGCGATGTATTTTGATCTCCCTATCGCCTTTGAATACTCGGCTCCGAAAGACCATACGGGTTCGAAGATGCTGAATTTGAGATCACGATTCACCAGGTCAACCCGCATGTTGTTTTTTATGGTAATCCTGAATTTTACCGTGTTTATCAGACTTTTAACGTTACCAAGCCAAGATAAACATGATGTTCGGAACCCGCGAAACACTGCTGTTTTATGATTTGACCGTCTTGAAGCTCCCCGCAATTCGATGAGGGAAGTATTCGATAGCCTTGAAATCCGATTGTTCCAGTAACTTCATCCAATGCTCCTTCGAAGGCATGTGAATCAAAAACGTGCTTGGGCCAAGAGTGAGGATTGTTCGCATTTTATTGATCGGCTCCCTCATTAAGAAGGTCCCATTTGTTTTCAGAACACGCCTCAATTCTTGAATGGATTTCAGTTTTTCCTGATCGCTACGAAAACTCGTAAGTAGCCCGCTGCAGATCACGACATCAAAACACTCATCGTCAAAGGGCAGGTGAAAGGCATCTCCATAGCGAAATTCGACCCGGTCACTTACGCCCTCAATCTCAGAGTTCCTGTACGCCCTCTCAGGGGAGTTGCCAGGAATCTCAAGCTTATCCCAGACATCGACACCAATAACCTTCCCTGTCCTCAACAATTTTGCTACCCCGTTCGTTGCCCTCCCTAACCCGCATCCGATGTCCAAGATGACTTCGCTGCCTCTCAGGGTCAGCATGAGGGAAAAATCGATGCTTCTGAAGGGATTAATATAGTAGATAGGTATCAGATAGGTCGCAAGTAAATAGAGGCTAATGAGGAACAGGAGTATACCAAGGACCAGCGAATAAAAAACGGAGACCACAATCGCTAACACGAATAGGGAAACGGTCACGAGCATAGAACTTGCGAGTGCGACAAGCCCGTAAAATGGTTTTTTCATTCTCCTCAACATCACTAGTTTCTCCCCGGGTCAAATTTTCTGGCGTACCACAGGCTATTCCCCAGTACGGAATTCATGAACGGATGAAAACCGTGTTTTGCACTCTTCATAATTCTTTTCAACGTTGGAATATTTTTATAATATTCCTTTAGACTTTGTAGAGTACCTTCGTATAATTCTTTTTCCGTCATGTGTCTTGGTGTAAAGACTGTTTGAGCACAGGAATATCGTGCCCAATCATCTGATGTTATTCTTTTCTCACCGGCGATGGTATCAAAAAGGCGTGTTCCGGGAAATGGTGTGAGTATGTTGAAACAAGCCATATCGATGTCGAGCTGCCTGATCATCTCCATGGTCTCTTTAAACGTATTTGGATCGTGCTCGTCAAAGCCAAAGATGAAGGAGCCGGTAATGTTCATGTCGTGGTCTTTGATCTTTTGTACCGCATGCCTGTATTCCTCCACCTTGTTCGTTGTTTTTCCGATGCTTTGCAAGGTGTTTTGGGAAATAGAGTCAAAACCGATGCACCAGTTCAGGCACCCTGCATCGCTTGCTATCGATAGAAGTTCGTCGTCTTTTGCGAGGACATTGACATTTCCATAACAAGAAAAATGCTTCCCCAGTCCGATCATTTCCCTGAATAAGGCTTTGGAATACACGGGGTCAATAGTGAGCGAAGCATCAAAGAATAAGATGAATCGCTGTCGCAAGTTTTGTATCTCATCGATAACATGGTGGATCGGCCGTTCCCTATAGATATCACCTTTGACTTTGTGAACAAAACAAAAACTGCAGTTGACAGGGCACCCCCGAGTCGCTTCCACGGCAGCTGTCGGTAAAAAATAATCAATGACGTCTCTTCGAGGAGGAGGAATGGATGATGGATCGACGGGTTCTGATTGGTAATATTCTTTGAGTTCCCCTTTGGTTAGATCCGTGAGTAGTCGTGGAAAACTGATCTCAGCCTCTCCGATCACAACCGCATCTGCATGTTGCTTCGCCTCCTTGGGAAGAGCGGTGGGATGGATTCCACCAAGCACGACAGGGACGCCTCGACGTCGGAATTCGTCAGCGATTTGATATGCCCGTGGCACAGCAGCTGTGCGGCAGGAAATCCCTACCAAATCGTACCCTCGATCGAAGGAGATCTTCTCTCCGCGATTTTCATCAACCGCTTTCACATGAGCGTCTGGCGGGCACAGAGCGGCCAACTGTTGTAATGTTAAGTTCGGAAGGGCAGGTAATCGTGCGGAAAGCTTCATAAAAAAACTTGGTACTTGATGACCGGCATAGGGTTGAACTAGTAAGACGTCCATATTCCTCCTCCTAGTCTTCGAAAGAGTAATCTCTCTTATACCAAGCCCTCATACTTAAATCAGCAAGAGGCATGAACAGCATCGTGGAAGGATTCAGGGAGACCTTCATCAAGTTCGCAGACCTTTTTATGATGTTCCATGGTTTGTAGAACTCTCTCGCGACTCTTCTAGTCCCTTCGTAGAGTTCCTCAGGCGTCATGTTCTTTGGTTGGAAAACGACCTTCGTCTGGGTGTACTGAGACCAATCCTTGGTCAATAAGCGCCCTTCCTTTTCCATCTTATCATAGACCGGTGTTCCTGGGAGCGGCGTTAAGATACTGAATTCAGCTCGATCAATCTCCCATTTGTACAACGCCTCGAGCGTTTTGTCAAAAATATCAGGAGTATCCTCATCAAAACCGAACATGAATAATCCCGTGATCGTCATGCCGTTCTTGTGGATATTCTTTATCCACTGCTCGTAATGTTCCACTTTGTTGTCGAATTTCTTAACCCCATTGAGACTCTGTTGGGACACCGATTCGATCCCTATCGTCCAGCTGATGCAACCTGCTTCTCGGGCAAGTCGTAAAAACTCCACGTCATTGCCTAAGGTGTAGATGTTACCATTCGCAAGCCATCTCTTGTTGAGCCTCTCACGAATCATGGCTTTAAACAGTGCTTTACTGTAGTCGATATCAATCGTGAGATTCGCATCATGCAGTAAAACAAATTTGCTTGAGATACTTTTGAGTTCCTCGATGACATTTTCGATAGGGCGGCAGCGGTACGTATGGTTAAAAAAGCAGGTAATAGAACAAAAATCGCAATGACGCGGGCAACCGCGGGTGGCAAATAAACCGTCGGTCAGGGGTCTATATTGGACCAAATCCCTGCGTAACGGTGCAATATCCTCTGGCTTCACCCATGCTTTCGTCCGATAATACGGTTTTAATTTCCCTTGTTCAACATCATCTAAGAGGCAAGGGAGGGTCAGCTCAGCCTCCCCAATGACCACGCTATCGGCGTGTTGTTTCGCCTCCTTGGGCAGCGCAGTTGGATGGTAACCACCTAACACAACAGGGGTTCCTTGTTTGCGAAATTCATCAGCAATCTCATAAGCTCGCATGGCGAACATCGTGAAGCAGGAGATTCCGACCAAATCGTATTTTCGTGAAAAATCAATGTCCTCATTGTGCTCATCAAGAAGAGTGACGGTGTGTTCTTTTGGTATGCACGCGGCGACTGCTGGTAGGGTTAAGGACGGATTTGTGAATAATTTTGCCCGAAGGGTCCCTCTATCCTCCTCGGTGACCGGGCCATGCCCCATTCTTGGTTGGATAAGCAGAATGTTCATGTTTCTCCATATATCAGAACTGTTTAGGCAAAAATTTCAATGTCATAACCTCTACTAATAATTTTGCAGAAACTGAACTTTTATCAAGGTTTAGAAAAAATTTATATTACATCGTATGTTTAAGTTGACAGGGATACAGGTTTCCATAGATGAATGAAGAGAATCCCAAAGAAAAGAAGACCTGCGACGGGTACACACTCTTCGGGGTTTTCCCCTTGCATATGGAGGGAGGAGATTTTCCCATACTAATCGATATGACTGGGACGGAAGTAAAACGATGGATTGCCATTCCGTTTCCCGTAAAAATGATACCTGGCGGATCAATCATCGTGCCCACCGGCTCGTACTTTAAGAACGATATCACACACGTATCCCAGCTGGCTTGGAATGGGGCGATCGAATGGGACTTCAGCCAATGGATACAGGATGACCACAGCCGGTCTATGGCACGGCAACACCATGATTTTCAAAGGGAGGGAAACGCCGTGGGGTACTACGCACCTGGCCAAGTTTTTATGTTTAAAGGGCGAACCCTTATCCTAGGTCACAAGACTGTTTTCAACCCAAACGTGAGCAGAAGACCTCTCATCGATGACCTGATTTATGAAGTGAATTGGGATGGAACCTTGACGGGGTTTGAATGGCATGCGTCTGACCATATTGATGAGATGGGTTTTGATGCAAAGACCCGCATTGGCATTCGGTTGAACCCCGGAGGACCTGGGCTCATTCTCAGGGGATTGCCGGGGGATTGGCTCCATATCGATTCCATATCACTTCTTGGCAACAACAAATGGTACGAGCAGGGAGACGAACGGTTCAACCCAAACAATATCATGATCTGCTCGCGTCACACAAACTTCATTGCTATCATCAACAAGAACAATGGCAACATCGTCTGGAGATGCGGACCCGATTTCCCCAGAAGGCATAATCGTTCGAAAGTGGGGAGATTCATCGGTCCTCACGATGCTCACATCATCCAGAAGGGCCTCCCTGGCGAGGGGAACATCCTCATCTTTGATAACGGAGGCGTGTCTGGCTATGGAGTATTCGGGTTCCCCGACCAAGTGAGATTCTATTCTCGCATGGTAGAATTTAATCCAATCACGTTTGAGATCGTCCAGCAGTACACCCATAAAAAAGGCTTATTTCCGAAACCGCGCAAGGGCAAGTATCATCGATTCTTCAGCATGACCATGTCCTCAGTCCAGCGACTTCCCAATGGAAACACGCTTATTACAGAAGCGTTATCGGGTCGCATCTTCGAGATCACTCCAACGAATGACATTGTATGGGACTATGTCTACCCGAATCAAGACTATGCATTCTATAAAGCGTACCGGGTTCCACCGGAATGGGTCCCGGGGAACCCTGCAGGGTATCCATTTTGGGGAAAGTAGCATCTCCTCAATAAAAATCCTTTACACCCTTTGAAGTCAGTATCTTGTTGCAATCATTATTACCTATAAAAGGCGTCTTCAAAAGATTTTTTAACAAAAGGTTCATTGAATATACGACGTAATCTGTCACGGTGAAAAATGATTTGATGCAAGAAAATGCTTTTTTTACTCACGGTAGAAATGATTTGACCTGTGTGGTTATTTGCGCAGGCAAAGGGACACGGATCCTCCCCAATTCCAAAGATATGCCAAAAACAATGATTTTACTCAGCGGGAGACCCATCGTGCATCACATCGTTGAATATTGGAGAAAATATACGAACAATTTTTTGTTCATTGTCGGATATAAAAAAAATCATATTATGAAATATGTTCGTCAACTTGGTATACAATCAAAGTTTATTGAACAAAAGGAACTTAGGGGAATTGCCCATGCAATTTCGTTAGCAAAAGATGATGTCTCCGATAATTTCATTGTAGTGCTCGGAGATTGTCTTTGTCTAGGGACGTTTTCCCCGCCTGGTGCAATGATCCAGGGTGTAGGAGTCTGGAAAACAGAATCATTTGAAAACATTCGAACCAATTATGCAGTTATCATCGAGGGAGACAGAATCTCCCAAGTCATAGAAAAACCAAAGGAAACCTACAATAATTTCTGCGGTATGGGTATTTATTTTTTCAATAAAAATGTGTTTCGCTACATCGAAAAGACCCAGCCATCCATTCTACGAAACGAAATCGAAATCACCGACACCATTCAAACAATGATCCATTCACATGAACGCTTCACGCCTGTGTATTTCAACGGAAAGTACATTAATATTACCTTTCCACAAGACATTACGACAGCAGAGGTCCTGCTACATATGTCCCGAGAGCAGTCAAGCATCAGATGAGGTATCAGCCCTGTGATTTCGGGGAGGATTGATAAATCTCAAGCAGCCTTCGAACTGCGTTTGTTTCCCCTGATTCCTTAGTTAATTTTTTTGATAACTGTTGTGCATTTCGTAAAAAATCTGGATAGTGATCACACATCGTCTGAATTGTAGTTAAAATTTTTTGTGAATACAACGCTTTTTTCGAGAGACGAATCCCTGCCCCGGCTCTCACAAGACAATCGATGTAGAATTGATGCTCGACTATTACGGGGACGCATATGGCTGGTTTTCCTGAGTACGCAACAGTATAAATCGTCCCACGCCCCCCATGGGTTATCGCCAGGTCAATCTTTTGGAGGAGTGCCGCTAACGGTACAAACTCCTTGAAGAGGATATTGTCGTTTGCCTTGGCCATCAACCCACTATTCTTGATGTTCCTATTGACAATAATGACGTTATAGGGTGTCGCATTGAGTGCTTCCACCAACTCTGGAAACAACCCTCGATAGTTGTACTCACTCCCCATGACGACAACAATGGATCTTCCAGGTCTTCGGAGATGTCGCTCTATATCGGTATCTAATCTGCTTTTCGATGGATCCTCTGAGGCACGTGGCACAATCGGGCCGATGAAATTCTCCAAGGGAAAGTCTTTTGTTGGTTGAATCCCTAAAAAATTGATGTCATCGCACACTAACGTGTAATCACCTTGGTAGATATCATTGAGATATTTGAAGGGAGTAACATGATATTTCTTAGCCACGATGTTAAAGTTTCTTGTCAGGTTCTTATTGTGTACAATGTACCATTGAGCTATGCGATTCTTCAGAGATTGAGGGAGGAGGCGCGTGAACAGATTCTCGTAATCCTCTGGGAACGTCACATGCCCTGATTCGAAAAAGGGAGGAATGTTCACTCCTGAGATAACGACGACCAGCGGTATCTTCGACGCACGTGCAGAGATGCTGCTCGTCAGATTGAACGCGCACACAAGTAAGTCAACCTTGTGCTCGGTGAATGCGTCAATTTCTGCTTTCACGGCGTTTTCGATGGTTTCTTGATCGAACCAGTGATGCACTATTTTCTCGAAAGGCATCCCTCTTTGGTATGATTTTTCTAAATCCTCATGCTTTTTTTTAGAAAAATGCCGTAACCTTACGACAGTACATCTAATGTCCTTCGCCATGTATTCAAATTCAGAGTTATGGCTGAAAAAAATCGCCTTGCCGCCTTCATCCACGTATTCCTTGGCGATTTTCACTAAGGTCAGGGTTTCTCCCATGCTTGAAAAATCTGGTAAGAATCCTATCAGTGGTTTCTCCACTGGCATCACGAGATTAGCTCCCCATTTGAACTTTTTCATGGAAGTCATCTCTCCGACAGGTAAATACTTTGTTGTTCGTCGAATCTACACTGAAAATGTAAGCCACTTGTAAGAACAGCTTATAGAGAGGCGCCAAGGCATGGTATTTCGGTGTAGAGAAGAAGATATAAATAATCTGTAAAAATATCAAAACAAGCTAATGGCGAAAATGAAAATTCCTTGGGCGGTACCAAATATCCAAAATGAAGACACAGAAGCGGTTAAGAAAGTATTACGATCCGGTTGGCTTTCCATGGGGCGGGAAGTCAAGAGATTCGAAGACAACATGACTTCGTATCTGAAGATCCAGTTTGGTGTTGCCACGAACAATGGCACTTCAGCGCTAGACGTTGCACTGAAATGCCTTGGGATTTCTAAAGGAGATGAAGTCATCATTCCCGCATTGACCTATGTTGCGACAGGTAACGCGGTGTTGTACAATAATGGAACACCGGTGTTCGTGGATGTTGACGATACATTAAACATTGACACCACAAGCATCGAAGAAAAAATCACGGAGCGAACAAAAGCCATCATGAACATAGATTTCGGCGGAAATGTCTCCGATTATAAGGAGTTGTTACGAATTTCGAAACAGTATGATATACCGCTTGTTGTGGACGGTGCCCAGTCGTTAGGTTCCGAGCATCATGGGATAAAATGCTGCACCCATGGTTTACTGAATACGACGAGTTTTCATGCGGCAAAGATATTGACGACCATTGAAGGAGGTATGGTGTTCACCAAGGATAAAACCATGTGTGTACGAGCCCAGGCCATTCGCAATCAGGGTGATGTCTCGAAATTTGACCATCGCTATCTCGGCAACAATTATCGAATGACGGATTTGGTAGCCGTAATCGGAAATGCGCAGATACCACGAATCGAAGAAACATTAACGATTCGGAGAGAAAAAGCACGATACTACCAAGAAGGGCTCCAAAATGTGCGTTTCCCGAATGAATTGCCGAACACGGTGAATTCCCATTTCCTCTTCCTTATCTTGACCGAAAAGAGAGATTCTCTGAACGCGTATTTGATTAACAACGGCATCGACACTCGTATAACCTATCCAAAGCCTATCAACGAACAACCGCTTTTCAGAAACTTCAGCAAAGAGACCTATCCAATGGCAAAAAAGATTTCTCAACAAATTATTTCTTTGCCTCTGTATAATACAATAACAAGAAACCAACAAGATTATATCATCAAGAAGATTAATACATTCAACAGGTGATTGAATAAAAATCCTTGTGACCGGGGGAGCTGGTTATATCGGAAGTTGTCTGGTACCAGAACTATTGACACAACATGAGGTGAAAGTACTTGACAATCTGACCTATGGTTACAATGGCCTTCTCCCTAATATAGGGAACCCTAATTTTGAATTCATTTATGGTGATGTCAGGAATCTCAAGGATATTAAAAAAGCTCTTAAGGGTGTTGATTTTGTTATTCATCTTGCTGCTATCGTTGGTTATCCCGCCTGTAAGGCTCAGCCGAATATTGCAAACGAAGTCAATTATTTGGCAACGAAGAAATTAGTAAAAGAAAGTGACGCACCAATCATTTTTGCTTCAACAGGTAGCTGCTATGGTCATATTGACAAGGAATGCACTGAAACAACATCATTGGATCCTCAAACCGAGTATGCGATATCAAAAATAAACGCAGAAAAGGTGATAAAGGAATGCTCTGATTTTATCATCTATCGTTTTTCAACAGGTTTTGGTCTTTCTCTACGACCTAGATTAGATCTACTCATTAATGATTTTGTCACAAGGGCCGTGAAGAACAAAGAATTAATCGTCTATGAAAAAGACTACTATCGAACTTTCATTCATGTAAAAGATGTGGTCGGTAGTCTCCTGTTTGCCTTGGATCACTTCGATGAAATGAATCATGAAATCTATAACGTGGGATCGGAAGACCTCTGTCTCACCAAAGGAGACATCGCCTTTCGGATTCGAAAATACGTAGATTTTCACTTGAAATTTGCGGATTTTGGGATTGATCCAGATAAAAGAAACTACAAGGTGTCGTTCAAAAAGATACACGACTTGGGGTTTGAAACAAAATACAGTATAGACTATGGGATTAAAGAATTGGTGAAAGCCATTCCCTTTATGGATCAAAAAGAATGTTATTACAACGACAAGGTATTCAAATGAGAACTATGGATAGTTCCTTCGTTTTTAGACTTGTGAAAATAGATGATGTCAACGAACTGCATGATCTTTTGAACAATTTACCCGCAACAGAAAGAAAATATTTTCATCCACATCCCTTTGATGTACAGACGATAACCGAGATATGCTCCTCAACAAAAGACCATTATTTCGTGATGGAACAAAACGAGAAAATCATCGGTTACTCCTTCCTGAGATTGTTTGGTTACAAAACCCCAAGTTTTGGATGCTGCGTTCGAAGAGAGTATCAAGGTAAAGGATATGGAACCTTACTCACTCAAGAGACAATGAACAAAGCCATAGAACTCGATTATCATAAGGTGATTTTGAAAGTATATAAAGAAAATAAAGCTGCCTTAAAGATATACGAAAACATCGGATTTATAATTGTTGGTAAAACTGATGATAAAAGGCAATATAAAATGGAGATGAATTTGTCACCTAAGGACTAGGAAATGTTTGGTAGACCGCCATTTTTCTGCAACTATTGGGTAACGTATCGCTGCAATTCACGGTGCGAATTCTGCAATATCTGGAGAAACGAATCATTGAACAATGTCCAAGATGCAGATGTCTATCATGTGAAAAAAAATTTAGAAGACCTCAAAAAAATTGGCGTAAAAATGATTGATTTTACTGGTGGTGAACCTCTCTTACATAAGGATCTCCCTCAGATATTAGCATACGCTAAAAAACTTGGTTTTTTTGTGAAGTTATCAACGAATGGTATTATTTACCCCAACAGAGCTGAAGAGATACAAGGCTTGGTAAGTCGACTCTATATTTCATTAGACACTACCTCGAAAGAACAGTATAAAAGAATCAGGGGGATCGATGGCTACGACAAAGTAATCGAAAGCCTCCAAATCGCCAAAAAATTAAAACAGAATAGCTGTGTGCTGTATACTGTTACTGATGAAACCATACAGAACATAGCACCTCTTGTTCATTTTTGCAGAGAAAATAAAGTTGTCGTGTATATGCATCCCTGTTTCTCGTATTTTGGTAATAAAAAATTAAATACAGTGTATATTGCACGGATGAAGAAATATTTTTGGCATCCCTATGTGCGGATGAGTTTACCGGATCTAGATTTTTATGTGCAGGACGGCAACGATACCGATCACCCTCGCTGTAAAGTTGGGAGATCCACTCTTGACATCAGTCCGGACAATTGTCTTACGATTCCTTGTTTCCACAGGTCCATTCAGAAAGTCAAAATCGATAATAACTTATTATCTCTATATCATTCATTTGAATGGAAAAAATTCTTCGGGGACGCAGGAACCTATGAGTTTTGTAAACATTGTAATATTGATTGTTATTTTGGGATGTCGTATTGGGATAAGATAGGTGACCATTTTTTCAAACAGAATGTGACATTTTTGAAAAATTGGGTAGAAGAACTCAGACCTCGGTGACTTTCTGTACTGACGATTGATATACTTCTATCGTTTTATCCGCTATTTTATCCCAACTCAGTTCTTTCGCGAGTTCTTCTGAGTCTTTTGATAATTTGTTGAGTAAAGCAGCATCATTGAAAACAAGAATTATCTTCGAAGATAAATCCTCTGCATCACCGGGGTTTACAATCATCCTTTTGTCCTTGACATATTCAGGGAGCCCCCCGACGTCTGTCACTATCATTGGCTTCTTAAAAGATAATGCTAACGCGCCCACTCCCCCATGGGTATCGAAGGATTCCTTTTTGTATGGCAACACGACAAGATCTGCACATGAAAACAAGTATTCGACCTCTTGGTCCGGGATATAGTGTAATTTTTTAATCACCTCATTTTCCAAATCATTTTCCCTTATTATTTTCTTATATTTGCTCCAATCCTTCAACGATTGACCTGCGATTAACACAGCAACATCCTTCAGAGTTTTTTTCGTTGATGATATTGATTTAAGTAAGATATCCAAACCTTTGTAACCCCAGATGTATCCAAAGAATAGGATGATTTTTTTATCCTGGGGAATATGGAGATGTTCTCTAGCATTCTGTCGAGAAATGCCCATGGTTTGATGATAGGTGTACAAGGTGCCATGAGTAATAATAAAAATTTTTTTTTTATCAACTCCATACAGAGCGATTAATTTTTCTTTGTTTCTTGTATTATGAACAATCAGAATATCCACAAAAGGAAAAATTGTTCTATTGAGAAATTTATCGAGGGCAAGAGTTACCACATCATTTACATGAGGTGTTATATTATGAATGCTGAGAATTATTTTTTTCCCTCGTAATTTGGCAATTGGTAATATTATGCAATATATTGCACCTGAATATAATGCCCAGTGTTGCGCATGAATGACATCACCCGTTGCTTCTAAACCAGCTTTGATCCATGAAATCGGATTGTACCAATTGAGGAGATTCTTGATTTTTACATTTTTTACTCTAAAATCGATATCCTCCTCTGCTTTCATTCCTCCAGGATATAAAATATCTGGTAGGATGTTCTTAAAATTGATGAATTCAACATCAATTTTTTTGGACAGAGCCTTGGCGAGATGAAAACAGTACGGGCTAAGGGCTTTTATCGGTGGTAAGGTTCCGATGAGAGTCACTTTCATATTTTTACAAGCTTTCACTTGATGTGTTAGCGTCAAGTATCATAATAAGTTTCCTTTCCGAAGATAAATAATTCTGTTTTTCGTAAAAAATTAATAGAGAACTCTCAGAAAATTTATTGCTGAAGGTCAATGGTTAGAATCGTGTATATTTATTTCCCTTTGACAATCATTCAACTTGCAGGAAAATGAAAGAACAGTGCATGTGAAATCAAAATTTTAAGTAGTAGAACACAGATAGGGGCACTACCGAGTTTTACGGGCTCGTAGCTTAGACTGGTGGAGCGACTGGCTCATAACCAGTTGGTCGCAGGTTCAAATCCTGCCGGGCCCACCTTTTTCACTCGGAGAAAACATGAGAGATTGACGGTTTTTCGGCCAACAATCTTTTTCCTGTACAATAGACCTTGGCTGTCCTCCCACACGTCTGTGGTGTGATCTGAGGGCAAGGTTGAACAGGTTTCTTTTCCCGACCTGTCGTTTGATGCTGTCCGCGATATGGACGTAGACGATGGTGGTGGACGGTTTGCGGTGTCCGAGTCGTCGTCGTACGATCTCAAGCTCTCTCGTGTACTCGTAGAGGTAGGTGGCGCAGGTATGCCGCATCGTATAGAGGTGGAAATACGGACCTGCAATTCGTTTTCCAACTGATGTGATGTGGTCTCTGAGGTATTTTCCTGTGATCCTGGTTCCATTTGGTTGGAGGAATAGGGCATTGCCGGAGCTGTTGGTTGCTACCTTCACACGCCATTTGTCGACGTAGTTCTTGGGTGTATG
>Ga0335070_10004794_pt1 | contig 15860 bp, 12 predicted proteins | sample Lox_Sample_13_FD_206722 | JGI IMG/M metagenome (GOLD analysis project Ga0335070, IMG submission 206722) | Soil microbial communities from Loxahatchee National Wildlife Refuge, Florida, United States - Lox_Sample_1.3 | ecosystem: Environmental > Terrestrial > Soil > Wetlands | place: USA... | reverse complement strand
ATTCCAAGAACGGCCCCTGCGAGCGAACGGCTTCCTGGTCTCATGCTTGACGCCCCCGGATAGCGTTAGCGAGGTTCACTGGCATCGATTTTTTGAAAGCATATAATCTGCCCCGCCGAGGGGCAAACCGTCGAAAACAATATGTGCGACGGGCGGGAAGTGCGAATCGGCGCGTAATGTTCCTATGAAAATCGCTGCCAAGAAGAGGATTGCGGCGGCGCTCGCGTTGCTCGCCGCGGCGGCGGCGATCGCGTCAGCGGGATGCAATCGGGCGAGATACGCGCCCACCGATACGCCCCAGCGCAGTCGAGGAGCACCGCGGTTTCGCACCTCTCCGGCGGGCTTCGTCTATATCACCAACGATGGCGAAGGCACGATTTCGGAGTTCGCCCGGGCATCTGATGGCAACCTGGAGTTTTTGCGTACGGAGAAAGCCGGCGCGCCAAATGGTCCGACCGGAATTGCTATCGACCCGTCAAGCCGCTTCCTGTACGTGGCGAACGAAGGCGAGGGCCGGATTCATCAGTACCGAATCAAGCGTGACACGGGCGAACTTTTGCCGATCGGCGAGGGTTCGGTGGACGACGACGGCGCTGCAAGTCATCCTCAGCAGATCGCGATCGGTCCGCGCGGCAGCTTCGCGTACGTAACTAACTCCGGCAGCACCGGTGCGGGCAGAAAAAATGACGGATCGGTCGCGGAGTATGCGATCGATCAGTCCACCGGCGCGCTCAAACCGATCGAGACGTTTAGCGGTGGCGGTTTGCAGCAGCCACTGGGGATCGCGTTCACGCCCGACGGCAGGTTCGCCTTCGTGTCCGACGCCGGCGCTGGGACGTTAGTCAGCTTCGCGGTCGGGCCTTCGGGGAAGCTCAAGCTGGTGGCGGCGACGCCGAGCCTTGGAGATAAGCCCGGCCATCCCGGGCTCGTGGCCATTCATCCTGCGGGGAGCTTTGTCTATACTACCGATCGTTCGACAGGCAGCGTGGTCGTGGCGAAACCCGCGGAGGACGGCAGGCTCATTGTGACCGGGGCCTTCCATGTAGGAGTTTCGACTTCCGGACCGTTCGCGATCGCCGCACTCGAGGTCGGTCCGCGCGTGTTCATCTACACCGGCAATCTCGGGGTTGATACGGTTTCGTCGCTTGTTGTGAAGCCTGACGGGCTGGATCACGTAGCAGACTGTCCGACCGGGATGGGCTATCCCACCGGGATGGTGACCGATGGCAGCGGACGAAACTTGTACGTGGTCAACCGTAATGCCTCGACAGTGGCGCGATTCGCGATCGCCGAAACCGGCGGTGTCGCGCTGATCCCGGCGGCGTCAATCTTTACCGAAGCGGCGCCAAACGCAACGAGTCATCCGACGTACATCGCCACGACTCGATGGGACGCGCCGGCTTCGCTGTCGCAGATATCCGCGCAGCACGCGAAGTGACGCAACGATCGCCTAGGATCGAGAGGCCTTCAGCTCTACCGGCTCATAGAAGTGCCGGTCTCCGAGAGCGTCGACGGCGCGGAAAAACTCCGGCCCCGACGCGCTCCCATCCTCCTCAAGCTGCATCGTCTGGCGCAGATAGTTCCAGCGTTCCGGGCAGAGCCGCCGCGTCTCGGCAAAATACCGCTTGGCGTCTTCAAGGTGCCCCTGCTGATAGAGGTACTGGCCGAGCCTGAAATTGGCCGCGGCAATCGGATCGACGTTCACCGGCGCGTTCATTCGCCGGCGTATTTCTTGCCCCGAGAGCACATATTCGCTGGCCTCGCCCTTGGCAACCCAGTCGCGGATAGCGTCAAGGTAAGTTCTGCGGATGGCTTGTCCGCGCTCGGCCACGTCCTTCTTCATCTGGAAGGTGGAACGATCCATCGAGCGCCATCCGTCGCTCGCGCCAGCGGCCTCCGCCGGGCGCACGATGTTGCCGCGCTCGTCGATCCACACGGCCATCGGGACGTTGGTCATATTGTAGAGTTCGGCTACAACGTGGCGTTCGTCGATCAGATTGGGATAGGTCGGAGTGGCGGCGCGATCGCACAGCGCTGCATCCCATCCCATGATCTCCTGGAACAGGGGCTCGATCCGCACCGGTTCGGCCGGTTTGATGAACTCGCGCACCGCGGCGGCGCCGCCGCTATCGAACGCGACCGAGAGAATCACGAAATTGCGGGCTTTCAGCTCTTCGTAGATTGCCTGCCAGACTGGCAGGTCAAAGCGGCATCCTCACCAGCTTGCCCACGAGAGCAAGAGTACCTTGCAGCCCCGGTAGTCCGAAAGCGAATGCATCTTGCCCTCGAGGTCCGGCAGGGTGAAGTCGGGTGCTTTGAGCGAGGCGAGGGCGCCGCGGCGGGCATCCGTCGACTCGCCGAAAAACCAGACCGCTTGCGCGTCGTCGTGGACGACCGGCTGGCCAAGTCTGCGCGCCAGGGCCGCGAGGTTGACCATATCGCCGCGCAGGAACCGATCGCGCTGGGCGGGGGGAATGGGTACGCAGCGCTCATCGCGGCACAGGCCCTCAGGCTTGAGCTCCCAGCCGGCCGCGGTCCGTAACTCGCCGAGCGGCATCCAGAGGTCATCTCCCTGAGGCTGGGCGGCAGCGGCAGAGGTAGGTTTGTCGTCATATATCACAGTCACTGCCATAGAGGATTCCTCCCGCGTGACAATCGATTACGCATCGAAATTTCGGGCGCTGCCTCGATCCGATGCATGACGCTGTACAAGGTAGACACTCGGGCGCGCGCTGCCTATTCTTCACCCAATCCCAGACTAAAATAAAGGAGATTGCCCATGCCGGCCCAAAAGCCCGAGGAATGCGACAGCATTCTGCTAGAAGCCCTGTCGCGCGGGGACCTGGAGACTGCGGTGGGACTCTATGAGCCCAACGCGAGCTTCGTACAGGACTCCGGCGAAGTAATCGTCGGACGAGCCGCGATTCGCGAGGTCATGAAGGGATTCATCGCGATGAAACCCAAGTTCACCGTGACGTCGCGCGCCGTGCAGAGCGGAGACGGCAGCCTCGCCCTCACGGGTCTCAAATGGAGCGCGACCGGCGTCGATGCCGACGGCAAGCCGGTGACTCTGTCGGGCAACAGCACCGAGGTGGTGCGGCGTCAGAGCGACGGAACGTGGCTGTTCGTCATCGATAATCCGCACGGCGCCGAAAATCCGGGATGAGGGCCGGACAGGCGCGATCAGTGCGCGGCGTTTGTGATCGTGGCGGATGATAGCAATTTCAGGGCCTGCGCCTTTTCGGAAGGCGGCAAATCATCGGTCGGGATCATCGGCGCGTAGGTGACCTGGAGTTCCCAGTCGCCGATAAAAGCGATCCTCTGCAGGAGATAGCGTTCGCCCTTCTGCCCGGGACAGCCGAACGCCCGCATTTCAAAGGTCATATCCATGGCGCTCTTGTCGAGCGTCTTTGCGTCGGCCTTTTTGCACTGATGGGCGGCGCTCTGAACGAGCGCGTCGACGACCGCCTGCGGAGAATCGAATGTGGGCTTGGGCGTCTGCGCGACCACCACGCGCACCTTCGCGGTTGCCGGCGTCTCACTTCGGCGCACGAAAACCTTGACCGTCGCGCGAGGCGCGTGCTGGTCGCGGGCCATCTGCCAATCCTGCCAGCCCATCGCCGGCGGCAGGTTTAGCTGGCCGTCGGCCGCTTTTTCCACTCCGCCGGCCGGAGCGGCCGTGCCGGTCGCAGACCGAATCGAAATGACGATACTCACAAAGAGCATCAACGTGGCTAGCCGCGCGAAACGCATCGGGCGCGGATGTTTCCACAAAAGCGCAGCGATGTCCATCGTTCGCATGTGAACCGTTTGAGGCCGGACTGCCCTTTGCGCGGAGGGCCGGGTTGTAACCGGGCCCGTGCTTTAACGTCTAATAAGGAATAAGAATTGGATCGTTTCAAGGAGCACGCTCAGCCATGCTGGATGGCGCTCCGATCGGTGGTAGAAGCGAAGAAGATGATGGATTCAAGCGCTCCGCCAGGAGGTGGCGCGCGGGACGTGTATCTCGCGCAGGAAGGGGGACTGTCCAGGCGCTGGCTTTGGCTGACCATCTTCGCCGTCATTCTCCTTGCCGGATATTTTCTGCTGAGCCGCCTGGGCGGTGCGTCTGGCACTTCCGCCCGAGCCTCCACGACCCGTCCGGCCGTGCCGGTTACGGCAGAGGCGGTGAAACGCGGCGACCTCGACCGTTACCTGACCGCAATTGGCACCGTGACCGCGTTCAACACCGTGACGCTGAGGACGCGGGTGGACGGACAAATCGTCAACGTCGCTTTCAAGGAAGGGCAGACGGTGCATCAGGGCGACCTGCTGGTTGAGATCGATCCCCGCCCATACCAGGCGGCGCTCGCCCAGGCCGAGGGACAACTGGCCAAGGATCGAGCGACGCTCGCCAACGCGAAGATCACGCTGGCGCGCGATCGATCGCTCTATCAGCAGGGCGTGATCGCCGCGCAGGACTTCGACAATCAGGATTCGCTGGTCGGCCAGTCGGACGGAGCGGTGCGAAGCGACGCGGCCAACGTCGCGGCGGCCAAGGTGCAGCTCGCCTATACGAAAATCACGGCGCCCATCACGGGGCGGATCGGGCTTCGCATGGTCGATATCGGCAATATCGTGCACGCGACTGACACCGGCGGGCTCGCGGTAATCACACAACTGCAGCCGATCGCGGTCGACTTCAGCATTCCTGAGGATAACCTCCCGGAGGTAATCAAGGACATGGGAGACGGGCAGAAGCTGCCCGTCAGCGCGTTCGATCGGGAACTCAAGAACCAGCTTGCCATGGGAGCGCTGGAAACCTTCGACAGCCAGATCGATCAGACCACCGGAACGATCAAGCTGAAGGCGATCTTCCCGAACGACAACTATGCGCTGTTTCCCAACCAGTTCGTCAACGTCAAATTGCTGGTCGATACGATGCGAGACACCCTGTTGGTGCCCGCCGCCGCGCTGCAGCGAAATCCCCAGGGCACTTTCGTTTACGTCGTCAAGCCGGATAACACCGTCGATGTGCGCACCGTCACCGTGGGCGCCACTCAGGGAGACGTTGTCGCGTTAAATTCCGGAGTGACGCCCGGCGAGCTGCTCGTGACCGACGGACTCGACCGCTTGCATGCCGGCAGCAGGGTGATGGTCCAGCCACCGGAGGCCTCCGCCGCTGCGGCGTCGGCCGCCGCCGGAGCCGGGACGACAGTGCACAGAAGCCAGTGAATCCGTCGCGGCTGTTCATTCTGCGCCCGGTGGCGACTTCGCTCCTGATGGCCGCGATCCTGCTCGCGGGAGTTGTGGCCTACCGGCAGCTGCCCGTATCGGCGCTGCCCGAGGTGGATTACCCGACTATTCAGATCCTCACCTTCTATCCGGGCGCGAGTCCGGAGGTGATGGCCTCGTCGGTAACCTCGCCGCTCGAGCGCCAGTTCGGCCAGGTGCCCGGCCTCAACCAGATGACGTCGAACAGCTCGTTCGGCAGCTCGATCATCACGCTCCAGTTCGTGCTTTCGCTCAACATCGATATCGCCGAGCAGGAGGTGCAGGCGGCGATCAACGCGGCCGCTTCGTATCTGCCGCCGGACCTGCCGACTCCTCCGATCTATAGCAAGACCAACCCGGCCGACGCGCCGATCCTGACGTTGGCCCTGACCTCGACCGATCTGCCGCTGACTCAGGTCGAGGATTTGGCGGACACGCGGCTGGCGCAGAAAATCTCGCAGGTGACCGGCGTTGGATTGGTCAGCATCGGCGGCGGGCAAAAGCCGGCGGTGCGCGTGCAGGTCAATCCGACCGCGCTGGCCTCGTATGGGCTCAGTCTCGAGAACGTGCGCAGCGCGATCGCGGCGGCCAACGTCGACGAGGCCAAGGGCAACTTTGATGGTCCGCAGCAGGCCTATACGATCGGCACCAACGATCAGCTGCTTTCGAGCGCCGACTATCGGCCGCTCATCGTCGCCTACCACAACGGCGCCCCGGTGCGCCTCCAGGACGTGGCCCGCGTCGTCGACGACGCCGAGAACGTCAAGCAGGCGGCATGGATGAACGACGTGCCCGCGGTGATCCTCAACGTTCAGCGGCAGCCGGGCGCCAACATCATCACCGTCGTGGACAAGGTCAAGGCACTGCTGCCGCGGTTGCAAGCTTCGCTGCCCGGCTCGGTCAAAGTCGCGGTGCTCACCGATCGCACCACCACGATTCGCGCCTCGGTGGAGGACGTGGAGTTCGAGCTGATGCTCACGATCGCGCTGGTCGTGATGGTCATCTTTCTGTTTCTGCGCAATTTGTCGGCGACCATCATTCCCAGCGTCGCGGTCCCGCTCTCGCTGGTCGGGACGTTCGGAGTGATGTATCTGCTCGGCTACAGCCTCAACAACCTGACGTTGATGGCGCTCACCATCTCGACCGGCTTCGTGGTTGACGACGCGATCGTGATGATCGAAAACATCGCGCGCTACATCGAGGAAGGCGAATCGCCGCTGGCGGCCGCGCTCAAGGGCTCCGAGCAGATTGGGTTCACCATCCTGTCGCTGACCGTGTCGCTCATCGCGGTGCTGATCCCGCTGCTCTTCATGGGCGATATCGTGGGCCGCCTGTTTCGCGAATTCGCCGTCACCCTGGCCGTCACGATCCTGGTTTCAGCGGTGGTGTCGCTCACGCTGACGCCGATGATGTGCGCGAGGTTGCTCCATCACACGCCCGAGGCCGAGCAGGGCCGCTTCTACCATCAGACCGGGCGCATGTTCGACGCGACCATCGAGTATTACGGCACGACGCTCCGCTGGGTGCTGCGGCATCAGGACGCGACGCTGCTGGTCGCGGTGGGCACGCTGGTGCTCACGATCGTGCTTTACATCATCGCGCCCAAGGGTTTCTTTCCGGTGCAGGATACGGGCGTTATCCAGGGAGTGTCGGAATCGCAGCCCTCGGCGTCGTTCCCCGCGATGGTGCGGCGGCAGCAGGCTCTTGCGCAGGTGATTCTGAAAGATCCCGCGGTCGAGAGCCTCTCGTCGTTCATCGGCATCGACGGGACCAACACCACCATCAATAGCGGGCGCTTCCTGATCAACCTGAAGCCGCTGGCCGAGCGCAAGGTCGGCATCAGCGAGGTGATCGCCCGCCTGCAGCCGCAACTCGCGCAGCTTCCGGACATCAAATTGTTCCTGCAGCCGGTCCAGGACTTGACCGTTGAGGATCGCGTGAGCCGCACGCAGTATCAGTACAGCCTCGAAGATCCCAACGTGGACGAATTGAACCAGTGGACCGACAAGCTGATGGCGAAGTTGAGCACGCTTCCCCAACTCACAGACGTCGCGACCGACCAGCAGAACGACGGCTCGCAGGTGCAGCTGGTAATCGATCGCGCGACCGCCTCGCGCCTCGGCATCACGTCGCAGATGATCGACGACACGCTCTACGACGCGTTCGGCCAGCGCCAGGTCTCGACGATGTTCACGCAGCTGAACCAGTATCACGTGGTGCTCGAAGTAGATCCCGAGTTTCAGAGCAGCCCGCGCGCGCTCAGGGACATATACCTGTCCTCGCCGACCGGCGGCTCGGTGCCGCTCAGCACGTTCGTCCACTTTGAGCCGAGTAAAGTGCCGCTGATCGTGAGCCATCAAGGACAATTTCCCGCGGTCACCATCTCCTTCAACCTTGCCCCGGGCTACTCGCTGGGCGACGCCGTCACCGCGATCCAGGCGGCCAAGAGCGAGATCGGAATGCCGGCCAGTATCGCGACTGCGTTTCAGGGTACGGCGCAGGCTTTCCAGGCTTCGCTGAGCAACGAGCCGCTGCTGATTCTGGCCGCGCTCGTCACCGTCTACATCGTCCTCGGCGTGCTGTACGAGAGCTACATCCATCCGATCACGATCCTCTCGACCCTGCCGTCGGCGGGGGTGGGCGCGATTCTCGCCCTGCTGATTTGCGGCAACGACCTCAACGTGATCGCGCTCATCGGCATCATCCTGCTGATCGGCATCGTCAAGAAAAACGGCATCATGATCGTCGATTTCGCGCTCGACGCCCAGCGCAACGAAGGCAAGCCCGCAGACGAGGCGATTTACCAGGCCTGCCTGCTGCGCTTTCGGCCGATCATGATGACCACGATGGCGGCGCTGCTCGCCGGGCTGCCGCTCGCGCTCGGCACCGGCACCGGCTCGGAGCTGCGCCGCCCGCTGGGTATCGCGATGGTCGGCGGGCTGCTGCTGAGCCAGTTGCTGACGCTGTACACCACGCCGGTGATTTTTCTCGCCTTCGAAAGGCTCGCGGAGCGGGGCGCGAAGGTGCGCGATGACACAGCGCTGAGCGCGCCCGCCGGCGCGCCTTCGTCATGAGCTTTTCCGAAACCTTCATCCGGCGGCCCGTCGCGACCACGCTCCTAACCGTGGCGATCGCGCTTGCCGGCGCCGCGGCATTTCAGCTGCTGCCGGTTGCGCCTTTGCCCGAGGTTGACTTTCCGACGATCCAGGTGAGCGCGGCCCTGCCCGGCGCAAGTCCGGAGACGATGGCGTCGTCGGTCGCGACCCCGCTCGAGCGCCAGTTCGGACGGATCGCCGGCCTCACCGAACTGACCTCGACCAGCGCGCTCGGCACCACCTATATCGTTCTGCAGTTCGATCTGAACCGCAACATCGACGCAGCCGCGCGCGACGTGCAGGCCGCGATCAACGCCGCGCGCAGCCAGCTGCCGGCCAATCTTCCGAGCAATCCGACCTACAAGAAAGTCAATCCGGCCGATGCGCCGATTCTGATTCTCGCGCTGACCTCCGACACCCTGCGGCGCGGGCTGATCTATGACGCGGCGAGCTCCATCCTGGCGCAGAAGCTCTCGCAGATTGGCGGCGTCGGCCAGGTGACGGTGGGCGGCAGCGCGCTCCCCGGCGTGCGCGTCGAGCTAAATCTCAACGCGCTGAACAACTATGGGATAGGCCTCGAGCAGGTCCGCAACACGCTCAGCAAGGCCAACGCCAACCGTCCCAAGGGCGAGGTCGCCGATCAAACGCAGGCCTGGGCGATCAGCGCGACCGACCAGCTGCTGAGCGCCGACCAGTACAGCCCGCTGATCATCGGCTACAACAACGGCGCCGCGGTTCGGCTCTCCGACGTCGCCCAGGTGACCGATTCGGTCGAGGACGTGCGCAATGCCGGGATGGTCGACGGTACCCCGTCGGTCATGATCATCATCTTCCGGCAGCCCGGCGCCAACATCATTTCGACCGTGGACCGCGTGATCGCGGCGCTGCCTCAATTGCACGCTTCGATCTCACCGGCGATCAAGATGTCCATCGTGCTCGACCGCACCACGACCATCCGCGCCTCGGTTGCCGACGTCGAACTGACGCTGCTCATTTCGATCTCGCTGGTGATCCTGGTGGTGTTCGTGTTTCTGCGCAATTGGCGGGCCACGGTGATTCCCGGCGTGGTGGTGCCGATTTCGCTCATCGGCACCTTCGGCGTCATGTACCTCTGCGGTTACAGCCTCGACAACCTGTCGCTGATGGCGCTCACCATCTCGACCGGCTTCGTGGTTGACGACGCGATCGTGGTGATCGAGAACATTTCGCGCTACCGCGAGCAGGGGATGTCGCCGTTCGACGCCGCGGTCCGCGGCGCGCGCGAGATCGGCTTTACCGTGGTTTCGATCAGCGTCTCGCTGGTCGCCGTGTTCATCCCGATCCTCCTGATGGGTGGAATCGTCGGGCGCCTGTTCCGCGAATTCGCGGCCACCCTATCGACGGCGGTCGCGGTTTCGATGGTGATTTCGCTGACCACCACGCCGATGATGTGCGCGAGGCTGCTGCGGCCCGAAAGCGGCGAGCCGCACGGGAGGTTGGACCGGGCGAGCCAGCGGATCTTCGACCGCGCGCACGCCGGCTACGCGCGTGGCCTCTCCTGGGTTCTGCGGCACCTGCGCCTGACGCTCGCCATCGCGCTCGCGACGCTCGCGCTAAGCGTGTACTTGTTTCTGGTCATTCCCAAGGGCTTCTTTCCGCAGCAGGACACCGGGCGCCTGATGGGCGCGATCATGGCCGACCAGGATACGTCGTTCCAGTCGATGCGCGATCGGCTGACCGATTTCGTCAACATCATCAAGAACGATCCCTCGGTCGATCACGTGATCGGATTCGCCGGCGGCAACGCCGGCAGCGTCAACTCGGCCCGCATGTACATCGCACTCAAGCCGATGGGCCCGCGCAAGCTGAGCGCCGATCAGGTGATCGCGGTGCTGCGCAAGAAGACCGCGCACGTTCCGGGCGCGACGCTCTACCTGCAGGCCACGCAGGACCTGCGTATCGGCGGACGTTCGGCCAACGCGCTTTATCAGTACACGCTCCAGGGAACCGACCTTAAGGAACTTAACCTGTGGGCGCCGCGGTTGCTCGCCAAGATGCGGAGCATGCGGATTCTGACCGACGTCAACAGCGATCAGCAGAACAGCGGGCTACAGGCCACGCTGGTGGTCGATCGCGATACAGCCTCGCGGCTCGGGCTCACCCAGCAGGTCATCGACGATACTCTGTACGACGCTTTCGGCCAGCGTCAGGTCTCGACGATGTACACGCCGCTTAACCAGTACCACGTCGTCATGGAAGCGGCGCCGAAATACTGGCAGAACCCCGCGTCGTTGTCGTTGCTCGATGCGCGCTCATCCAACAACGCCGAAGTCAAAGTGAGTACTTTTACCCATTATGCGCCGAGCACCACGGCGCTCTCGGTGAATCACCAGGGGCAGTTTCCGGCGGTGACGATTTCGTTCAACCTCGCGCCCGGGGTCTCGCTCGGCCAGGCAGTCACGGCGATCGATGCGGCTGAACGCAGCATCGGCCTTCCGGCCAGCATTCACGGCAACTTCGCGGGCACGGCGCAGGCTTTCCGCGACTCGCTGACGAACGAGCCGATGCTCGTGATCGCGGCGCTCTGTGCGGTGTACATCGTGCTAGGGATTCTCTACGAAAGTTACGTTCATCCGATCACGATTCTCTCGACGCTGCCGTCGGCAGGCGTCGGCGCGCTGCTGGCCCTGATGCTTTGCCGCATCGACCTCACCGTGATCGCGCTCATCGGCATCATCCTGCTCATCGGCATCGTCAAGAAAAACGCGATCATGATGATCGACTTCGCCCTCGAGGCCGAACGCCAGCAGGGCAAATCTCCCGAGGAAGCGATCGAGGAGGCCTGCCTCTTGCGCTTTCGACCGATCATGATGACCACGATGGCGGCACTGCTCGGCGCGCTGCCGCTCGCGGTCGGATCGGGCACCGGCTCGGAACTGCGCCGCCCGCTGGGAATCGCGATCGTCGGCGGCCTGTTGGTGAGCCAGATGCTCACGCTGTTCACGACCCCGGTTATCTACCTGTACATGGAGCGGGTTCGCCTGTGGGGTCTGAGCCTGCGCGGGCGCATCTGGCGGGGGAGGTCCTCAGGGGCGCCTGGAGCGGCCGGCGACTTCTCCCCTAATATCGGGCGATAACCTCGTTACCGAACTCGCGGATCATTTCGCGGCCATCGGTCCCGGTGAGCCGCAGCGCGATCCCGGTTACACCGGCCTCTTCGAGCTCCTTGATGCGTTCGATCACTGCGGAGGGCGGTCCCGTGACGGTGGTCGCCTCGAGCAGTTGCCGGCTGACGAAGCGCTCTTCGCCAGGCTTGGTGAAGATCAGGTGTCCGAGATGAATTTCCTGGTACCGCTTTTCCCACGGCGTCTTCATTTTCATTATGTATTCGTCGTAGTAGCGCTTGGCCAAGGGCTGAAATTCAGGCGGCGCGAACGGGCCGATCGGCGTATTTTCGGGATGCCAGATCGTGTGCAGGCTGAGCGCGCCCCACGAGCCCAACCGATTGAAGACGCGTGGCGACATGATGTCTTCGCCGTGGCGCAGCACGCAGCCGGCCGTGACGATCACGGTCGGGATTCGCTCGAGCGCGCGCCCGGCGCCCTTCGCCGCATCCCGGATCTCGGAAAGCCCGTTGCGGATCATTCCGGGATCGGCGCCGACGGTTATCCAGCCGTCGCCCACTTCGCCGACGACCCGGATCGCTTTCGGCAGGTTGGCGCCGACGTAGATCGGAATCGGATCCCTGACGTTGATGAAGCCCATACCGGGATGAAGCAGACGCACCGCGCGCTCGCGATCATCCTCACGGTAGAGCGCCTCCTTTCCGGCGAGCAGTTCGCGCAACACCTTGACCTCGCTCGCCAGCGCCTTGAGCGGTGTAGCCGGCATCCCCATCACGTTGCGCGCGCTGAAGCCGCTTCCGATGCCCGCGATTACCCGGCCAGGTGCGAGCTCGTTGATCGTCGCCAGGGCCGAGGCGCTGACCGGCGCGGCCCGGTTGCCCGCGCAGAGTACGAAGCTTCCCACGACGGAGGTGCGCGAGTGCTCGGCCGCAAGCGCCATGGTGGCGAAGATGTCGCTGTAACACATGTGCGAATCGTCGAACCACGCATGGCTGAACCCGTATTCCTCGGCCATCACCACGTCGTGCCAGGCGCGAATGTAGGTTGGATAGCTGATTCCGAATTCCATCGATGCAGCCTCCTTGCATGAAGGTCCAGGGCCGGCGACGTCAAGCTCCTGCGTAGCGCCCCTGAGGCGTAAACGCAACGCCTTCGGGCGAGCGTCCGGCACGGTTGTCCGGTGCACGGTGAAGTGTTTAAGATTCGTCAGAGCGGTGGGCCGCCCGGAACCCGCTCGCCGGCGCGCGCTGCGCCATAGCAGGAGAACTCGTATGAGCATCAGGCACCTTCCCGTATCCACCAGCGCCGACGACATAGCCGCAGCTCTGGCCGAGGATGGCGCCGCGATCGTCGACGCGTTGGCGCCGGCGTCCACGATGGACCGCGCCGCGGCGGAACTGCAGCCATATGTCGAGGCGACCCGCATCGGCCGCGACGATTTTGCGGGGCGCAGCACGCGCAGGACAGGCGGCTTGATCGCGCGTTCGCAAACCTGCCGCGACCTGGTGATGAATCCGCTGGCGCTCGCGACGGCCAAGAAAGTGCTCTCCCACGGCGCGGCGTTTCAGGTCCATCTGACCCAGGTCATCACGATCGGGCCCGGCGCGGAGATGCAGCCGATCCATCGCGACCAGTGGGTTTTCGATTTCTTCAAGTTTCCCAAGGGGTTCGAGGTTCAACTCAACACGATCTGGGCGATGACCGATTTCACCGAGCAAAACGGCGCCACTCGCGTTATCCCGAAGAGCCATCTGTTCGACGATGGATTGAAATTCGAGGAGAAGGACACGGAGCCGGCCGAGATGACCAAGGGCTCGGCGCTCTTTTACACCGGCAGCATCTATCACGGCGGCGGCGCGAACCGCTCGGTTTCGGTTCGCTGCGGGATCAATCTGACCTACAGCCTCGCGTGGTTGCGGCAGGAGGAGAACCAGTATCTGTCGGTGCCGCTGGCGGTGGCCGAGACGCTGCCGGTCGAGTTGCTGCGCCTGATGGGATATTCCTATGGCGGGTATGCGCTCGGATATGTGGATGACGTCCGCGATCCGATCAAAGTGGTAAAACCCGACCTGACAAAGGCCCGCACGACCACCCTTGCCGACGCCGAATCGCGGTTTCGCGAACAGGCGAAGCAATGGCGGGGCGAAGACAAAGCGCCCTGACGCGCCTTTGCTGAGCCGTCCTTAGCGTTTCCAGTCGTTTTTAGATCTTTTGCGATCGCTTGACAGCAGGAGCGTTTGCGTGTCAGGTTCCCGAACGAACGTTCGGACGGCCATGCGATGACTACCCGCCGGCAAACAGCAACACGCGCGAAATCGCCGGCTCCAGCGATCAGCACCAAGAGCCGCATAGATAGCGGGGCGGCGCGGCTCTTTCTTCGCAACGGCTACGACGGTACCTCGATGCGGGATTTGGCGCGAAATCTCGGCCTGCGCCCTTCCAGCATCTACGTCCACGTGAGCAGCAAGCAGGAACTGCTCTTCAGAGTGATGGAGCGGCTGATGGACGAGGTGCTTGCGCGCGCCCGGCAAGCCCTGGAGGCGGCCGGCGAGCCCGAGGAGCTGGTGCGGCGCCTCGTCGTGTCGAACATCTGCCAGGCGGGCCCCTATGAAACGGCGCTGCTGCAATCGGAACTGAGGAATCTGCGGCCGTCCTATCGAGCCTCGATCGAACGCAAGCAGACCGAATATCGCGAGCTGTGGGTGCGCGTTCTGAACGAGGGCAGGCGGCGCGGCGTTTTCAGGATAAAGGATCCGAAGCTCGTTTTTCTCGGCATCGACGGAGCGCTCATCCACGTCGAGCGATGGTTCAAACCCGCCGGGCGTCTGACCCGCATGGATGTCGCCGAGGTGTTCGTGGACTGGATTTTAAACTCGCTGGGTTTCCGGCAGCCGGCGCGCCGCCGCATCGGAGATATTGGCAATGCGAAAAGGTCAGGACTACGTAGATAGCCTCGGACGCCTCAAAAGCCGCGTGTTCGTGCAGGGAGAGGCCGTCGCCAATCTCGCTGAGCATCCGCTTTTCCAATCGACCATAAATGCCTGGGGCAAATGGCTGCTCGACGCGGCCTTCGAGCCGAAGCTGCAAAGCCTGATGACCGCGAAGTCGGAACTGACCGGCGAGGACGTGCACATCTTCTGGCACATGCCCAACGACACCGCCGGGCTGCTGCAGAATTTCGACGCCGCGATCAAACTGTCCGAGCGCGTCCCGATTACCGGTTACACCAGTATCGCGCGCGACGAACTTGCCGGCCTGCTCTCGGTGCTGCCGGAAGTCGATCGCAAGTACGAGACCGGCTACACCGCGCGGCTCAAAGAGTACTTGCGGAGCTTCCAGCGGCGCCAGTATATCGGGTCGGCCGCGATCACGGACGTCAAGGGCGACCGCAATCTGCGCCCTTCGCTACAGTCCGACCCTGACATGTATCTGCACGTCGTCGAGCGCAGAAAGGACGGCATCGTGGTGCGCGGAGCAAAAGCTCACACCACCGGCGGCGTCATCTGCGAGGAACTGGTCGTGATCGCGCAGCGCGCGATGCACGAGGACGATCGCGACTATGCCGTCGCCTTTGCCATTCCGGTCGACACTCCAGGGATCACGCTCGTGGCGCGTGGCATCAACATGCCCGCCGACCCGGATCAGGCGCCGCTGAGCAACAGTGGCGCGGTCGTCGAGTCGCTGACCATCTTTGATGACGTCTTTGTCCCCGCCGACCGTATCTTCCTGTGCGGCGAGTCCGAGTTCTGCGGCGATATCGCCAACAATTTCGCCACCATTAATCGCCACGGCTACCTGGGGACCGACTATGGCAAGCTCGAGCTGTTTATCGGCGCTGCCGCGCTCATCGCGGAGTACAACGGCGTCGCCGACAAACCGCACATCCGCGACAAGATCGCCGAGATGATCAAGCTCGCCAGCGCCATCTACGCGCTGGGGATCGCCGCGGCAATGAAAAACACGGTCATCAACGGCGTCGCCTTTCCCGACACGGTTATGACCAACGCGGGCAAACATCTGACCATGGAGGCTCATTACACCTGCACCCGGCTGCTGAGCGAGGTCGCCGGTGGCGCCGCGGTCACGATGCCGTCGGTAAAGGATTTGAAAAATCCCGAAGTCGCGCCGTACATCGAGAAGTATTTCAAAGCCGCTCCCGGAGTTTCGCCGGCCGATCGAATCAGACTGTTTCACTTTATCGGCGACCTGTGCTCCTCGGAGTACGCGGGATGGTGGTACAACGAGATTATTCACGGCTCCGGATCGCCGGCCGCCGAGCGCCTGCAGATGTACCGGGAGTTCGATCTTGAATCGACCAAGCAGCTGGTGAAAGAGCTGCTCGGCTGAAATCGCGCGCCAACGGTTTCGCGTTCGTGCGAAATTACACTTCGTATTTTTTGCTGGTCCT
>Ga0335070_10004793_pt1 | contig 15862 bp, 16 predicted proteins | sample Lox_Sample_13_FD_206722 | JGI IMG/M metagenome (GOLD analysis project Ga0335070, IMG submission 206722) | Soil microbial communities from Loxahatchee National Wildlife Refuge, Florida, United States - Lox_Sample_1.3 | ecosystem: Environmental > Terrestrial > Soil > Wetlands | place: USA... | reverse complement strand
CGCGCACGTCCATGGCAGATCCTCCATCAGTCTGAGCGCACGGCCCGACTCGGGCCGCGCGGTGTCGGGTGAGAGAGGCGGCGCGCAAGCTTGGCGTGCGCCGCCACTGCGTCAAGCGTGCAGAGTGCCCTTCGCCTTCGCGACATGCGTGGCGATGTGGTCCATCAGCCCCGGCGACAGGCAGTCATAGGGCTCGAGCTTCAGCTCACGGAGCCGGGTGCGGACCCCGTCCATCTTCTTCGGATCGGCGCCGCTCTCGATGATCGAGGAGACGAAGGCGGCGAATTCCGGCGGCGACCAGCCGTCTTCCTTGGAGAGCTCGGTGTGGATGAAGTCGAAGCCGTAGAGCGGATGCTCCTTGTTCTCGATCCGTCCGTACATGTGAACGCCGCAGCCGGTGCAGGCGTGGCGCTGGATCGCCGCATTGGGATCGACGATCTTCAGCTTCTGCGCATTCTTGGTGACTGAGAGCTTGTCTCGCGGCACCACAGCGACCTGACTGAACGCGGCGCCCGCCGGCTTCCAGCACTTGGTACAGCCACAGACATGGTTGAACGCCGACTGCGCGGTGATGGTGATCTCGACGGAATCGCTCGCGCATTTGCACGTCAGCTTCCCGCCGGAAAATCCGGCCTTCGCCGGCTTAATCCCATTGTCGACAGATGGATGGATGGCAACGGCCATGGGTTTCTCCTCCCTTTCCTGGCTTTCCCCGTTCGAGGCGCGATCTTTTGCGGTCTTGCGACGGCTCGATCGGTCCGGTGGCGGGATTATAGCGGCTCGGCTTTGTAGACTTCCAGGGTGATTGCCTCCGCGAGCCGCCCAAGATCCGGCCCCAGAGCCCGTAAAACTGTGATCGGCGGCACAAAGCGGCGAATAAAGTCGAAGCGAGCCTGCAACGCCGCAGGCGGCGCACGGTCGGTGACCGCGAACGCTTCGGCCGCGATCAGCCCCAGCACCGCGAGGCAGGCGTCGAAGGCACGGCCGGCGCTATTTTCCTTGTGCCAGGCGAAGAAGGTCGCGACCCCGACATCGTTCTGCCCGAACCCGCCGCTCTCAGCGCCGGGGAGGAAGCTGCGCTGTGCCGCGTGCCTTGCCCGTTCGCCCTGCCCCACCGCCACCATGGGCAGCGGCACCAGCTCGCGCGGATCGTCGGGAGCGGCGCGCAACAGATCGGGCAGCAGCGAGACTCTTCCGTCGAGCAGCTTCGCCGATTGCCGCTCGGCGATGGTGCAGAGATCAGCCCAGCTCGCGGCGAGGTCGTCCAGCGCCGGCGTCGCCATCCCGTTGTGATAGCCGCCGTTGCTCAAGACCCGGCCGTTGGGATAGCGCACCGCATCGCAGCCCGGCGACCCTGGTGCGAGGTAGACGGGGTTGTCAGTGACCGAGGCGAGCGAGACTTCGGCCGCTCGGACCGCGGCGTCGCGGGCACGGATGGCGCGCCCCAGGATCCGCGGCACGATCCGGAAGCTGACCGGCGCCTGGTAGGGACGGCGCTCCGTCGTGCCGCCGGCCATCAACATGCGCAACGCGCCGAGCGCCTCGGCCTCGGCGGAATCGCGCCAAAGCTCGACCAAGGCCGCATCATAGGCCTCGTGCGGCGCCTTGAAGGCCTCGGCAGAGAGCGCCAGGAGCTCTTTGGCGATCTCGATCCGCCGCTGCGCCGCCAGGGCTGCGTCGGCGATCAAGGCAGCCGAGCACGGGCTGCCGTTGATCAGCGCCAAGTGCTCCTTCTCCTCCAGGCCGAAGCTCCGCCCGAGCTCGGCGAAGAGATGGCCGAGAGCCAGGATCTCACCGGCGCCGCTGTTGCCGATCACCGGCACTTCGGGGAGCGAGCCTTCACTGAGCATGGCCGTCACCGCGGTCGCGAGCTCGGGGCGAACGGCCGCATGGCCCTCGATCAAGTTCGCGAGCCGCGCCAGGATGACGCCGCGGGTGACGCGCTTGGGGAAAGCCTCGCCGAAGGTCGCCGCGGTCCCGTGATTGGGGACCGCCGCATGTGCCTTGCGCTCCGCCGGCTTCAGACGGTGGCCGGCGCGCCCGCCATAGCCGGATGTGACGCCGTAGACCGTGACCGCCGGATCTTCCAGCAGCCGCAGGAACGCGGCGCGCGAGGCCGCGATGCGGGGCATCGCCTCGGCTGCGAGTGTCACGCCTTCGCCGCGCCAGGCGACCGCTTCGAAGGCCTGGAGTGTGATGTCGGCGCGCGACCGCAGCGTAATCATTCGGGGGCGATCAATGCCGGGGCGGTGATGGGCTTACTGCTCGCTGCCCGGGTCCATGGCGGCGAAGACGATCCAGAAGGCGATGGCAAAGACCAGGACGCAGGCCGGGTACATCACCAGGCCGGAATAGAGTCCGCCCTCGAGATCGCTCCCCAGATTCGACTGGTTGATGGCATAGTAGGTCCCGATGGCGGCCCCCAGCCCCAGGATACCCGCCACCAGATAGCGCAAGCTTCTCATCCGCTCCTCCCCTCACCCGGGAGAATCGCCATGCATGACCAGATGATACGGCCGATCGCAGCAGGGCGACAAGCGGAGCCCGTCAATATCGCTCCACCCGATACCCCGCAGCCTTCAGCTGCGCCGGCACGCTGTCCGGGCCGATCAGGTGCCCGCAGCCGACCGCGATGAAGGCGGTGCCGGAGCCTTGCAGCATGCTCTCGATGGTCTTTACCCAGGCCTTGTTGCGCTTGACGATCATGATCTCATAGTAGCCCGGCGCATCCGTGCGAACATCGTCGAAGCCGACCTTCTGCAAAGCTTTCACATCGCCGGCCTGCCAGGCAGCCATCATTGCATCGACCTGCTTGTTGCCCTTGTCGAGGTTGTTGATGTCCTGGACCAGCATCTCCGCTGCCGCCTTTTCCGGCAGGCCGGAAATGAAGCCGAGCTGCTCGGTTGCTGTCTCGAAGGTCTTGACCGGCTTGCCGGCCGCCTTCGCCTCGCGCTCGAGCGTGATGTCCACGCCTTGTTCCGGATCGTAGCCCAGGCTCTTCACCTGTGCCTGGGTAAGTGCCATGTCGGCGAACCAAGGTCGCATGTCGGCGAACTTGTCCGCGGGCAGATCGAAGCTCTTGGCGACCGCGATCAGCTTGGCGTAATCAGCGGCCTTCAGCTTCTCGGCCAGCGGATGCTCGTGGTCGAAGCCGAAATTGAGGATGTAGGTCTGGGCGATCGCCGCGTCCTCGCTGATATCGGCTTCCATCCAGTATTCAGCGCTCGCCTTGAGCGCCTCCTCCAGCTTGGGCGTGCGCCAATCCGCGTCGGGTTTCATCACATGGATGGTGCCAAGCAAGTAGATCGTGCTGTCGGGGTCCTTCACCACCCACATGGCCGGATCGGCTTCCGCCGGCAGCGTGGCAAGACCGCTCAGGAACATGACGAGGCCGGCCAGCACCAATGGCTTGCCGACCTTTGCGCTTCTTGCAATCATGGCGCGTATGCCGCTCGTCACTCGAGGCGCAAGGGGGAGATCCATGTCGTTCCGATCTGACAATGCCGCGTTCGAGGCGTGGCTCCGCCGCCGCTGCAAGGTGGTGGAAAAGGACCTGAAGTACAAGCACGAACGGATGAAGGAAAGCGCCTTCGCCTTCTTGCGCGCCACGTTCTTCCGCTGGGCGAAGCGGATCGAGACGGTCTGTCCCGATCTCGCGACGGCGCCCGCTGTGCTCTCGGTCGGCGACGTGCATCTCGAGAACTTCGGCACCTGGCGCGACGCCGAGGGGCGCATCGTCTGGGGCATCAACGACTTCGACGAAGCCGCCGTCATCCCCTACCCATTCGATCTCGTGCGTCTCGTTACGAGCGCCAGGCTGGCGCCGGGATTGACCGTGCCCAGCCGCGTCATCGCCGAGATGGTGCTTGCCGGCTATCGCGACGGGCTCGAAGAGCCTCGACCCACATTGATCGACCAGCACGGGCTCTGGATGGGGGATTACGTCTCTGGCACCAGCGCAGATCGTCGGGCGTTCTGGGATGACATCAAAGCGCTCAATAAAAAGAAAGCAGCAGCCAAGCCGATACCCGGCGCGGTGAAGCAAGGGCTACGCAGGAGCTTGCCCGCGGATGCAGAGGTCCGGTTCTTTGCGCCGCGCAAGCGAGGCGGCGGCAGCCTGGGCAGGCCGCGCTACATCGTCTCTGCGGTCTGGCAGGGCGGCCGCGTGATCCGTGAGGCGAAAGCGCTGGTTCCCTCGGCCTGGAGCTGGGCCAAGAACGAGAAGCGCCCCCAGATCCACTTCCTGGCGCTCTCGACCGGACGCTACCGCTCGCCGGATCCGTTCCTCGCGATCAGGGGCAAGTTTGTCTATCGCCGGATCGCACCCGATGCCCGCAAGGTCGAGCTTGACCGCGAGGCGCAAGCGAAGTTGCCGGAGCGCCTGTTGCGCGCCATGGGATTCGACCTTGGCGCGATACACGCTGCGGCCGGCAAGAAGACCGTCGCCGCCATCCTCGCCGATCTCAAGGCCAGACCCGCCGATTGGCTGAACGAAGCCGCCGGCGCCGCGGCTGCGGACGTCGAGCGGGATTACGCGGAGTGGAAGCGCTGATTCTCACGCGCGGCTCCCCGTCGTCGCATCCACGGTGAGCCGCCTCAGCTCCGGTCTGATCGCCGCCTTCTGCTTGGCGCGGAAGCTCAAGCGGAAGGCGCGCGGCGTCTGCTTGAACTGAGCGCGGAAGGCGCGGCTGAAGACCGCGGGATAGGAGAAGCCGCAGGCGACCGCGACCTCCTTGATGCTGAACTCCTCGTAGAAAAGGATGTTGCGCGCGGCCTGCAGCCGTATGCGCAAGTAGAGCCGCATGGGCGTCTCGCCGAAGCTCCTTCGGCATTCCCGGACCACGGTGCGGCTGGAGACGCCGAGCTTGGCCGCGATCTCATCGAGGTCGAGCGGGAAGTCGAGATTGCTTTCCATCACCGCGACGATGCGGTCGGCCAGCGATTTCTTCGTCCCCGCAGAATCGCCGAGACGCTGCGCGGTCGTCGCGGGGCGCGGCGTATGCACCAGGGCGTTGGCCACCTCGTTCGCCAGCGCCGCGCCGTGGATGCGGCCGATCAAGTCCAGCATCATGTCGAGTGTCGCGATGCCGCCAGCGCAGGCGAGACGCTTGCCGTCGATCAGATAGATCTGGTTCCTCGTCTCGACCTCGGGGAAGCGCTCGTGGAAAGTCGGAGTCGCCTCCCAATGCAGCACGGTCTCGCGCTCGCCGATGAGGCCCGCCTGCGCGAGGGCGAAGGTGCCCGTATCGACGGCGCCGACGCTGCCGCCGAAGCGCGCCGCCGTGCGGAGCTGGTTCAAGAGCTTCGCCGAGTTGCGTTGGGTCGGGAGATTGCCTTCGAACAGCAGTGTGAAATCGGCGCGCGGCATGCCGGCGAAATCGCAATCGGCCGCGATCCACATGCCGCTGCTCGCGCGGACCGGCGCGCCGTCCTCGGAAACGATGTGCCAGCGGAAGAGCTCGCGCCCACTGTTCTGGTTGGCGATGCGCAGCGCTTCCGTGGCCAGGATCAGCGCATTCACCGGAAACTCCGGCTGCAGGATGAAATTGAAGGACGGCAGCGCCTCTGCAGATTCCTTCGGCTCGACGTCCACTGTTCTCGTCGCCATGACCGCCTCCCTGCGACCTCCCTTGCTGTCCGCCATCGTCAAGTATTGGTCACTTAAAATCAATATCCGGGTGACGTCGGGGCACAGTATGGCCTCCGTAGAGGCGCGCGCCCCAAAGCAGAAAACAACCGGGCGGCGTCCACGTGACATCGAAGGATCACCGCGGGCCGGACGCGCCGCGGAACCGGCTTGGTTCCGCGCAGGGGTGATTGCACCCTTATGGGATCGTGCGTCCCGGCCGCGGTGGCTGATGCGGCAAAGAGAGGGAGTGCGGAAGATGAAGAGAATGCGGGGACTAATTCTGGGCTTCGGCGTGATCGCGGCCGGCATCGGCTTTGCGGCGAGCGTCGCCTCGGCCGATGACGACGTGCGGCTGCGGCTCAACTGGATGTATTACGGCTCGCATGCCGGCTTCGCCTACGGCAAGGACAAGGGCTATTACAAGGACAACGGGATCAACCTCGACATCCGCTCGGGCAACGGCTCGGGTTCGGCGCACCGTCTGGTGGCGAACGGCGACAGCATGTTCGACTACGGCTCCTGCGCCTCGATGGTGAACCTCGCCGCGCAAGGCGCACCGCTGATCTCGGTCGGCGTGATCGACGCCATGGGCACCGATGCGATCCTGGTGAGGCCCGATGCCGGCATCAAGACCATTCAGGACCTGAAGGGCAAGAAGCTGCTGACCACCGCCAATGCCGGGGTCAACACCTTCTTCCCCCTGGTGCTGAAGAACGCCGGCCTTTCGGAAAGCGACGTCTCGATCACCAACGTGCCGGAGGGGGCGCTCGTCTCCTCCTATCTGCAGGGCGCGGGCGGATCGGTCGGCATCCTTGGCGGCATCGACGACAAGCCGGCCGAGATCGAGGCCAATGGCGGCCAGCCGCCGATCGCGTTCGTATACTCGGACTATGGCGTCAATCAAGTCGGCTATTGCATCGCGACCAGGAAGGACACGATCGAGAAGAATCCCGATCTGGTGAAGCGCTTCGTCGCCGCCACCATGAAGGCCTACAAGGAGACCGAAGCCAACCCGCAGGCGGCGATCGATTCCATGGCGGACATCGTCGGCGGCGACATGGCCGACGACAAGGGCAAGGCCCAGGCCATGGCGGTGCTGAAGGTCACGCTGAGCGTGCTCTATTCCAAGGCCAACAAGGACAAGGTCCTGGGCCTCAACGTTGCCTCCGATTGGGACGACATGCTGAACCTGATGAAGCAGTACAACGGGCTGAAGACGGACCAGCCGGCAAGCGCCTTCTACACCAACGATTTCCTGCCAAAGTAGCCGCTTCTCTGGAACCTGCCCCGGGAGCCCCATCCTCCCGGGGCTTTTTGTTGGTGAAACGCGGCGAAGCGCGCACAATCCATCCATGAGTACCGCCGTCCAGATCAACTCCGTCTCCAAGACCTTCGGCGACGGCGCCGCAGCGGTCCATGCCTTCGGCCCGGCGGATCTCGCCATCGAGGCCGGCGAGTTCGTGTCCTTGCTCGGGCCCTCGGGCTGCGGCAAGTCCACGCTGATGCTGATGATCGCCGGGTTGCTCGCGCCGTCGGAAGGCGAGATCCGCGTCAATGCCGAGAGGGTCACGAAGCCGCGCACCGACATCGGCATCATGTTCCAAGACAACACGCTGGTCCCCTGGCGCCATGTCGAGGGCAATATCGCGTTGCAACTGGAGCTGCGCGGGCTCGATGCGCGCGAATACCACGGCCGGATCGCCGAGCTGCTGAAATCGGTACGGCTGGAAGGCTTCGAACGGCGCATGCCCTACGAGCTCTCCGGCGGAATGCAGCAGCGCGCGGCCTTCTGCCAGGCGCTGGTGCATTCGCCGCAGACCGTGCTGCTCGACGAACCGCTCGGCAAGCTCGACGCCATGACGCGCGAGAGCATCCGCACCGATCTCCAGACGCTCTGGATGCAGCAGCGCCCGACCGTCGTCTTCGTCACCCATTCGATCGAGGAGGCGGTGCAGCTCTCGACCAAGGTCTGCGTGGTGACGCCGCGGCCGGGCCGTATCGACCGGGTGATCGACATCGACCTTCCCTTCCCGCGCGACCTCGAGGTCAAGCGCGGCGCGAAATTCGCCGGCTACGTCGCCGACATCCACGGGATATTCCATGGCTTCGGCATCCTCTAGCGCGACGCCCGGCCGCACCCACGGACCGGCCTGGTTCGACACCCTGGCGCGGTGGGCGGCCAAGTCCTGGATGCTGGTCCTGTTCTTCGTCTGCTTCTTTCTCGCCTGGGAATTCTCGATCGACCTCTTCCACATCCCGCCCTATATCCTCAACAAGCCGAGCGAGATCGTGATGGCGAGCCGGTCCGATCTGCACCGGCTGCTGGAATACACCTACATCACCGGCCTCGAAGCGGTGCTGGGCTATGCGATCGCCATCACTGCGACGGACCATCTATCCCTTCTTCGTCTCGATCGAGATGACGCCGAAGATCGCCTTCGCGCCGCTCTTCATCTCCTGGCTCGGCTTCGGCCTGGTGCCGAAGGTGATCATCGTCTTCCTGGTCTGCTTCTTCCCGATCGTCTTGAACGCGATCCTCGCCTTCAGCTCGCTCTCGGAGGAGCTGGAGCGTTTCTGCCGCTCGACCGGCGCCAACTGGGCGCGTGTGTTCTGGAAGGTGCGGCTGCCGGCCGCCATGCCGCAATGCTTCGTCGGCTTCAAATACGCCGCACTTAACGCGACCGTCGGCGCCACCATCGCCGAGTTCATTGGCTCCGATCAGGGGCTCGGTTTCTACATCCAGATTTCGACCGGCAACATGCGCCCCGATCTCGCTTTCGCCGGCATCTTCCTGCTGACCTTCCTCGGCTTGATGATGTTCGGCTTGGTGACACTGGCCGAGCGTCTCCTCATCCCCTGGCACATTTCGGTGCGACGCAATGCCTGACGCACGCTACGCCCCTTCCGCGCTCCGCGCTTTCGCGACCGCGGCGCTGATGAAAGCCGGAATGCCCGAGGAGCCGGCACTCGCGACCGCGCGCGGCCTGGTCGAGGCCGATCTCTACGGCCACACCACCCACGGCCTGGCGTTGCTCGGCGACTATCTGGAGGAGATCGAGCACAACACCATGGCGATCCACGGCCGGCCGCAAGTCGTTGCCGACCACGGCGCCGCGGCACTTTGGGACGCGATGCGGCTCCCTGGCCTCTGGACCACGGCGCTCGCCGTCACCGAGGCGGTGGCCCGGGCGGAGCGCCTCGGCCTCGGGGCCATCGCGTTGCGCCGCAGCCATCACATCGCCTGCCTTGCCGCCTTCCTGGAGGAACCGGCGCGGATGGGATTCTTGGTGCTCGTCCTCTCCTCCGACCCCGGAGAATCGCGCGTGGCGCCCCATGGCGGCCTCACCCCGGTGCTGATGCCGGATCCGATCGCCGCCGGCATCCCGCGGCGGCCCGACCCGATCCTGATCGACGTCTCCACCTCGATCACCACCATGGGCATGGTCGGCCGCGCCCGCCGCGAGGGCCGCAAGCTCAGCGGGCATTGGCTGCAGGACGCAGAGGGAAATGCGACCGACGATCCCAACGTGATCGCGGAGGGCGGTACCCTGCTCCCGGTCGGAGGCCAGGATCACGGGCATAAGGGCTTCGGCCTCGGCCTGCTGGTCGAAGCGCTGACCCAAGGGCTCGGCGGCTATGGGCGTGCCGACAAGCCGAGCGATTGGGGCGCGTCGGTGACCGTCCTCGCCATTGCGCCCAAAGGCTTCGCCGGCGATGAGGCGTTCCTGAGACAAACCGACTTCACGGCCGGCCTGTGCCTCGCCGCCAAGCCGAGGGATACGGGAACGCCGGTGCGACTGCCGGGTCAGTTCGCGCTGCAGAAGAAGCGCGTCGCCGAGCGCGATGGCTTGGCGCTTCACTCGGGCATTGCGGAGCAACTCGACGCGATCGCGTCCCGGCTGGGAATCTCCCTGCTGGGAACGCGATAGCTGGCTGTCGCCGAAAGGCAATCCCGATCAAGACAGGCTCCTCGAATTGGGCCAAGCTCATGGGCGCATGAAGCCGCGCGCAACATCCCCGTCCGCCAGTGAACCGATCTGCGCATCGGCACGCGAAGCACAATGCGATCCACTCGACGCCGTGGTCGCGCACATCGAACGCCATCTCTTCGAGCCCCTGAATGTCGCCGGGCTTGCCGAGATCGCCGGACTGTCACAGTTCCACTTCTCACGTGTCTTCACGGCGCGGATCGGTGAGAGCGTCATGTCCTACGTGCGCCGGAGGCGCATGCTGCGCGCCGCCGCACGGATCGGCGACAACCCGGGCACTGACCTCGATCTTGCCGGGCCGACGCTGATCGATCTTGCCTTCGATTGCGGCTTCGAATCGCAGGAGGCCTTCACCCGCGCCTTCAAGCAGGTGTTCGGCGTGACGCCGGGCCGCTTCAGGCGCGATCCCGCCCGATATCAATCCGCAGCCAGGGAGAAAGCCATGAGTCTAACGACGATCGTGAAACCCGACGTGACCCTGCTCGACGGTGTCACCCGCAAGGATGCTTTCGTGGTGGCCGGCATCTCCGCGCGCGTCGGCCAGGCCAACAAGGCCGACATCCCCACGCTCTGGCCGAAGCTGATGCGCCACGTGCCGTTCGAGGGCCAGAAGGGTCCGGTCGGCTACGGCCTCTGCTATGGATCAGACGTGACCGAGGGCAGTTTCAGCTACATGGCCGCGGTCGAGATCGCCCCTGACAATCAGCCGCCGGCCGGCCTCACCCTGATGCAAGTGCCGGCCCAGGCCTATCTCGTCTTCCGCATCACCCTTGGTCCGGGCGAGATCCACCCGCAGATGCAGGCAGCCATGAAATGGATCTTCTCCGAGGGGCTGCCGAAGTCCGGTCGCAAGCCGACCGGCGGCATCGATCTCGAGGTCTACGGAGAGCGTTTCGAGCCCAACAAGGCCGGCTCGATCATCGACTTCTACATCCCGGTCGAGGCCTAGGTCCATTTCAAGTGGCGCGAGGCCCGCGGGACAGAGCCCGCGGGTGACGGGTGCATGTCAGGCCGTCATGCCCGGGACTTGATCCGGGCATCTCGGGCCGCCTCCTGCGAGATTGCCGGGTCGGCAATGACGAAAGAGGGCGCCGGCTTGCCTCCTCGCGGGGCGCATGACACGATCTTCCCCGAGGCCCGATTCCGGTTTGGCGTCCTGCCGATCCGGTACAATCAAAAGACGTAGAGGGCAAAAGGGGTATCCGGGGAGTCATGCCGCGTCGGTTTGCCTGGGCGAAGCTGCCGGATGCAGAGCTCCTCAAGCTGCGCATCAAAGACCTCGGCGTCCAGCTTGAAGGCACCTGGCTCGAGGAATGCGTGGACGAGCTCCATGCCGAGCTGGGGCGGCGCGGCATCCGCATCCGCCCGCATGCCTGGCTCTCGGACGAATGGTTCAGCTCCGAGGCGACGCCCGGCATCGCCGTGCCCTTCTACCTCGCGCATCCGCGGCTGATGCGCCTGGAGCGGAAGAAGATCATCGATGTCGAGGGCGGCAGCAAGGCGGAGTGCATGCGCATCCTCCGCCACGAGGCCGGCCATGTGATGCAGCATGCCTATCAGCTGCAGCGCCGCCGACAATGGCAGAAGCTGTTCGGCCGCTCCTCGACGCCCTATCCCAAGCACTATCGCCCCAACCCGGCGAGCCGCAACTACGTGCAGCATCTGCGGCTCTGGTACGCGCAGGCGCATCCCGACGAGGACTTCGCCGAGACCTTCGCCGTCTGGATGACGCCGCGCGCCAAATGGCGCCGGCGCTATGAGGGCTGGCACGCCCTCAAGAAGCTCGAATACATGGACGAGCTGATGGAAGAGGTCGGCGATACCAGGCCGCTGTTGACCGGACGCTCGGTGATCGAGCCCTCCAACCGCAACAGACAGACCCTCGCCGCCTATTACGCGGAGAAGCAGAAGCGCTACGTGACCGAGCCGCCGACGGTCTACGACCGCGATCTGAAGCGCATCTTCTCCGACGATCCGAAGCATCGCCGCGCACCGACGGCAGCCGCTTTCCTGCGGCATCATGGCCCCGAGATCCGGCGTCTCGTCGCCAAATGGACGGGCCAATATCAGCTGACCTTGGACGCGCTACTCGATGACATGATCGCCCGCAGCCGGGAGCTGAAGCTCCGCGCCTCCGGGTCCGAGCGCAAGATCGTCGTGGAGTTCACCGTGCTCCTGACCGCGAAGACCGTGCACTCGCTCTACAGCCGCTCGCGACGCCGATGGTTCGCTCTCTGAATCCGCTCAAGGTCCTGGTGCTGGTGCACCCGGAGCTGATCCCGCCGGATACGCTCAAGGGCTATTCCGAGAAGGAGATCCACGTCTGGAAGACCGAGTATGACGTGGTCTCCACCCTGCGCGGCCGCGGCCATGACGTGCGGCCGCTGGGCCTCAAGGACGAGTTGAAGCCCATCCGCGACGCGGTCGAGGGCTGGACCCCGGATGTGGTCTTCAACCTCCTGGAGGAGTTCCACGGCCAGGCAACCTACGACCAGAACGTGGTCAGCTATCTCGAGCTGCTGCGCCTGCCCTATACCGGGTGCAATCCGCGCGGTCTCATGCTGGCGCGCGGCAAGGCCCTGTCGAAGAAACTGGTCGCCTATCACCGCGTGCCGACGCCGGCCTTCACCGTCTTCCCCATGGGGCGCAAGATCAAGCGGCCGGCGCGCCTCGGCTTCCCGCTGATCGTGAAGAGCCTGATCGAGGACGCCTCGCTCGGCATCGCCCGCGCGTCATTGGTGGACAACGACGAGAAGCTGCAGGAACGCGTCACCTTCATCCACGATCAGATCGGCACCGACGCGATCGTCGAGCAGTATATCGACGGTCGCGAGATCTATGTCGGCGTGATCGGCAACGAGCGCTTGCGCGTGCTGCCGGTCTGGGAATTGAACTTCGGCGACATGACCGAAGGCGGTAGCACCATCGCCACCGCGCGCCTGAAGCACGATCTGCAATACCAGCAGCGCCACAACATCACCGAGGGCCCAGCCAAGGGCCTGGCACCCGAGATGTCGGCCAGGATCCAGAACCTCGCCAAGCGCATCTGCCGCACCCTGGAGCTCGACGGCTATTCCCGTATCGACTTCCGCCTCAGCGCCGACGGCATCCCCTATTTCATCGAGGCCAACCCCAACCCCGAGATCGCCAAGATCGAGGAATTCGCGCGCGCGGCCCAGCACGACGGCCTCAAATACTGGGCTCTGCTGGAACGCATCTGCCAGCTCGGCATCCGCCGCAGCCACGCCATCACCGAAGAGCCGCCGGTCGCGCCTTAGCCGGTTGCACCGTCATGCGCCTTCGGGGTGACGGCTTCAGCCAGCGTTCACCCCATGCTGCTTCATCTTCCGGCGTAGGAACGGGATGCCCTTGCCCACCACTTCCTTGGCGCCGCCCGCCGCCACGGGCTTCCACACCGCCAACGCGCGCGCGATGTCGGGGGGCAGGTTGACGAAGCTCTCCATCACCATCTCGCCGTCGAACTTCGCGCGTCTCAAGCCCTTGAAGATGCCGTCCCAATCCACGGTGCCGGTGCCGGGCGTGCCGCGGTCGCTCTCCGAGAGGTGGATGTATTTGAGATGCTTGCCCGCGGAGACGATCGCCTTCTCGAAGCTCTTCTCCTCGATGTTCATGTGATAGGTGTCGAGGTGCAGGAACACGTTGGGCTCGCCGATTCGCTCGATCAGCGAGATCGTTTGCGCGCCGGTATTCAGGAGGAAGGTCTCATAGCGGTTGCAGGCTTCCAGGCCGAATTCCAGCCCCAGCGAGCGGGCGTAGCGCGCCACCTTCTTCAAGGTCTTCGCCAGGATGTCATAGTGCTCCTTCTTCGGCGGTGCGCCGACCAGACGCCCGAGCGTCGCATAGGTGACGCCGGTCAAACAGCTGGCACCCACGGCCTTGGTGACGTCGAGCGCCCTGCGCAGGAAGGCTTCGGCTTCATCCGGAAAGTCGGGCAAGGTCGCCTTCGCCGGCAGGCCCAGCGAGCAGGTCAAGCCGATCTTCGCTTTCTCCGCGGTCTTCCGCGTGTGCTCCACATCGACGATGTCGGGATCGAGCAGCGCGATCTCGACGGTGTTGAGTTTGGCCGCCGCAGCGTTCTTGATGCAGAGCTCGGCGCCTTTGCGGTCCCAGGCGGGCGTCCAGACGAAAGTGTGTATTCCCAGTCGCGGCATATCCGTGCTCCTTGCTGCTAGGCCGCGCCCACGATATGGGCGACGACGTCGTTCATGCTGGTCTGGGCCACGGGCTCGTCGCTGACGACGACGCCCTGGCGCAGCGCCACGATGCGATCGCTGACCGCGAACACGTCGGTCAGCCGGTGACTGATCAGAATCACCGCGATGCGTTGGCGCTTCAGCTCGCGGATCAGCTCCAGCACGTGTTCGACCTCGCGCACGGCCAAGGCCGCGGTCGGCTCATCCATGATGACGAGCTTCGGGTTGAAGGTCAGCGCCCTTGCGATCGCCACCGACTGCTGCTGGCCGCCGGAGAGCTTCCCGACCTGGTACTTCACCGAAGGGAGGCGCGCGCCCAGCTTCCGGATCATCGCCTCGGCCTCGCGCTCGATCCGTGGCGTGTCGATCATGGTGATCGGCAGGCCGAGGACGCGCCTGGTCGGCTCGCGGCCGAGGAAGATGTTGGCGGCGACGTCCTGCTGCTTGGCCAGCGCCAGGTCCTGGTAGATCATCTCGATGCCGAGCCGGCGGATCTCGTCCGGCTTGCGGCCGGTCAAGCTCTTACCCTCGAAGCGGACCGCCCCACCGTCCGGCTGATAGATGCCGGTCACGATCTTCATCAGCGTCGATTTGCCGGCGCCGTTGTCGCCGACCAGCGCGACCACCTCGCCGCCGTCGATCGCGAGATTGACGCCGCGCAGCACCTCGACGCTGCCGAAATGCTTCTTGATGCCCTCGATCTCGAGCAGGCTCATCCCGGTCTCACCTGTGCACCCTGGCGCGATTGAGCTGGTCGAGCCAGACGGCGCCCACCAGCACGGTCCCGATCGCCATCTGCTGGTAGAAGGAGGAGACGTTGAGCAGGTTGAGCCCATTCTGCAGCACGCCCATGACGAGAGCGCCGATCAGCGTGCCGGCGACGCTGGCACGCCCGCCGAAGAGATTGCTGCCGCCGAGGATCGCCGCGGTGATCGCGGTCAGCTCGTAGCTCAACCCTGCGGTCGGATCGCCGGAATTGACCCGCGCGGCGAACAGCAATCCGGCCAATCCCGCCATGCCGCCGGAGAGCGTGTAGAGCAGCACGCGCTGGCGCTCGACCCTAATGCCCATGGCGCGGGCGGCGCCCTCATTGTCGCCGATCACCAGCGCGTAGCGGCCGAAGCGGGTGAAGCCCAACACGAAATGCGCGATGCCGGCCACGATCAGGAAGATGAAGACGGGGGTCGGCACGCCGAACGGACGCCCCTGGCCGATGAAGAGCACCTCGTCCGGCAAGCCATAGACCGGCACCCCATTGGTCAGCACCAGCGCGAGGCCGCGCGCGACGCCGAGCATGCCGAGGGTCGCGATGAAGGCCGGGATCGCCGCCTTCGTGTTGAGGAACCCATTGACTGCGCCGCACAAGCAGCCGGTCGCGAGGCAGAGCAGGATGCCGATCGGCCACGGGAAATTCAGCGCGTTCATCGAGAGCGCCCCGACCACGCCGGAGAGCGCCAGGACCGCGCCGAGCGAGAGATCGATCCCGCCGGCCGCGATCACGAAGGTCGCGCCGAAGCCGAGCACGCCGATCACCGCGGTCGCCAGCAGGATGTTGAGGAAATTGGAGACGCTGAGGAAATAGGGCGAGAGGATCGACAGCGCCACCAGGAGCACGGCCAGCACCGCCAACGATTCCAGGCGGATCGCGAAACCGGCGCCCTTGACCGGTTTCACCGCTTCTGCCGCCTTGGCTGGACTCTCGGTCGTCATGCCTCGCCTTCAAGGCTCCCGACAAAGTCCCTCCCCCGCCAACACGCGGGGGAGGGTTCAGGGAGGGGACCTACTTCACGAATTGCAGCGCGGGATCGGTACCCGCGTCCAGCACGTCCTTGGTCAAGACCAGGGTTTGCACATAGGTGAACTCATCGACCACCTTGCCGTCGAGCACGTCCTTCGCCTTCTCTACCGCCTGCTTGCCGACCAGATACGGCAGCTGCGCCACGCTCGCGGTCAAACGCCCCGCCTTGATCGACTTCACGGCATCGGTGTTGCCGTCGACCCCGATCACCACGATCTTGCCCCCCTTGCCG
>Ga0335070_10004792_pt1 | contig 15863 bp, 12 predicted proteins | sample Lox_Sample_13_FD_206722 | JGI IMG/M metagenome (GOLD analysis project Ga0335070, IMG submission 206722) | Soil microbial communities from Loxahatchee National Wildlife Refuge, Florida, United States - Lox_Sample_1.3 | ecosystem: Environmental > Terrestrial > Soil > Wetlands | place: USA... | reverse complement strand
CGTCTGGCTCCCGTTCGGTCACCACGACGACGAGCACACCGACGGTCACGTGGACGGCGTCTGCGCCTTCGCGGCGCCCGGCCGCGTGGTCGTGCAGAGCTGCGCGATCGACGGCCACCCCGATGTCGAGCGGATGGCGGCCAACCGCGCGGTGCTCGAGGCCGCGACGGACGCGCGTGGGCGGCGGCTGGAGATCGTCGAGCTGCCGTACTACCCGTACGTCGAGATCGGCGGGCGGACGACGATGGTCTCGTACATCAACGCGTACGTCGCCGACGGCGGACTCGTGGTCCCGATCGCCGCACACGAGTTCGACGACCGGGCACTCGCGATCCTGGCGGAGGCCTTCGCGGGTCGCGAGGTCGTGGGCGTGGGCGCGCGGGCCATCGCCTACGGCGGTGGTGGGGTGCACTGCATCACCCAGCAGCTGCCGGCCGCCGGCTAGACGACGCAGCGCGAAACGCCGAACACCGTCGCCGTGATCGCCATGGCGCGGAAGGCGCTGTCGACGTCGTCGACGCTCCTGACGAAGCCAGCGACGTCGCCCGCGAGCGCGGCCGTGTCCTGCTCGTCGTTGGTCGCGCGCAGGGCGACGCGTGCCGCGAGCGCGCGATCCCATGCCGCGCGGTTGGCGGGCGGCGCGCCGGCGGCGCGCAGCGCGGCGATCAGCCCGTCGAGGGCCGGGCGCGGGTCGCCCGGGCCCGTGAAGAACGCGCCGACCTGTGGCAGAACGGCGGGGTCCGGGTGGTGGGGATCGAAATCGTCGAAGGGGAAGCGCGGGAGCTTCGCGAGCTCGCGTGCGGTCGCGTCGCAGAGGCCCCCGACGCGGGCGATGAACGCGGCGTTGGCCGGCGGCCTCGGGATGACGCCGGCCCGCAGGCGTACGTGCGCGCGCGGCGTGATCGTGACCTCGCCGAGCGTCTCGGTGATCCCGAGGTCGCGCACGACGACCGTGCCGCGGGCACCGCGATAGCGGCCGGTGCCGCCGGCGACCGACCAGGTGTGGGTCTCGTCGCTCCGTCGCGAGGGGCCGGCCAGCCGGAGGCCGCCGTCGGCCGTGCGGGCGGTGCTGGTGCAGCGCTCCATCGCGTCGTCGCCGCCGGCGAGGATGCGGACCCACACACAGGTGAAGGACGCGTGCCCGATCACGCGACCCTCGGCGTCGCGCATGACGCCGCTGCCGAGCTGCCGGTGGCCGACGTGACGGTCGTCGGGCCCGGCGGCCCCGGGGTGCAGGTGAAAGGCGTCGGCGAACAGCGTGACCGGCGCTGCCTGGGCCGGACCGGCCACCGCAGCCGATGCGACAAGCGCGATCGACGCCACCAGCGCCGATCGCCGGGCGCGCGCGCTGGACACGGAGCGAACCTACCCGATGCCGTCACCGCTCGGCAAGTGCCTCGCGAAGCCGCGGGGGTGTCAGGCTCCACCGCGCATGACGTCCGCGAGCTGCTCGACGGCGAGCGGCGGGACCGGCATCGGCGAGATCGTGCTGCGGCGTGCGCGCAGGCCGTCGAGGACGAGCGTCAGCTGCCGGCGCCACACCTCGCGGTCGACGGTGCCCGCGTAGTCGGCGACGGCGCTGAGCATGTAGCCCGCGAGCGCGAGGTCGCTCGGCGCGACGTCGGCGCGCAGACGTCCCTGCTCCTGCGCACGCGCGATGAGCTGCACCACGCGCGGGGCGATCTGCTCGCGCGCGGAGGCGAAGCGGTCGCGCCCGTGGGAGGTCGAGCTCAGGAGCGCCTTGAGCCCGCGGTCGGCCGCCTGGATCTCGGCCAGGCGGGTGACCCAGAAGACGAACCCGCTCCACGGGTCGGGGTTGGCGAGCGCCTCATCGGCGATCGCGACGACCTCGGCCATGCGGTCGGCGAAGAGGGCCTCGATCAGCTCCTCCTTGCCGGCGAAGCGCCGGTAGACGGTGCCGATGCCGACCCCGGCCCGCCGGGCGATGTCGTCGAGGCTCGCCTCGAGCCCGCGCTCGGCGAACTCGGCCCGCGCAGCCTCGAGGATCAGCTGGCGGTTGCGGGCGGCGTCGCGGCGCAGCGGCGCGGGGGTGTCGGGCGCGGCGGTCATGCGAGGAAGATCATAGAAGAAAAGCGGAGGTGAGCGTTCCGGATGTGCTACGCTGCATGAAGTGGAGGATAGACCTCCGGTTCGTGAACGACGAGAGCAAGGATCCCGCACCATGCATCCGGACAGCCACAACCCGCACCACGAGCGTCGCTGGCTCATCCTCGCCGTCCTGGGCCTCGCCCAGCTGATGGTGATCCTCGACGCGACGATCGTGAACATCGCGCTGCCCTCCGCGCAGCACGGGCTGCACTTCTCCAACGACCTGCGTCAGTGGGTCATCACCGCCTACGCGCTCTCGTTCGGCAGCCTCCTGCTCCTCGGCGGGCGCCTGAGCGACCTCTTCGGCCGCAAGCGCACGCTCATCATCGGCCTGCTCGGCTTCGCCGGCGCCTCGGCGCTGGGCGGCTCGGCCCAGAGCATCGGCGTCCTCATCGGCGCGCGCGCCCTGCAGGGCGCCTTCGGTGCGCTGCTCGCCCCGTCGGTGCTCTCGCTGCTGACGACGACCTTCACCGACGCGCGCGAGCGCGGGCGTGCGTTCGCCATCTACGGCGCGATCGCCGGCGCGGGCGGCGCGCTGGGCCTGCTGTTCGGCGGCGTGCTGACCGAGTACTTCTCCTGGCGCGCGTGCCTGTACGTGAACCTCGCGTTCGCGGTCCCCGCGACCGTCGGCGCCCTCACGCTCGTGCACAACCAGCCGCGCAGCACCGGCGTGCGGCTCGACCTGCCGGGCGCCCTGACCGCATCGGGCGGCCTGCTCGCCACCGTCTACGGCCTGACGAAGGCGCAGACCGACGGCTGGGGCGCGCCGGTCACGATCGGGCTGCTGGCCGCCGGCGCCCTGCTGCTCGTCGTCTTCACGGCGATCCAGCGCCGCTCCCAGAGCCCGCTGCTGCCGCTGCGGATCGTCGCCGATCGCAATCGCGGCGGGGCGTACCTGAGCGTCGGGCTCGCGGCTGCCGGGATGTTCGGCGTCTTCCTGTTCCTGACGTACTACCTGCAGCAGAACCTCGGCCTCTCGCCGGTGCAGACCGGCCTGGCGTTCCTGCCGATGACGCTCGTCATCTCCGTGGCCGCGGCGATCGCGCAGACGCGCCTGCTCCCGCGCACCGGGCCCAAGCCGCTCGTCATCGCCGGCATGCTCCTGGCGGCCGGCGGCATGGTCATGCTCGCCCAGCTCGGCGTGCACTCGACCTACGCCGCCGACATCCTGCCGGGGCTGCTCGTGCTCGCGGCCGGCCTGGGCCTGACGATGGCCACCGGAATGAACACCGCGACGTTCGGCGTGCGCCCCGCGGATGCCGGCGCCGCGTCGGCGATGGTCAACACGAGCCAGCAGATCGGCGGGTCGATCGGCACTGCGCTGCTGAGCACGCTGGCCGCGAGCGCGACGAGCGCGATGCTGCACGGCGCTCCGCCGAGCCCGGCGATGATGTCGGCCGCCGCGGTCCACGGCTACACGACGGCGTTCTGGTTCTCCGCGGCGATCTTCACGTTCGGCGCGGTCGTGGGCGGGCTGCTGCTGCGCCCGGGCGTCAACCGGCTCGACGCCGCCCCGGCCCCCGTGCTCGCACACTGACGCACGCAACGCGCCTCAGGCGAGGGCGGTCAGCAGCGCCGCCCTCGCCGCCTGCGGCTCGACATGCTCGAGCGCGACGGCGTCGCACCCCACCCACGTGGCCGCCTCGCGCAGCGCGCCGGCCATCGCGTCGATCGCGCGCGGCTCGACGGAGAGGCGGCGGGCGACGAGCGTGCGCCCCTCACGCGCGGGGTCGGCGCGCCCCGCCAGGCGGCCGCCGGTGAGCAGTGGCATGGCGAAGTACCCGTGGACCCGCTCGGCCTTCGGGGTGTACGCCTCCAGGCGGTGGGTGAAGTCGAACAGCCGCTCGGTGCGCGCCCGGTCCCAGACCAGCGAGTCGAATGGGGAGAGCAGGGTCGTGCGGTGGCGCCCGCGCGCCGGGCGCTCGAGCGCCGCGGGATCGGCCCATGCGGGCTGCCCCCAGGCGGCGACGCGCACCGGCACGAGGCCCGCCGCCTCGAGCGCGGCCGCGACCTGCGCCTGCGTGAGGCGGTGGTGCTCGGCCAGATCGGCGCGCGTGGCCACCCCCAGGGCCCGGCCGGCATCGGCGACGAGCCGCGCCAGGCAGTCCGCGTCGTCCGGCTCCTCCGCAAGCAGCGCGGCGGGCAGCGCGCGGCCCGGCAGGTCGTAGACGCGCCGCCAGCCGCGGCGCTCGGTGCAGACGACCTCCCCGATGTCGAGCAGCCACTCGACCGCCACCTTCGCGTGCGACCACTCCCACCAGTCGCCACCGGACTTGGCCCCGCCCAGCTCGCGCGTGGTCAGCGGACCCTCGTGCCGGAGCCGGCGCAGGATCTCGTCGCAGGCGGCCTGCGGCACGTCGTGCCAGCGGCGCCCGCGCGCGCGGAACGCGCGCCGGCGGAACGCGAACCAGGGCCAGTCCTCGACCGGCAGGACGCAGGCCGCGTGCGACCAGTACTCGAACGCCCCGCCAGACCAGTACGCCCCCTCCACGGCCTCGCGGCCGACGGCGCCCAGGCGCGCGTAGGGGACGAGTTCGTGCGAGCGCGCCAGGACCGAGATCGTGTCGAGCTGCACGGCGCCGAGCCGGCGCAGCAGCGCCGGCACCCCGCCGCGCCGGTCGGGCGCGCCGAGCAGGCCCTGTGCGCGCAGCGCGATCCTGCGGGCCTCCTTGGCGCTGAGCTCGACCGGCGCCAGGGTCAGCCCGTGAACTTCGGGGTCACGCTGCGCGTCGCGCAGCGCGAGAGGCGCAGGCGCAGCGTCCGGTGCCCGCCGCCGGAGCGGAAGGTCACGCTCGCGACGACCAACGTCGCCCCGTGCGGGAGGCTCCCCGTTCGCACGACGAGCGCGTAGACCCCGTTCTTGTCGCGCGTGCTCACGGTCTTCACGTGCTTGCCGGCCAGCCTGAAGGAGACGCTCTTGATCCCATGGCCGCGGACGCCGACGGTCACGCGCGCGCGAGAGAGGCAGCTCGACGGGCCGACGACGTGCGCGGAGCGCCCCGGGGTCGAGCCGCCCTGGCTCGTGCTGCTGCCCCCGCCGCCGGCGCCACCGCCCGGCGAGACGCCGCCGCCCGCCTTCTTGGCGTTCGTGAAGGTGCACAGCAGATCGGCGCCGTCACCCATCGCGACCGTTCCGTCGCTCTGCACGGGCACCGCCGCGCCGCCCGCCGCGCGGTTCACGCACGCCACCGAGGCGGTGTAGTCGCTCAGCGACTGGCCGGCCGTCGCTGTGCGCTCGGCGATCACGTGGCTGCCGCTGGCAACGACGCTCGGGGCCGACTGGTCGCCGTTGCCGAAGGCCGTGTTCCCGTTGCTGCCGGCGACCGCCACCGGCGTCCCGTCGAGCGTGAGGTTGAACTGGCCGGCGCCTGCCGGCGTGAGCGACTTGCGCAGCGTGATCTGCCCCGAGCGCCGGCGGTTCGTCACGTTGCAGACGACGTCCTGGCCGGCCGGGACGGTGAGCGTGCGCGTCAGCCCGCTGCCGGTCGGCGCGTTCGCCCCGCTCAGCCCGCAGTCGTCGAACGTCGTCTCGTAGAGGCTCTGATCGACGCCGCTCTCGGAGATCGCGTGCTGCGTGTTTCCGGGCACCTCGATCGGCCCGATCGAGCCGCCGTCGCCGACGCCGGGCTTGACCGTGTCGTCGATGGCGAGCGTCGCCCGGTCGGTTGAGCTGAACGGCCCGGTGAAGTGCTTGACGAGCGTGATCGTGCCGCGGTAGGTGTTCGTGAAGGTGCAGGTCGTCGTGTAGGTGATGTTGTTGAGCCAGCGCACCGACGTGCTGACTGCGGTGTCGCCGCCGGGTGTCGTCGACTGCGTCCAGGTCCACGGGCCGTAGGTCGCGGTCGTCGAGTTGCCGGTGGTCCACAGCCCGGCGCCGTCGATGGTGCACGCCGCCGACGTGGTGTAGCCGTGCTTGGCGGCCTCGGTGATCGTGTAGGTGACCCAGTTCTGGAACTCGGGGACGTCGTACCCGGCCCAGAGGTTCGCGAACGTCTTCTGGGTCGAGCCCTCGGTGAACGGGCCGCCGGGGCCGGGGGCGCCGGTGAGCGTGAAGGTCTGAGCCGCGGGGTTCCAGACATCCACGTACTGGTTGGGGTCCTTCGTGAGCGTGAAGGCGAACGTGTCCGACGCGGGGCCTCCGACGTTCACCTTGCGCACGATGAGGTTCCCCTGCCAGGCGCTCGCGGCCGGCGCTGCGACGGCGACTACGAGCAGCGCCGCGGCGAGCACGAGAACGCGCACACCGTGACCGGTGCGGCCGGCGCCAGGACGACGATGCGGCATGAGCACGGCTGTATCCCCCTTGTATATCCCCCAACGGAGGCGCCTTGCGATTGCAGTTCGCCTCCGAACGGAGCCCCGGCCCCCCCACGGCTCCGCAACGGATGTTGCACGCGCCAGCCTAGATCATCGGCGCGCGCCGCGCTGCGCCAGCGGTCGCAGCACAAAATGGCAATAACTCGACCGGGATTTGTATATTTTGCCCATGGAACCCTCCTCCGCCGCGCAGCGGCCTGCCCGCCGCCGGGGCTCGCTGGCCGATCCCGAGGTCCTCGAGGACGTGCCCGGCCACGTCATCCCGATCCTCGAGCGCGAGTTCGACGACTTCGACAGCGAGGCCGCGAAGTTCCTCGCGGGCGGCACGCCCGAGGACGAGTTCATCGGCTTTCGCCTCAAGCAGGGCGTGTACGGGCAGCGCCAAGCGAACGTGCAGATGGTGCGCGTCAAGCTGCCGTTCGGCGGCGTCAACGCTGAGCAGCTCGACGCGTTCGCCGGCGCGGTCGAGCGCCACGCGCCGCTGCGCAAGGCGCACATCACGACGCGGCAGAACATCCAGATCCACCACGTGCCGCTCGACGACATGGCCAAGCTCATCCGCGAGATCTCGGCCGTCGGCCTCTCCTCGCGCGAGGGCTGCGGCAACACGGTGCGCAACGTGACGGCCGACCCGTTCGCCGGCGTCTGCGAGGACGAGGTCTTCGACCCGACGCCCTACGTCGGCGCCTACGTGCGCTACTTCGTGCGCCACCCGACCACGCAGCTGATGCCGCGCAAGGTCAAGACCGCGTTCGACGGCACCGCCGAGGACCGCGCGATCACCGGCATCCACGACATCGCGTTCCTCGCGCGCGAGCGCGACGGCGTGCGCGGCTTCGAGGTGCGCCTCGGAGGCGGCACGTCGATCATGCCGCGCGTCGCACCGACGCTCGCCGAGTTCGTGCGCGCCGACGACGGCGAGTACCTGAAGATCGCCGAGGCCTGCTTTCGCATCTTCGACCGCCAGGACTGGCTGCGGGCCAACCGCGCCCGGGCGCGCATCAAGGTGCTCGTCGACAAGGTCGGGATCGACGAGGTGCGCCGCATGGTCGAGGAGGAGCTGCAGGGCGACTGGGTCCACGAGCGCGACTTCACCCCGGACCTGTTCCTGCACGACGAGCAGGCCGGCGCGCCCGGGCCCTACACGGCGCTGGCGAGCCCGAACGGCGACCGCTCGGACTTCGAGCGCTTCGTGCGCTCGAACGTCGTCTCCCAGCGCCAGGCCGGCTTCTCGGCGCTGACCGTGCGGATCCCCCGCGGCGACCTGACGCCCGAGCAGTTCCGGGGCCTGGCGCAGATCCTGCGCGACTTCACCGGCGGCTACGCGCGCACGAGCGTGCAGCAGAACCTCGTCCTGCGCTGGGTGCGCGACGATGCGCTCTACGACCTGTGGCGACGGCTGCTCGAGCTGGATCTGGGCGGCGACGGCGCGAACGAGCTCGTCGATGTCGTGAGCTGCCCGGGCACCGACAGCTGCAAGCTCGGCATCACGAGCTCGATGGGCCTCAACGCGGCCGTGCAGGAGCGCGTCGCGGCGCTCGGCATCGACGACGAGCTCGCGCGGCGGATCCACATCAAGATGAGCGGCTGCCCGAACGGCTGCAGCCAGCACCACATCGCGAACATCGGCTTCTACGGGGCGTCGATCAAGGTCGGCGAGCACACAATCCCGGCGTACGTCGCGCACATCGGCGGGCGCTACGAGGGCGGCGAGGTCGCCTACGGGACGCGCCTGAAGGTGCGTCTGCCCGCCAAGCGGGTGCCCGATGCCGTCGAGCGCTGGCTGCGCGCCTACCTCGACGGGCGCGATGGCGGCGAGGGCTTCAACGACTACGCCGACCGCGTCGGCCCGCAGGCCTTCGAGGAGCTCGTACGCGACCTGGCGATGCCGGTCGAGTTCGGCCTGGAGACGATGAGCATGTTCATCGACTGGAACCGGTCGGGCCCGTTCGAGGTGATCCGCGGCGAGGGGGAGTGCGCGGTCTAGGGTCGCGCGCCGCTCACGCGCACAGCGCCGCAGCCAGGGCGCGGCCGCTGGCAAGCGCCTGCGGTACGCCGGGGCCCTCCTGCTCGGCCTCGAGCGCGGCGGGCTCGAGCTGCGGGGCGCACCAGTCGCCGCCCGCCCCGATGCCGGCGGCCGCGTCCACCAGGCAGGGCTGGGGCAGCGGCGTGCGCACGCGCGCGTAGCGCCAGCGGTGGGCCAGCAGCAGCTCGGGTGGTGGCAGTGGCCCGGCCAGCAGGCTCACGCCGAGCGCCGCGACCAGCGTGCGGGCGACCTCGTCGGGGTGGTCCTCGAGGTGCTCGTCGCTCCAGCGCGGGCCGGCCTGCACCGTCCAGCGCTCGCCGGGCTCGCGCCCGGGCTTGGCGCTCTCGCGCGCCGCCCACCCGACCGGTGCGCCGGGCTTGCCGTCGCGCAGCCAGTCGCGCTCGATCTCCAGCGGCTCGTCCCAGGCGGCCATCACCGACCAGCACGGGTCGAAGGTGGCAGCCTCGGCGACCTCCGCGAGCAGCGGGGCCGGATCGGCGAGCAGCTCGGCGGCCTGCGGAGCGGGGGCCGTGATCGCGACGCGATCGAACTCGCCCAGCGGCCGGCCTTCACCGTCGCGCAGCGCGAAGCGCGCATGCGCACCGTCCGCGGTGATGCTGCCGACATGCACCGAGCTCGCGACGGTCAGCCCGTCGGCCAGTGCGCGGCAGAGCGCGCTCATCGCCGGCAGCGGCACGATGCGGCCCGCGAACTCGCCGAGCGCCGGCGCGGGGACCGGCAGCTCGCGCCACCAGCGCCCCGGGGCCAGCGTGGGCGCGCCGTTGTCGAAGCTCAGCCCCTCGGCGCGGCGGGTGGACAGCCGGCCGCCGGGCGCGCGGCCCTTCTCGAAGACGGTCACGGCGGCGCCGCGCCCCGAGAGCGCGCGGGCGCACACGAGCCCCGCCACGCCCGCTCCGATCACCGCGGCACGCATCGCCCGGCAGGGTAGATGGTTGCGGCCACGACGCCGCGGCCGCCGGAGCGGGCGTAGGATCGCGCGGTCAACCCCCCGCACAGGAGGCCGAGGACCGGCATGTCGAACGAGCCGACGAAGTACCTGCTCGCAGAGGAGCGCATCCCGACCCACTGGGTGAACCTCATGGCGGACCTGCCGGGCGAGCCGCTCCCGCCGCTGAACCCGCAGACCAAGGAGCCCGCAGGGCCCGAGCTGCTCCTGGCGATCTTCCCGCCGGCGCTGCTGCAGCAGGAGATGTCCGCCGAGCCGGAGATCGAGATCCCCGAGGAGGTCCGCGACGCCTACCGCCTCTGGCGCCCGACGCCGCTGTACCGCGCGCGGCGCCTGGAGCGGGCGCTCGACACCCCCGCGCACATCTACTACAAGTACGAGGGCGTCTCGCCATCGGGCTCGCACAAGCCGAACACGGCCGTGCCGCAGGCCTACGAGAACGCCAGGGCCGGGGTCAGCCGCCTCTCGACGGAGACGGGCGCCGGCCAGTGGGGCTCGTCGCTGGCGTTCGCCTGCAGCCTCTTCGGGCTGGACTGCGAGGTCTTCATGGTCGGGTCCTCGTACGACCAGAAGCCCTACCGGCGCTCGATGATGGAGACCTTCGGCGCGACGGTCCACCGCTCTCCCTCGCAGCTGACCGCCGCCGGCGTCGCCAACGCGCAGCACCTCACCGGCTCGCTGGGGATCGCGATCTCCGAGGCCGCCGAGGTCGCCGCGCAGCGCGATGACACGAACTACGCGCTGGGGTCGGTCCTCAACCACGTCCTCCTGCACCAGACCGTCATCGGGCAGGAGACGATCGCCCAGATGGAGATGGCGGGCGAGAAGCCCGATGTCGTGATCGCCTGCGTGGGCGGCGGCTCGAACTTCGGCGGGCTCGTCTTCCCCTGGCTGCGGCGCAACCTGCGCCAGGGCGAGACGACGCGCTTCGTGGCGGCCGAGCCCGCGGCCTGTCCGACGCTGACCAAGGGCGTCTACGCCTACGACTTCGGGGACACCGCGGGGCTGACGCCGCTGATGCCGATGTACACGCTGGGGCACGACTTCGTCCCGCCGCCCGTCCATGCCGGCGGCCTGCGCTACCACGGGGACTCGCCGCTGCTCTGCGCGCTCGTGCGCGAGGGCTTGGTCGAGGCGCGCGCCTACCGCCAGACCGAGACCTTCGAGGCGGGGGTGCGCTTCGCGCGCACCGAGGGGATCATCCCCGCGCCCGAGCCCACGCACGCGATCCGCGCTGTGATCGACGAGGCGGAGGCCGCCAAGCAGGCCGGCGAGGAGCGCGTGATCCTCTTCGGGCTGTGCGGCCACGGGTTCTTCGACCTGTCGGCCTACGACGCCTACCTGGCCGGCACGCTCGAGGATCCGGAGTTCTCGCAGGAGGACATGGACCGCGCGCTCGAACACCTGCCGGAGGGCGTCCCGGCGCTCTGAGAGACTGCGCATCATGTCCGCAAGCCCCGCACCCGTCAGGCGCTCGATCGACATCGGCGCGGTCCTCTCGCGCATCGCCGAGATCTACGGGCAGTACATCGGCCCGCTCGTGCTCTCGGCCGTCGTCGTGTTCCTGCCGGTCGCGATCATCGCCGCGCTGCTCGCGCGGAGCACCGGCGGCGCGCTGCTCTCGCTGATCCTGTCGGTGGTGGCGACGCTCTGGTACACGGGCGTCGTCGTGCGCCTCGTGCAGGACGTGCAGGACGGCCACCTCGACCAGTCGGTCGGGCAGCTCTTCAGCTCGGTCACACCGGTGCTGCTGCCGCTGCTCGGCCTGGGTATCGTCGCCGGGATCTGCATCGGCATCGGGTTCCTGCTGCTGATCGTCCCCGGGCTGATCCTTCTGACGATCTGGGCCGTCGCCGCGCCGGTGCTGGTGCTCGAGCGCAAAGGCGTGTTCGCATCGCTAGGCCGCAGCCGCGAGCTCGTCAAGGGCAATGGCTGGCAGGTCTTCGGCGTGATCGTCGCGATCTTCGTGATCGAGCTCGTGATCGGCCTCGTCGTCGGGGCAATCGGGGCGATCGGGAACTCCGCGGCGCTGCGCTTCGTCGTGCAGCTCGTCGTGAACGTGCTGCTCGCGCCGGTCTCCGCGCTGGCCGCCTCGACGATCTACTTCGCGCTGCGCGATGTCCGCGGCGAGGGCGCGGTGGCGCCTGCCGCGACCCCGTCGACCGGGGGGGAGTCGGGGGGCGGGCCGTCCCCGTCGCCGTCGGGTACCGACGCCTTCGGCAACCCGGTCGAGCCATCGGCCGCAACGTCCGGCTTCGAGCCGCCGCAGTCGCCGGCGACGCCGCGCGACGAGAGCGGCAGCGTTCCGCCGCCGAGCACGCCGCCGCCGCCATCGTCGTCGCCGTAGCGGGCGCGCACCCGCCCTCAGGCCGCGAGCGCGCGCTCCTGCACCGTTGGCGCGCTCGCCGGCACGCGCCGCACCGTGACCGGCAGGCCATGGCGCGGCGAGATCGTCGGCATGTGGCGGATCTCGAGCTCGTAGCCGGGCAGCAGCTCCAGGCGACAGCGCTCGAGGATCGTGCGCGCGATGATCCCGATCTCCGCCTGGCCGAAGCGCATCCCCAGGCAGGTCCGCGAGCCGCCGCCGAAGGGGACGTACTGGCCCTTGCGCAGCCGCGCCTTGCGCTCCTCGGTGAAGCGCAGGGGATCGAAGCGGTCGGGCTCCTCCCAGACGTCCGGCAGGCGATGGCTCGCCCATGAGCAGTAGTGCACGTGGATCCCGCCGGGGACCGTGTGCCCGAGCAGCTCGAACGGCTCGACCGAGCGCCGCGGCCCAAGGTGCGCGGCCGGGTACAGGCGCAGCGTCTCGTCGAGGATCATCTCGATCGAGACGTCCGGGTCCTCGAGCGCCTCGGGGTGGCGCGCGAGCTCGTAGAACAGGAACGAGGTCGTCGAGGTCGTCGTGTCGTGCCCGGCGAACATCAGCGTCATGACCTCGTCACGGACGTAGCGGTCCTCGAGCGGGCGGCCGTCCTCGTCGGTCGCGTCGAGCAGCATCGAGAGGATGTCCGGGCCGCGCTCGCCGCTGCGCCGGCGCCGGTCGATCTCTCCGTAGATCAGCTCGTCGAGTCGCCGGCGTGAGGCGCGCATCTGCGCGAACGGCGTCAGCGGGCCGCGCGCGATCTGCAGCATGAAGTCGCGGCCGTAGAAGGACAGGGCGGACTCGAACTCGCCGGCGGCGTCGAGCCCGCCGGCGCGCGCGGCGTCGGGGTCCAGGCCGAACAGCGCGCGCATCGCCACGCGCAGCGCGACGTGGCGCGTCCAGTCGTAGAGGTCGACGACCGCGCCCGGCACGAAGACCTCGGCGGCCTGGTCGACCTCGTCCTGAATCACGCCCAGCGACCCGCGGATGTGGTCCTTGTGGAACGCGGGCACCATGAGCTTGCGGTGCTCGCGATGGAAGGCGCCGTCGGTCGTCAGCAGCCCGTCGCCCATCAGCGGGATGAGGTCGCGGAAGTGGCCCTCGCGCCAGCGGAAGTTCTGCGCGTTGGTGACGAGGAGGTGGTGGTTGGCCTCGGGCCCCAGCAGCACCACGACGTTGTGGTGGAAGATCTTGAGGGTGAAGACCGGGCCGAAGCGCTCGTAGCCCTCGAGCAGCGTGTTCAGCGGGTCTTCCGCGTAGCGGCGCGTGCGCCCGATGCTGAAGCCCAGCTCGCCGGGCGGGAAGGGGACGGTGGCCGCGCGGTCGGCCTTCATGTCCTCCCACATCAGGCGCAGCGGGTTCGTCGTCACCGGCGGGGGGCCCTGGACCATGAGCGCGACGATAACCGAAGCTGACGCCGGCGTCACCTTCCACTGGCCGACCGTCGGGCACGGCGGCGCTCCGGCGCCGAAGGCGGCGAGACCCCGCATCCCTGCGGGGTCTCGCATCGCTGGCTGCGCCGTGCACGCGGCGGCCGTCCGGCCGCCGCGCTGGGCGCTGCTCCAGCCCTCAGCCCTTCGGCGACGCGTCCTCGACCTGCGCCTGCGTCTGGGCCTGGTCCTCGCTGCGGGCGTCGCGCTGCCTGGGCGCCTTGCGAACGACCTTCTCGCACGAGCCGTTCGGGTTGGACGGCGTCGCGTCGGTGATCACGTCGACCGTATCGAGCAGCGCGACGTCGTAGCCGTCGCCGCAGGTGATCTTGTCGACCTCGCCGTCGCGGGTGTGGAACGTGTCGTTGCCGGGCCCGCCGTCCAGCGTGTCGCCGACCTGGTCGACCTCGCCGTTCGGGCCGGGGGTCACGTCGCCGCGGGCCAGCGCCCACAGGTTGTCGTTGCCCTCGCCGCCGTAGCTCGTGTCGACGCCGAGGTTCGCGTAGATCGTGTCGTCGCCGGGGCCGCCGTACTGGACGTCGTCGCCCTTGCCACCCGACATCCAGTCGTTGCCGCCGTTGCCGTAGATCGTGTCGTTCCCGTCGCCGCCGGCGAGCCGGTCGCGCGCGTCGCCGCCGGTGATCGTGTCGTTCCCGGGTCCGCCGAAGATGCGGTCCTGCGAGAACAGATCGCCGGTGTTCGGGGTGTCGCCCGTGAGCGTGTCGTCGCCCGGGCCGCCGTGGATGCGGTCATCGCCGGCGTGGCCGAGGATGGTGTCGTTGCCGGCGCCGCCCCAGATCCGGTCGTTGCCAGGGCCGCCGTCGATCGTGTCGTCCCCGGCGAGGCCGAACACGCGGTCGTTGCCCGCAAGGGCGTTGATCGTGTCCGCGGCGCGGGTGCCGATCAGGCGGTCGTTGGCCGGCGTGCCGGTGATGGTCGCCGCGAGCGCCGCCGTGGCGGCGACGCCGACCGCCGCGATGACCGCGGCGATCGCGAGGATGATTCTGCTGCTGCGCATGTGCCTTCGCCTCCCAGCGTGGTGGACATCCGGTTCCAGTCGCCGGAACACGCCCGCCGCGAAGGAGTTGCGCCCGCGCGTCGGCGCCGCGCACGTGTTGCAATACTGATCGGGCGCCCGGGGGCGTAGCTCAGTCGGTTAGAGCGCCGGCCTGTCACGCCGGAGGTCGCGGGTTCGAGTCCCGTCGCTCCCGTTCCTCGGCGCGCCGAGCGTCCGGCGGTGCCTCGCATAGGCGGCAGCGAGGGACGCTCGCGGGCGGGACAACGGCGACACGCGCCCAGCGTCCCGCGCTGCCGCCGCTGAGGAGCCGCGAGGGACACTCGACGCCGCGAGGGTTCACGGCGGCTTGGGGAGCACACCCCGAGGTAGACCCCGAGCCACAGGGCTGCGGGTCGTCGCTGCCCGGGTCGACCGGCAGTCCGGCGGGGCGCCAGGCCCGCGCCGAGCGTCCCTGAGTGCCCCCCATGGGCGGCAGCGAAGGACGCTCGGCGTGGGGGCTCGGCGGGAGGTAGGCTGCCGCGCGTGAAGCGCCTGCGTCCGTCGTCCGCCGCCGCCGTGCTCGCGGCCGTCCTGCTCGCGGCCGTTCTCGCCGCCGCGCTGCTCGTGGCCGTCCCCGCGGCCCAGGGGCGCGTCGTCACGTGGAAGCGCATCGAGTCGCCATCGCGGCTGATCTCCTGCATCGCGCTGAAGTACGAGGGGCCGGGGATCGAGTGCTCGGCGCCGTATCTGCCGAGAAAATACGAGCTGGATCCGTACTACGAGCTGCGCCCGCACGGGCGCACGCGCGCCGGTGAGCGCGGCGACTACCCGGGCTACAGCGTGCCGAACCGGATCCTCCACTACGGCGACGTCTGGAAGCGGCCGGGCATTCGCTGCTCGATGGCACGGTCGGGCCTCACCTGCCACAACCTCGACGGCCACGGCTTCCACATGGCGCGGGGCGCTCTGCGGCGCTTCTGAGGGCCGGCCGCGGCGGGTACGCTCGCGCGCCATGGACCCCTTCGCCAGCGCGACGAGCCTCGTCGCCGCCATCCTCGCGGGCGAGCTGAGCGCCGTCGAGGCGCTCGAGGCGCAGCTCGCCCGCGTCGCCGACATCGACCCGCAGCTCGGCGCGGTCGTGGCGCTCGATACCGAGCGCGCCCGCGCCGACGCGGCCGCCGCCGACGCCGCGCGCGCCCGCGGCGAATCGGCCGGACCGCTGCAGGGCCTGCCGATGACGATCAAGGACTCCTGGGAGACCGAGGGCCTGGTGACCGCGTGCGGCACGCCCGCGCTCGCAGGCCACGTCCCGGCCGCCGACGCCCCGGCCGTCGCCCGCCTGCGCGCCGCCGGCGCCGTGATCTTCGGCAAGACGAACGCGCCGTTCATGGCGTCCGACGTCCAGACGTACAACGACGTCTACGGGACCACGCGCAACCCCTGGGACCTCGAGCGCACACCCGGCGGCTCGAGCGGCGGCGCGGCCGCGGCGCTCGCCGCCGGCCTGACGGCGCTCGAGCTGGGCAGCGACATCGGCGGCTCGATCCGCACGCCCGCGAGCTGGTGCGGCGTCTACGGGCACAAGACGAGCTATGGCATCGTCCCGCAGCGCGGCCACATCCCCGGGCCGCCCGGGGCCCTCGTCGAAGCCGACC
>Ga0335070_10004791_pt1 | contig 15864 bp, 15 predicted proteins | sample Lox_Sample_13_FD_206722 | JGI IMG/M metagenome (GOLD analysis project Ga0335070, IMG submission 206722) | Soil microbial communities from Loxahatchee National Wildlife Refuge, Florida, United States - Lox_Sample_1.3 | ecosystem: Environmental > Terrestrial > Soil > Wetlands | place: USA... | reverse complement strand
GGGTTTGGGCTGGCAGGCCTCAGTTCACCCGGACGACCTCGGGAGGCACCTGGATGCCTTTTACGAGTGTTCGGCTAAAGGCGTGCCATTCCAGGACGAGGTGCGGTTCCGTCGCGCCGACGGAGAGTACCGCAAGTTCATCGTTGCGGGCGTGCCGCTGCGCGACGAGGAGGGTAATATCCTCAAGTGGTACGGGGTGCTCCACGACATCGAGGACCGAAAGCGGGCCGAGGATTCCCTCCAAAAGGCTTTTGACGAAATCAAGAAGTTGAAGGACCAACTTTACAGAGAGAACATCGCGCTGCGCGAAGAAATTGACAGGGCATCGATGTTTGAGGAGATCGTGGGCTCGTCACCCCCCTTGAAAGCCGTGCTTGCACGTGTCGCGAAGGTCGCGCCGACGGATTCCACCGTCTTCATCACCGGTGAAACGGGCACAGGCAAGGAACTCGTCGCCCGTGCCATCCACAGGCGGTCGAAGCGCTCCTCGCGAGCCTTTGTGGGTGTGAATTGTAATGCAATTCCCGCATCGTTAATCGCCTCGGAGTTGTTCGGTCACGAGAAGGGAGCTTTCACAGGAGCCCACCAGCGGCGCCTCGGCCGCTTCGAGCTGGCGGAAGGAGGGACGATCTTTCTTGATGAAATCGGGGAGCTTCCGCCTGAGACTCAGGTTGCCCTCTTGCGTGTGCTGCAGGAGCACGAATTTGAGCGTGTGGGAGGAAATCAAGCGATCCGGGCTCACGTACGGGTGATTGCAGCCACCAGTCGTGACATGAAGGCCGCAATTGAAGCCGGCATCTTTCGGCGCGATCTATTCTATCGGCTCAACGTATTTCCCATTGAAATACCTCCTCTTCGCGAACGAAAAGAGGACATCCCCTTACTGGTTGAGTACTTCATTGATCGATATGCCGATAAAGCGGGGAAGAAAATACGGGGGATAAACAATAGGACCCTGGATCTGTTTAGGTCGTACCCCTGGCCGGGCAACATTCGAGAGCTCCAGAATGTGATTGAACGGTCGGTCATCCTCTGTGACACGGAGAACTTCTCTGTCGATGAGCGTTGGCTCCTTCGTGAGTGCCGTCAGACTCAGCCGGCAAGTCAGCCGCTTTCCCACGAGCTTGTGACTCACGAAAAAGAGATGATTGAGGCTGCGCTGGCGGAAAGCAGAGGCCGGGTTGCTGGGCCGCTGGGTGCGGCAGCCAAACTCGGCATTCCGCCAACGACTCTGGAGTCGAAGATCAGATCCCTCAAGATCAACAAACATCGCTTCAAACCCGCATAGCGGCTACGATACCCTGTCCAGATTGAGAAGTCGGATAATTTTTTACGAGTTCTCGTTAATTCTCGAAAATTAATGGCTTCGTGATCTCTGTTATCACGCAGTTTCAATGATTTACGATTGGCATTCATATTGCAATGCAACATTGCAGGATAACCAGGAAGGATAATGGGTTTAGGAAAGAATCTATGACGCTGAGAATTCAGACATTGCCGAAAGGAGATGTCGTGGCCTTTACCCTGAGTGGTCGAATCACCGCGGAAGAGGTGGCAGAGCTGCAAAGACTCCTCGAAGGACAAGACCACCGCATCGTTCTGGACTTGAAAGAGGTCAAGCTCGTGGATCGAGACACAGTGAGATTTCTGGCTCGCTGTGAAGTGAAAGGCATCCAGATCGAGAATTGCCCGGCATATATCCGCGAGTGGATCGTGAGGGAAGGAGCATGAAGGTGACCGATGTCATCGCTAAGCGGTAATAAGGTTTCGGGCATGATGAAGGCCCCCCTGCCGGGGCCAAGACAGAAACCTCGTGTCTCCAACGGCCGATTGAGGTCAAGGTTAATCCTGTCTGAACGGGAGGCACTTCCAGTTTCATAGCACAGAAAGGAGGACAAGATGAAACGAATTTTTCCCGCAGTATTTTATAACCCTCTTACACTGGCCGGTTCGGTCATTGCCGTATTTAACCTCGGACTGATGGTCTTTCTTCTTATCGTCGATTTCCTGGCAAAGCGTCCGAGGCCCTATTCGGACCTCATCATCCTGTTGATCTTACCCCTGTTCATCCTCATTGGAATAGCGTTTATCATTCTGGGGATTGTTCGGCAACGGAGAAGACAGAAGCCAGGCCTCCCGCCAGAGGAACAACGCTTATTTGTGCTTGATTTTAATAATGAGAAACAGCGCAGGCTCGTGATACTTTCATTAGGCGGTTTTCTTTTTTTGAGCTTGCTGTATGCCTACGGTATGTTCCAAGGCTATGAATTCCTCGAATCGGACTTTTTCTGCACCAGGGTCTGCCACAATCTCCATAGAGTGGAGGAGGGGGCTAAAGCCTTTTCCTATCACGCAGAGGTTGAGTGTTCAGCGTGCCATGTAGGTTCGGGTACCCAGTATTTTGTCCTCTCGAAGCTCAGGGGAACCACCGAACTCCCCATGTTCCTGTTGAATACCTTCCCGAGACCTATTCCCGCGCCGGTCAGAGATCTCAGGCCTTCGAAGGACATTTGCCAGACCTGTCATGGTCCCATGTATGCCTTCACGAAGAACCTCCAGGACAGAAAGTTCTATCTTTCTGATACGAAAAACACTGAATGGGAAATTGGGTTGTTGTTCAACATCGGCGCAGGAAGAGTTCCGACTGATAAGCCTCCCATAATGCACTGGCACTATGCAGTTGCCAGGCAGATCGAGTATGCAACCGCTGATCCCAAGCATGAGGTCATTCCGTGGGTCCGTGTTATTAGCTTTGACGGAAAGGCCAGAGTTTACCGCGCTCAAGATGGCAACGCCTCCGGCAAGGAACCAACGCCGGAGCAGAAGCGCGTTATGGATTGCATCGACTGCCATAACAGGGTCGGACACGAATATTACCCGCCCGACAAGGTACTGAATGTCTTTTTGAGTTCGAAGTTGATAGATCCCTTGCTCCCGGACATTAAGAGCACATCAGTCCAGGCACTGGGGAGCAATTACACTTCTAGGGAGGCGGCCAAAGCCGGCATCAGGGATGCCATCATGGAGTTCTATAAGAAGAAGTATCCTGACGTTGCCACTTTGAAGAAGGCCGAGCTTGAACGGGTTATTGTCACATTGCAGGATCTCTACGATTGGAACTATGACCCGGCCATGAAGGTGAGTTGGAAGAGTTTCCCGAGCCAAAGCGGACACATGTATAGCCTGGGCTGCTTTCGCTGTCATGACGGTAAACATAAAAGTGACGATGGGGCCGTTTTGTCGAAAGACTGCAATCTTTGTCACCAACTCATCAAACTCCGGAGAGAGAAGGAGAATAAACTCACTGTTCTGGCCGAGGAGCCTTACCCCCATCCCGTCGACATTGGTGATTCGTACAAAGAGATGAACTGCAGCGAATGCCATGGGGCCGGTAGCTGAAGGAGCCCATTGTCCTGATCTTATGGTGGACAAACTGTTTCGGACTTTATTGACCATCTAAACGAAAAGAAAAGGTGGAAACCTGGCAAACAACAGAAGCCCGTATCCGGGAAGAGCTTTTAGGTCTACAGGAGTGGCCTTGAACACCAAAATAGCGAGGAGATTTTTTGTCTGGGCGATGGATACGACAAGGGAAGCCCATCTCCGAACACTCCGCGACAGTCCCCTCTTTAAGGGTATACGCAAGACGCTACTCAGGAAACTGCTTATCGACCTCTTCGAAAAAAAATATTCAGAGGGCGATATCATCTTTCATGAGGGAGAAAGCGGGATGGCGGTCTATGTCGTCCTCGAGGGGTCGGTCAAAATAATCAAAAAGTCGAATTCGGGGAGCAAGACTATTGCTGTTCTGGGCCCAGGGTCCCATTTTGGTGAGCTCGCCCTCATCGGCCATACTTCGCGCTTTGCGACTGCTATCGCTGAGAAAGATACTCTTCTTTTGATTATGTATAAATCATACTTTGACTATCTTATCAGTGGCAATAGTCCAATTTCAGCGAGAATGCTGCTGAACCTTGCTCAGACTTTGTCGGAGTACATGCGCTGTTACGAGCCCGAATAAAGTGATGAAAAGATATCGCTATGAATGATGAAACGTATAAGGGCAGCAGCTCGCTAGCCGATCTGCACAAGTTCCGTCGCCAGATGCCCACGGTAGATCCCTGCGCTCCCGGCGTGCTGAAAATCCAAGTAATCTTTTACGAGTTTTCGTTAATTTGCGAAGTCTCGTGACTCTGTGCTTTCTGACATCAAGGTATTTTAATGACTTGCGCATGGCATTAGCATTGCAATGTGACATTTCATAAAGCCAACAAGGATAGTGGTTTAAGCTGAGGAGGGGGTCATGTCTACTCATCGGCCGCTGGCTGTAGAGAAAACCCATATCGACAGGATTATTGACGAGGATTTCAGTCTGACCCGTCTCGTGTATTCCTACATCGCATCCGCTTCGCTCTGGCTGGTGTTCGGAACGCTGGTCGGAGAGTATATTGGGATCCGGCTTGCTTTCCCCGACCTTGGGGTCCATCCCTGGCTGTCCTTCGGAAGATTGCGCCCGATCCATACGAACGTCGTGTTCTGGGGATGGGCGTCTTTGGCCATGATCGCGCTTGCACTCTATGTGGTACCCCGGACCAGCCAGAAAAGGCTATATAGTACAGGCCTTGCCCGGCTGAGTCTCTATCTGATAAACAGTGCCGTTCTTGCGGGCACCCTCCTGTTGTTTGCGGGCGTGAACAATGGCGGACAGGAATACCGCGAATTCATCTGGCCGGTGATGACACTTTTCGCGGCGGGACTCGTGCTCCTCACCTACGATTTGTATCGGACCGTGGCGGAAAGAAGCATAGAGGAGATCTACATTTCCAACTGGTATATCATGGCTGCATTTCTCTGGACGCTCGTTTTGGCGACCGTTGGCTATATCCCCTGGTATCAGTACGGTCTGTCCGAGACGGTCATCCAGGGATATTACATGCACATGGGCGTGGGCATGTGGTTCGCCCCGTTCGTCCTCGGTCTCACATACTATTTTCTGCCGAAGCTGCTGAACAAGCCGATTTATTCGTACTCTCTGGGGGTGCTCGCCTTCTGGACGCACATGGTGTTCTATTCCATGATCGGCGCCCATCACTTCGTTTTCAGCCCCATACCGTGGTGGCTGCAGACCGTGGCGATCGTCTTCAGCGTCGGCATGGTCGTGACGCTTGCCGCCGGGACTGGGAACTTCCTGCTGACGATGCGAGGCAGTGGACGGACCATCGCGCGGAGCTATTCCTTGCCCTTCATCCTGGTCGGCGCGATCTTATATTTTCTCGCGTCAGGACAGGGGTCGCTCGAGGCGTTACGCTCTCTGAACAGATTGTGGCATTTCACCAACTATACCGTCGCCCACTCTCATTTGACCATGTACGGTTTCATCTCCTTCCTGATCTGGGGCGGGATCTATGGGCTTGTCCCCCGCCTGACCGGAAAGGAGCCCCCTCTTATACTCGTCGGTGTGCACTTCTGGTTCGCGCTCATCGGCCTTCTGATATACGGCATTTCTCTCATGATCGGCGGAACCGAGCAGGGCGAGAGTTGGATCTCAGGGGCTCCTTTCATCGACTCCGTCAAGTTAATGTCTTCATACTGGCTCTGGAGGGCCGTCGGAGGGAGCCTGATGTTCCTGTCCCATGTGGTATTCGCTTATAACGTCTGGGCGATGCGGCCTGGCGGCCGGCCGGCCGCTGAGAAGGAAGCATCATGAAGCTCGACTTTCATAAGAACCACCGCCTCCTTTTCGGGGTGGTCTTTTTCGGTTTCATAGGATTGAGCCTCATCATTACGATTGGTCCCGCTCTCTGGGTGCAGGACCATAACAGCCCGCTGCCCGGCTCCCAGGCGCTTACAAAGCAGGAACAGAGAGGATTGGATATTTATGTGGCAGAAGGGTGCCTCTACTGCCACACGCAGCAGGTGAGGCCGCTCGATGTCGATGCACCCTTCGGCAGGCCCTCGGCGCCCGGAGATTATGCCCGCCTCAGGCCTCAGGACGTATGGCGCATGACACCGGCAACCCTTGGTACGCAGCGGACCGGGCCGGACCTCAGCAACGCTGCGGGCCGTCAGCCCAGCGATATATGGCAGTTCATCCATCTGTACAATCCCCGCGCCGTGGTAAAGGACTCCGTCATGCAGGCCTACCCGTGGCTCTTCGAAACGAAACAAAATCCCACTCCCGACGATATCGTGGTCCCTATACCACTGGGATATGCTCCACGGGCGGGAAAGGTCGTGGCAACGCAGAAAGCGAAAGACCTCGTGGCCTATCTTCTCTCGCTGAAGCAGGTACCCATCGCCGGGACAGAGACAGGGGCCCAAGGGCCGCCTTCGCCGGCGGGCGGGACCGAAACCGGCCTCGGCGCGCAGGTCTATGCGTCTCACTGCGCAAGCTGCCACCAGCCTAACGGCGGGGGCGTTCCCGGAGTCTTTCCGCCGATGAAAGGCGATCCTGTCACCACTGACAAAGACCCCACACGCCACATCGAGATCGTGCTGTTCGGACTCAAAGGTACGGTGATTGGCGGGATAAACTATACGGCGCCTATGCCGGCACATGCACAGGTGCTCCCCGATTCTGAAATCGCAGCCGTCGTCAACCATGAACGAAAAAGCTGGGGAAATGACGCGCCGACCGTCACGCCGCAGGACGTGGCGAGAATAAGGAATCAGCATACGGAAGGCAAGGGGGCACAACGATGAGTGCAATCGATGCTTTTTCTGCCCGGGTTGCCCAGGGATTTTCCAGGTCGTCGCACGACCACGCAGTAAACCCTGAAGGGTTTGGTGACTTCATTATCGTGGCGATTTCGGTCATTGTCGTCCTGGTCGTGCTTTTTCTCTGCGTCAAGTATTTTCTCGTCCCGAAGGAGAGAGAGAATACCCATATCAAGAGAAGAATTCTCGATGACAATGTGAGTGATGAACGGGAGAGCCGGCGTGAGCGATGAGCATGACAACGAGATCATAGTGTACCTGGATGAGGGACCGGAACCGATCGCGAGATACCGGCCCCCCGGCTCCTTCGATCTCGATACCACCACCATGGAAGACGGTCCCCATGTCCTGCGAATCGTGGCCGTAGACCGCTCGGGCCGCCGGGGAGGACGAAAAATCCCTTTCGAAGTGCGGAACGGGCCGGGGATCGCCGTGGACGGGCTGCGCGAGCGCGATGTGGTCGAAGGGAAGATCAGCGTGCTCATCAATGCGTACGGCGGGGCATACGAGGAAAAATGGGAACCCAGGCGCGCTGAAACGCCTAAGCCTGTCCCGACGTGGGCATGGGTCGTCCTGATCTCGGTCGTCGCATGGGCGATGTACTACGGCATCAGACAGTGGAGACCGACAGCGCAGTTCGCGAACACGCCGACATACCGGGTCGTTGAGAAACAGCCGGCAATATCGCGTGCCGGGCTTGGGGCGGAATTATACCGTACGAGCTGCGCAAGCTGCCACCAGACCAACGGCCAGGGTGTACCGGGCGTCTTTCCTCCGCTTGCCGGCGATCCGGTGGTAACCGCCCCTGATCCGTCGGACAACATAAAAATCGTTTTGTTCGGTGCAAAAGGCACCCCTATTAAAGGAGTGACCTATCAGACGCAAATGCCTGCCTGGGCCGACCAGTTTTCCGATGAAGAAGCAGCAGCGGTCATTAACCACGAACGGACAAGTTGGGGGAATAACGCTCCGGTGGTTACATCGGAAGAAGTCGCGAAGATTCGCAGTGAAGGAAGTCTGCGGAAATAATTTACTTCGACCATCATTGCCCGGTCGGTCGAAGCAGAGAACTGAAAAGGAGGAATGTCAAAATGGCAAGAATGGTTACCATCTGTATCGCGGTTGTGGCGCTTTGTTTGTTTTTCGGTATTACGGGGAAGGCTTTCAGTGAAATGCCCGGTGAAGCCGGGTTCAAGCAAAACTGCGCGGTATGTCATCCCGGCGGTGGGAATATCATAAACCCGAAGAAGACATTGCATAAGAAGGATCTTGATGCCAACAACGTCAAGACTGCAGGGGATATTATCAAGCTGATGAGACAGCCAGGGCCGGGCATGACACCCTTCGACGCGAGTACTGTGCCTGATAAGGAAGCGAAGGAGATAGCCGATTACATTTTGAAGACCTTCAAATAGAAGTCACTCAAGTGACGCGTGCCGCTTTAAGGCCAAAGGGAGGATCGATGAAACAGACGACGCGAGAAGTACAGATCATTTCCGGGCGCCAGATGATTGCGCGCCGCCAATTCCTGCGCTTTCTCATGGGTAGTGCCCTGCTCACTGCGGTCCCTGCCGGAACAATCGCCAGACTCTTGGCGGGTCCGGATGAGGTTCTCGCGCAGAGCTACGACGCGCTGCGCGAAGCGAAGATCGCGACCGGCGCGGACGGCATCATCACCGCGCCCGGCCAGGCGTTGGACGTCTTCGAGTTCGAGCCGGCGGCGAAGAAGGCCCTGATCAACGCGGGCGCGCCGGCGCACTGGGGCTACCTCGCGAGCGGCGTGGACGCCGACGTGACGCGCGACGCCAACCACACCGCCTACGCGCACTACAACATCCGCGTCCGGCGCCTCATCGACGCGCGCAAGGTCGACACGAGCGTGAAGATCTTCGGGGAGACGTGGGGCAGCCCCATCTTCCTGTGCCCGGTCAGCAGCCTCGGCGCCTACAACCCGGAGGCGGGGGTCGCCGTGGCGCGCGCCGCAGGCAAGCGTAAGCACCAGGTGGTGCTCTCCTCGGTCGACAACGCGAGCATCGACGACGTTAACAAGGCACACGGCTCGCCGGCCTGGTTCATGCTGTACCCGACCGACGACTGGAATGTGACGCAGGCGCTGGTGAAGCGGGCCGAGGCCGCGGGCTCCCCGGCGATCGTCCTCACGGTGGACCGGTCGGGCGGCCGCAACACCGAGACCATGTTCCGTTTCCGGCGCGAGGACAAGCGTGACTGCGTCGTGTGCCACAAGCCGGGCTCATTCGCCAATGAGGTCAGCCGCAAGGCCAACTTCTTCGGCCTCGACGTCTCGAAGGTCACCAACCTCTACGGTACCGGCATGACGTGGGAATTCGTCGATCGCCTGCGCGCGATCGTCAAGGGCAAACTCGTGCTGAAGGGCATCATGACCGGAGAGGACGCCAAGGAGGCGATGCGCCACGGCGTGGACGGCATCATCGTCTCCAACCATGGCGGCCGCGCGGAGGAGAGCGGGCAGGCGACGATCGGCGTGCTGGTCGAGATCGTGGACGGAGTAGGCGGACACATCCCGGTGCTCATCGACGGGGGCGTGCGTCGCGGCGCCGACGCCTTGAAGGCGCTCGCCCTGGGCGCCACCGCCGTCGGCATCGGGCGGCCGTACGTGTGGGGCTTGGCGTCGTTCGGCGAGCCTGGCGTGGACCGCGTGCTGGAGATCCTGGATACCGAGTTCGTCACGATCATGAGGCAGGTGGGGGCTACGAGCATGGCCCAAATCACCAGGGTGAGCGTCAGCCGCGCCTGATGACGCACAGTACAGGAGCTGAGTGGGACTGAGGTAGTCCGCATAGGAGGTAGGCACAACGTGCGGGATCAATCACTCTGCAATCTCTACACTTGAAAAGGAGGACCTATGAACACAGTGAAACGATATATCTTTGTGGGAGCCGCCCTGGCGGCTCTGGCGCTTGCAGCGCTGCTGACCTTAGAAAATCTCCCGGCGGCATCCGCCGCTGATGCCGACCAGGTCGAATATACCTTCGGCAGGCCAGTGGAGAAAGGTGAGCAGACTTACGACTGGTATAGGAAGACCCACGCCGATGAGGCGGCAAAGCGCTACGGGGTCGACTCCAAGGCGGTCGGCGACGGCATGGACACCTGGCACTGGTGGTGTGGCGTCGACAACCCCGAGTTCTGGCGGAAATTGACCGTCCTCGGTACGAGTAAGGAATACAGCGCGCTCGATGTGCGCCTGGACTTCTTCGGCTTGCTGTTCATGTCACGCAAGGATCGCTGGGAAAAGATCGGTCTCATCAACGATCCCGACACCGTCCCAGCCGACAAGCCCGACAAGTACGGCCTGATGATCGACCGGACGAAGGACGGAGCGCTGACCTGGGACCCCGAGGTGTTCGGCTACCCGAGCGGCGTCATCGGCTTCCAGCTCTTCACCAACAAGAAATTCGACGCGCAGAAGTGGTCAGTCGAAAAGTACCTGGCTGACCCCGGCTCCGTGGAGCCGCCGTATCTGGTCGGGATGGCCTGCGGCTTATGCCACATCAGCTTCAATCCGGACAACCCCCCACAGGATCCGGCCAACCCGAAGTGGGAGAACATCCATTCATCCATCGGCAATCAATACTTCCGCGAAGGCATGTTGGTCGGGGCAACCAATGTGAAGAGGAACACTTTCATCTACCAGTACCTGTACTACCAGCAGCCGGGCACGAGTGAGACTTCCCGATATCCGGCCGACTTCATCAATGGTCCAATCCACATCAATTCCATCTACCGCCTCGGGGAGCGCCTGAAGCTCGCCAAGGAGGAGCGCATTACGCCCGCCCAGCGCGATCTCATCAAGTCCATGTACGCCAACGCCGGCCTGAAGGAGAACGACCCGAGCGGAGCATTAGGCGGAACGGAGGCCGAGCCGACGCTGAAGGTTCCCCACGTTCTGGCTGACGGGGCCGACTCGATGGGCCTCGTGATGGCCTCGACCCGTGTGTACGTCAATGAAGGAATGATGGGCGACGTTTGGCCGTCAATGACCTGGGCCTTGAATCCGTGGGACCTCAAAGAAAGCATCCGCCGGAATTTCAAGACAGGGGAATTCGACCTGATCGGCACGGTCCGCAAGAACCCGAACAGCCCGTGGATGCAGACCGAAAAGCGGATGCCGAACATGGCCCTGTTCCTCAGCACCTACGACTCCATTCCGCTCGCCAGCGCGAAGGAGATTGAGCGTGAGGGCAAGCCGACGAAAGACGGCAAGGATTATCTCACCACCGATCCTGAAGTGCTGGCGCGAGGCAAGATAGCGTTCGCCGACAACTGCGCCAGGTGCCATAGCAGTAAGAGACCGAACCCGATGCCAAAGGACCCGGCGGAGCAAAGGAAGGCATGGCGGGAACTGGTTCAGCGGGACGACTTCCTCAAGGACAACTACATGTCCGACGACCAGCGCCATCCCGTTTCCGAGCTGGGCACCAACGCGCAACGTGCCATGGGCACCAACGCCATGGCGGGGAATACCTGGGGGCAAATGTCCAGCCAGACTTATAAAGATCAACGCGTACCGACCGAGCTTCTGCAGGACCACGACGCAAACGGCAACCCGATCCCGCTCTACAACCCGCTGACGGGGAAATACGACCTAAAGTTCACGGGGAACAAGTCGTACTACCGCACCCCGACGCTCGTCAGCATCTGGGCCACCGCTCCCTACCTGCACAACAACTCCGTCGGAGTCTACACCGGCGACCCGTCCGTTGCCGGCCGCATGGCAGCCTACGAGGACGGAATGACCAGGCTTCTCTGGCCCGAGACGCGTCTCGGTGTCAAATCGATCAAGGTCACCACCGACGACAGTACGCTCCCGGACTTGTTCCCCCTGTTGAAGGAGGCGCTGCCCGAGTTCGCTGACCTTCCAGACTTTGAGGTGGACTTGTTGTTCGTGCCCAGCGGAACGCCAATCAACCTGCTGATGAATCTCCACCCCAAAGACATAAAGGCCGTTCTGCAAGCATACGTGGACGGGGTTCTGCAGGGCCAGCCGAGAAAGAAATTCGCGGAGCTGCGGACGAAGAACCACGCTCTGGCTCACGAGAGGATGATGAAGAAACTCCTTGAGGTGAATATGTGCCCGGACTTCATCGAAGACCGGGGCCACACCTTCGGGCGTCAACTCAGCGATCAAGACAAGCGGGCGCTCATCGAGTACATGAAGTATTTCTAAAGGCCCTTTCTTGCGCCGCGAAATGTTTAATAACCATGTCGGGGTGGCTGGGCAGTGGCCGCCTCGACCATCTGGGAGACGCTTCGGTTGTACCCTCAACCATCAGAGGGTCAATCGCGGCGGCTCCTCGCACCTCGAAAGGAGGGCATCATGACCCGTTTTTGCTTGTTTCTGCTCACCTGCGTGCTGATCTTGGCAGTTTCGCCCGCCTGGTCGGCGGGCGACAAGAACCCCGAGGCAAAACCGATCACCGTCAAGATGAAGAGTCTCAGCTATGAGCCCAGGAAACTCGAAATCCATGTCGGCGACTCGGTCGTATGGAGCAATGAGGCCCGCACGCCGCACACTGCGACGTCGGACGACGAAGGTAAGACATTCGACACCGATGAGATCAAGCCGGCTGAATCGTCAAAGCCTGTGAAGTTCGAGAAGGAGGGCGATTTCAAGTACCACTGCAAAATCCATGGCAAGTCGATGAGCGCTGTAGTGGTCGTGAAACCGACCGGCAGCGGTAATCAACCATAGCAGACAAGTTGGAGAAATAACGCGCCAGTGATTATATCAGAGGAAGTCGAAAAGATTACCACAGGAGGAAGTCCGCAGAGATGACCAATTTTTTACGAGTTTTCGCCAATTCTCGAAAATTAGTGATTCTGTGATTCGCGCCATCAAGTCTTTTCAATGACTTACACTTGGCATAAACATTGCGGCAAGATAGCGCATGATGGTGTTTTCGAGAAAGAATGGATGGCGTCACATGTCATGGATGATCGACAATAGGTTCCTATCATGGCGTTCCATTGCAGCGACCTTCTGTTTACGCTGCTGCTGCAACCCTGTCAGCTCTGTGTCCATAGCCAGGAGTATCCCGCAGGGCGCATGGACGACCGGGCGACGCCTCGGCAGGAGGGGTCAGGGATCGGGGTAAATGAGCGTCTGGGAACCACAATACCCCTCGATAGCATCTTCCGCGATGAAACGGGTGAGACGGTCCGCCTGGGCGAGCTTATCACCAGCCCGACCATTATCCAGCGACTCGCTATGGAGCGAAAATGAACTCGGATCTCATTGATCCTGCGTTTTGGAGCCGCTTGCAGTTCGCCTTCACGGTGATTTATCACTACCTTTTTCCGCAGCTGACTATGGGATTGGCGTGGTTTCTTGTGTATTGGAAATGGCGTGCCCTGCGGACGGGTGATGAAAAATACAATCAAGCCGTTCGGTTCTGGGCCAAGATTTTCGGAATAAATTTTGCCGTGGGAGTCGTCACCGGAATTCCTATGGAGTTTCAGTTCGGAACGAACTGGGCGGAATTCACCCGGTATGCGGGCGGTGTGATCGGACAGACGCTGGCGATGGAAGGCATGTTTGCTTTCTTTCTGGAAAGTGCGTTCATCGGCGCGCTAATCTGGGGCGAGAAGCGACTGGGACCGCGGTATCATTTCCTGGCTGCGGTGGCGGTTGCGCTGGGAAGCTGGCTTTCCGGCTACTTTATCCTGGTCACGAATGCTTTCATGCAGCATCCGGTGGGTTACCGAATCGAAGCCAACGGCGTGCTCGGCATCGACAGTCTCAGCAGCTATTTGTTGAATCCCTGGGCCTGGGTGCAGTTCCTCCACAATCAAATGGCGGCACTCGTGACCGGCTCGTTCGTGGTTACAGCCGTGGGAGCCTTTTATACCATGCGAGGACTCCATCCGATCCAGGCTCGACTGTATCTGCGCATGGGAACGCTCACTGCGCTCGTAGCGTCCGTTCTTGTCGCCTTTCCAACCGGCGACCAGCAGGCCAAGATGGTCGGTCATCACCAGCCGGTAACACTCGCGGCAATGGAAGGCAAATTCGTGGGCGGACGCGTGGCGGGTGTCGCTGTTATCGGGCAACCAAATATTGCGGCCCGGCGGCTCGAAAATCCCATCGAGATTCCCGGCGCCCTCAGTTTTCTCGCCTACGGCACTTTTCAAAGTTATGTGCACGGGCTGGAGGAGTATCCCGAGGATGCCTGGCCCGACAACATCGAGCTTTTGTATTACTCGTTTCACCTCATGATAATGCTGGGGACGATTTTCATCATCCTTATGGCCTATGCCGGTTTCCAGCATTGGCGCGGCCGGCTGGAATCCAGCCCCTGGCTGCTCTGGGTGTTGATGCTGGCATTTCCCTTTCCGTACATTGCTAACACCCTGGGCTGGATGACGGCCGAGCTGGGACGGCAACCATGGCTGCTATATGGTCTTTTTCCCACGCGCGCCGGTTACAGCAAAGTGGTGAGCAACGGTGACACCATTTTCACCCTGATTGGCTTTACCGGCCTGTATTTCGTGCTCGGTCTGCTGTTTCTCTATCTGGTCGGCCGTGAGATCGGCCACGGTCCGGACGATGACGTGGTTGTCGGCCGTGGAGAGGAGTCGTTTTCATGATTGCGACCTGGTACGGCATTGTCAGCTTGATGCTCATCATCTATGTGGCCTTGGACGGCCGCAATTTCGGTGCTGGAATGCTCCACTGGATTGTCGCGAGAACCCCCGAGGAGCGGCGCGAGGTCGTTGCGGCGATCGGGCCGCTTTGGTCATGGCATGAAGTGTGGCTCCTCAGCTTTGGCGGCACATTGGTTGCGGTATTCCCGCGCCTCATGGCCTCGGCTTTTGCCGGTTATTACCTCGCGCTCTTTCTGATTTTATGGTGCCTGATTCTGCGCGGCATTTCCCTCGAAGTTGGCGGCCATATCAATGATCGCCTCTGGCAGGGGTTCTGGGATTTCGTTTTCGTGTTTTCCAATTGTCTCCTGTCCATCCTTTTCGGCGCGGCGGCAGGCAACGTGGCGCGGGGGGTTCCGCTCGACGCCGATGGTAATTTCTCGATGGCATTTTTCACGGATTTCAACGTGCGCGGCCATGTGGGGCTGCTCGACTGGTACACGATGTCCATTGCGGTCTTCTCGGCTGTCATACTGGCCGCTCATGGCGCGACATATCTCACGCTGAAGACGGAAGGCCCGGTGCATGACCGTAGCGCAATGTGGGCGAAGCACCTGTGGACAGCGGTTGGCCCGCTCTTTTTCGCTATCTCGGTTGAGTCGTGGATAGTTCGTCCCGACGTGCCCGGCCATGCGATTTACAACCCATTTTGCTGGCTGGGATTGCTCGTCGTCATCGTCTCTATCATCCTGCTGATTTCGGGCCTCTCGACTCGCCGGGAAATGCGGGCTTTCATCGGGTCGAATTTTCTCATCGTGGGCTTGCTGGCCACCGGAGGCGCGGCTATTTTCCCGGTGATGCTTTATTCGACCCTTGCGCCTGAGAATTCACTAGACGCCTATGCCGTGGCGTCCAGCCCAAGCGCTTTCCACTTCGTGTCTATTTGGTGGCCGGTGGGATTCGCGTTGGCGATCATCTATTTCGTCTTCATCTCGCGGCGCTATAAGGGAAAAGTAAGTGTCAAGCGGGACACCCAAGGCTTTTACTAGAGGCAGTCGGTCATTCGACGCTTTTTTTGAGGCAACTCCTGCCGAGGCAGCAATGGCGGCTGCGCGTTGACTCATAATAAAAGATAACCGAAAGAGGGAATCGTTGCCTCATAATGGAGGTAACCGAAGAGTAGAGAAAACGAGCTTGAGCTTTTCTTCGATTCTTCTTTTGAGTGTAAAAGGATTGAGGGCATTGTAAACCTTCAGAAGGTTGCTTTTTGCGGTGGGATGTATGTGTTCAGAAGCCAGAAATCTCCGGCAAGGAGTTTGTGGAATATGGAAGAATTTTCGCCGAAATTCCGACTGTGGGTTTCAGCACATACGGAGAGGACTTTATCGGACACATCAACCAGACATCGACCATTCTAGTTTTCAGATAGAGGGGGATTGTCTCTAAGATTTTCTTCGAGAGTGCCGTGGTAAGGGCCACTCAGAATATCAGAACCGGTGCGAATGATAACCTGGCCTCCGTAGG
>Ga0335070_10004790_pt1 | contig 15864 bp, 13 predicted proteins | sample Lox_Sample_13_FD_206722 | JGI IMG/M metagenome (GOLD analysis project Ga0335070, IMG submission 206722) | Soil microbial communities from Loxahatchee National Wildlife Refuge, Florida, United States - Lox_Sample_1.3 | ecosystem: Environmental > Terrestrial > Soil > Wetlands | place: USA... | reverse complement strand
GACCTGGTACGTCTCCGCCTACTGGCATCGCCACGGGGAGTCGATCCTGCTGCGCTCGACCGACGGCCGCAGCTGGACGACGGTCTCGACGATCCACCGCGGCGACGCCAACGACGAGACCGAGATCGAGTTCCTGGGGGACGGGCGCCTGCTCGCGACCGCGCGGCTCGAGATGGCAGCCGACACGCTGGTGGGTCACGCGGACGCTTGCACGGCGATCGCCGTCTCCGAGCCGCCGTACCAGACCTGGACCGAGCATCGGAGCCAGGTGACGCGCCTCGACGGGCCCGTGCTCTTCTCGCACGGCGGCACGGTCTACGCGGTCGCGCGCTACCAGCCGGGCGCGCGCGGCCCGCTGACGCAGCTCGGGAGCGCGCTCGCCCACAAGCGCACGTCGATCTTCCGCGTCGAGCCGGAGCGCCTGGTGCGACTCTCCGACCTCCCGAGCGCGGGCGACACGTCCTACGCCGGCGCCGTGCTGCGCGACGGCTCGCTCTGGGTCGACTACTACACGAGCCGCATCGACCGCGACTACCCGTGGCTCCTCGGCATGTTCCTGCCGAGCGACATCCGCATGGCGCGGATCCCGCTGCGCGCGCTGGCGGCACTCTCCACCGCGACGCCGTAAGCTCCCGCCGCGCGCCCGATCGGGAGGTGGACATGCCGGGTTCGGCCATCGTGGTGGGCGTGGGCGCGAGCGCGGGGCTCGGCGGCGCGCTGTGCCGCCGCTTCGCGTCCGAGGGGCTCCACGTCGTCGCCGCGGGGCGCACCCCGGCGAAGCTCGACGCGCTGGCCGCCGAGATCCGCGCGCGGGGAGGTGCGCTGACGGGGGTCGTCGCCGACACGACGCAGGCGGCGGACGTCGCCCGCGTCTTCGACGCCGCGAAGCCGCACTCGGCGAGGGCCTCGGGGGCTCCCGAGATCGCGGTCTACAACGCCGGCAACAACCGCATGCGGCCGCTGCTCGAGATGGACGACGCCTTCTTCGAGGAGACCTGGCGGGTCGCGTGCTTCGGCGGCTTCCTGGTCGGGCGCGAGGCGGCGCGCCGCATGCTGCCGGGCGGCGGAACGCTCGTCTTCACCGGCGCCACCGCGTCGCTGCGCGCGCGCCCGCCCTTCACGGCCTTCGCCTCGGCCAAGGCCGCGCTGCGCGCGCTGGCCCAGGGCATGGCGCGCGAGTTCGGGCCGCAGGAACTGCACGTGGCCCACGTCGTGATCGACGGTGGGATCGACGGCGACCAGCTGAACAGCCGCATCCCGCAGCTCAAGCAGGCGCGCGGCGAGGACGGGATGCTGGCGCCCGACGCCATCGCCGACGCCTTCTGGGCGCTGCACGCGCAGCATCGCAGCGCGTGGACCCTCGAGCTCGACCTGCGGCCCTACAAGGAGACGTTCTAGAGGGCACCCTCTCGCGTCAGCAGGGCGCGCTTGCGCTCGAGGCCGAAGGCGTAGCCGCCGAGCCCGCCGTCGGCCGCCACCACGCGGTGGCACGGGATCACGACGGCGGCGGGATTGGTGGCGCACGCCTGCGCCACCGCGCGCGCCGCGCGCGGCGCCCCGATCGATCGCGCGACACCGGAGTACGACTGCGTCTCGCCGCGCGGGATCGCCCGCAGCGCCTCCCAGACGCGCATGCGGAAGCGGCTCCCCGCGACGTCGAGCGGCAGGTCGAGCCGCGCCGCGTGGCCGTCCACGTAGGCGACGAGCGCGTCGCTCCAGCGCTTCAGCCCGACGTCGTCCCGCTCGACCTCCGCGAACGGAAGCTCCGCCCGCAGCATCCGCTCGAGCTCCGCCTCGCTCTCCCCGAACGCCACCCGACAGACGCCGCGCTCCGTCGCAGCCACGAGGAGGCTGCCGAGACTGGTCCCCGAGATGGTGAAGTGGATGTGCCGCGCCATGCCGTCTCTCCTCCGCGGATCCGCTCCCGGATCCCGCGCCGGATCATGGCGCCGCGGCGCGCCGCGGGCTGGCGGTTTTCGGACCTCTCCAGCACCGAGCGCGCCACACCCAGTCCATCTCGGAGAGCAGCAGCACGTCGGCGCGGGGGCCGGCTGACACTCGATCGCGTCGAGCCACCCGAGCTCGGCGAGCAGCGCCGCGTGTGTCCGGCGGTCGGCGGGAAGCCCGCGCAGCGCCGCGCGCCGCTCGCCGGAGACGACCGGGAGCTCGTCGCACAGCTCGCGGCAGAGCTTCACTCCGCCGTCGCCGCCGCGGTCGGCTCGTCGTGCTCGTCCTCGATCTCGCCGACGATCTCCTCGAGCACGTCCTCGAGCGTGACGAGCCCCTCGACCAGACCGCCCGGCGCGCGCACCAGCGCGAGGTGCGCGCGGCGGCGGCGGAAGCGCCGCAGCGCCTCCAGCACCGAGAGCTCCGGCGGCATCTCGGCGACGTGGCGCAGCAGGTCCTGGAGGATCAGGAGCCGCCGGTCCGCCTCGATGTGCGAGAGGTCCTTGGTGTGGAGCACCCCGAGCGGGCGGTCGAGGCTGCCGTCGAAGACCGGCACGCGGGTGTAGCCCTGGTCGCGCACCCGCTCGATCAGCGCCTCGAGGGGGAGCCGCGCGTCGACCGCGAAGATCCGATCGCGCGGGATCATCACGTCGCGCACCCGCGTGCGCGAGAGCCGGAAGACGTTGCCGAGCAGACGGCCCGTGTCGGCGCGGATCGCACCCGCGCTGCGCGCCTCGTCGACCAGGAGCGAGAGCTCCTCGGGCGAGTGGATCCGGTGCGGCGAGGACATGCGGCCCGCGCCGACCGCGCCGGCGAGCGCGGTGCCGGCCGCGTTGATCAGGTAGAGGCCCGGCCGCAGCGCGCGGCCGAAGAGCAGGAGCGGTCCCGCGCAGGCCAGCGCCACCGGTCCGGGGCGGTCGAGCGCCAGCGCCTTGGGGGCGAACTCCCCGGCCACGACGGTGACGAACGTGATCGCCGCGAAGGCCACAACGCCCGCCGTCGTGTGCACGAAGACGGGCGAGCCGAGCCCTGCGGCCGCGATGCCCGGCTCGATCAGCCTCGCCAGGGCCGGCTCACCGATCCAGCCGAGACCGATCGAGGCCAGCGTGATGCCGAGCTGCGTCGCCGCGATCGCATCGTCGATGTGCTCGACGGCGCGGGTCGCGGCGGCCGCGCCGCGCCGCCCCTCGGCGACCCAGAGCTTGAGCTGGCTGCGCCGCACGGCGACCAGCGCAAACTCGGTCGCGACGAAGTAGGCGTTGATGACGACGAGCGCGGCGACCGCCAGGACGCCGAGCAGCGGGAGGCCCACGCCTGGATTCACCGCGCGCTCCGCCCGTCGCCGCCTTCGGAGGTCTGCAGCGCGAGCCGTCCGGCCAGGTCGTCGACGAAGTGGTGCGCGGTGCGGCCCGAGCGGCTGCTCCGGTCGAGCGCGAAGCGCAGCGCCTGGGCGTGCAGGCGCTCGCGCGGGAGGTCGACGCCCGCCTTGCGCGCGTAGCGGTCGACGATGCGCAGGTAGGTGGCCTGGTCGAAGCCGTAGAATCCGAGCACCAGGCCGAATCGGTCCGCCAGCGCGAGCTTCTCCTCGAGCGCCTCGCCGAGGTGCAGCTCGCCGGCGTCGTCGAGGTGCGCCGCGCGGTTGTCGGCCACGCGCTCCGGCACCAGGTGTCTGCGGTTGCTGGTCGCGGCGATGCGGACGTGGGACGGCGTCGCCTCGAGGCTGCCCTCGAGCACCGCCTTCAGCTCGCGCATGCCGGCCTCGCCTTCGTCGAAGGCGAGATCGTCGCAGAAGATCAGGAAGCGGTAGGGCAGGCCGCGCAGCGCGGCGATCACGTCGGGCAGCTCGAGCAGATCGCTCTTGCGCACCTCGACCAGCCGCAGTCCCTGTCCGGCGAAGCGCCCGAGCAGGCCCTTCACGGCCGACGACTTGCCGGTGCCACGCTCGCCGTAGAGAAGCACGTGGTTGGCGGGCAGCCCGCGCACGAACTGCTCGGTGTTGCGCACGAGCTCCGACACGGAGCGCTCGACGCCGAGCAGGTCGTCGAGGTCGAAGAGCTGGGGCGCCTCGATGGGCACCAGCCGGCCGGCGCCGTCGCGCGCGTCCCAGCGGAACGCGGTGGTGCGCGCCACCTGCTCGGCGCTCGGCCGCGCGCCGGCTCCGCGCTCGAGCCAGCGCTCGGCGAGCTCGAGGACGCGTTCGATGCGTGCGATGAAACGCGCGGGGCGGCCCACGACCTCGCAGTGTAGCGTGGCTAGACTGCACGCGTGCGACGCCGCGCCGCCACGCCGAACGCAGTCCTGCAGGTTTGCGGTGCCGGCACCGCGGAGCGCGGCGCGCTCGAGCTCGATCTCGGCGATGCCGTCGCCCGCCTCGACGTGTCGCGCGACGGCTCGCTGCGGCTCCGCGCTGCGGCGGGCCGCCGGCTGCCGCCCGATCGCAGCGAGGTGCTCGGGCGCGAGCCATGGCGCGCGTCGAACGCGGAGGCGTTCGCGCCGCGCGACGGCGGCTTCGCGCTCGCCTTCGACGGACCGGACGGAGCGCTGCGCGTCGAGGTGGACGAGCGGCCGTTCGGCGTGCGCATCTTCGAGCGCGGAGGCCACCAGATCGCGCGTCTCGCCGACCTCCGCTTCGGGCCGGGCGCCGCGTCCCGCATCGAGCTGGTCGCCTCGCCCGAGCAGCGCTTCTTCGGCTTCGGCTCGAAGACCGGGCCTCTCGACAAGCGGGGCTCGGTGCTGCGGATGCGCTGCCGCGACGCGCCCGTACGCGAGCGCGCCGACCCTCTCTACGTCTCGATCCCGTTCTTCCTGCGCCTCTCGCGCGCCGGCGACGACTCGCGCGCCGACGGCTTCCTGCTGGACGTGACGGCACCCTCGCGTTTCGACGTGGCCGCCGCCGACGCCTCGCGCGTCGCGATCGAGACCGACGACGGCGGCATCGACCTCACCTTGTTCCCCGGACCGCTGCCGGCGGACGTGCTGCGGCGCTACACCGCGCGCACGGGACGCGCGTCGAGGCCGCCGCGCTGGGCGCTCGGCCATCACCAGTCGCGCTGGGGCTACGGCAGCGCCGCGCGCGTGCGGCGCGTGGCACGCGAGCTGCGCCGTCGGCGCATCCCGACCGACGTGATCCATCTCGACATCGACCACATGGACGGATACCGCGTCTTCACGTTCGATCGGCGGCGCTTCCGCGACCCGGCGGGCCTGTGCGGCGACCTCGCCGGGCAGGGCTTCCGCGCCGTCGCGATCGTGGATCCCGGCGTGAAGGCCGACCCGCGCTGGGCGGTGTTCCGCGAAGGGGTCGCGCGCGACGTGTTCCTGCGGCGCGCGGACGGCACGCCCTACACGCTCAAGGTGTGGCCGCGCGACGCCGCGCTGCCCGACTTCGCACGCGCCGACGTGCGCGCCTGGTGGGGCGAGCAGCATCGCGCCCTGCTCGCCGCGGGCGTCGCCGGCATCTGGAACGACATGAACGAGCCGGCGGGCTGGGCCCGCGAGCTGCGCCTCGGGCGGCTCATCGTGCCGCTCGCGCGGCAGGACCTCTCATCGGTGGTGCAGGCCGATCCGGCCGACCCGGAGCGCAGCGTGCCGCACGAGTCGCTGCGCAACGCCTACGGCCACCTCGAGTGCCGCGCGACCCGCGAGGCGCTCGAGACGCTGGCGCCGCGCCAGCGCCCCTTCGTGCTCTCGCGCTCGGGCTTCGCCGGCGTGCAGCGATACGCGGCTTTGTGGACCGGCGACACGTTCTCGCGCTGGGAGCAGCTCCGTCTCTCGGTGCGCATGCTGCTCGGCCTCTCGGTCTCCGGCGTGCCGTTCTGCGGCGCCGACATCGGCGGCTTCGCCGGCCACTGCTCGCGCGAGCTCTTCGCGCGATGGATGCAGGTCGGCGCCCTCTACCCGTTCTCGCGCACGCACTCGATGTGGCTGAAGCGGCCCCAGGAGCCGTGGCGCTTCGGCGCGCGCGTCGAGTCGATCGCGCGCGCCGCGCTCGAGCTCCGCATGCGGCTCCTGCCGTACCTCTACGGGCTCTTCTGCGAGGCCGAGGCGTCCGGCTCGCCGGTCTGGCGGCCGCTCTTCTACGAGTATCCGGACGACGCGCGCGCGGCCGACGTCGACGACCAGTGGCTGCTGGGCCGCGACCTCCTGGTGGCGCCGGTGATGGCGCAGGGCGAACGACATCGAGAGGTGTATCTCCCCGCCGGCACCTGGTTCGCGCTCGACGACGGCGCGCGCTGGATCGGCCCGCGCAGCATACGCGTGGCGGCGCCCCTCGAGCGCATTCCGATCTTCGCGCGCGGTGGCGCGGTGATCCCGACGCAGAGCCCGGTGCAGCACACCGCGGAGGTCCCGGCGGAGCCCGTCGTGCTCGAGGTGTTCCCGGGTGGGGACGGCGCCGGCGACCTCGTCGAGGACGACGGCGCCACGACCGCGTACCGCAACGGCGCGGAGCTGCGAACGCCGTATCGGCTTCGCGGCCGCGCAGGCGGGCGGCTGCGCCTCGAGCTCGGCGCGCGCGAGGGACCGCTCTCGATGGCTCCGCGCCCGCTCCGCGTCGCGCTCAACGGCTGCCCGCCCCCGACAGCGGTCTGGCTCGACGCGCTGCGGCTCGCCCCGGCCGCACCGTCCGAGGCCGACGCACCGGGCGCCTGGTCCTGGCGCGCCGGCGTGCTGTCGGTGCGCTGGATCGACGACGGCACCGCGCACACGCTCGAGGTCGAGCCCGCGCCTTGAGCGAGCGGCCCGAAGGCGCGGATCCTCGCGTCGGGCTCTGCTCGCTCTGCGCCCTCGCGCGCGTGCAGCGGAGCGCGCGGGGCTCCGCCTTCTGGCGCTGTCTGCGCGCGCAGACCGACCCGTCCTTCCCGAGCTATCCCCCGCTCCCGGTCGAGCGCTGCCGGGGCTTCGCGCCGAGGCCTCGGGAGGAGCGCTGAGCGTCCTTCGCCACCTGTGCGAGCAGGCGCCCACTTGGTAGGAGGCGCCCCTCGATGGCCGAGGGCCGGGGGCGCCGATCCATGTGGAGGTGCCGGATGCGAGGAGCGCACGGGGAACGGATCGGCTGGGCCGCCGCGGGGCTCGCCCTGTGCTCGGCGATCGCCGCCGCGAGCCCGGCTGCGGCGCTCTCGGTCTTCACGCTGCCGCTGGTCGCGCCGAGCGCGATCACGCCGATGGGAGGCTCCGCTGAGCCGCTCTCCGGCTCGCTGGTCGTCGCGATCGGCACGCTCCCGGCCGTCGCCAACACGACCCTCCAGCTCACCGACGTCTCGGTGGTCGCGAGCGACGGTACGACCTTCGCGCTCGATCCCTCGGTTCCATCGGCGGGACTCGGCGTGCTGCATCCCGACGGCAGCTTCCTCTTCCCCACCCTCTTCCTCCAGGTCGATGACGGCTCCGGTCCCCAGGACCTCGCGATTCCGAACGTCACGGGCCTGGCCAGCTTCTCCGGCGGTGGCACCGCGCTGGTCGGCCTCGACGCGTCGTTCGACGTCGACTCGCCGTCCGGGACGCTCGCGGTGCGCGTGGTCGCCGCCCCCGAGCCGGCGACGCTCTTCCTCGTCGCGGCCGGGCTCGCCGCCCTTCGCGGTGGACGCCGGGAGCGCGGTCGATGACGCCGAACCGCCTGGCCCTCGCCGCACTTCCCGTCTGCCTGGCCGCCGCCATGGGCGTCGCGAGCTGCCCGTCGGGCGGCCCCGGCGGCTCGCTCGTCGCACAGCAGGTCGTGACCGCACCCGGCTACGTCGAGCCGCACACGCCGGGCTCGGGTGTCGCCGGCGTCGAGATGGCGGCAAGCCCAGCCGTGCAGGCGATCCTCGGGCGAGCCCCGAACCTGAACCGCGTGACCTATCTGCGCACCTATCTGACCGGCGCGACGCCGCGCGCCATCCTGATCCTGGTGCCGGGCTTCCTCGGCGGCGGCGAGACCTTCTCGCCGCTCGCCAGGCAGCTCGTCGCGAAGTTCAACGGCAGCCTCGAGGTGTGGGCGATCGATCGCCGCCCCAACCAGCTCGAGGATCGGCGCGGATCGGTCTACGCGCAGCAGCTCCTCCAGAGCGCGACGACGCCGGAGCAGGTGGCCGACGCGCTCTATCAGGGCGTCTTCTTCTACCTGCCCGAGTCGGACGGGGTCGATACCAATCAGAACGGGGTGGTCGATCCGCCGACGCTGCTTCCCGACGCACTGGGAAGCACGAGCTCGTACGTCCAGCTCGCGCAGGACGACATGCGCTTCGCGGCCTACTGGGGGCTCGATACCTACCTCCGCGACTGGCGCACGCTGGTCGACGCGGCCCGGGCGGTGGTCGGTTCCCAGGGTCTCGTCCTGTTCGGCGGACACTCGATGGGCACCTACTACGCAAGCGTGTACGCGGCCTACGACTTCGACCCGGACCCGAACGTCGTCGACGCGGGCTATCGCAGCATCGACGGCATCGTGCTCCTCGAGGGAGGCGGAGGAGGCGCGCCGAGCGCGAGCGCGCCGGACCTGCCGACCTACCAGAGCACGGTCGCGAGCCTCGCGACGCCGGGCGGTCCCCAGGTCTACCTCGAGTCCTTCCAGGGCATCGAGCCGGCCGTCCTCGGGCCGGGTGCCGAGATGGCGGGCCTCGCGGGCGTCCACCTGCCGCTCGAGTCCTCGATCCTCCAGCGCACGTCGCTCTTCCTGAATCCGCCGTTCTCGCTGCTCTTCCAGTCACCGACCACGAATCGCGCGGCGGTCGGCTTCTTCATCGACGACGACTTCCAGCCCGTGACGGCGTTCCGCGCCTCGGTCGGCTTCAGCGACGACGGACCGAACCTCTACGTGAAGGCATCGCCCACCTTCCCGGCCCCGTTCTACGTCGCGAGCCCGAACAGCGACCTCCGACAGTGGAAGGACTTCGACGACCCCACGCTCCCGACCTGTCCGCCCAACACGTTCAACGTGAGCCCGGGATGCGCGATCCGCGACGACGGCCCGCGCCCGCCGCCGAGCGCGACCCCCCAGAACTGGGGCGTCCAGCGCGAGGTTACGAGCCTCGACGACGTCCTCGCGATCCAGTTCCAGCAGATGAACTTCATCGAGTGGTACTACCTGTCCGGCCGCACCAGCCTCGACGGCAGCTACGGAGTGGACTCGAGCGCGCTGGTGGCGCAGTCGGTGGCCGCCACCGGCAGCGAGGGGCCGCTGGTGCTGACGCAGAACGCGCACGTCGACGTGCCGGTGCTCTGCATCGGGGGCTCGAACGGGCTGGCGCCGCTCGAGAGCAGCTTCGCGCCCTATCTCGCGTCGATCGCCACGCCTCCGGCGGACGAGGAGGTCCACATCATCGAGGGCTACGCGCACCTCGACATGATCGCCGCCAAGAAGAACGACGCGGTTCCGCTGATCACCGACTGGGTGACCCGCCTGATGGTGCGCAAGCTGATCGGGCCGTAGCGCGCCGGGGCCCTCGCTAGAGCGACCGGCGCCATCGGTCGGGCAGCGGGCGCCCGAGCAGGGCGAGGAAGGTCTCGAGGAAGCGATAGGTCAGGCCCCACACGACGTGCGGCTCCGGCTCGCCGACCCGGATCCCGGGAAAGCCGCCGCTCGCGACGGGGTACTCGACCTGGTGTCGAGGATCGACGAGATCCGCCAACGGCACCCAGAGCGCCTCCTCGACCTCGTGGTTCGTCGCCAGCGGACCCGCGTCGGGGAGGTGATACACGTAGGCGGAGATCACGAGGGGCAGGCGCCGGCCCGCGTGGCGTCCCTCGAGATCGTCGAGCTGGCCGAGCGCCTCGGCGCCCGCCAGCGAGAGCCCGACCTCCTCCAGCGTCTCGCGCTCGGCGGCCGCGCGCGGGTCGCGATCGCCGGGATCGACGCGCCCGCCCGGGAACGCCATGTGACCCGACCAGGGATCCTCCGGATGGCGCGCGCGCTCGATGAAGAGGAGCTCGGGCCGCGGCGGCGCGCCGCGCAGCACGAGCGACACGGCCGCGCGCGGGCGCGCGGGATCGAGGAGCTGCTCGGGCTCGTGCGCGGCGAGCGCGCGGCGAATGTCGTCGAGCGAGATCACGCGAGGAAGATAGCGGCACCGCTGGCGCGACCCGCCGCCGCGTGGCGGTCAGTCCGCCGCCGCACCGCCGTCCGCGATCCACACGCGCCGGCGCGGATAGTCGATGCGGATCACGAAGCGCTTCAGGAAGTCGACGCCGAGCAGGGCCTCGCCGCGCGCACCCTGCTCGGCGAGCCCGTTGGGCGCCACCAGGAGCGGCACGTCGTCGTCCTCGAAGGGACCGATGCGCACGCGCGCGGCGGTGGCGGCCGTGAGCTGCGGGCTGCCCGGCGGCAGCGCGAGCCGCGCGGTCGCCTCGGCGTCGTCCCGGAGCCCCGCCTCGGCCGCCCAGCCGCCCGGCACGATGAGCGTTCCCTGCGCGCCGGTCGCGATCACGGCCGGCACGCGCGCGCCCCCGATCTCGATGTCGATGAGCGGCCGGCTCGCGACGAGGCGCACAGGGAGCGTCGCCGCGCCCGGCTCCCGCTCGGGCACGCGATAGCGATCCGGGTCGAGGAAGCGCAGGCGCGCGCGGGGGAAGTCGAGCTCGAGGACGTAGTTCGAGAGGAAGGGGCCGCCGACGAATCCGTGCTCGCCCTCCACGCCCGCGCCGGTGTCGCTCCGGCGCGTGTCGACCATCAGCTCGAGGTCGCGTCCGAGGCGGGTGGCGCGCCGATACGGCGTCTCCTTGCTGCGATTCACCACGATGCCGAGCGCGCGCGCCTCGGCGGCCGTGGCGACGCTCTGTGCGGCGCCCGTGTCGACGAGCAGCGCGAGCGGGCGCGCGGCGCCCGGCGGGGCGAGGTCGACGAGCACCTGATTCGGCTGCGAGTCGAGGAAGGGCAGCGCGGCGAGGACGGCGGCGGCGGGCGGCTCGTCGGCGGCGACGGCGAAGGGGAGCACGAGCGCAGCGAGCGCGAGCGCGATGCGCACCTAGCGGGCCGAGGCGGCCGCCGCGCTCGAGGCGGCCGCCGTCTGCGCGCACTCGAGCGACACCGATACGAGTCGCTCCTCGTCGGCGCCGCGGCGCTGCCCGATCACGATGCCGCTCCCGTCGCGCTCGAGCGCGATGCCGGTCGGCTCGCCCCACGCGGCGACGTCCTCGGGGAGGCGCAGCATCTTCGCAGACGGCGCCGCACCCGCGAGCCAGTCCGCGCCTGCCGGGCCGCTGCGCAGCCCGGTCGTCGTGCGCAGCGCCTGGCTGCGCGCCAGCGCCTGGGCCCAGGGCGCGAGCGCGAAGCCGAGGCCGGCCGGGAGCGCGCCCGCCCAGTGGCCGCCGCGCGCCGTCGCGAGCGCGAGCCAGCCTCCGTCCGCGTCGAGGCTCGCGGCCGGCGCCGCGTCGTCGCCGAGCGCGAGCGCAGCGCCGGTCGCCGGGTCGAGGGCGACCGCCGCGAGCGGTGCGAAGGGGTTGCCGCGCGCCACCACGAGCGTCCTGCCGTCGGTCGACCACGCGAGCGGCGCGACCCACTGCGCGCCGCCCTCGAAGAGCGGGCTCGGCTGGCCGAGCAGCACGCCCCCGTGCCCGCTCCGGATCGCGGCGCCGACGACCTGGTAGCGACCTCCGCTGCGCCGGGACCACGCCACGACCTGGGACCCCGGTCCGAGCACGGGGTGGCCGTCGGGACCCGGCGAGAACGTGAGCTGATGCGACGGAGGACGCGGCGCGACGGTGCCGGTCGTCGCGAGCTGCACGTTGGTGTCGTCGGGGTGCCACCAGCTCGCGTCGCGATCGCTCTCGAAGACGAGCGAGACGCCCGAGTCGCCCGCAGAGGGGCGCGTGTTGTTGCCGGGCTCGCCACAGCTCCAGCACACGACCTGCCCGGTCGAGCGCTCGAGCCGGTGGATCTGCCGGCGGCCCTGCTCGGCCTCGACGGGGGCATCGAACCAGAGCGTGGAGCCGTCGGGCGAGAGGGAGGGATGCGCGCCGCGGTCGAGGATCACCCGGGTGTGCACCGGCGCGTCGCTGCAGATCGGCAGCGGGCGCGTCGGCACCGCGGCGTCGACGTCGAAGATGAAGCTGCGAAGGGTGCCCGGGAGCGGAGGCACCCCGGAGCCGCGCGCCGCCGCGGCCGCAGCGCCGAGGAGCGGGGCCGCGATCGCTCCGAGCACGGCCGCGACCAGCGCACGCACGAGCCAGCGCAGCGGGCCGCCAGCACCGCCGATCGAGCGCGCGCCCGCCAGCAGCGCGACGCAGAGCGCCGCCAGCACCGCCGCCAGATAGAGCCAGGCTCCCGGACCGAAGCCGGCCACCACGGCGCCCGCCGCAGGGAGCGCCGTCCACCCGGCGCTCGAGGCCGCGGCCAGGTGGCGCGGGCGCTCGGTCTCGTCGTCGCGCCAGCGCGCCAGCAGGGAGACGGCGACGACGAGCGCGACGCCTCCGGCCGCCGCGCACCAGGCGAGCGCGAGCGGGCTCGGCGCGCGGAGCAGGACGAGGCCAGCGAGGGCGCCCATCGGCAGACCCGAAACGAAACTCCACGTCCGCCACAGCAAGGCGCCGTCCTCCCCGAGCCAGCGACGAAGCGCGGGATGGTACCATCGGCCGGTGTCCGCCGAGGACTCGCGCGAGGCGCTGGGACGAGCGGTGCGCGCCCGGGTGGGCGACCCGCGGATCTGCGACGCGCTCCTCGACGTGCCGCGCGAGCTCTACGTCGCCGAGAGCTGCCGGGCCTCGGCGTGGGACGATCGCGCGCTCCCGCTGGCCGAGGGCGCGACGATCTCGCAGCCGACGCTGGTCGCCCTGATGACCGCGGCGCTCGAGCCGCAGCCCGGCGACACCGTGCTCGACGTCGGCACCGGGAGCGGATACCAGGCCGCGGTGCTCGGGCGTCTGGTGCGGCGCGTCTTCGGGATCGAGCTCCGGGCCGCGCTCGCGCATCGCGCGCGCGCGAGCCTGCGCGCCGACCGCGGGATCACCGCCTCGGTCGAGCTGGTGATCGGCGACGCCTGGCGCGGATTCCCCGGTCGCCTCCGCTTCGACGGAATCGTGGTCGCAGCCGCGGTGCCGCGCATCCCCCCGGCGCTCGCCGAGCAGCTCGCTCCGGGTGGCCGGCTGCTGGCACCCGTCGGCCCGCCCGGGCTGCAGGAGCTGGTGCGACTGCGCCGCCGCGCCGACGGGTCGCTCGGTCGGGAGGCGCTCGGCGGCTGCGCCTTCGTGCCCCTCGTGGAGGGCGCGCGGCGCTAAGCTCCGCGCGCATGCCCGAGCCGCCCGACCTCCCCGTCGACGCGCGCCGCGTGCTCGCGCTGGCGCGCAAGGACCGCCCGGCCGCCCGCCGCGCCCTCGACGAGCTGCCGCTCGACTCGCAGGTCGCGTTGGTCTGCGAGGCGCCGGTGGCGCGGCGCGCGGAGCTGCTCGAGCTGGCGCAGGCGCCGGAGCGCCTGATCCCCGCGCTGCCCGAGGCCGAGCTGGTCTTCACGGTCAAGGCGCTCGGGCTCGCCGACGCCGGCTGGATCCTCGCCCACGCGACCGACGAGCAGGTGCAGACATGTGTCGACCTCGACGCGTGGAGCGGCGAGCTGCCGGATCGGGGGAAGCTCGGCGAGTGGCTGGCCGCACTGGCGGAGGGCGGGGACGAGACGCTGCTGCGCGCCGCCCACGCGGTCGACCCCGAGCTCCTGATGCTCTGGCTCGCCGACATCGCCGAGGTGCATCTGAAGCAGGGCGACGACCAGAACTGGCAGTCGCCGGCCGGTGGCCAGACCATCGACGGCGTCTTCTTCCTCGTGGCCCGACAATCGGACGACGACCTGCAGCTCGCGCTGCGGCTGCTCGCGCTGCTGTTCGAGGAGGACTACTGGTTCTACTTCCGCCTGCTGCAATCGGTGCCGTGGGAGTCCTCCCCGGAGAACGAGGAGTTCGCCCAGCGCTGGCGCACGGGGCGGCTTCAGGACCTGGGCTTCCCGCCGCGCGAAGAGGCGCTCGCGATCTACGCGCCACCGCGGCGCGAGGAGCTCGAGCTGCTGGCGGATGCGCCGCCGCCGATCGGCGAGTGGCACCTCCCGGTGTGGCTGCCGGATCTGCCGGGCAGGGCCGGATCCCCCCATCTCCTCTTCCGCGCCGCCGCCGAGCTCGACGAGAACGCGCGCCGCCCGCTGTTCTTCGCGTTCGTGTCGCTCGCGAACCAGGTGGCGGTCGCCGACAAACTGGCGCTCGGCGACGCGGAGTCCCTGCCGAAGGCGATCGAGAAGGCGGCGCAGATCGCGAGCCGCGGACTGGCGTGGCTCGCGGAGCGGCACGAGCTCGCGCCCGCGGAGGTGCTTCGTCGTGCTCCGCTGCTGCAGCTCTTCCGCGTCGGCTTCCGGCTTGACCGCACGGAGAGCGCTGCGTAGTCTCGCCCGAGCCGGACGCGCCCGGGGGGAGGAGACGGATGGCGAGGCTTCGGATCGCGATCGCAGGCGTCGGAAACTGCGCGAGCGCGCTGCTGCAGGGCATCGATCACTACCGGCGTGTGCCCCCGGAGCAGCACGAGGCGTGGGGCCTGATGCACCTCGAGATGGGTGGGCTCCGCCCCGGCGACGTGGAGGTGGTCGCGGCCTTCGACGTCGATGCCCGCAAGGTCGGCCGCCCGCTGCACGAGGCCGCCTTCGCGCTGCCCAACTGCACGCGCGCGATCCGCGACCACGTCGCTCGGTCGCGCGTGGTCGTCGCGATGGGCCCGCCCCACGACGGCATCGCCCCGCACATGGCGGACTGGCCGGCCGAGCGCTCGTTCCGCATCGCCGACGAGACGCCCGTCGACGTGGAGCGCGCGCTGCGCGAGAGCGGCGCCGAGATCCTCGTCTCGTACCTGCCCGTCGGCTCGCAGAAGGCTACCCAGGCATACGCGGAAGCGTGTCTGGCGACCGGCGTCTCGCTGGTGAACTGCGTCCCGGTCTTCATCGCCTCCGATCCGCAGTGGGGCGAGCGCTTCCGCCAGGCCGGGATCCCGTGCGCCGGCGACGACATCAAGTCGCAGCTCGGCGCGACCATCCTGCACCGCCAGCTCGTGCGGCTGTTCGCCGACCGCGGGGTGCAGATCCGTCGCACCTACCAGCTCAACACCGGAGGCAACACCGACTTCCTCAACATGCTGGCCCGCGAGCGCCTGGTGTCCAAGAAGGTCTCCAAGACCGAGGCGGTCACCTCGCAGATCCCGTACGAGATCGACGCCGACGACGTGCACATCGGCCCGAGCGACTACGTTCCGTGGCAGGGGGACAACAAGGTCTGCTTCCTGCGCGTCGAGGGGAGCGGCTTCGGCGGCGCCCCGATCGAGCTCGAGGCGCGGCTCTCGGTGCAGGACTCCCCCAACTCCGCCGGCATCGTGATCGACGTGATCCGCTACGTGGCGATCGCGCGACGGCGCGGGATCGCGGGCCCGCTGCTGCCGATCTCGGCCTACACGATGAAGCACCCGCCGGTACAGATGCGCGACGTCGACGCGGCGCGCCAGATCGAGTCCTTCCTGGAGAGGGCGACCGGGGATGGAGCCGGGTAGCCCGACGCCGCGCCTGTGCGTCCTCTTCGCGCCGCGGGCGCCCGGCGCCGAGGCCACGCCGCTGTTCGGGCTGACACCGATCGAGCGCACCGCGCTCGCCTTCGCACGCAGCGGGGTGGGCCGCTTCCTGCTGGCGGGCGATCCCGCGGCCGTCGCGCACTTCGAGCCGCTGCTGCGCCAGGGCCCCTGCAGGCGCCTCTCGCTGCGCAGCGTCGACTCGCTGGCGGCGGCCGTCGGCGACGGCCCGTTCCTCCTCGCCCGCGCGGACTGCCACTACGACCGCCAGCTCGTGGCGCGCTTCGTCGAGGAGACGCGCGACGCGGCCGACTCCGTGGTGGCGGTGGACTTCCGCGGCGAGGCGCGAGTGCGCGGCCCCGATCTGCCGCAGGCGAGCGTCTGGAGCCGCGAGCCGCGCGCGCGTCTGCAGCGGGTCGGGC
>Ga0335070_10004789_pt1 | contig 15866 bp, 18 predicted proteins | sample Lox_Sample_13_FD_206722 | JGI IMG/M metagenome (GOLD analysis project Ga0335070, IMG submission 206722) | Soil microbial communities from Loxahatchee National Wildlife Refuge, Florida, United States - Lox_Sample_1.3 | ecosystem: Environmental > Terrestrial > Soil > Wetlands | place: USA... | reverse complement strand
TTTTTCGACGGCATCTTGGGAGTCAACTACACCAACTCGATCGTCACGCGCCGCCCGACGATCGCTGCCGAGCAGGCGGTCAACCTGTGTCCGGCTCGTCTTGAGCAGCGCGGCCATCCGCCTCGGATATTTTCTTCTTCTTCATGGCCTCAGCAAGTTGCCATGCAACGACCTCCTTGATGGCCTTTGCTCGCGCGGTTTCAAAGATGCCTTCCTTCTTCAGAAAACTATCGATGCTCGAACCCATATGTTTCTTGCTGGCGGAAATGCGGGGACGCCCGCGTTTGCGGTTGTTCATGCGTCCTAGCCAGTATCGCGCGATTCGCTGGCGGGATGAGGGGACCTCGAAGGACCGCTCCCTTTGGTCGCGGCTCGGCAACACAATAGCTTGTTTGCAGGTGATTGGCGGGCTCGAGTAGCGCGTCTTTACGTAAGAGGTCTCCCCGAGCAGTTCGGGCGCTAGCGAGATCTCAGGTTACGACAAGCCCGGCAGGACATTCTGTAGAGTAGAATCTGGGCTATGACGTCGAAGAATCGCTCTGTGCCCGCCGACACGGTGCTGCCGCATGTGCACTATCAGAACTTAGGGGAGGCGATGGCTTGGCTCACAAAGGCTTTCGGTTTTGAGGAGTACTACCGTTATGGCGATGGTCCGAGCGGCGGACAGATGTGGGCCGGCAAAGCTGCGATTCAGGTGAGGCAGGCGCGAGCCGGGGAGAGATCACCGGCTCAGCTCGGATACGGGACCCAGTCGTTGACGGTCTTTATGGACGACGTGGACGGGCACTACGCGCGTGCGAAAGCCGCAGGGGCGAAGATTCTTGAGGAGCCGCATGAGACGGAGTATGGGGAATATCAGTACGCGGCCGAGGATTTGGATGGACACCACTGGCTGTTCTCGCGGCACGCGAAGGATCGCAGTCCGGAGGAGTGGGGAGCAGTGGTGAGACGGTAGTGTGATGAGAAGCGGAAGGACCGCTCCCTCTGGTCGCGGCCCGGCAACACAATGCTGTTCAGCGCTTCGGTTTGATCTGGGCAGCGAAGGATTGGGCCACGATTTTTCCGTTCCGCACGACAAAGGTGTCGGTGGCTAGTTCGTACGAATTGTCGGCTGTTTCCGCACTCCAAAGAATGTAGGCGCAGTCGCCCTCAATCGATCGCTGGTGCATGGCAAACGAGGAGCCAGGCTTTCGAAACTCCGCAACGAGGGCCTGAAACAGGGGCTTCATCGCATCCGGACCTTTTAGCGGTCCGGTTGGCATAAACAACACCGCATCCGGCGAGTAATCGGCCAGAATACCGTCAACGTCGCTCTCGCCAAAGCACTTCAGATGATGATCCAGCACATCACTCGTAGACGTCATTGTCAGAATCCCTTCTAATGTTGAACGCGAAAATAAAGGTATAAAATGCGCGGGTCCAAATGTAAAAAGAATGGATGCTCATGCGGGCGTCGCAGCGCGGCTCTATGGTTGCGGCTCCTCCACACCGTGCTCGAGCTGGCGCTGGTATTCACCGGCGTCGAAGTGGCCCTGGGAGGCGGCGATGAGTCCGTCCGCGCCGATTTGCCAGACTTCGAAGCCGCTGATGCGAACGCGGCGCCCAGTGCCGCCCGACCCGGTGTTGGCGCCGGTCAGCGTCCAGTGGTAGTGAGCAAGGCCTTCCTGCATGACGATGTCATCCATGACCACGCGCATGTCCGGGAACGCGGTCATGAAGGATTGAGCGGCCTCGGTGATGGCACTTCGCCCGACTGCGGGCACTCCGCCGTTGATGGTGAGCGAGCCGCCGGGTGAGTAGAAAGCCGCTACGCTCGCGGCATTTTGGCTGCACCATGCGGCGGTGTAGCGCGCGGCGAAATCTCGCAACTCGGCGGGGTCAGGTTCCATTGGCAGTTCTGAGTCTACTTCCCGTACTGTTGACCGGCCTTGGTGATGGATGGTCCGGCGGCGGCCAGGTCTTGCGGATTCATGACAGGCCGGAGAGAGACTTTTGCGTTGAATGCGAGAAACCAGGGCTCAGCGATGGCGGGAATCTGCGAGGTGTCCTTCATGTCGAACACGATGGATCCCGAGCGCTGGCCGTCGTCGTCAGCAAAGAAATACGCGGCTTCCGGTTTGAGATCCGCAGCGATTTTTTCGACGGTAGGGCCTAACGTTCCGGCCTTGGCAGCGGCGTTTCCGGCTTCGACGGGGATCGATACTCTCAGCAACATTCGCATATGGATTTCCTCCTTTAAGGAAAAGACGCCGAATGATTATACCCGAGTGGTGTGCGGAGGAGAGGCCCAACGACAGCCTCTGATACGGACTTGTGAACTTTTTCGCTACATTAAAATCACATGGCCCAAATTCTCGATGGCAACGGCATCCGCGATGAGATTAAGAACGAATGCCGGGCGCGGGTGGAAAAGCTTGCTTCGCGCGGGCGTCCGCCGGGGCTGGCGGTGGTGCTGGTGGGCCACAATCCAGCTTCCGAGATCTACGTCCGGAACAAAGTCAAAACTTCGCACGAGCTGGGCATCGCGAGCGAAACTATCACGCCGCCGGAAAACAGCACGACGGAAGAACTGCTGGCCGTCGTGCACAATCTGAATCAGCGGACGGATATCGACGGCATCCTGGTGCAGATGCCTCTGCCTCCGCAGATCGATGCCAAGCGGATCTTGCTCGCCGTTTCGCCCGATAAGGATGTGGACGGCCTGCATCCGTGCAATGCGGGCAATCTTGTTCAGGGCCGTCCGGGACCGCGGCCGTGCACGCCGGCGGGCATCATTGAATTATTGAAACGTTACCGGATTCCGATCGCGGGCAAGCGCGCCGTGGTGGTTGGCCGCAGCGATCTGGTGGGCAAGCCCGCGGCTCTGCTGCTGCTGCACGAAAACGCCACGGTAACGGTCTGCCATTCGAAGACGCCGGATCTTCCGGCAGTGTGCCGTGAGGCTGAGATTCTCATCGCGGCCATGGGACGCCCGGCGATCATTACCGCGGACTATATCCGCCCTGGCGCCACGGTCATCGATGTCGGCATGAACCGCCTCGACAATCGCTCGGATGTCGAGCGCATTTTTCCGCACGGCCGGGCAGGCTCGGCGGAGAAGCACGCGGCATTCGAGCGCAAGGGCACGCTGCTTCTCGGCGACGTACACCCGCTCGATGTAGCCGAACGTGCCGGATTTTACACTCCAGTTCCCGGTGGCGTTGGGCCGCTGACGATTGCAATGCTGATGGTGAACACCATCGATTCCGCCGAGAGACGCTTCGGCGTATGTTAAAAGTAGGTTTAACGGGGGGACTGGCGTCGGGCAAGAGTTTTGTCGGCCAGGCTTTGGCGGCGCTAGGCTGTCACCTGATTCAGGCCGATGAACTGGGCCATGAGATCCTGCTTCCGGGTGGCGAGGCTTACGCGGATGTTGGGCGGGAGTTCGGACCGGGTATTCTCAATGAGGACGGCACGATTGACCGCAAGCGCCTTGCAGCCGAAGTATTCGACAAACCGGAGCGGCTGGAAAAACTCAACCAGCTAGTGCACCCGCACGTTTTTCGGCGGGAGCGAGAGCTCATGGAAGAGCTGGCTAAGTCCGACCAGCACGGCATCGTCGTGGTAGAAGCCGCGATTTTAATCGAAACGGGAAACTACAAAGCATTCGACCGCGTGATCGTGGTCGAGTGCAGCGAGGAATTGCAGATCGAGCGCGCCATGAAGCGCGATCATTTGGATCGGGAGCAAGTTCTGGCGCGGCTGCGCCGGCAGATGCCGCTTGCCGAAAAACGAAAATTCGCGGATTACGTGATCGACACCTGCGGCAGCAAGGAAGAAACGTTGCTCCGCGTACGCGAAGTCTACGAAGCATTACGGAGAATAGAAGCATGAAACTACGTCCGCTTCTCTGGGCACTGGTTCTGGTGGGTGGTTTTTATTACGTGACATCGATGGCGCACTGGAACATCGGCCAGTTTCTGCGCCGGACCACCGGCAGTTGGTACACGGTCGGAAAAGCGTCGACGGCCGGTTTTTCCACCGATGAGGCCAACAACATCGATATCTACAAAACCGCGCACCTGGCGACGGTGAACATCACCAGCGTGGTGTGGCGCGAAGGCTGGTTCTTCCAGATGTATCCGGAGAAGGGAACCGGCTCGGGATTCATCATCAATCCCGACGGGCGCATCATTACGAATTATCACGTGGTCTCCGGCGGCCAGCAGCTCACCGTCACGCTGTCCACCAAGAAGCAGTACAAGGCCCACGTGCTGGGCGTCGACCGGAAGAATGACCTGGCCATCGTGCAGATTGAGCCTCGTGACAAACTCCCGGTGCTCAAGCTCGGCGATTCCGATCCGCTGCAGGTAGGACAGAAGGTCCTGGCCATCGGCAATCCGTTCGGGCTCGAAGGAACGCTGACCACGGGCGTGGTCAGTTCGCTGGGGCGTGCCATCTCGGATGAAAACGGGCGCACGCTGGAAGGAATGATTCAGACGGACGCCGCCATCAATCCAGGCAACAGCGGCGGCCCGCTGCTGGATTCGCGAGGCAACGTCATCGGCATCAATACGGCGATTTACGGGCCGCAGGGCAATATTGGGATCGGCTTCGCCATGCCCATCAACCGCGCCAAGGCCATGCTTGATGAGTTTCAGAAGAGCGGCCGGATTACTAGGCCTATGCTTGGCGTCAAGACGGTGCTGGTGCAGGGCGATCTAGCCCAGGCGCTCGATCTGCCGGCCGAAGGCGGCCTGCTCATTCAGGAAGTGGAGAACGGCTCGGCGGCGGAGGAGGCCGGCCTTCGCGGTCCGCGGCGCGTGGTGATCGTGGGCAATACACCGTTGGGCATTGGCGGCGATCTGATCGAGGCCATTGATGGCAATCCGGTGACCCGCGACGACGATCTGCAAAGAGCCATGAATCACAAGCGCGCGGGCGAGAACATGGCGCTGACGATTTACCGGAACGGGCGCACGCAGAAGGTCAACGTGAAACTGGGCGCAGCGCCGGAAAATCTGTGAGTTTTGCCGAGCTTCCCTGCCACCCTGACCCTGGTAGCGCAGGGCCCCGCCGGTCTTTGCGGGAACCTGCGGCCTTTGGCTGAAATTGACCAAAAACCCGCAGGTCTCCGGCAAACCCGGCCGTAGACCTGCGCTACAAGAAGCGCGTTCGTGCCACAATTGAAAAAATGATTGAACAGCTTCGCCCGGGTGTTTCCGCGAAAAATGCCCGGGTCGTCCTTTTTGATTTTGACGGCACCATCTCGCTGATTCGCGCCGGCTGGATGGATGTGATGGTGCCCATGATGGTCGAGATCCTCATGGATCTGAAGACCGGCGAGAGCGAAGAAGAACTGCGTACGATTGTCGAGGAGTTCGTCGGCCGCCTCACCGGCAAGCAGACCATGTACCAGATGATCGAGTTCGCCGAGAACGTGAAGGCGCGCGGCGGCGACCCGCCCGATCCGCTGGTCTACAAGCGGATGTACCTCGACCTGTTGCACGAAAGAATCAAGCACCGCCTGGAAGAGCTGGAATCCGGCGCCGCGCCGCCCGAGAAGTATCTCGTGCCCGGCGCGCGCGGGTTGCTCGAAACCCTGCATGCGCGGGGATTGAAGATGTACCTGGCGAGCGGCACCGATCAGGTTTACATGCGCAAGGAAGCCCGCTTGCTGGACGTCGATCGCTATTTCGAAGGCGGCGTTTTCGGCGCGCTCGACGACTACAAGAGTTTTTCCAAAAAGATTCTCATTCAGCAGGTCATCGCCAAAGCCGAATGCAAAGGCGACCAGTTCCTCGGCTTCGGCGACGGTTATGTGGAGATCGAAAACGTCAAGGAAGTGGGCGGCGTTGCCGTGGGCGTGGCGACTGCCGAGCCGGAATGCCGGGTGGTGGACGAGTGGAAGCGCAAGCGCCTCGCCGGCGTGGGCGCCGATTTCATCATTCCCAATTTTCTCTGTCGAAGCGAGTTGATGGCCACGCTGTTTCCCAATGGCCACTAAGTACGCCCTGTTCGACCGGTCGCGGCTGGTCATCAAGCCGCTGGCCAATCGCGTTAGCGACCTGCACCTCGATCGCTGGCTTGATCTCGATGCACCCACGCCGCCCTATTCGCATCCGCAGCTGAGCGAATTGGCGCGCCACCTCATCGACGCGAAGCAGACCGGCGCGGCCCGTATCCTCATGATGGGCGCTCATATGCTGCGCGCCGGCGTGAATCGCCATATCATCGATCTTATCGAGCGCGGCTTCCTCGATCACATCGCCATGAACGGCGCGGGCGTGATTCACGATTACGAACTGGCGCGCTTCGGGGCGACCACCGAGAGCGTGGCTCACTATATTCGCACGGGCGAGTTCGGATTGTGGCGCGAAACCGGGGAACTCAATGACTGGGTGGCGGAGGCCGCGGCCCTCGAGTTGGGGCTCGGCGAAAACGTGGGACGCCGCATAGAATCGAGCGGTTATCCGCACAAGTCCCTCAGTGTTCTGGCGGCGGCTTACCGGCATTCGGTGCCTTTCACCGTGCACGTGGGCATCGGCTACGACATTCTGCACGAGCACCCCAACTGCGACGGTGCGGCATTCGGCGCGGCCAGTTACTGGGATTTTCTGATTTTCGCCAGAACGGTCGAGCGCCTAGAAGGCGGGGTACTCCTGAGTTTTGGCTCCGCTATTATGGCGCCCGAAGTGTATCTCAAGGCGCTCGCCATGGCGCGCAACGTCGCGCACCGCGAGGGACGCGAGATCCGCCGCTTCACCACCGCGGTATTTGACCTGGTGCCGATCCAGGGCGACATCCACAAAGAATTGCCTAAGACCGATCCCGGCTATTATTTCCGCCCGCAAAAGACCATCCTGGTGCGAACGGTGGCGGACGGCGGCGAGAGCTTCTACTTCTGCGGCGACCACCGCGCCACTTTCCCCGCGCTGCGCCGTGCGATTCTCGCATGACCACTGCGGAGATTCTGGCTAAGTTTCCGAAGCTGTCGGCGCTGGTGATTGGCGATATCTGCCTGGACCGCTGGTCGACCTACGATCCGGATGTCGCGGAGCCATCGCGCGAAACCGGGATTCCGCGGATCGGCGTGATCAGAACTGAGGTGACGGCGGGCGCCGGCGGCACGGTGGCCAACAATCTCGCGGCGCTCGGCGTGGGGCGCGTCGGCGTGCTGGGGGTCATCGGAGACGATGGTTTCGGATACGAACTGACAGCCGCGCTACGAGACCGCGGCATCGATGGCAGCACCCTCATCCGCGCGCCGGGAATGCAGACCTTTACTTACACCAAGCTGATCAATGCCAAAACCGGGATCGAAGACCGGCCGCGCGTCGACTTTATTTCCACCACGCCGCTCGATTCTAAAGTAGAACATCAGGTTCTGGATTCATTGCGTAAAGCCATTGAAAACTTCGATGTTATCCTCGTTTCCGACCAGGCTGAAACCAGCGCGGGCGGGGTGGTCACACCTGCCGTTCGTGGGCGGCTGGGGGACCTGGCTCGCCCGCATCCCGACAAGGTTTTTCTGGTTGACTCGCGCGCTCGGATCGAATTGTTTCGAAAGGCGATCATCAAACCCAATCGGGACGAGGCCGAATCGGCCTGCCGCCGACTCCTTGGGCGCATCGACTTTCAAGCTTTACGTGAACATTGCGAGTCCAGACTTATGATGGTGACGGATGGATCGAACGGCGTCCTGGTTGTCGAGCCGGACAAAGAGATATCTTGCAAGACAAAGCCAATTTCAAAACCGGTCGACATCTGCGGCGCGGGTGATAGCTTTTCGGCCGGCGCCGCCATGGCTTTGGCCGTGAGCCGTTCGTCCGTGGAAGCGGCGCATTTCGGCAATCTGGTCGCATCGATCACGATTATGAAAAAAGGCACTGGCACCGCCTCGCCAGCTGAATTGCTGGAGGCCGCCCGAGAATGAAGATACTGGCGGTCGATGTCGGCGGAACAAAATTCGGTCTGGCGCTGTTCGATGGCGATCGCCTGGCGCGCCGCGAAACGCACCCCACCAACCGTGAGGGGGCGCGCGACTGGATGCTCGATCAGGTGGTTGCGATCGCTCGCAAGTGGAAACGCGAGTTCCCGTTCACGCGCTGCGGCATCGGCTTCGGCGGGCCCGTCGATTTCGCACAGCAGCGGGTCGCCTTTTCCACGCACGTTGGCGGCTGGAACGATTTTCATCTGACCGAGTTCCTCAGCAAAGCGCTCGATGTTCCCGCCATCATGGACAATGACGCCAACGCGGGTGCGATGGGAGAGGCCGTCTACGGCGCCGGGCGCGGCCACTCGCCGCTGTTCTATATGACGCTTTCTACGGGAATCGGCGGCGGCATTTACCATGACGGAAAAATCTGGCGCGGCGCCGACGGTTGGGCCGGCGAAATCGGCCATCTCTCGATTCGCCCTGACGGTCCGGAGTGTCTGTGCAAGGCGCGCGGCTGCTTCGAGCGCATGTGTTGCGGCCTGTGGCTGGAGCGTGATTACGGCAAAACCGCAAAGGAGCTGCTTTGTGACCCGAGTTTCGTCGCTCGTTACGTGGTGGATCTGGCGCTCGGCCTGAAGGCTTGTATCATGTTATTGAATCCATCGCGCATCGTAATCGGGGGCGGCATCAGCAATGCGGGGGAGGCGTTGTTCGGGCCGTTGCGCGCGGAATTGGACCGGCAGATTACCGACTGGTCCGGCGCGAGAATCGACGTCGTGCCTGCTGCACTGGGCGACGATAGCGTCCTCTACGGCGCGCTGGCGCTTGCGAACACATTGACATGAATTTTCCGACACAATACAAAACCGAAGTCTTGAAAGCGCTCGAGACTATTGATCTCGACAAGGTGAACCAGGCGATCGAGTGGTTCAAGGAAGTGCGCGCTGGTGGCCGCCAGATTTTCGTGTGCGGCAACGGGGGCAGCGCCTCGACCGCGTCGCACTTTGCCTGCGACATGGTGAAAGGCGCCAGTTACAACCGTAGCCAGCGCTTCCGCATCATGGCGCTGAACGATCAGTTGCCCACCATCATGGCGTACGCCAACGACGTGAGCTACGATTGCGTTTTCGTTGAGCAACTCCGCAACTTCGCGCAGCCGGGCGACCTGGTGATGGGCCTCAGCGGCTCCGGCAACTCTCCCAACGTGATCCGCGCCATCGAATACGCGAATTCGATCGGCTGCAAAACCCTCACCCTCACCGGCCGCGACGGCGGCAAGTTGGGCCCCCTCGCCCAGCTCAACATCCAGATCGCTTCCCCCCACATGGGCCGCATCGAAGACGCGCACATGATCGTGTGCCACATGATCGGGTATTACTTTATGGAGGAGAAGTAGAGGAATTAGGGAACACGCGGGCCGGCCCCCGAGTTCCGAGTCGGGTTCATCGAGTCGGGTTCCTCGACTTCTGCACCAAAGGTAATTGAGACGCCCCGTGTACTGTAAGGCTACCGGCTGATAGTCAAGACCTGTCCTACACCGTTCTCGTAATTCTCCAATGCACAAATGGCCTGCTGATCTCTTCGAGCGGGCGCGTAGCCTTGCGCGCGTATGGACACGTGGCGTGGCGCACTGAGGCCGCCACGTTCATATATAAATATTTTAGTCTCTTAATATCGAGATATACTACAGGTAGTGTGGCGCTTCTCGACAGTCGAGGAGACCTTGCGAATGTACACACGGCGAGCTTGGATCATCGGGGTGGGATCTGCAGGGCTTGCAGCCGTTCTGCCGCCGGCTCGCGGGTTGGACTGGCCGCAGTTTCGTGGACCGGACAGGAACGGTGTCTCCAAAGAAACCGGCCTTTCGCGCAAATGGCCGGCAGCCGGACCGAAGCTCCTCTGGTCGGTCTCGGTGGCCGAGGGCTATGCCGGCGCAGCGATCGTGGCTGGCCGCGTGTATCATCACGACTACGATGAGGGCAAGTCGGAGTGGTGCATCAACTGCCGCTCGCTGGTTGACGGCCGGCTTATCTGGCAGTTCCGCGAGCCGCGCGAAATTCGTCCGAATCACGCTATAACCCGCACCGTGCCCGCGGTTGACGGCCGGTTCGTCTGTTCGCTCGACCCCAAGGCGGTGCTTCATTGTCTGGACGCCAGGACCGGCAAGCAGATCTGGCGTAAGAGCCTGGTCACCGAATACCAGGCCACGATCCCGTCCTGGTACAACGGGCAATGTCCTTTGCAGGAAGCCGATCGGATCATCGTTGCTAGCGGCGGCGCCGCCATCCTGGTAGCGCTCGACAAGGCCACCGGCAAGGAAATCTGGCGCACCGCGAACCCGAGCCGGCACTTGATGACGCATGCCTCGGTGATGCCGGCGCTGCTGGGAGGAGTGCGGCAATATCTCTATGGAACGCTCCAAGGCCCGCTAGGTGTGTCGGCCAAGGACGGCAAGCTGTTGTGGGAATTCGGGCGCAAGTTCAACGTGGCGGTGGCTCCGTCGCCCATCGCGGTGGACGAGGAACGGGTCTTCATGACCGCCAGCTACGACGCGGGCAGCATCATGATTCGCGTGCGGCGCAACGGCGTCACCTTCCAGGCGGAGAGCCTGTTCGACCTGAAGAACAATGAGTGGAATTCGGAAGTGCATACGCCCATCGTGCACCAGGGCCATCTGTTCGCAGTGGGCAAGAAGAAGCGCGGGCTGTTCACCTGCCTGAGTTTCGAGGGCAAAGAGATCTGGACCAGTGAAGGGAAGGCCTCGTTCGGTCTGGGCAGTTTCCTGCTGGCCGACGGCATGTTTCTCGCGCTCGATGGCAACAGCGGCACACTGCGGCTGATCGAAGCGAGCACCACGGCGTATCACGAAATCGCCAGCGCGCAGGTTCTGGCCGGGCAGGAAGTCTGGGCGCCAATGGCGTTGTCGGACGGCAAGCTGGTCTTGCGGGATCTGACCAGAATGATCTGCCTCGACCTTCGGGGGTAGAGGCTCAAGGGGGGACTCACGCCATGCAATACCGGCAGGTTGCCGTCATAGGCGGCAAAGGCACCGGACCCGGCCAGTTCGGCACGTCATTGCGCGGCATCGCAGTCGACGCGATCAGCAATATCTATGCGGCCAACGACTCCCAGATCACCGTCTTCGACGCAGCCGGCCGCCTGAGACGGCGATGGTCGACTTCCCAACCGGCGCACTCCGTGGCGGTGGCCGCAGGTGGCGCGGTGTACACCGGTGAAATCCGCCAGATCGAGATTTTCGACGGCGCGGGAAAACTCGTTAGCACCTGGCGTGACGAGACGTTGTTGGGGCCCGTGACGGCCATCGGCTTCGTCGACAGGGACGTGCTGGTGGGGGACGCGACAGGCCGTGCCATCCGCCGCTTTGACCTGAGCGGCAAGTTCCGCAACAACATCGGCAGGGACAATCCGCTCAATGGGCTGCTCGTCCCGAACGGCGTCGTGGACTTCGGTGTGGACGCACGCGGCATCATCCACGCGACGAACCCGGGCAAGCACCGTGTGGAGCGCTACACGCCCTCCGGCGAATTGTTGGGGCACATCGGGCATTTTCACGGCACCGATCCGGCTGGGTTCGGAGGCTGCTGCAATCCGACCAACGTCGCAGTCGGCGATCGCATCTACGTCACGGAGAAGGCCGGCCCGCGCGCCAAAATCTACCGCTTCAATGGGGAACTGGAGGCGGTGATCGCCGCCGACGTCTTCGATGCGAACTGCAAGAACATGAGCATAGCGGTGGACCGGCAGGGGCGCGTGTATGTCGCCGATACCGTAAAGCTCGCGATCTTTGTTTTTGAACCGGTGGCCGTATGAGCGAACACTTTAGCAGACGCGATCTGCTGCACACGGCCGTCCGCGGGACCGTGCTGGCAACCCTCGGTGGCGGCGCCGGATTCCTGATCCGGAAAGCGCATGGACAGGTGGTCTGGCAGGTGGATGCGGCGCGTTGCCTGAACAGCAGGCTCGGCGAGGTGGGTGTGGCCGCTTGCAATCTGTGCACCACCGAATGCGTCGTCTCACTGTCGGCCGTGCGGGCCGTAAACGAGCATTCCCGCTGCGGCCGCTGCAACATCTGTCCGGCCTACTTCAACATCACCAGCGCGGTGGACGATCGAGGACTGCCGAGCGAGAAGCTGTGCCCGCGCGACGCCATTATGCGGAAGCCGATCGGCAAGGCCGATCCCGAAGACCCCGCCAACAATTTCTACGAGTACCTCATCGACGAGGAAAAGTGCGACGGCTGCGGGAAGTGCGTCATGCAGTGCAAGGAGCCTCTGGGGCTGGGGTCGATTGTCCTGAGAATCCGCTACAACCGGTGCGTGGACTGCAACCGCTGCGCCATCTCCACGGCGTGCCCCAAGGACGCTCTCATCCAGGTTCCGGTGGAGCAGGGGCTGCGGAATGACGGGGCCCATTGAGATGGCGCACGCCACATCGACACGGCGCGCTGTGGCTGCGATTCTGGCGCTATTCATCCTCGCTACGGTTGCCGCGCCCACCATCGCCGCGCAGTCCATTCCCTATCAGCGTCCCGTCGACACGGCCCCCCAGGAAAAAACCATCGGCGGCGGCTACAAAACACCCGCTGTTCAGAAACCCTTGCCGCGGAACTCCTGGCTGCAGTTGCTGGATGTCGCGGTGCTGGCGGCGGCCCTGGCGATTTCGTCCTGGCTGGTTTTGAAGGGGCGCAGCCGGAAATCGCTGGTGGCGCTGGCCGCCGGTTCGGTGGCCTATTTCGGCTTCTATCGCGAGGGCTGTGTTTGCCCGATCGGTTCGATACAGAACGTCGCGGTAGCGTTGACGAATCCGCAGTACTCGATCCCGATGGTAGTGACGGCCACTTTCTTCCTGCCGCTCGTGGTGGCCGTGTTCTTCGGTCGCGCCTTCTGCGGGGGTGTCTGCGCGCTGGGCGCGCTGCAGGAACTGGTGCTGCTGAAGCCGGTCCAGGTGCCGCGACGGCTGGACCGGGCGCTGGGCCTGCTGAAATACGTCTATCTCGGGCTGGCGATCTTTTTCGCGCTGAAGCCGGCGCGCGACTTCCTGATCTGCCGGTTCGATCCCTTCGTGGGCTTCTTTCGACGAACCGGCGCGCCCCACATGCTCATGATCGGCGGCGCTTTCCTGTTGGCGGGCATGTTCGTCGGACGTCCGTATTGCCGCTATCTGTGTCCGTACGGCGCCCTCCTCAACTGGTGTACACGCCTGGCCCCCCGCGGAGTCAGCATCACGCCCGACAAGGAACTGGACTGCGGCCTGTGCACCGAAGCCTGCCCTTATGGCGCCATCGAGAAAATGCGGGCCGTGCGCCGCAATTGTCTGTATTGCGCCCGATGCTATGCCGCCTGCCCCCGCGACGGTAAGCTGGCGCGAGCCAAGGCGCAGTTAGTGACGTTGTCCGGGGAGCCAGCCAAATCATGATCGCGCGAATCTGGACATGGCTCGCAGGCGCCGCCGTCGCGGCGTGCGTGGCGATTCTGCTGGCCGACTATGCGGTGGCAACCCGGCAGGCGCCGCGCGACGACAAGCTCATCAGAAACCTGCAGCAGCAGGTGAAATCCGACGCTGCTCTGGCCACCACACTGGACGCCGAACAGAAGAGGATCACGAATGCCCGCCGTGCCCGAAAGTCCAGAGACAACACCGTCTCGTGGGTCCTGATCGGTGCCGCCAGTGTGTTCCTCACTTTTGCAAAGCGCATAATCGGGCCGGTTTCCAGGCCCGTAGCGCACCGGCCGATGCAAGCCGCGTCGGCACTCGCGCCGTCGCCTGTTTTGGCGAGCGCACCTCGCTGTAGTGCGCCTACCGTAGACCTCACCTTCATCGACGACCTCGTGGCCAAAGAGAACCGTGGCAAGGAGAACGCCATCGCATTCCTCCAAGCCATCCAGAAACACTATTGCTACCTCCCCGACGAAGCCATCGCCCGACTCACGGAACTGACCGAAATCACGCCTGCCCAACTCGCCGGCACATCGTCCTTTTACGCCCAATTCCGCCGCACTCCAGCCGGCAAGCACACCGTGCGGGTCTGCCACGGCACAGCCTGCCACGTCGCCGGAGCGCGTCAGGTCGCCGATGAATTGCGGCGCTACCTCGCGATCCCAGAAGGCGCGGACACCGACCCAGCCCGCATGTTCACGATGGACGAAGTCGCTTGCCTGGGCTGCTGCAGCCTGGCGCCCGTGCTGATGCTGGACGGCCGCACCGCCGGCAGGCTGACACCCTCGAGCGCCAGCGCGGTCCTGGCCAGTTTTGGGGAGACAGAGAAGGTATGAAGCCCGGCGCGGACGAAATTCGAATCGGGCTCGGCTCCTGCGGCGTCGCCAGCGGTGCTGAATCGGTGCGTGACATTCTGCAGCAGGCGGCGGAACGGGCGGGCACGCCGGGCGTCGTTAAAACAGTCGGCTGCAATGGAATGTGCCATCGCGAACCGCTGGTGCAAGTGGTGGAGTCCGACGGGCGGATCACCCTCTACGGCAACGTGACCATCGAGACCGCGCAGCACATCGCCCGCCGGCACATCCGGCGAGACTGGCTTTCCAAATGGACCCGCCAAGACGAGGGTTGCGTGCCGGAACCGGCCTCCGCGGCTTACCTCGCGAAACAAAATCGCATCGTCCTGGAGAACTGCGGCGAGATCGATCCGCTGAGCATCGACGATTATCTGGCGCGCGACGGCTATCGCGCGCTGCAACTCTGCCGCGAGCAACTAACACCCGAACAGGTGATCGCCGCCATCACCGAATCCGGCTTGCGCGGGCGCGGGGGCGCGGGTTTCCCAACGGGACGCAAATGGGCGCTTGGACGCGCGCAGGCGGATCCCGTCAAATATGTCGTCTGCAACGGCGACGAAGGCGACCCCGGCGCCTTTATGGACCGCGCCGTTCTTGAATCCGACCCGCATCGCGTTCTGGAAGGCCTGGCGATTGCGGCGTACGCCGTTGGCGCCGCCGAAGGCTTCCTCTACATCCGCGCCGAATACCCGCTGGCTGTGCGCCATGTACGTGCCGCGATCCAGCAGGCTCGTGCGCGCGGGTACCTCGATTCGCTGCGCCTCGAAGTGCGCGAAGGCGCCGGCGCATTCGTCTGCGGCGAGGAGACCGCGTTGATCCAATCGCTCGAAGGAAAGCGCGGGATGCCGCGCTTGAGGCCGCCGTACCCGGTGGAACGCGGCTTCCGCAGCAAGCCGACCATCATCAACAACGTCGAAACGCTCGCCTGTGTACCGTGGATCATCCGACACGGCGCGCAGGCCTTCGCTCGCTTCGGCACCCCAACCAGCCGGGGCACGAAAGTCTTCGCACTGGCCGGAAAGATCAACCGCGGCGGCCTGGTCGAGGTCCCCATGGGCGTCACGATTCGCGAGGTCGTCGAGGAGATCGGGGGCGGTATCAAGAATGGCCGGCAGTTCAAGGCCGTGCAACTGGGCGGCCCGTCCGGCGGCTGCATTCCGGCGCGCCTCGCGGACACACCCATCGACTACGATGCCCTGGCCGAGACCGGCGCCATTATGGGATCGGGCGGGCTGGTGGTGCTCGACGACCGCGACTGCATCGTCGACATCGCGCGCTTCTTCCTGAAATTCACGCAGGCCGAATCCTGCGGCAAGTGCACCTTCTGCCGTATCGGCACGAAGCGCATGCTGGAGATTCTGGACCGGCTATGCACTGGAACGGGCCGCAGTAACGACCTGGAAAAGCTGGAAACCCTCGCCGATTATGTCAGCCGCGCAAGCCTCTGCGGTTTGGGGCAGACCGCGCCCAACCCGGTGACGACCACGCTCCGGTATTTTCGCGAGGAGTACGAAGCCCACCTGCATGAGAAGCGTTGCCCGGCCGGCCGCTGCGCAGCCCTGATCCATTACCGTGTGACGGACAACTGCATCGGCTGTACTCTGTGCGCGCAGGCCTGCCCGGTGGGAGCCATCGCG
>Ga0335070_10004788_pt1 | contig 15868 bp, 22 predicted proteins | sample Lox_Sample_13_FD_206722 | JGI IMG/M metagenome (GOLD analysis project Ga0335070, IMG submission 206722) | Soil microbial communities from Loxahatchee National Wildlife Refuge, Florida, United States - Lox_Sample_1.3 | ecosystem: Environmental > Terrestrial > Soil > Wetlands | place: USA... | reverse complement strand
CATATGGCGATGAAAGTCCTTCAGGATGAACACCGCTTCGAGAGTCATCGACTCCATGTTCGCGAGCGCCTGCACCGGTTCGCGCGTGTTGTAGATCGAGCCCGCAGTCGCCGCCGCGGCTGCTTCTGTCCCCATGGAAGACATGACGGCTCGCGCCAGCCTCTCTGCTTCGCTCGCGCCCGGACTCAACGCGGTACGAGACTGCGCGCGGCTCCCCTGATTCCAGATGGTGGTGGTCGGGTCGGGCCGAGGCGGCGACGCCTTCGAAGCTTCCACCGGCAGATTCGATCCCGAGCGCACCAGCCCGTCGGCGATGGTCCATTCAAAGGTCGACATGTTCAGCTCGGTACAGGCGGCGCGCACCACGCTGACGGCGCGCATCTCCTCCGCTGTCTCCATAACGATGATGGGTGTCGACGAATTAATCAGGACTTTGAGGCGATCCAGACCCGTGCTCATGCCTGCCCCTTACGCTGCATCTGTTTGACCGGTCGAGAGTTGCTCCCCTATAATAAGTAATTCGGACCCACCCCGAATATCTCTCTAGAGACACGAAGGTAACGAAGCAAACATGGCAAATCATCTTTCGGCGCTTAAGCGCGCCCGCCAGACCGAAGGCCGTACCGAGCGCAATCGCGCCAACACTTCCTCCCTGCGCACACAGTTGCGCGAACTGCGCGAAACCATCGCCAAGGGCGACAAGGCTGCCGCCGAGCAGACCTACCGTCAGACCGTTTCTGCACTCGACAAGGCTATCCAGAAGGGCACGCTGCACGAGAACACGGCTTCGCGCTACAAGTCCCGCCTGGGCAAGCGCGTTACCGCGATGAAGTAGATTCCGCATTCAGTTTCCAGCTGGGTACATGAAGATGGCAGACCGTTTTGGTCTGCCGTTTGTGTTTTGGCTGAGGAGTAAAATAAGTCTATGAGTCCAGATGTCTCTGAATTGCTGAAAAAGGCCCTCGCCCTTCCTGCAGAGGCTCGTGCCGCGCTCGCCGGTTCCCTTTTGGACAGTCTCGACGAAACCGTAGACGCATCGGCAGAAGAAGAGTGGAATCGGGAGATTGCCCGACGAATCGCAGAGCTCGATTCTGGCAATGTGAAGCCGGTTCCCTGGGCCGAAGCTCGCCGCCAGATATCCGCCATCCTCAATGGCCATTAAACCGCTCGAGATTCATCCCGAAGCGCTTGCCGAACTGAAATCCGCGGTGACCTGGTACCAGGAGAAGAGTCCGAGTGCGGCTCTTAACTTCATGGAAGAGCTGGATCAAGTTTTGGATTGGGTGATCGCTTCGCCTAGCCGCTGGCCGAGCGCCGCGCATGGCACTCGTAAATTGGTCATGCGGCGCTATCCCTTCGCGGTGATCTATTGCGAGAAGGAAACTGTCATTCAAGTTCTCGCCATCGCTCACGGCCGTCGGCGACCGGGATATTGGAAGAAGCGTACATAAACTACACGTAGTGCCAATTGTGTTTTTGCGCATGAGGCTAGGTTCGTATTCCGAAGTGCTCGTTGAGAGCGTCCTGCCTCTGCTGTTCTGTCTGCAGCGTCGTCTCTTCCCGTTGACCGTTTCGAGTGATGATGAGTTTCATCCCAGAAAGGGTGATGCGGCCATCCGCCGTGGCGCACGAGCAGATGCTGTTCTGTGTGAAGTGGGATTCGGGAGACGTCTGATGGTAGTGGCACATGCCCGCGAAGTCTTCCAGTCGCCGCGGCTGTAGCGAAAACGAGTATTGCGGTCTCCACAATCCTTCCGGCTCCTGCCGTTCTAACTGAAACCGATCTCCCATTCGCCGCAGCCGAAATTGCCCAGCCGGATCGCATTGTTCTATGTCAACCTGCAACCGTAGCGGCTCCAAAAAAGATTCTCCGAAGCCAACGTCGGCCAGCCAAGGTTGGTCGAGGTCGACCCGCAAGGCAAGATGATCGAACTCCGGGCCTTCGCCACCATCGCGCCTCGACACCCTGGCTGACAGCAGCGTGACCTGAAATCCCAAGGACCGCAATAACGCCGCGAAACAACCGTTCAGTTCGTAACAGAATCCGCCGCGGCGATGATTGATGACCTTGCGCAGTAGCGCGTCCTCGTCGAGAACGATGGGCCGGCCCTGGGCAATATCCAGGTTTTCGAACGGAACTGAGAACAGATGCGCACGATGGAGTGCGCGGAGATCCTCTGCGCCAGGTGTGATGGAACCAGCGTACCCGATGCGGGAGAGATATGCAGGTACGTCAACCATAAGTGCCTCAATCCAGGAAAAATTGTAAACGGCCTTGTGCGTTACGGGGGTAACTAGCGTCCGCGCACAACTGAGGCGCACACTAGCGCCAGCATGCGCCTCCACGCTCTCCTCATCGTCATGGCGTTCTCCAGTATCGGCCTGGGGCAGTCCCTCGCCGATGCGGCACGTGCATCACAAGCGCGGCACCAGGCGTCTGCAACGCGGACCGTCGTCACAGATGATGACATCCCGGCCAGGCCGACTGAGGCAAGCGCGGGTTCGGACGTAGATGGCGGGATGCAGGCCGAGATGGACCATCTCCGGGCTGTGTACCTCAAGGTTTGTTCGGACCCAGTCGTACAGCGCACTCATAGCTTCTCGCCGGAAATGAAGAAAGAACTGGAGGATGCGGCGCAACCCCTGCGGAAGAGGATGCAGGCGAGTAATTCTCACGCTAATGCAGAGGGGGCGCAGCGACTGTCCCGAGAAGAAGAAGCCGAGGTCGAAGCCGTGGCCGGGCCGGTCGGTCGAGAACTCACATTGGAAGAACGCAAACGAATCGGCGCGATCCGCCAAAAATATGCCGACAATCATCAGGCGCTGGCCGCAAACGATTCTGCCAGCTCGCACCAATCGCTGGAACTGCTCGGTCAACTGGTGAGCATGATTTCTGATTGCTCCAAGGCCGGAGCAAAATAACGGGCGCACGGCTGCGCTTTACTGCTCACCGCGGCATGCGGAATCCCTGTCACAACGCCCCCCGGCATGCGCCGATCGCGGACGATGCGCTCCAAAATGATCAGCATCCACAGGAACGTCGACCATAATTCGTGAACGGACGTACCTTAACCCCGCAAGACTATTCGGAAGAATCCCAACGCGATTCCATGCGAGGCGGATGCAGCAACGTCTGCATCACGACGCAGTATTGTTCCGTTTTCTCCTGGAGCGCGCGGAGTTGTTCGGCAGTGGCTTCGGGGGCGTCGAGCTTGAATTGCAGTCGAATTGCCTGAAAACCCACAGGCACCTCTTTCGAGAGGCCCAACGTTCCTTGCAGGTCCATGTCGCCGCTGACCGCTACTTCAATGTGGCGCGTGGGAACGCCCATGGCGGTGGCAACCAACTGGCACGTGAGTTGGGCACACGCTGCCAATGCCCCGATGAGCAGGTCGCCGGAACAAGCCGCCGTGCCCGTTCCGCCCACGCCCTTGTGGGCTTCGGCCTGATAGATCGCGCGCCCAATGTCGATGGAGCAGGATAGCGGCGTCGCCGTCTCCGTTCCTTTTGCGGTTAACGTGATGCGAGAGCTCGTGGGCTCCCGTCGATATTGTTCCTTGAGCGGCTTCTGCAGCGATCTGATATCCACGATTCCTCCAAACTGCGAATGAGTGATTTGGCCCGTTCGAACCTTGAGCGTTCCATTACACGCCGAATTTTTCCCGGTAGGTGCTGGGCGAAACTCCAGTGTGCCGCTGAAACAGGGAGCGGAAGAAAGCGACGTCCTGGTACCCGACGGCGTCGCTGATCTCCTGCATGGTTCGATGATTATTTTCCAGCAGGCGTTTCGCGGCGGCGATACGCAGCTTCTGCAGGTAGGCGAGCGGACTGTCTCCCGTAGCCTGCTTGAAGCGGCGCACGAAATTGCGCAAGCTCATGCCCACACGATGGGCGGGAGCTTCCAGCGGAAAAGGGCGATGAAAATTCTCATGCAGCCAATCCTGCGCCCGGGAAATGGCATCGTCGCTGTGCTCGGTCTTCAAGGGGACCACGGCGAATCCCGCCTGCCAGGCGCGCGGCGTCTCAATGAGCAGCGCCTTTGAGCTTTCCAACGCTATGTCGTGGCCGCAGAATTTCTCCACTAAATACAGACTGAGGTCGAGCGCGGCGTGCACGCCTCCGCCGCAATAAAAATCTCCATCTTCCGTCACCATCAACTCGGGCATCCACTTCACCTTGGGATACTTTTCGCGAAACCGCTCCGCCAGCGCCCAATGCGTGGTGGCTCTCCTGCCGTCGAGCATACCCGCCGCGGCCACCAGGCCCACCCCGGAGCACACACTGGCGATGGCGGCGCCGCGCTTATGCCATCGTTTCAACCACGGCACAACCGGCGCGTTGCGCTCCACTACATCGTCGATACTGAGGCCGGTCGTAGGAATGAAGATGAGATCGGTTCCGCGGATCTTCCTTATCGATGTCATCGGCTGGATGCTGAGGGGGCCGTCACACAGCACCGGGCCGCCATCGGCAGAGGCCGTGGTCACGTGAAAACGCGGCTTCTCCGGCTTGCCCGTCAGATGGTTCCACAGCCACCCGGCATGGCGAAACACCTCCATCGGGCCAACTGCCGTCGAGGAAAACGTCTGGTCGAGCAACAGGACGGTGACCTCAATCATGATTCTCCGCCTTTCTGCGGGGTATGGCGTAAATGCCTATCTACAATGGCATATCTGCCATCTTGTTGCAAGGCGATTTTACCCATACTCTCCAGTCATCGATTGCGATTGGTTCGAAATCAGGAGGAGGAACAAAGAAATGGCAACGGCAATAAAGCTTCCCAAGGTCGTGAATGGCGTGAACGTGGACAATCTTTTGACGACGATGGACGCGATCAAGGCGTCCCCGGCCATCGCGAAGTTCAACTTTCGCGTGCAGAACAAATGGCAAGGCGCCGGACATAACTGCTCGACAGTGAACGAATTTCACGGGGCAGGACAGGAGATCTCGCGGCAGAAGTCGTTCGTTCTACACGCCGACGAGCCTGCCGTCCTGCTGGGCGAGGACTCGGCAGCGAATCCGGTCGAGTATCTTCTGCATTCCCTGGCGGCGTGCCTGACGACCTCAATGGTCTATCACGCAGCCGCACGCGGCATTCAGATTGAAGAAGTCGAGTCGTCGTTCGAAGGCGATATCGATCTGCACGGATTTCTGGATCTCGATCCCAAGGTGCGCAAGGGATATCAGGGCATCCGCGTGAATTTCAAAATCAAGGCGGACGCGCCCGACGAACAACTGGAGGAAATCGTCCAGCTCGGGACCGGGCACTCGCCGGTATTCGATTCGCTCACCAAGGGCGTGACCGTTTCGGTCAAGGCAGAGCGTTTGTAGGTTTGCAGCAAGGCCATCCCTGGGGAAGTTTCAGACTGGTTTGAAAAATAAACTTTAAGGAGAACCCTATGACCAAAGCAATTCACACCGGGGCTATTCGTTTTCTAAGTTTGGCATTCGCATGGAGCGTGGTCACTATGATGCCGCTCTTCGCCCAAGAGTCTTCCCATGCGAATCATCCCGTCTCGGCAACGCTGGTAGCCGACGTTCGCAAGGCGACGCAGCAATTCCTCGACGTCAACAACGCTGGGCCCGCCGGCTACGCACCCGCATTCGGATGCGTTTCCGGTCCGGACCATGGCGCAATGGGCATTCACTACGTCAACGGCACGCTCGTGGGTGACGGCGAGATTAACGTGGCGACTCCCGAAGCGCTGATCTACGAACCTGCAGGCAACGCACGCCGGCTGGTCGGCGTCGAGTACATTGTGGACGCGGCCACATGGCTGGCGGCGCACGACAATACTCCACCGTCACTCGATGGCCAGGACTTCCAATTCGTTCCCGCCCCCAACCGGTTCAATCTGAATTCGTTCTTTGAACTGCACGTGTGGGCGTGGCGCGACAACCCGCAAGGAGCATTTGTCGATTGGAACAACAGCGTAACTTGCGAAAAGCAGTAGTGAAGTGTGGTGAGGTGAAGTGAAGTGCGGTGACTTGTCTACCGTCCAGCCCTGCCTGGACGGTAGTTTTTTGGGGCAATACAGAAAAATTAATCTGGGGAAACAGCCGATGTATAGCGTCCTTAGAATCCTTTGCTGAAAGCTGACGGCTGAGAGCCGTAGCTGCCTTCCTCACACCGGGAGTTGATCCTGCATCCAGCCCGGCGCTTCGACCTTCGGCTCGGTAGTCAGGTCCATCACGAGACGTTCCAGCACCATGCGCTTGCTTACGGGATTCGAGCGCAGCGCGAGATCTGCTTTGGCGACCAGGCGAATGGCGCGGGTCAATTCGCGGCGATTTTTATAGCGGCGGGCCTGCCGGATGATGTCATCGGCCGCAAACGGAGGCACGCGGAATCCCTGCCACAACGCCGCCCACAGCATGCGCTGATCGCGAACGTTGCGCTCCAGAATGATCAGCATCTGGCGGAATGTCTTCGCCAGCATATAGACGTGGCCGATGGAAGCCTCTTCGCCCTCGCCAGATGTCAGCATCGCGTCCAAAACTTCCAGCGCGCGCGCCCGCTCCTTGCTGGAGATAGCGTCCGTCAGTTCGTACAAGGAGCGTTGCTTCGCGGCGAGCACCATGGTTTCGACATCGCCAAGGGTGATGAGCTTTTTGGGGCCAACATAGAGAATCAATTTCTCCAGTTCGTTGGAGATCATCATCATGTCGCCGCCCAGCGCATCGACCAACTCGCGGGAGCCATCCGCCTCGATCTTTACGCCGCGGCCGGTGCAATATTCGGAGATCCAGCGCACGGCCTCGCCTTCTTCCACGCGCGCCAGTTCGACGATGCCGCAATAGGGGCCCATCTCCTCGCGGATCCGCTGGTAGCGTTCCTTGTCCTGCATCTCCATCTTGCGGGCGTCGGCGGGAATGCTGATGTGGTCGGCCACGAATACGATCAGCGCGTCGGGATTCGGATTCTTGCAATATTCTTCGATCGCCGCCAACTTCTCTTCATTCGAGCCGCGGCCAAACAGATTCTTCACGCCGCGCACGAAGAAAACCTGAAACGGAGCCATTAGTGAAGGAGTGCGAGCGCGGTCGAGCACTTCGGCCAAATCATTTTCCGCGAAATCGAACTCGAAGATGCTGAAGTCGCGCAGTTCGGCGGGGACCAGGTGCTCCAGGATGGCATCGCGAAAGCGCTTGCGGAAGAACGCTTCATCGCCCACAAAAACGTACGCTGGACGCAGCTTGCGCGACTCCAGTTCGCTGACGAAGCGCTCGGCTTGGGCGAAGGCTTTCATTCTCAAATCAGGTCTTCGGGATTAGGTCTTGGGTTTCAGGCGATTGGCCTTACGCTCAACCTGGCAACCGCCAGCGCAAAGGATCCCCAAACCTAAGGCCTAACACCTAGACTCACGACTTAATCTAACACTCAGAATCCCTCGAGGATATTTGACACCAGGGTTCGCGCGAAATCCTGCGACAGCCGCCGAAACGCCGGGGAATCTTCCTCGAAGAAGCTGCTTAAGTCCTGCGAGACCTCGTACTGCTCCCGAAACAAATATGCCGGATTCTGGTACAGCACCTTGCCATTGCGATCCGTCAGCGTCACCCGCAGACTGACCACTACCAGCACACTCGCCGCGCGTCCGGTGGGCGTGTCATACGCGAGCGGCGACGCGCTGGTGGAGAGCACCGTGCCTCGCAACGTTGCATCCGCGGCTTCGCTGGGATTGTTCAGAATCCGGTAGTGAGTGCGGCCCGTGAACTCTCGCACGACCGATGACGTCAGCATTTGCTCGATGCGGTAGGTGGGCGTCTCATTTTTGAATGTTGGAATCGCGACAGTTTTGACTGAGTCGGGGAGTTGCCCACCATGACCCGCCGTGTGATAGCCGCATCCACTGAGAAGCGTGAGCAGGGCTATACACAGCGTCCGCCACGCCTTCATTGAATCTTTCCTGTCGGGCGCGTCGCCGTCATGCTTTCGGCGCACTCGACTGCCGTCAGCGCGGAGATGCGCAGATTGTCGGCCGCTGCCCAGAGCCAAACCCCATTCGCCCTTGTCGGATCGCTTTTCACCATTACGCTGATGTTCGGCTGGCCCGCCGAGTTTACGTTGCTCGGCCATTCTTCTTCGGCGGCGGGGATCGTCACATGGTCGCCCGCGAGCGCCTGTGACATCGCCGCCACATCCACGACGTTTTCCATTTCCAGAAAGATCGCCATCGCGTGTCCATGGAAAATCGGTGCCTGCAGCAGCAGCAGCGAAGGCTGGGGATCATCGTTCCCCGTGATTTTCTTGTAGTGCCTCAGGACGCGTTCCTCCACTGACTCCAGCGTTGGATCCGATTTCTGCCCATAGCGCGCTACCATGTTGAACGCGATCTGCGCGTCGTAAACATCCTTGGGCAGTGGCTGGAACGACAGCAAGTTCACCGTCTGCTGGTGTAGTTCATCCATGCCGCGTTGGCCGTGCTCGGAGGCGGGCTCCATCACGGTCGCCGCCACACTGCGTATCCCTCCCGCTTTTCGCGACCGCGACAAGATCAACGCCAGCGCAATCGCCGCCGGATGGGCCGTGATGCAAGGCCCGGGCTGCAGTTCCGGGGGAGCTAGCTGCCCTCGCTCGCGCTCCACCCACAACGACCGCACGCTGGCCGCCGGCTCGTTCTCCAATGCACCCGACAGATCGATGATGGCGCTGCCCGAGTCCCGCGCGCGCTTCCAGTTCTTGCGGGTGCAGTCCGCGTCCGAGGCAAAAAACGTGAAGTCCACATTCTCGAACTGCTCGGCACGCACGCTCTGGATAAAGCTGATCTCGTCGCCCATAGCCTCGAGCTGGCCAAGGGCTTCGTCGTCGTCAAGCAGACGAATATCGATCGCCGGAAAGTTGCGCTCGTTCAGAACCTCGGCGACTTCTTTGCCCTTAAGCGAAGCTGCACCCACAATCGCCGCACGGTACAGATTGGTGCGGGTTAAAGGGGAATGCGTCGCAGGCATCGTTTTTCCAGACTCGCTCATGATGTCTGAGAAGCCTCCTTGTAGGTGGGTGGCGGCGTGGTGCCGCCGCGCCGCCGGAAGATCCATTGCAGCCGCCAGAACACACCCGAAATCATGTAAAGCAGCGCAATTCCGAAAAGCACGTAACGGGAGAATGCCACGATTAGCGCGACCAACGCCGCGAGAATGACGATCAGCCGGAACGGGTGTCGCGAATGGAAATCGATATCCTTGCCGCTGTAGAAGCGCCACGTACTTACCATCAGATAGCCCACGGTCGCTACCATCGCGATCCAGGTCAAAGCCGTGTACCACGAAATCAGCGGATCGCCCTTGGCGAAGTGCACCACTGCGGCAATCACTCCGGCGCCTGCCGGTATGGGCATGCCCACGAAATATTTCTTCCCCGGGCGTCCCGGATTCGACGGCTGCGCATTGGTCGTGATGTTGAATCGCGCCAACCGGCTCGTCCCCGCCACCAGAAACAAAAAACTCGCAATCGCCCCCAATTGCGTCAGCTTGATATGCCAGTCAGTCAACAACACCGGCGGCATCAGATGAAAACCCCACGTCCAGGCCAGCATCGCCGGCGCCACGCCGAACGTGATGGCATCCGCCAGCGAATCCAGTTCCTTGCCGAAATCACTGCTAGTGCCGGTCATGCGCGCGATACGGCCATCCAGGCCATCGAACAGCACCGCGAAACCGATCGCCTTGGCCGCGTTATCCAGGTGCCAAAACTCGGTCATGCTGGCGTGCAGCACTTCGAGAATGGCGTAATACCCCAGCGCCATATTGGCCGTGGTAAAGAGCGAAGGGATGATGTACATCCCTTTGCTCAGCCGTCGCCGTTTCGGTGGGAGTTGATCCATCACTGAGCTCTCTCGGAAGCTGTCGTTCCCGCGGCCGTCAAGACCCCTCGCGGTTCCAGATAGGCCAAAATGGTCGCGCCGCCCTGCACCGTGTCGCCTACTTTCACGTTCATTCGGGCCGAGGCGTCCATCACCACATCCACGCGCGAGCCGAATTTAATCAGCCCTACCCGCTGCCCGCGCTCCAGCCGATCGCCCACCTTGGGATGAAACACGATGCGCCGCGCCAGCAATCCGGCAATCTGCTTGAACGTCACGCGCTGCCCATCATCACCCTCGACGGTGACAATGTTCTGCTCGTTCTCGTCGGCACAATTCATGCTGCGAGCGTCCAGAAACTTGCCCCGCTGGTATCGGATCTCGCGAATGACGCCGGCGATCGGCGAGCGGTTGACGTGCACATTGAACACGCTCAGGAAGATGCTGATGCGCGCCTGCTTCTGCCCGCTAACGCTGATCGTGGAAACGTCGGTGACCTTGCCGTCGCCCGGCGAAACCACTGCGCCGGGAGCTTGCGGAATCGCTCGCTCCGGATCGCGAAAGAACCACAACAGAAAGGCGGCAAGAAGGAACGGAATAATCGCCAAAACAGGATGCGTCAGCCAGCCGATGACGATTCCGGCGACGATGAGAGGAATTCCGTAAAAGTAGCCATCACGAACCATGGGAGAGCTCAATTATAGATGGAAGGCGGCAACGCCGGAGGCCGCAACCGACGATTCCCTCGACGCGATGTAAGTATAAATAAAAAAAGGCGCTTGCTTGCGCCCTTTGGCAGATATAGTGCTCCCACTGCGGCTATGGCCGTATGGGTTGGTCGTGAATTACGCTACGTTGACGCCGTACTGCTGCCGATACTCCCGCTCGATCGATTCCATCTGGTCTTTGAGGCGGAGTTTCAGTTTTTTCAGGCGCACTTCTTCCAGCTTTTCGTCTTCGCTGAGGTAGCGTTTTTGGGTGAGTGAATCGAGACGTTGCGAGTACTGCGAGTGCTCCTGGGCCAATCTGCGGAATTCCTCGTGATTGGTCAGGAGTTGGTCTTTCGAAGTCAGCATCCAGCGGACCTCCAACCTGATATTTCGCCACGTTAACACAGCCGTAACATAGGGGCAATGCCAAAAAAGTGGTGCAAATCGGCGAGAATACCGTTTTAGGAAATATCCAGCCGGTAGAGTATGGCATCCTCTAAGGGATTCTGATAGTACGACTTACGGGCTCCAGTCTGGCGAAATCCTGCCTTCTCGTAGAGCCTGCGAGCTGCCTCATTGGATTCGCGAACCTCGAGAAACACGGCCTCACTGTTGCTGTCTCTTGCTCGCGCGATGAGTTCATCGAGAAGCTGCCGGCCGATGCCTTTGTGTTGGGCACTCGCCGCGACGACGATGTTCTCGAGCTCCCATTCGGGCGCGATGTGATGGGCGACGAGGAAACCCACCAGCCCCTGATTTCCTTTCGTCTCGCTGACCAGCAACAGTCTCGGCTGATTCGCCGAGAAACAATCCCGATATTGCGTCTCACTCCAATGCGCCGAAGTCGAAGACTGTCTCTCAAGGTTCATGAGCGACGGAATATCCTCGGGGACCGCAGGCCGGATCGTAGTGGGGAGATCGTCGGTCAAGGTTGAGCTAAGAGCTAAAGCTAGGAGCCAGAAGCTGGTTTGGAAAATATCTCCGCGTCGGAGCGGCGAATGTAGTTCGCTTCCAACTGCTCGGGAGTGACGGTCTGATCTGACGCTAGTCTTCTCAATCCGACTCTTCCGATCATTGCGGAACGAGGACGCGCAATGGCGTGGATACTCAGACCCGCCGCCTGAGCGAATTCCGTCAGTGAGGCATCCGGGGTAGCGGCAGCCGCGTTTCGCGCCATTTCAACAAAGCGATCTCGCGGGACGAGCTGTTCCTCCTTCAATTCCACCGACTTTACTTCAACCGCATATTCGCCAACGTAAACTTCGCCGCGCCCCGCGTCCAACGCGGCCAGCACGCGGCCACTTTGGCCAGTCGCGACGACAACCACTTCGAGCAGCGACACCGGCACAATCGGCTTCTCGAGAATCTCCGCCAGCGCCTTGATCGCCGCCAATCCTACGCGCAATCCGGTGAACGAACCCGGGCCGGAAACGACGATGAACGCGCCGATATCCGTCTTCCGCAATCCATGCTTGGCCAGCAGCCCGGAGATCTGCGGAACCAATTGCGCCGAAAACGTTCCCCCAGCCAGCGGCACTTCTTCGATCACATCAATCGCGTCAGGCTGCGAGCCATCATCGGCGCACACCAGCCCCACAAAGCCATCTTTCCCCGAAGTGTCAGTAACCAGAAGAAGCATGAAATGTTGAGAATAAACCCGTGAGAAGCCGCGTAAATCCGTGGTGAGCGTTCAGCCCTGCACGAGTTCCAGCAACACGCCGCCGGTGCTCGCCGGATGCACGAACACGTACTGATGTCCGCCCGCACCTGTCTTGATCTCGTCCGAGACCAACCGCACGCCGTCTTTCTTCAGGCGATCCACCGCGCCGCGCAGATCTTCCACCTTCAGACACACGTGATGCAGTCCCTCGCCGCGCTTGGCAATGAACTTCGCGATCGTCGAATTCTCCGACGTGGCTTCGAGCAGTTCGAGACGGCTCTCTCCCACCGGAACCATGACCAGCCGGACTTGCTCCTGCGCGATAGTCTCTTCCGGCGAGACGGCGAGGCCCAGCTTCTCGTAAATCGACTTTGCCGCCGCCAGCGACTTCACCGCAATACCAAGATGATCGATAAGAACAGTCATGCCACCCCCAACGATTTACCACAATTTCCGATTGCCAATTTTCGAATGCCGATTTCTTAATCCGACTGGGAGAGCACTCACAAATCGACAATTGAAAATCGGCAATCGAAAATTCATTTGCCCGCTACTGATCGTGCGATCTCTTCCACCAGCGTATACGGATCGCGCTTGTGTTCGGCCACCTCGGCCGCCAGCCGCGCCACATTGCCGTCACTCAGCTGTTGGCGCGCTTTCTCCAGCATCACATCTCGCAGCATTTCGACCAGCCGCTCCTGCCAGTTGTGCACGCTCTTCTGCATCGCAAGATTATTTTTTTGCAGATAGGCCTCGTACGCCACGATCGCCTCTGCCAACTCCGGCACTCCAGCTCCATCGCTCGCGATGGTCTTCACAATCGGCGGAGTCCATCCATCGTTCCGCACCGCCAGCGATTGCAACGCGCGAATCTCGCGCTCCACGCGCTCGGCTCCTTCGCGGTCACTCTTGTTAATCACAAAGATGTCGGCGATCTCCATGATGCCCGCCTTGATCGACTGCACATCGTCGCCCATCCCCGGGACGAGAATCACCACGGTGATATCGGCCAGCCGCACAATATCGACTTCATCCTGCCCCACGCCGACGGTCTCGATCAGAATCACGTCGCGGCCGGAAGCGTCGAGCACAGTCGCTACATCGGCAGTGGTCCGCGCCAGTCCGCCCAGCGATCCCCGCGTCGCCATGCTGCGGATATAAATCCCCGGGTCGGAGAAATGCTCCTGCATGCGAATGCGATCGCCCAGGATCGCCCCGCCGGTATAGGGACTCGTCGGGTCCACCGCAATGATGCCGACGGTGTGATCCTGTTTGCGATAGAGCCGCGCCAACTGATCGACCAGCGTGCTCTTCCCCGCTCCAGGCGCACCGGTCAGTCCAATGACGCGCGCCCGTCCGCTATGAGGAAAAAGAGCCTTCAACAGATCCGACCATCCAGGTGCGCGATTCTCCACGGTGGAAATGGCGCGAGCCAGCGCCCGCACATCGCCCGAGCGCACAGCCGAAATCAGATTGGAATGGGCAGCGTCCAAGCTGTCCAGTGTACAAGGAGCAAGCCACAGAACGCATGTTCCGACACTGATGATGAGCACAAAGCGATGTGTCAACAACTACGGAGTGCCCTCTGTCACCAGCAAGCGTCACACACTCTGTTTCGCATCCCAGCCACTGCCAACCACGTAGGAAGTACCAAGCAGCAATGCTTTCATGTCGTTCTCCGGCGCCAATTGCCGCCAACGCTCTCCATTCCAGATCTGCGGCGAGCGCGTGAAACGAATATCGATTGTCACTCCGAAACGGTGCAAGGTCTCCTTGTACAAACTCAGAAGTGACACTGGGCCTTCCGCCAGCAAACCGCTCCCCGCAGCCAGTAACCTGGAAAGCCCGGGTGGACTATTTAGATGCTGCCCAAACCTTATCCAAGAACCAACAGCGTTCTGATGAGCCTCATACAAAGCACCTACGGCCGCATCGGCATTGACCGGCGCCTGATAGAAGTAGGCCGAGGCCGTTTCCTGCTTGAATTCCCAGAGCACAGGATGGTCTCCTGTCAGTTCCAGCCAATTTGCACTTTCATCACGTAAGGTGTATACGAGCACATCTTCGCAGCGAACCTTCCAAGTTTCTGGCGCGGAATCAAGGATGGTCACTGCGAGGTGCAATTGCAGCGATGTGCCGAGCCATTTTGCTTCACTAAGGCGGATAACAACGTCTTCTTCGTCACCAGCTTCGGCGATGAGCGCAAGCAATTTTTCCATGTTTCTCTCCATATTCAGTACCGCACCACCCCGCACCCCGGACAAGACCACCGCGTTCCAAACCCCGTGACCAGCGGTGTCGTGCAGAACGGACAAACTGTATCCGCCGCCGGAGTCACCTTTGCCAGGCTCTTGCGCAGCGATGGCCGTCGCATGAACCGGAAAAGCTGTACGGCCAGCACCATGGCCAATATCGGCGCGGCAATGCGGCAGATCCACGCGCCGATCAGGAAATCAGCCCCCGCCGGCACTCGCCAGAACAGGATCGACAGCGACACGCAGGCCGAGAGCCCGCTCCACAGCAGCCGCCGCCGCAACCGCGAACTGCTGTGCGGTTTGCGTCCGCACTCGACGCACTTCCAATGCCGCCAGAATCCAACGGGAAGAAGTGGAACGCCCCATACATGCCCGACGTCGAACGTCCGCACCGCCACCGCGCGCCGCTGCGCTCGGCAGGTCACACAATAGTCATTGCGAAAGGCAACGCGCTTCGGCCAGAGATGATATGCACCGCGAACCAGAAGCATGGCGATTAGGGTCCAGCAGTTGGCACCGCTCCGCCCGGACCGATCTTCAACATCTTCCGGGCCAAGGCACCGAGCAGCGGATACTCTGCCCATTCGCCACGTCCGGCCTTGATGCTGTAGAGAATGACGATTGCCAAAATCCCCACCCACCAAATGGTAAAGCCCAGCCGCAGTAACGGGAACAGCACGAAGAATCCAGCCAGGTGATAGAAGGATTGCTCACCGCCATGCCTCGATAATATTTGGGAAAAAATCACCGCGACCCAAATCAGCATGATGGACATCGTCATAATGAAGAACGCGGTTTGGAGCAGCAGAGCCTGGAGCGCATGGAAGGAAACAAAACGCGACTTGCGCTTTACGATCAGAATCACCAGAGGCGCGATCCATGCTCCCACCATCTGCAGGGCGTGGGCTAGAACCGCCATGGTGCGCTCATCCTGCGTTGGTTGCGTGATGTCGGCCTCAGATGCCTCGCTCATCACCCCTCCGCAAAGAGCAGAAGGTATCACGCGGCTTAGCTTCCGGCAACTAAGAACCTAATCCCGCAACAACTGCCGCGCAATCACCAGCCGCTGAATCTCGCTGGTTCCCTCGCCAATCGTGCACAGCTTCACGTCGCGATAAAATTTCTCCGCCGGATAGTCCTTGATGAACCCATACCCGCCGTGAATCTGCACGCCTTCATTAGCGCAGCGCACCGCGACTTCGCTGGCATATAGCTTGGCCATCGATGACTCCTGCGTCGACTTCATCCCGGCATCTTTCATCGACGCCGCACGCATGGTCAGCAGCATGGCCGCGTCGATCTCGGTCGCCATATCGGCCAGCTTCCACTGGATCGCCTGGAAATCGCTGATGGCCTTGCCGAACTGCTTGCGCTGTTTGGAATATTTCAGCGCGCAATCGTACGCGCCTTCCGCCATGCCCAGCGACAAGGCCGCAATCG
>Ga0335070_10004787_pt1 | contig 15869 bp, 13 predicted proteins | sample Lox_Sample_13_FD_206722 | JGI IMG/M metagenome (GOLD analysis project Ga0335070, IMG submission 206722) | Soil microbial communities from Loxahatchee National Wildlife Refuge, Florida, United States - Lox_Sample_1.3 | ecosystem: Environmental > Terrestrial > Soil > Wetlands | place: USA... | reverse complement strand
CGAGCCCTCGTGGTGGCACTTTCCGCAGAGGAAGGGGATCTTGGCAGGCGTCACCGGTGACCGCAGGTCACCCCTCGGCACGATGGCGTGAGCCTTGCCGTGGCAGTCCGCGCACTTCGGAGCAACCGCCTGCCCCCTCGCCTCGGCCCGCCCGTGGAGTCCGGTTGCGTGGTCCGAGACCTCCTTCTCGTGGCAGCCCGTGCAGGTGGGGGCCTTGAGGCTCTCGGCGTGGGGAAACTCGGCGCCCCTGAGGTCGGTGTGGCATCCGATGCAGGGCTGCTTGCCGTGGGCCCCGGCCCCGAATGCATTCTCGTCCACGAACAGCGACACGGTCCTGCCGTTGCGCTGCTTAGACAGGTCCTTGTCGGCATGGCACGTCAGGCAGTCGGCGTTTTCCTGTGCCACAACCAACCCCGGCACGGTGGCGAGGAGCAGCACGGCTGCGATCGCAACCCCGACCCCACCGATGCGTTGCACGCACGCACGCCCCGAACGAGTCTCAGTTGTTACACGTCTTGCGGACATTTCCCCCCACTGCCACGGAATCGTAACGATGGCCGGTCAGGGTGTCAAGGACACTAACTTGCGGCGTGCCGCGGGGCGAAACAGCGACACCTGGGGACGGCGGCGCTCACCCGCCGGACAGGCCCTCTGGCGCGCAGCCCGGCATCACTGCCCGGGCATCTTGATGGCGTAGCCGGAAATCTTCCAGGTCCCGTCCTTCTGCAGCATCGCTGCGATGATCTCGACCTTCTCCTTTTCCCCCTTGGGCATGTTCTCGAAGACGGTCCTGAACTTGATGACGACGTACTCGCCCACCGGCGAATCCGGAAGGTCCTTCACCCACTTGTTCTCGTAGAGCGTGCGTGTTTTGACGTTCCCGAGCGGTCTCCGCCCGTTGACCAGCCTCGCGTCCCACTTGTCCCTGGGGACCGTGTACTTGAAGAACGGGGTGGTCGCGTTCCAGCTTTCGAGGTTCTTGCCCGCATCCACAAGCGCGAGCCACGCCTTGGCAACCTCCAACGCCTTCGCCTCTGCCGCCTCGTGCTGCGCCCAGGCAGGGCTCCACGCCACGACACAGGCCACTGCCACCAGCGCGCCGGCTACAATCGTCGAGCTCCGCATCGGTCCCTCCTCTGTAGGTGTAAAGGTACACCCTTCGCTGACGGAGGTCGAGACCCTGGCGATCGTGGTCCCGGGGCGCGATTCTCAAGTACAATCCTCGGGAAAAGTGTCGATGCAGCACCCACGCTCAACCACGTTCGCGCAGGGAGGCTTCGATGAGGGACGATCGCGACCACGGTAAGGGCGGCTGCCCGCACGGCGTGAGCCGCCGCGGCTTCCTCACGGCGGTGGGTGCGGGCGCCATCGGGGCAGCCACCCTGGGGCGGGCGCAAACGCCTGGCGGGCCGTCAGTTGCAGGGACTGCGGAAACGACGAAGATTGCCCTGCGCATCAACGGCCGCATCCATCCCCTGCTCGTCGAGCCTCGCTGGACGCTTCTGTTCGTCCTGCGGGAGAAGCTCGGCCTGACGGGGACCAAGGTGGGGTGCGAGCGCGGCGAGTGCGGCGCCTGTACTGTCCTGATCGACGGCACGCCGCGGTACGCCTGTATGACGCTCGCGATGGAGGCCGAGGGGCATGAGGTGACCACCCTGGAGGGCCTGATGGACGGAGAGGTGCTCGGCCCAGTCCAGCAGGCGTTCCTCCAAGAGGATGCCTTCCAGTGCGGGTACTGCACACCGGGCCAGATCATGGCCGCCGAGGGGCTTCTGCGAGGCCGTCAGGAGCCGACACTCGACGAAATCCGGGCCGGGATGAGTGGAAACCTCTGCCGCTGCGGCACGTACGCCCACATTTTCAGAGCCGTGAAGAAAGCCTCCGAGCTGAAGAAGGTCGCGGGGAGGTGAGCGGTGAGAGACCCCAAGCTGTACTTCATTGACGGCGCCGCTCCCGAGTCGCCGACCCCGACCGGAACGCCGGCGCCTTGGACCGAGACCCGCGTTGTCGGGAAGGCGCTTCCGCGTGTGGACGCCTACGAGCGCCTCAGCGGGACCGCCGTCTACCCCTCCGACGTGATCCTGCCCGACATGCTTTTCGCCGCCGTCCTGCGCTGCCCTCACGCCCACGCCAAGGTGAAGGCTGTCGACGTATCGGCCGCGGCCAAGCTGCCCGGTTTCCGGGCCGTGATCACTGGCGAAACGAAGGCCGCCGACCTGCGCTGGTACTACACGCGCACCGTTTTCACCAAGCTCTTCGACCCGACGTGCCGGTTCGAGGGCGAGGCGGTGGCTGCGGTCGCCGCCGAGACGCCACAACAGGCGTGGGACGCCGTGCGCGCCATCAGCGTCGAATACGAGGTGCTTCCGTTTGTGGTGGATGAGCGGAAGGCCCTCGAGCCCGGTGCGCCCCCGGTTCAAGACGGTGGAAACCGTGTCCGCGAGCCCCAGAAGTACCAGCGCGGCGATGTCGCCAAGGGGTTTGCCGAGGCCGACAAGGTCCTCGAGGTGAGCTATCGAACCGCCGCCGAGTTCCACACACCGATGGAGCTTCACGGGTGCGTGGCCAGGTGGGACGGGCAGCGCCTCACGGTGTGGGAGTCCACACAGGGCGTTTACCCCGTGCAGCAGCGGATCGCGACGGTGCTCGAGATGCCGCTCGCGAACGTGCGGGTGATCGGCAGCTACATGGGTGGGGGGTTCGGATCCAAACTGCAGGCCGACAAGTACAACATCATCGCGGCCGTTCTCGCCAGGCTGACCGCGCGCCCCGTCAAGCTCTTCCTCACCCGCGAGGAGACATTCCTGTGCGTCGGCAACCGTCCCCCGGCGGAGATGCGCCTCAAGGCTGGAGTGAAGAGGGACGGAACGCTCACGGCGCTCGAACTCACGGTCGTCGGCACCGGCGGTGCGTACCCGGCGGGCGGGACCGGCCTCGTGGACTGGCTCGTGCGCGACCTCTACACCTGTCCCAACGTCCGCACGGAAGCAACCGACGTGTACATCAACGGTGGACCGTCGCGTCCAATGCGGGCGCCCGGCCATCCGCAGGGGGCCTGGGCCCTCGAGCAGATGATGGATGCGCTGGCAGAAGCCATCGGCATGGACCCGGTTGAGTTCCGGCTCAAGAACGTTCCGACCGTCAGCCAGGGCAACGAGGGCCAGCCGCCGTACACGACCACCGGGCTGACGAAGTGCCTCACCGAGGGTGCGAAGGCCTTCGGGTGGAGTGGCGCCCGACGCCGCCCGAAGGGTGATGGGCCGGTCAAGCGCGGTGTCGGCATGGCTGCCGGGCTCTGGATCGCAGGTGACGGAGGGCCACCCTCCACGGTCATCGTCAAGTTGTTCCCCGACGGCAGCGCAAACCTCAACATGGGCGCCTCCGACATCGGCACAGGCACCAAGACCGTGATGGCCATGGTCGTGGCGGAAGAGCTGGGGTTGCCGCTCGAGCGAATCCAGATCGAGAACGCCGACACCGGCACGACCGAGTACGCCACGGCATCCGGAGGCAGCAAGACCGTTCCGACCGAATCCCCGGCGGTGCGCGACGCGGCGCTCGCCGTCAGGCGGCAGCTCTTCGAGATCGCGGCCGAGGAGCTCAAGGTCCCCGCCTCAGAGCTGCGCATCGAGGGCGACGCGGTGGTCTCCACCAAGGACCCCAAAACGACGAAGAAGATCGCGGACCTCGAGGGACTGCGCCGGCGCGGGCTGCTCCTGGGAGTGGGGACCCGTGGCCCGAACCTCGAGGGCAAGGTGATCGAACCGTTCGTGGCGCAGTTCTGCGAAGTCGAGGTGGACACTCGAACCGGCCAGGTCTGGCTGCTTCGTTTCCTCTCGGCGAACGACAGCGGCCGCGTGATGAACCGGCTCACCTACGAGAACCAGGTGATCGGCGGGATAACCATGGGCATCGGCCTCGCCATGACCGAACAGCGTGTGTTCGACCGGCAGACCGGCAAGGTCGTCAACCGCAACTGGCACGACTACAAGATCCCGACGGCGATGGACGTCCCGGCCGAAGTCACCTCACTGCCTATGGACATACCCGACCCCGAGGCCAACACGACCGGGTCCAAGGGACTCGGCGAGCCGGTGACGATACCGACGGCTGCGGCCGTCGCCAACGCGGTCTACGATGCCGTCGGCGTCCGCGTCACCGAGTCCCCGATCAGCCCGATGCGGCTCGTCGCCCTGCTCGCGGCGCGCGGGACGAGGGGGTGAGCGATGCTGCCCAACTTCGGCTACGTCCGCCCAACCAACCTCGCCGATGCGCTTCGCCACCTCGCCACACCGGGGGCGAGAGTCCATGCCGGCGGCACCGATCTGCTCGGGTGCCTGCACGACGGCGTGTTTGCCGCGGACACGATCGTGAGTCTGTCCGCCATACCCGACCTTCGCGGCATCAGGCCGGCCTCCGACGGTGGGCTGCTGATCGGTGCCATGACCACCCTCGCAGAGGTCGCCGCCCACCCCGACGTGGTCGGGCGCTACCCGACCCTCGCCCAGGGCGCGGCTGCGGCGGCCAGCCCGCAGCTCCGCAACCAGGGCACGATCGGCGGCAATATCTGCCAGCGGCCGCGCTGCTGGTACTTCCGCGGCGAGTTCCACTGCGCCCGCAAGGGCGGCGAGAAATGCTTCGCGGTCGAGGGCGAGAACCAGTACCACTGCATCTTCGGCGGTGACGTCTGCTACATCGTGCACCCTTCGGACACGGCGCCCGCGCTCGTGGCGCTGGAGGCACTCGTCCGGATCACAGGCCCGGATGGAAGCCGCTCGGTCACCGCAGAGAAGTTCTTCTTCCTCCCGAGCATCGACTTCACGCGCGAAAATGTCCTCAAGGGCGGCGAGATCGTAACCGAAATCGTTCTCCCGCCGCAGCCTCGAGGTGCGCGGGGCACCTACCGCAAGGTGCGGGCCCGCGGCTCGTGGGATTTCGCGCTCACCGGAGCAGCAGTGGCTGCAACGATCAGGGATCGGACGGTCGAGCGCGCACGCATCGTGCTCTCCGGTGTGGCACCGGCGCCCTGGCGTGTGCCGGAGGCGGAGCGGGCAATCCTGGGGAAGCACCTCGATGCGCGAACCGTGCGCGGCGCCGCCGCGGCCGCCGTGAGGGGCGCGCAGCCGCTCGCGGAGAACGGCTACAAGGTCGAGATGCTCCGCGGGACGGTCGAGGGGGCGCTGCTGGCAATCGCCTGAAGTCCTCCTCCGACTCGATCACCTGGCCGGGTTGTGCCCGGCGGATGCTCCCAGCAGCTCGACGAGGTACCGCTTCCAGAGAGCGGCCAGGGTGTGCGTCCCGTGGCCGCGGGTCTGATCGGAGAGCGGCAGAACGACCGCGCGCCCGTTGGGGACTCGCTTGATCTCGCGCTCGAGGATTCCCAGCTCCGGCGGGTTTATGAGGTCGTCGGCCGAGTTGACCGCGAGCAGCGGCGCCTCGATCTTGGCGAGGCCGGGCCCCGGATTGTAGTCGCGGGATGCCTCCACGGCGTAGAGAACGTCGTTGGCGTCCAGCGCCTCGGTCTCGCGCGTCACGAACGTGTCAAGGACCTCATCGCTTTTCTCGAGCGTCGGCATCTCCTTCTGGCGCACGACCGGGTTGCTGCCCATGAAGAACAGCATCTCCGCGGCCGTGCGAAGGCTCGGCGGCTGGGTCGAGTACTCCCCGCCCTTCCACTCGGGGTCGCTCCGGATTGCATCGGTGACGACCCTGCGCCAGACGCGGTTACGGCCCGAGATCTGGGCCGGCAGGCACGCGAGCGGCATCAGCGCGTCCATGAATCCCGGGTGCAGCTCACCCCAAAGCCACGTGTGCATGCCGCCCATCGAGGTGCCCATGACCAACCTCAGGTGGTCGACCCCCAACCCCTCAGTGAGAAGCCGGTACTGCGCCTCCACCATGTCGCGGTAGCCGTATCGCGGAAAGCGCGCGTGCAGGCCATCGCTCGGCTTGCTCGACTTCCCGTGGCCGATTCCATCCGGCAGGATGATGAAGAACCTCGCCGCGTCGAGCGGCTGCCCCGGCTCGAAGAGCTCGCCCGCAAACTCCTGCCGCACGAACTGTGCGCCGCTGCCGGTGGTCCCGTGCAGGACGAGCACGGCGTTGCGCGCCGTGCCTCGCGCGTCCCGCTCGAGCCCTCCGAACGTGCGGTAGTGCAAGCGCAGCTCAGGCAGCGTCTCGCCCGACGCGAAACGAAAGTCCTTCACGACATAATCGCCCTCGGCCGGTGGGGGAAGCGCGAAGACCGGCAGGGCCACCGTCAACCCCACGCCAGCGAGTATCGCCATCGTCGTCTTCAGTGCCGTAATCATGTCAGGCTCCAACCGCACGGTGACCGCCGGCTGTTCCCGCCAACCGCCCCAGGCTCCGGAGCTTTTGAGCGCGCATTCGCGCTGCGCAGCGCGCCACGCCCCGTTCTCATGAGCGCCACGTGTACCGGAGCTTGACGATCACCTGGTCGCTGACCGGCGTCAGCGTCCACCAGTCCTCCGAGTCCTCGGGGTGAGCCCAGTTGTGGTTCCACACCACGTAGAAGTCCGTGCCGGGTCGGATCGTCCACCGGAGGCGGGCGTTCGCGCCTAGGTTCTCGGATTCGTTGTCGTACTGCCCGTAGTAGGAAAGGATCAGGTCCGGTGTAAAGGCGTAGACCACCTTGAGCTGGAAGAGGCGCTCGATGAAATCCCCCTCCGGCAGATAGCCGAAGACGTCCTCCATCGTGAACCCGAGCTGCAGATGGCCCTCCGGAGTGGTGTACGCGAACCACTGCTCCCACTCGACCATGTGCCCCGAGTAGAAGGTGCCGAACCACACCTCGGTGCCGACCTGCCAGGGGCGATGCAGCGACGTCTCCACCTCGGCGCGAAACCGATCGAACCGGTAGGAGCCCGGGGGGATCACCACACCCTCGTAGATCTCAAACGGTTCGGTGAGGAACTCGTACTCCGGCTGCCAGTTGAACTCGATGTGGTCGCCCCACTTGGTTTCGGCGTTGAAGGGAGCCGTGAAAACGGTCCACGTCTGCGTCCTGCCGTCCAGACCGGTGATGAGGGTCGGCTCGATTTCAAAGAAGAGCTGCCGCACCCACGTTGCCCACCACCCGCTCTGGGGCCGGGGCTGATAGGCCATGCCGGCGGAATACGAGCGGATCCCGGGGCGCGGCAGAAACCCGAGCGCCGGGTCAAGGGCGTCGCCGAACTGTTTGAAGGTCAGCATCAGATCCCACAGGTCGTTCGGGTAGTCGATCTTGAAGCCGTAGCCCGCGCGGTTACCCTCAGGGAGATCCCCGCCCGAGCCGGCGGCCCAGGCTCCGACGGTGAAGTTCTTGTCGCCGCGAAACGTGGACGTTCGCCAGATGGCGTCCACGCCGCCGAGGTAGTTGGTGTCTACACCGTCGGGGTTCCCGTTGGTCGCGATCGCGCCGACGCGCAGGTGCTCGTCCACGTCGTAGGTGACGCGGCCGGCAAAGAGGTTGCTCCGCGGCGCCCCCGGGATGTCGTCCGTCTGGACGTCGAGCACGCCGACCCCCCAGTGGCCGTCCCGCCCGATCAGCTTCACGCCGCCCAGCAACGGCACCTGCTCACCGTTGTACAGACCGACCCGGCGGGAGAAGAACGGGATGAACTCCTCGGCGATCCCGATGCCGAAATCGAACTGGTTGGACCCATCGGTGAAGAACTGCCGCTTCTCCGGGTAGAAGAGCGGGAAGCGCGTGAGGTTGATCTGCCGGGTGTCGACCTCGGTCTCGGCAAAGTCCGTGTTGACAGTTAACACGCCGGTCAGCGCGGGGCCAAGGTTGTAGGTGACGTCCAGGCCGGCCTTCGGCTTCGTCTCGCTGTCCGGCAGTACAAAGTCCCTGGTTGCCTCGATGAGGGCGTACGGCGAGATCGAGAGCCCGAGGCCCTGCCGCAACTCCCCCACTCCGGCCAGCTCGGCATCGCGCCGCAGGTCGGCAAGGCGCGCGTCCAGGCTGATCCCGGCCAGCCGCAGGGTCACTCGATCGCGTGGGACGCTGCGCTCGATGTTGAAGCCCCAGAACGACTGGCCCGTCGGGAAGCGCAGCGTGCGCGCCGGTATGGCGATCTCCGCGGTCCAGCCCTCAGGTCCGGTGCGGGCCCGCACGTCCCAGATGCCGTCCCAGTCAAGCGGAATGTTCTCCGGGTCGGAGTAGACCCCGTCCTGGCGGGCGCCCGCCGCGTTGACGCGAAAGAAGTAGCCCGTGACTCGATCACCGAAGGTGTCGAGCACGAACGCCACGGTGTCGTCGCCGTCCATGTCGCCGTCCCGTTGCATCGTGTGGACGGCGATCCTCGAGGGCTCCGGGTCGAAGCAGGTGACACCCAGGTAGAGCGTGTCGCCGTCCACCAGGATGCGCACCTCCGTGCGAAATGGGGTTGGGCCTCCGGGGTGAGGCGACTGTTGGCTCAGGTTCGGGATCACGGCAGCCTGTTGCCAGACCGCCTCGTCGAGCACGCCATCCAGGTGAATCGGCGCTCTCGCCTGCCCCGCCACAACCCGTAAGGGCCCGTTGGCCTGCGAGCCGAGCGCGTGTGCCGTGAAAGCCAGCGCACAAAAAAAGAGCGCCGCGCGGCAGCATCGTCTCATCGCGCGCATTATATGCAAAGGCTCTTTCGCTTGATGGGCGCCGGGCGGTTCCGTCAAGTGGACGGCTTGCGCGTCCCTCCGCTTGCCGATCCCCTTAGCCTCTCCCCTCCGCCCTTCCGTCTCGCCGTCTCACCACCAGCTCGATGCCAGCCTCCGAGAAGCGGCGCGCGACCACAGTCTCCTCCTGCAGCGCGCGCTGCAGCTGTTCGCCGCCGGCCACCGGGAAACGAAGCACCTCGATCCCTGGCTCGCTCAGAACGGCCGAGCGCAGCTCGGAGCGGAGCCTGTCCAGCCCCTGGCCCGTGAGTGCCGAGATCGCCACGACCCTCCGGTCGGGCGGTGCCGGCGGAACCCCACCGTCGATGCGGTCGATCTTGTTGAGCGCGATCACGCAGCTCTTGGGATCGACGCCGAGCGATGCCAGCACCTCCTCACCCACCTTGAGCTGGTCGCTCCAGTCCGAGTGAGAGGCGTCCACCAGGTGAACGACCACCTGCGCCAGGGCGGCTTCGGCCAGCGTCGCCCGGAACGAAGCCACCAGGTGGTGGGGCAGCTTGCGGATGAAACCCACCGTGTCTGCCACCGTGACCACGAGGCCGTCGCCGATCTCGGCTCGACGGGTCCGTGGATCAAGCGTCGCGAACAGCCGGTCCTCCACAAGGGTCTGCGTCCCGGTCAGGTTCTCGAACAGCGTGCTCTTGCCCGCATTGGTGTAGCCCACCAGCGCCACGCCCGGGAGAAGCGATCGCCGCTTGCGCTGAACGGCACGCTCCCGCTCGATGTCGTCCAGGCGCCCCCGCAGAGCCGCTATCCGCCGCCGAATGATGCGGCGGTCGCTTTCGAGCTGCGTCTCGCCCACGCCGCGGGTCCCGATGCCGCCCGCCTGCCGCGACAGGTGCGCCCAGCGCCGCGTCAGGCGCGAGAGGAGGTAGGAAAGCTGCGCCAGCTCCACCTGGGTCTGAGCTTCACGGGTGCGGGCCCTCAGTGCGAAGATGTCGAGGATCACGCCCGCGCGGTCGAGCACCTTGACCCCGTCCGTGAGCGCTTCCTCGAGGTGCCGCACCTGCGAAGGCGTGAGGTCGTCGTCGAACACGACGAGTTTCGCGCCGTTCGCGTCGGCGAGGCTCGCGAGCTCGGCCACCTTGCCCTTTCCGATGAAGAACGTCGGATCGGGGGAGTTGCGCTCCTGCAGCATGCGCGCAACCGCATCACCGCCAGCCGTTTCGACCAACTGGGCCAGCTCGTCGAGATGCGCTTCAACCGTGGGCCTTGCCACCTTGCCGGTGGCGACCCCGACCAGCACCGCTCGCTCACGCTCCGCCATCGGTCGTATGCTAGGTTTGTGCGGCGACACGGTCAACGTCGCCGGGGGGACCTGGGTTCGCATGACAATCGACGCGCTCGCGCACTGGCTGAGCGAGGGTCCGCGCGTACTGGACGGCGCCACCGGCAGTGAGCTCCTGCGGCGGGGGGTTTCTGCGGCCGGCAGGCTGTGGGGGGTGGGTGCCCTGCTCGAGGACCCGGACGCCGTCCGTCGGCTGCACCGGGACTATGCGGCGGCCGGCGCCGACGCGCTCACGGCAGCCACATTCCGTGTGGCTCCTTACTCGCTGCGAAGGGCCGGCCTCGAGGGCCGCACCGCGGAGCTTGCCTCGCTCGCGGTGCGCCTGGCACGTGAAGGCGCCCGGGAGGCGGGCCGTGAGGCCCTGGTGCTCGCCTCCCAGACCACCCTGGAGGACTGCTACCGCCCCGACCTCGTGCCCGACGACGAAACGCTGCGGCGCGAGCACTCCGCCACCGCTGCGGCGCTCGCCGCAGCGGGCCCAGACGCGCTGCTCCTGGAAACCTTCAACACCGTGCGCGAAGCCCGCATCGCGGTCGAGGCCGCCACCGCAACCGGCCTCCCGGTGATGGCGAGCTTTGCCTGCATTTCCGGCGGCCGGATCCTGTCCGGTGAGTCCGCGGCGGACGCGGCAGAGGCGGCCACCCTCCCGGGCGTGGTTGCTGCGGGCGCGAATTGCACCGCGGTCGGGGAGGTGCTGCCGGTCCTCACGGCTATGGCCGCCGCCACGAGTCTGCCGCTGGTCGCCTATGCCAACAATGCCTGGTTCGAGGACGACTCCAAGTGGCTCAACGCCGCGCCCGTTGCGCCGGATCGCTACGGCTTCTGCGCCCTGGCCTGGGTCTCGGTCGGCGCGCGAATGGTCGGCGGCTGCTGTGGAACCGGCCCGGAGCACATTGCCGCGCTCGCGTCGCAGCTCCAACGCCGTCGGAGCTAGAATGCTCCGGTGGGACCACTCCCCGAACCGTATGCGACCCACCTCCCGCCGCTGCTTGCGGCCGCGTTCGCGGAGGATCTGCCGGACCTGACCGGCACCGCAGTCTTCACCCCAGCCGACCGCACCTCTGCGGCGCTCGTGGCAAAGAGGCCCGGCGTCCTGTGCGGGATGCCCGCCTTTGCCGCGGCGTTCGCCTTCCTCGACCCTGGATGTGCCATCGACCTCGCCCATGGCGACGCCGAGGCGATCGTGGCGGGCGAGATCGCGGCGAGGGTGAGCGGGCCAACCAGGGCAATCCTCGCAGCCGAGCGAACCGCCCTCAACTTCACCACGCGCCTGTCCGGTATCGCGACGCTCACACGCCGTTTCGTCGACGCTGTCGAAGGCACACCGTGCCGCGTTCTCGACACTCGGAAGACCACGCCGGGCTGGCGTGCACTCGAGAAGCACGCGGTGCGCTGCGGTGGTGGATTCAACCACCGCATGGGCCTTTTTGACGCCGCCATGCTCAAGGACACCCATCTGGCTGCGGCGGGTTCGCTGTCCGCGGCGGTGGTCAAGGTGCGCGAGCGGTGGGGTGAGTCGCTGCCGCTGGTCGTGGAGTGCGGCTCGCTCGCGATGGTCGAGGAAGCCCTGGACTGCAAAGTGGCGCACATCATGCTGGACAACATGGACCTCCCGACAATCCGGGAGGCGGTCACCCTGGTCGCCGGGCGCGCGCGCCTCGAGGCCTCTGGCGGGGTCACGCTTGAGAGCGCCCGCGCCCTCGCCGATGCCGGGGTGGACTTCATTTCGGTCGGCGCCCTCACCCATTCGGCACCGGCGCTCGACCTCTCGCTCCAGGTGGGAACGTGAGCCTCAAAGACCGCGAGCACTGCGACGTGTTGGTGCTGGGGACGGGCGTGGCCGGCCTCGCCGCGGCCTTGGCCGCGTCCGCGCGCGGTGCGGACGTGCTGCTCGTGTGCCGGACACTCGACCCGTCGGCGACCAACACCTGGCGCGCACAGGGCGGCATCGTCTTCCGAGGCGAGAACGACTCCAGCGATCTCCTCGCCCGCGACATCCTGTCCGCAGGAGCCGACTACGGTCTCGCCGAGGCAGCCACCTTCCTCGCCGAGGAAGGCCCAAGGTGCGTGCAGAAGTGGCTGCTCGAGCGCCTCCACGTGCCCTTTGACCGTCGTCCCGACGGGCAGCTCGACCTTGCCCTCGAGGCGGCGCACTCGGTTCCGCGCATTCTGCACGCCGCTGACCGGACCGGGGCCGCCATCGAGCAGGCGTTGCTCGCCGAGGTGCGCAGCAAGCGCGGGATACGGATCGTGCTCGGCGCGCAAGGCGTGGACGTGCTCACGACCCACCACCAGTCGCGGCGCGCCGAGGACCGCTACGCCCTGGAGAACCACTGTGTCGGCGCGTACCTGCTCGAGGTTGCGAGCGGCCGCGTGTGCACCGTCATCGCCGGGGCCACCGTGCTGGCGACGGGCGGCGCGGGTGCCCTCTATATCCACACCTCCAACGATCCCGGCTCGATAGGGTCTGGGTTTGCCATGGCCTCACGTGCAGGCGCGCGCCTCCTCAACCTCGAGTTCATCCAGTTCCACCCCACCTGCCTGTACATGCCTGGCGCACCGCGCTTCCTCATCACCGAGGCCCTGCGCGGCGCCGGGGCACGTCTCGTCAATCATGACGGCCAGCGCTTCATGGAGCGGTATCACCCCTCGGGGGAGCTTGCACCGCGTGACGTGGTGGCGCGCGGGATAGTGGACGAGATGCATCGCACCGATGCGGAGTGTGTCTTCCTGGAACTCGGCGACCGCGGGGAAGAGCTCGCCCGGCGTTTTCCAAACGTCGCCGAGAACTGCCTCAAGTACGGCCTCGATATCCGCCGGCAGAACATTCCGGTGGTGCCGGCGGCGCACTACACGTGCGGTGGCATCGTGTCGGACCTCGCGGGCCGAACGACGATTCCAGGTCTCTACGTGGCAGGTGAAGCCGCATGTACCGGCGTGCACGGTGCGAACCGTCTCGCCTCGACCTCGCTCCTCGAGGGCCTGACGTTCGGTCTCGCCGCGGGGGAGCACGCGGCGCAGCGGGCGCACAAGCTCCCCGTTGCCGAGAGCCTCGCGGGGGTGATCCCCGACTGGGAGCCGGTGCGCGGCCCTTCGAACGAGGATCCCGCCCTGATCGCGCAGGACTGGTCCGCCCTCCGCCACACGATGTGGAACTATGTGGGGATCGTGCGCACCCCGGAGCGCTTGGCCCGTGCGGTTGCGGACCTGCGTCATCAGCTCGGCAGGCTCACCGAGTTCTACCGCTCGACGCCGGTCTCCGCGCCGATCACGGATCTCTTCCACGGGTGCATCGCAGCCGGCCTGATCGCGGCCGCCGCACAGCGCAATCCGAACTCGGTGGGGTGCCATTTCGTGGTCGGTCCCGGCGCGAGAGCCGATTGAGGACACATAGAGGGTGAGAGGTGAGAAAGAACAAGAAGTAGCTGAACCCCGGATGTGCCCCCTATCACCAACATCGTCACTCCTCACCTCTCACCTTTGCCTCTCCGCCCTTGCCCCTTCACGCGCCATGCGGTGGTGCGGTAGGCTTGGGCCATGGACCGCGACCGAGCCGACGCCTGGAAACTCCTTTGCGAGTGGACCGAGTCCGTGAACCTGCGCAAGCACGCCCTTGCAGTCGAGGCGGCAATGCGTGCGCATGCCCGCAGGCTGGGAGCCGACGAGAACGCGTTCGGGATCGTCGGCCTGCTCCACGATTTCGATTACGAGAAGAACCCGACTAAGGAAACCCACGTCTGGGTTGGAGCCAAGTTGCTCCGCGAGCAGGGGTGGCCGGAGGTCTGGGTGCGGGCCATCGAGGGACACGCTGACTACACCGGCGTGCCTCGCGAGACGGACGTGGCCCGATGCCTGTTCGCGGTCGATGAGCTTACGGGTCTCCTGACGGCCGCCGCGCTCGTCCGTCCCGACAAGGCGATCGCCAACGTCGAGGTCAAGTCGGTGCTCAAGCGAATGAAGGAGAAGGCGTTCGCGCGCAGCGTCAATCGCGACGACATCGTGAAGGGCGCCGAGGAGATCGGCATGCCGCTCGAGGATCACATCGCGCTCGTGCGGGACGCCATGGCCTCGATCGCGGGCGAGTTGGGGCTGAGCGGTGCGCCGTAGCGCAATTCTCTTGCTTCTCGCGGTCACGGCGCTTTCAGCCTGCACGCGCCCGGCCCTGCCCGTTCGCCTCGCCGGCCTGCACCGCAACCGCGTGTGGACCGGCCAGCGTGCCCTGCGCATGATCGCCGAGCTGCACGGCAGGCAGGTTGCCCCCAGGGACTCGATCGTGGCCGACTACGGCGGCAAGGGCGAGTTGCGGGTCTACATGTCCAATTACTCCGAAGATGCAGCGGCGCAACGCGTCCTCGCAGGGATGATCGGTGCCATGCGCTCCGGCGGCACGCCCTTCACCCCCCCGCATCAAGAGGAGGGCGACTCAGGGCGCTGGCTGACATTCGGCCCCGGCGGGCATCACGAGCTCTGGGTGAGCCAGGGCCGCCTCTACTGGCTGCAGGGTTCGCCGGATGCCGTTCGGCAAGCCGCTACCGAGCTCCCACCCCCCGCTTCCGGAAGCTGGACCTGAGGTCACCCCGGGTTCTGTTCGTTGCCCGGCGCCACGATGGCGCCGCAGAGCACGGGCACCGGGGACTTGACTTTTCTGAAAACGAGACGTAGATTACATTTCGCCTCCCCCCAAAGAAATGGTCGAGCCCCCAGCTTGGTTTTGCGGGGCGTTGGTTGCTATGCATGCCGCCAGAACGGGCGCGACAACGACCGTACATCGGTCCTTCCGAACCGGTGCACGACATCCCTCCCAGTTCGCGCAACGTAGGGATCCGTTTGGCCTGCCCCGGCCGCCCCCGCTCCCCTACGACATCGAGAAAAACACGAACTCCGAATTCGGTTGAGAACCTCGCGAAAGGAGAAAGACATGTCGAAGCGCAGCTTTGTTGTCGTGACGATCATCGCAGTGGCAGTCCTGACCCTGGGCATCGCGCTGCATCCGGCCACCGCCCTTGCCGGAAGTCAGCAGCAAACGAAGGGAGATCGCTACCTCCTCATCATGCCGCACACACCCGACCAATGCCTGAAGGCCCTGGATGACATGGAGGCGGCGTCGTCTGAGCTGCTGGCAAAGACCGACTGGGGCTGCATGGCTGGCGACCACACCGGGTACGTCGTCGTCCACGCGGCCAGCGAGCAGGCCGCCTTGGCCATGATCCCGGCCAGCGAACGCGCGCAGGCGAAGGCAATCAAGCTCAACAAGTTCACGCCCGAGCAGATCAAGTCGTTCCACCAGAAGATGTAGTTCTCTTACTCACCTGACGACATCTGAGCGCCCCGCCCCGTGGCGGGGCGCGGGTTCTTCGGAGCGTTCTTCCGGCCCGTGTTTGCCGTCGCCTCCTCTACGGCACAGGAGCCGATCGGGCTATCGCCTCCCCCTCGTTTGGCGCTGCTGTTTGCTCATCCCATGGTAAGATCGGCGCACCACAACAGGACACCTGGTTGCACCGGGTAAAGAGGAGGAAAGAATGGTCAAGAAGATCCTGCTTGGCGGCCTTGCGATCTTTGTGGCATGGGAGGTCCTCGACTTCCTCATTCACGGGGTGGTCCTCGGGGCCACCTACGCCACCGTGCCGAACCTGTTCCGGCCGCAGGGTGAGATGAAGATGGGCCTGATGGCCGTGGTCGCGCTGATCGGTGCTCTCGCCTTCGCCGCCGTGTACGCGTGGTTCGTGAACCCGAAGAGCCTGGCCACCGGGGTGAAGTACGGCCTCGTGTGGGGCTTCGCCAGCGGGATCATGATGGGCTACGGCAGCTACTCGGCCATGCCGATCCCGTACATCATGGCCCTGGTCTGGTTCCTGGGCAGTTGGGTCGAGTTCACGGTTGCGGGCTTGCTCGCGGGCCTGATCATCACGCCGGCCGCGACGAC
>Ga0335070_10004786_pt1 | contig 15873 bp, 16 predicted proteins | sample Lox_Sample_13_FD_206722 | JGI IMG/M metagenome (GOLD analysis project Ga0335070, IMG submission 206722) | Soil microbial communities from Loxahatchee National Wildlife Refuge, Florida, United States - Lox_Sample_1.3 | ecosystem: Environmental > Terrestrial > Soil > Wetlands | place: USA... | reverse complement strand
GGAATGTCCGCGAGCCCGTCGCCCTGCGCGCGGACGTCGAAGTACCAGACGGGCCGCCGCAGCGGCTTGCCGTTGACGGTCTTTTCCAGGTGATGGACGCCCGAGATCTCGATGGCGGGAGTGCCGGACTTCGTGTCGAGATCGCCCAGCACGTCCGGCTCGCCCGCGAGCTTCCGCATCAGGATCGACGTCACCTCGTGGCGCCCGGTCATCAGCTCGACGGCGAGCGCGCCGCCGGACAGGGTGTGGCGGAGGTCCTCCAGCCCCGCGGCGCCGGTGAGCCACGGCTTGTCCGCCAGCACGTGCAGGCCGGCATCGTGGAGCCGCCGCATCAGCGTCATCTTCCGGTCGTTCCGGCCGGCCAGGATCACCACGTCGCCCGGCCGCTCCGCGACCAGCCGCTCGAGCGGCTGATCGCCCGCACGCACGACGGCTCGCCACGCCGTGGGGGCCTCGGCACGAGCGTTGAATGCCTCGATCAGCGCGAGGAAGTCGTCGAGCTCCGCGCCCGGCTCTGCATACACGAAGATTTCCTCGCGGACCCGCGGGTGGCGGGCGCCCAGCGTGAGCGCGGCGTGGAAGTGGCCGGGCTCGAGGAACGCCAGCGTGTGCATGGTCCGCGAGGATTCGGGGGCGGCGCCGTCCTAGGCGCGGGGCTTCACCCAGGTTTCGGACCAGGCCAGGGTCGCGCTGCTGCCTTGCCGGTCGCCGCGCATCTCGGGCCACGCGCTGCCGGTGGCCACGCGCCCGTTCAGCTCGAGCTGGGCGGAGCGGGCGGGGAAGAACGTGCTGAACACGCCGATGGGGCGGTTGTTGAAGCCTGGCGGCGCGTTGAGCACGAAGGGCTCGATGCAGTCGTACCAGGACAGCACCCAGCGCGCGTCGGCCGCCGTGACGGTCTCGGTCGCCGTCGACGGGGGCCCGCCGCGGCGCCCGAAGGCCGCGCTCACCACGGGCAGCGAGGTGTCCGCGAAGGCGGGATAGAGCAGCGTCTCGATGGTCTGCTGCAGCCAGCGCGCCACGGCGATGTTGTCGCTGTAGACGCGCACCTTGCCGTCCGTGAGCGTGCTCTGGACGAACAGCACGTGGCCGGCGCCGGCGGGGCACCAGAGGACGCGCCAGTGGCTCGTGCGGTCGCTCATGGTCTTCCCGCCGTCCGGGCTCAGGCGGATGAAGGAGTTCTCGCCGGTCATCAGGACCTGATTCGGATCGACGGGCGGCGCCATGCATGTCTCCTCGTGAAGGTTCAGGTGCGCGGCGAGGCCCGACGCGGTACAGTCAGCCGGTCGTCGGGCGCAAGTGAAGATAAAGGGGATGCCCGCCCGATGCAAGGGGCGAGGGCATGCCACAAGGAGGCCAATGGCCATGCACGCGCTGCACCTGGTCCGGATGGACGTGGCGCACGATCACGAGGCGCGGTTCAACGAGGTCTACGACAAGGAGCACGTGCCCCTGCTGAAGGCCGTTCCCGGGGTGCGCCGGGCCTCGCGCTTCCGCAATCCCTCGCCGACCGACCCGCGCTACATCGCGGCGTACGAGCTCGACAGCCTGGCCGTGCTGGAGAGCCCCGCGTGGAAGGCGGCCGCGGAGGCGGGATCCTGGCCCAAGGAGATCCGGCCCCACACCATGAATCGCCAGATCGCGCCCTACGAGTGGGTCGGCTCGAGCCCCGATCTCCTCGGGACCACGCCCTACGTGTTCTGGGTGCTCATGGACATCGAGCCGCACCGCGAGGCGCTCTTCAACGAGCTGTACGACACGGAGCACGTTCCCCTGCTGCGCAAGCTGCCCGGGTGCGTCAACGTCGTCCGCTACAAGACGAGCGCGCCGGGCCTGCCGAAGTACCTGGCAGCCTACGAGGTGGAGAAGCCCGATCTGCCCATGTCGAAGCTCTGGAACGACACCTCCGACATCGGCCGGTGGAAGCCCGAAGTGCGGCCCTACACGTACAACAAGCGGTTCATCGTGTCGGAGCGTCTCTGATGCCCATGGACATCGCCCTGACCGGCCTCGCCGTGCCGCTCTCCGAGTTTCCCGCTCTCGCCAGGGAATCAGAGGCGCGCGGCTATCGCACCGCCTGGGTGGGCGAGGCTTCCGGCGCGGAAGCCATCGTGCTCTCGACGCTGATCGCCACTCACACGAGCCGGATCGGGATTGCCAACGGTGTGATCCCGGTGCAGACGCGCACGCCCATCGTCTACGGGCAGGCGGCCGCGACGCTCGCGCATCTGGCGCCCGGCCGGTTCGGCCTGGGGCTCGGGCTCTCGAGCGAGATCATCGTGGGGCAGTGGCATGGGCTGCCGTTCACGCCGTCCATCCAGCAGATGCGGGAGGCCGTCCAGATCATCCGGCTCACCGCGTCCGGCGAGCGCGTCACCTTCGAAGGTAAGTTCTACCGGCTCAAGAATTTCCGGCTCGCCATCCCCGCGCCGTCGCCCGCGCCGCGCATCTACCTGGCGGCGCTGGGGCCGCGCATGTGCGAGCTGGCGGGCGAGGTCGCGGACGGCGTGCTCCTCAACTGGCTGCCGCCGTCGGCGGTGCCGGTGTCCGTGCGTCACGTGGAAGCGGGCGCGAAGCGCGCGGGGCGCGGGCTGTCGGACATCGACGTCGCCGTGTACGTGCGCACCTGCGTCACGGACGAGGCCGCGCCCGTGCGGGAGGCCCTCGCCCGCGACATCACCGGCTACGCCATCGTGAGCGTCTACGCACGCTTCTTCGCGGACTGCGGCTACGCGGACGAGGTCGAGGCGGTCAACCGCGCGTGGAAGGCGGGCGATCGCGCGGGCGCGGTGAAGGGGATCTCGGAGCGCGTGCTGGACGGCCTGGGCGCGGTCGGCTCCGCCGAGGCCTGCCGCGAGCAGATCAACGCGTTCGCGCGGACGGGCGCCACGCCGGTCGTCGTGCCCTTCGCGAAGCCGGGCGCCGATGCGCGGGCGTCCATGCTGCACACATTGCGCTCATTTCCCTGAGGCGTTGCTCTCCCGGCACTACGCCACCGCGACGCAGCGAAACTTGGCGAACACGTACGGGTAGTGCGCCTGGTACCAGTTCCGGAAGGTCCGGCGCACCAGGCCGGCCGCCGTCGCCCACGAGGCGCCCTTGAGGACGAAGTGCTTGCCATCGAAGAAGTCGGCTGAATAGCCCGGGTAGCCCGGAATCCACGCCTCGAAGCCCGGAAAGCCGGCGAAGGGCGTGTCCGTCCATTCCCATCCGTTCCCGATCAGCTCGTGGACTCCCCATGCGCTCGCACCCTCGGGATACGAGCCGACGGGCGCGGGCGACCATGATCGAAAATCGAAATTCCCATGACGCTCGTCGGGGTCCGCCGCCCCCCATGGGTAGGGCCGCTCGGAGCCTGTGGAGTCGCCATACGCGGCACGGTGGAACTCCGGCTCGGTGAGCAGCCGGGCACCTCGCCAGCGCGCAAACGCACGGGCCTCGGCCAGGCTCACGTAGACCGGCCAATCGGCCGCGCGCTCGAGAGGCAGGCGCTCGAACAGCCCCTCGTAGAGCCAGGACCCATTCGCCTTCGTCCACACCGGCGGCGAGGCCAGCTGCGCAGCGCGGCTCCACTCCCAGTCGGCGCGGTCCCACAGCTCGGGTCGCTCGTAGCCCCGATCCTCCACGAAATCGAGGAACCTGGCGTTCGTCACCGGCACGTCGTCGACCTGGAAGCCCGGCACCGGGACCTGGACGGACGGGGTCTCGTTGTCCCAGCCGAAGCGCAGGTCCGCATGGTCCGCCCCGAGCGTCACTCGACCGCCGGGCACGTCCACGGCGGCAGATCGGCGACCCCGGGCCTCCGGAAGCGGCGGGAGCCAGGCGGGAACCACTTTCCTGTCAGGCGTCAGCCGCTGCAACATGTACAGCAGCGTCTCCTGGTGCATGAGCTCGTGCTCGATGACCATGGTGAACACCCGACCCTGGCGCGCCATGACATGGTTGTCCTCGCGCGTGTGCACCGCGTCCACGGATGCCAGGATGGCCGCCCGCACCTGATCGCGATAGGCGAGCACCTCGGCCAGCGCCGGCCAGCGCGCCGGGACGTCCGGATGAGCGTGAACGCGGGTCGGGTCGTCGACGTCGGGATCGATCCCGCGGGAGAAGAGCTCGTCGAACGCCGCGCTGAACGAAGGGAGCTCGAGGAGCTCTCCGCCGATGTGGTTCCATGCGAAGGCGGGCAGATGCCCGGCGTAGAAGATGAAGGGGTGACGCAGCGCTATGGGCTGAGCCAGGAATTCCCCGGGGCGGAGGAGCTCGAAGATCGTGTCCGTCCGCGCCCAGGCCCGGGTGAGCTGCTCGGTAATTTTTTCAGCCATGCCGTGCCTCCGGGATCGAGGGGCGAGCAGGTAGCAGGGACGAGGCCAGGTGCCGCAGAGTGTACGCCCCGGTTTGGGGTGCCGCCAGCCCGCTTGAACGCCACGCCGCGGCGGACTACTCTCTGAATCCTCGAGTGGGCCGCGCCCCATCTAATACGAGGTGATGAGCATCCGCTACCGGGCGATCGCGTGCACCAATGAGGTCGACAACTGGCGCACGCTCCGGGAAGACGTGCGTGCCGGGCTCACGGGATTCCCCCGGAGCCTCCCCCCGAAGTATTTCTACGACGCGACGGGGTCGAAGCTCTTCGAAGACATCACGGAGCTGCCCGAATACTATCTGACGCGGACGGAGGCGGCGCTTCTCGCCGAGATGGCGCCCGCCCTCATGCGAGAGCTCGGGCCGGCGGACATCGTCGAAATCGGCTCGGGGTCGGCCGTCAAGACGCGTCAGCTCCTCGATGCCCGCGAGGGAATGCCGCAGGCGCTCCGGTACGTTCCCATCGATCTGGACGGGGGCATGCTGGAGATGGCGGCGGGGCGGCTCCTCGCGGACTACCCATTCCTCCACGTCGAGGGACTGGTGGGAGACTTTCAGCGTGACCTCCGGCATGTGCCCGCCGCCATCGGTCGCAGGCTGATGCTCCTGCTCGGCAGCACCATCGGCAACCTGGATGCTCCGGCGCGCCGGCGCTTGCTGGTCGATGCCCATGGATTGCTGAGCCGCGATGACCGCTTCCTCATCGGTCTCGACCTCGTGAAGGACGTCAAGGTGCTCGAGGCTGCCTACGACGACGCCAGCGGCGTCACGCGCGAGTTCAATCGCAACATTCTGCGCGTCGTCAACCGCGGCGTGGACGCCGACTTCGATCCCGCGGCGTTCCAGCACGTCGCCTTCTACGACGAGGCAGCATCGAGGATCGAGATGCATCTCGTGCCCGAATCACCGCAGGAGGTGCATCTCCGCGCGCTGGACCTGACGATCCGGCTCGCGCCCGGCGACGGCATCTGGACCGAGAGCTGCTACAAGTTCAGCCGTGCCTCGACCCAGGACATGCTCGAGGATGCCGGATTCCGTCTCGCCCACTGGCATGTCGATCCGGCCAACTACTTTGCCCTGGCGGTGGCCGCGCCGGCCTGAAGGAGGAGGAGATCGTGGACGCCAACCTCGTCGTCGGCAGGCAGTTCCCGGACCTCGAGCTGTCGGATCACCGCGGTGAGCCGGTTCGGCTGTCCAAGCTGGCAGGAGAGTATCCGCTGATCCTGAGCTTCTATCGCGGCTACTGGTGACCGAAGTGTGCGTGCCAGTTACGGCACCTCACGGAGCTCCAGGACGAGCTGGCGGTCAACTACTGCAAGATCGCGGTCGTGTCGACGGATCCGCCCGAGGTGACGGCGGCGTTCCGCGCCGGCCTCGGCGCCACGTACACCTTCCTGTCCGATCACGAGCGCCGCGCCATCACCGCGCTCGGTATCGTGGAGATCACGGCGCCCGGATTCCGTCACGGCCACGTGGCGGTGCCCTACACCTTCTCGCTGCTGCCCGATCTCACCATCCACCGCATCTACAACGGCTGGTGGTTCGTGGGCCGGCCCACGAACGAGGAGATCCGGCAGGACCTGCGCGCCATGATGGAGCGCTGCCGCACGGACTACGAGTATCGCGATCCTCGTCCGGATGGCGCAGGCTGACCGCCCCCTCGACGCCGCGGGAGCGGGTGATGCCTATGCCCAGCCCGCGCCGCGTCTCCTGTACGTCCACGACGACCTGAGCGACGACGTCGGCGGCCGCTTCGGCGCCGACTCCCGTCCCGCAGCGCTCCTGCGCTCGCTCTACGCTCTGCTGGCCGACGGCAGCAGTCGGGTCCAGATCCTCACCGTGGCCGAGCAGGTGCGCCTCGTGACCAGCCGGCGTGCGCATGTGCCGTACGACCTCGCGCTGGGCGTAGGCATGGCGGGCGAGCGCGCAGCGCAGGCCCTCCATCGCGAGACGGGCTGGTTCCCGCGGGTGCGGCGCATCGGCCTCACGCGCGAGGAGGACGGGCGCGGCGACTACCGGCTCGTCAGCACGGTATCGGCGTCATTGCCGGAGCAGCTGGACGGGGTCGAGACCGCGCGGTCGCTGGCCATCGTCGACGACACGGTGTTCTCCGGGCTCACGATGCGGACCGTCCTCGAAGCCCTGTCGCCCGCGCTGCGCGCGCGCACGCATGCGTTCTGCCTGCGCGGAGTCGCCGACTCGATCGCGCAGATCGCGCGCCTCTGCCCGGTCAGCGCGGGCGTGATGGCGCCGGGCCGGATCCTGGAGGACGTGAGCTTCATCAACGCGAGCGGCCTGGTGCTTCGCGTGGGCATCCGCCGGCAGGGGCGTCCGCCACTGGCGTTCTTCGATCGGCCCGACTGGATTCGCGCGTGGTTTCCCGGCCGCGCCGACCAGGTGATCGCTCTGTGCCGTCAGCTCAACGCGCTGCTGGAAGCTACGGTTTAGTGAGGCTCGCGGACCACGTCGATTCCGCGCGGCAGGGCGTGAGGGCCCGGATGCCCGGGCGCACCCTTTAGCGAACCGCCTCGCGCACCGGGCGGGGCGGGCGCGCGATCGCGGATCGACAGCCCACGCGTCGCCCCCACCGGGGGATGGGGGGTCGCGCCCGCCCCGCCCGGTCCCTGCCGGCCGCCGCGGCGCTACCGGGTGCGCCCGGGCATCCGGGCCCCCACGGCCTGAGTACGTACTCCGCGAGATGGCCTGGCCGCCCTCCGGGTTGCTCAGCGCTTCAGGCCCTTCGGCACGGCCAGCCGGTCCAGCAGCTCGAACGCCGCGTGGAACACGAGGGCCATGGCGGCGGCCGGCGCGGCGCCTGCCAGGATCGTCGCCGTATCGTCCATGGCGAGGCCCCGGACGATCAGCGTGCCGTAGCCGCCGCCGCCGATGAAGGCGGCGAGCGTCGCGGTGCCCACCGTCATGACGGCCGCCGTCTTGATCCCGGCCATGATGCCGATCGAGGCCAGAGGAAGCTCGATGCGCACGAGGCGTGCGGTGCGCCCGAGGCCCAGGACGAAGGCGATCTCGAGGAGATGGCTCTCGATGCTCATGAGTCCCGCGTACGTGCTCCGGACGATGGGCAGGAGGGCGTAGAGGGACAGGGCCACGAGCGCCGGTCCCTTGCCGATGCCGAAGACCGGAATCATGAAGACGAGCAGCGCCAGCGCGGGGACCGTCTGGAGCATGCCGATGGCGCCCAGCTCGACCTGGCCCGTTCGCCGGAAGCGCGCCGCCGCAATGCCCATGGGGATGCCCAGGACAATGGCGGCGGCGAGGGACAGCACGACGAGGAAGAGATGATCGAGCGTGAGGGCCAGGACTTCGGAGCCCATGCCCTTCCTGACGGGCGCGCTCGAGGCGGCCGTGCCCAGGAAGGCCGCGGCGATCTCGGGCACGCTCTTGCCGTCGAGATCCGCCATCGCGTTGAGAGCCGACATGCGCTTCTCGTCCAGCCGGCCTTCGAGCGCCTCGCGAAGGCGCGCCCACGTGCGCGGATAGCGCAGGGCCATGTCCGTGCGGGCGAGGAGCACCGCCGAGTAGTCCGGGAAGAAGCGCCGATCGTCCTCCAGTACGCGGAGGCGCAGCCGCTCCAGCTGCCCGTCCGTGGAGAAGACGTCCATCATGTCGACCTCGCCGCTCGCGATCGCGCGATAGGTCAGCGCGTGCTCCATCACGCGCACCGAGGGCAGCGAGAAGCCGTAGTGACGGGTGAGGCCGGGCCACCCGTCCTCGCGCTCCAGGAAGCCCGAGCTGAAGGCCGCGGCGATCTGGGGGTGGCGCGCCAGATCGCTGATGCGGCGAAGCCCGAGGCGGTCCGCCGTCTCCGCGCGCAGCGCGAGCGCGTACGTGTTGTTGAAGCCGAGCGGGTCGCTGATGGTCAAGCCCGACGGGCCGAGGCGCGCCCGGATCGCTTCCACCGTGCGGAGCGCCGGATCCTTCAGGATGATGTAGGCGAGCGTCCCGGTGTACTCGGGATAGAGATCGATGGCGCCCGCGGTGACGGCCCGATAGGTGAGGCCGGTCCCGCCGAGCCCGAGCTGACGCTCGACCCGGGCCTCTCCGGTCCGCTCGACCACCTGGGCCGCGATCTCCGCGAGGATGTAGCTCTCGGTGAAGGACTTCGATCCGACGCGAATGACGCCGTCCGCGCCAACGGCACTGGTGCCCAGCGCGTGCGCGAGCGCGAGGCTGACGCCCGCGGCGAGGAGATGTCGCACCATCAGCGATCCTTTCGCGAGTCGGCGGCCATCGTCTGCGCCGTGAGGAATTGGGTCACGAAGGGCGTGGCCGGCCGCTCCCGCAGATCCGCGAAGGTTCCCTGCTGGATGACCCGCCCGGCCTTCATCAGCGCGATGCGCTCGCCCAGCAGGGCCGCCTCGCGGATGTCGTGAGTCACGAGCAGCACCGTCTTGCCGAGGGTGGCGAAGAGCGAGCCGAGCTGGGTCTGGAGCTCGGCCCGCACGATGGGGTCGAGCGCCCCCAGCGGCTCGTCGAGCAGGAGGATGGGAGGATCGAGCATGAGCGCGCGCATGAGGCCGACGCGCTGGCGCTGGCCACCGCTCAGCTCGCGCGGGTAGAGCGCGAGGGTGCCCGCGTCGAGGCCGACCATGGCGCCCAGCTCGGCCGCCCGCTCGCGCACGCGGGCAGGGGGCCAGCCGTGCACGTGGGCGGGCAGCGCGACGTTGCCGAGCGCGGTGAGGTGCGGGAACAGCCCGCCGTCCTGTACCACATAGCCGATGCCCTGCACGACCGCGCCCCGCGTCGCCTCGGTGACCGCCGTGCCGCCGACGAGCACCTCGCCCGCATCAGGCCGGACGAGGCCGAGAATGACCCGCAGCACCGTTGACTTGCCCGAGCCGCTCGACCCCAGGAGGACCTGGACGGTGCCCGGCCGCACCACGATGGATACGCCGTCGAGGGCGACGCGCTCGCCGAACCGCTTGGTGATCTCCCTGAGCTCGATCACGATCAGCGCGGCAGGGCCCGCAGGCTGCTCCCGGCTCGCGAGCGGCTCAGCGAATCACGTCCGCGGCGCGCAGCTTCGCGATCTCATCCGGTCCCAGCCCGAGGAGGCCGCGCAGCACCTCCTCCGTGTGCTCGCCCAGCATGGGCGACGGCGTCCGCACCGCGCCGGGTGTCTCCGAGAGGCGTACGGGGACGCCCACCATGCGGACCTTCCCCGCCCGGGGATGCTCCATCTCCACGAGCGCGCCGCGGGCCGCCACTTGGGGATGCACGACGACCTCGGGAATGCGATTGATCGCGCCGAAGGGGATGCCCTTGGCCAGGAGTATCGCCTCCCACTCCTCGTAGGGCCGCGTGAGGAAGGTCTCCTGGAGCGCGGCGATGAGCGACTCGCGGTTGCGCCCGCGGTCGGCATTGGTGCGATAGCGTGGATCGTCCGTGAGGTCGGGCCGGCCGATGGCCGGGCAGAAGATCTTCCACAGCTTCTCGCTGCCCACGGCCAGCGCCAGATCGCGCGTCTTCGTCCGGAACGTCTGGTAGGGCAGGAGCGCCTTGTAGGCCGTACCCATGGGCTCCGGGACCTCGCCGTCGGCGAGATAGCCGCCGATCATCGAGCCCAGCAGAGAGAGCTGGCCTTCCAGCATGGACACGTCGATGGACTGGCCGCGGCCCGTCCGCTCCTTCACGCGCAGCGCGAGCATGATGCCGTAGGCCGCGTACATCCCGGCCGTCATGTCGGCGATCGACGTCCCGCAGCGCACGCCGTGCGAGCCGGGCTCGCCGGTGACGGAGATCATGCCGCTCTCGGCCTGGAGGATCAGGTCGAGGGCCGCGCGATCCCGGTACGGCCCGTCCTGGCCGAAGCCGGAGACGGAGCAGTAGATGATGCCGGCATGCCGCTTCCGCGCGGCCTCGTAGCCCAGGCCCAGGCGCTCGAGGGCGCCCGTGCGATAGTTCTCCAGCACGACGTCCGAGCGCTCCATGAGTCGGAAGAAGACGTCCTTGCCCTCGGGGCGCTTGAGATCGACCTCGATGCCCTTCTTGTTGCGGTGCAGGCTCACGAAGTACGACGTCTCGCCCCCGGGCAGCGGCGTGCCCCACGCACGCGAGATGTCGCCGGCGCCCTTGGGCTCGAGCTTGATCACCTCCGCGCCGAAGTCCGCGAGCATGGTCGAGCAGAACGGTCCCGCGAGCGCGTGGCTCAGATCGAGCACCCGGATCCCTTCGAGCGGCATCTGCATCAGCGTCCCCCCGCCACGGCCAGGGTGTGGCCGGTGATGTAGCTCGCCTCCTCGGAGGCGAGGAAGAGCACGGCGTGCGCCACCTCGATGGGCTGGCCGAGCCGGTGCATCGGTGTCATGCGATTCGGGCTGAACTCCACCGTCTCGTTCATCTTCTTGAGCGACGGGCCGGCGCGCTCCGTGTCGATGGGGCCCGGCGCGACGGCGTTGACGTTGATGCCGTGCTCGGCCAGCTCGAGGGCCACGTCGCGCACGAAGCCGTGCACGCCCGCTTTGGAGGCGGAGTAGGCGGCGCCGCCCTGGTAGTACGCCGTCCACGGCGTGCCCTCGCGCGCGCCCGAGGACATGCAGACGATGCGCCCGTAGCGCTTGCGCATCATGTGCGGCACGGCGGCGCGGGTGCAGAGGAAGGTCGAGCGGAGGTTCAGGCGCAGGACGAAGTCCCAGTCCTCCACCGGCATCTCCCAGATCTTCCGGTTGCGGCTGCCGCCGACGTTGTTGACGAGGATGTCGAGGCCGCCGAGCCGCTCCACCGCCGCCTCGACGAGACGGGCGGCCGGGCCCTCGTCCGTGAGATCTCCTACCACGGAGACGGCCACGCCGCCCGCCGCCGTGACGGCCGCGGCGGTCTTCTCGACGCCGGCTCCATCCATGTCGCCCAGGGCCACGCGCGCGCCCTCGCGCGCCAGGACCAGCGCGATCTCGCGGCCGAGGCCGTTCGCCGCTCCCGTCACCACCGCCACGCGGTCCCTGACGCCGGGCATGCCGGTGATGCTAGCACGGGCGGCGGCGCCGCTCCCGGGTGGACGACGGGAGCGCCACGGGATAGACTGTGGCGGCGATCCACCGGCAGTGACCGGGATCGCGGGAGAGGAGAGAGCGCCGTGTTTGCGGAAGACTACGACGTGCCCATCCCGTACATGCAGCGGACTCGCGACTACTATCTCGCCCTGGGCTACGACAATCCGTATCGCTGGGCCCACTTCACGGAGGTGCCCTTCACGCCGCTCCGGAAGCCGCTTGCCCAGTCGCGCGTGGGGCTCGTCACCACGGCCGCCCCTCTGCGGCCGGAGGCCGGCGATCAAGGCCCCGGGGCGCCTTACAACGCGGCGGCCAAGTTCTATCAGGTCTACTCGGTGACCACGGACGAGGTGCCCGATCTCCGCATCTCGCACGTGGGCTACGACCGCAAGCACACCTCCGCCGCCGACATCAACACGTATCTGCCCCTCACGGCAATGCGCGAGGCGGCGACGGCCGGCCGGATCGGGGCGCTGGCGGCGCGTCTCCACGGCGCACCCACCAATCGGAGCCATCGCGCCACCGCTGACGATGCCGCCGAGCTCCTCCGGCGCTGCCTGGAAGACCAGATCGAGGCCGTCGTCCTCGTCCCCAGCTGACCCGTGTGCCACCAGACCGTGAGTCTGGTCGCCCGGCACATCGAGAGCGGCGGGATCCCCACCGTGATCATGGGCTGCGCGAAGGACATCGTTGAGCACTGTGGGGTGCCGCGCTTCCTCTTCAGCGATTTCCCGCTCGGCAACTCGGCGGGGCGCCCGTTCGACAAGGTCTCGCAGGCGGAGACCCTCGAGCTGGCCCTGCGCGTGCTCGAGTCTGCGCCGGGCTCACGCACCACCGTCCAGTCGCCCCAGCGATGGAGCGACGACGCCTCCTGGAAGCGCGACTACAACGATCTCTCCAAGCTCACCCCGGAGTCGATCGCGGCGCGGCGGAAGGAATTCGACACGGTCAAGGACGTGGCCCGCGCCCGCCGCGAGGGCACATGAGCAAACCGTTCGCCGGCGTCCGCATCCTCGATTTCACCCGCTATCTGGCGGGGCCCTACGGGACGTACCAGCTCGCGCTGCTCGGTGCCGATGTGATCAAGATCGAGTCGCAGGAAGGCGACGAGACCCGCATCTCGCCCGCGGACAAGGCGTGGGCAGCGCGGAAGATGGCGCCGTCCTTCCTGTCCATGAACGGCAACAAGCGCAGCATCACCCTGGATTTGCGCCGCCCCGAGGCGATCGAGGTGGTGAAGCGCCTGGTCACCGGCGCCGATGTGGTCTGGGAGAACTTCCGCGGCGGCGTGATGGATCGGCTCGGCCTCGGCTACGAGGCGCTGTCGGCCATCAACCCGCGTCTCATCTACTGCTCGGTCTCCGGCTTCGGCCAGACAGGCCCGGAGCGGACCACGGCGGCCTTCGACGGCAAGCTTCAGGCCATGTCGGGGATCATGTCGATCACGGGCACCGAGGACAATGGCCCGACGCGCGCGGGCTTCGCGCTCTGCGACACGATCGGCGGGATCACGGCGGCGCTGGCGGTGGCGAGCGCGCTCTTCCAGCGCACCCACAGCGGGCGCGGGCAGATGGTGGACGTCGCCATGCTGGACGCGGCGCTGGCCTTCATCGCGGGGCCCGTGTCGGAGTACACGGTGGCCGGCATCGAGGCGCGCCAGATCGGCAACGGGTCGGTGAGCCGGAAGCCCACGGCGAGCCGGTTCCGTTGCGGCGGCGGCTACATCGTGCTGGCCGTGCTCACCGAGAAGCAGTTCGTGAGCCTGATGAAGACGCTCGGACGGCCCGACGTGCTCGCCGACCCACGCTTCAAGGACTGGCCCTCGCGCACGGAGAACGAGCCGGCGCTCCGCGAGATCATCGAAGCCGCCATGACGACCGACGATCCGCGCACCTGGGAGAGCCGCCTGACGGCGGCCGACGTGCCCTGTGGCTCCATCTGGAAAGTGCACGAGATCGTGCACCATCCGCAGCTCGAGCACCGCGACGTGCTCCAGACCATCGACTCGCGCTACGGCCCCATGCGCCTGGTGGGCTCGGGCTTCCGGCTCGCCCACGGCAGCCCGGGGATCGACCGCGAGCCTCCGCTCCTGGGCGAGCACAGCGACGAGATCCTGAAGGAAGCCGGCTACTCCGCCGAAGAGATCGACACGCTCCGTCGCGAGGGCGTCGTCTGACGGCGGCAGCTCCCGCCGAGTCGTAGAGCGAACGGCCTACATCCGCCCTGGTCGTGGTTAACGGTTGACCTCGCCTCGGCGGTGCCAGAAAATACCGCCATTCGCGCCATGCTGCGTGCACCCAGGTCGTGTCCACGTTCCGGTCGCCCGCGGCGTCGGCGCTTCCCTCAACCCGTCTTCCCGCACATGCGAGTGAGAGGTGGAGTCCCATGAGCAAGACTTCTGTCGTCGAGAAGTGGGTGGACGGGGCAGCCGCCCTGACCAAGCCGAGCAAGGTCATCTGGGCGGACGGCTCCAAGCGGGAGTATGACCAGCTCGTCGAGGACATGCTCCGCGACAGCACGCTGCTCGAGATGAACCAGAAGACCTACCCGGGCTGCTATCTGCACCGGAGCCACCCGCAGGACGTCGCGCGCACGGAGCAGCTCACCTTCATCTGCACGCGCGAGAAGGAGGAGGCCGGGCCGACCAACAACTGGATGGAGCCCGGCGAGGCGAAGGCCAAGGCCGGCGCGTTCCTCAAGGGCAGCATGAACGGCCGGCGCATGTGGGTGATTCCCTATCTGATGGGGCCGGCCGGCTCGGCGGCCAGCCGCTCGGGCGTCATGGTCACCGACAGCCCGTATGTCGTGGCCAGCATGCACATCATGACGCGCGTGGGCCAGGTCGCCATCGAGCACATGCGCGCGGACGACGACTTCATCGCGGGCCTTCACGGCATGGGCGATCTCTCACCGGAGCGGCGGCTCATCCTCCACTTCCCGGAGGAGAAGCTCATTTGGAGCGTGGGCTCGGGCTACGGCGGCAATGCCCTGCTCGGGAAGAAGTGTCACGCGCTTCGCATCGGCTCCTATCAGGCACGGCAGGAAGGCTGGATGGCCGAGCACATGTTCATCCTCGGGGTGGAGGATCCGGAGGGGCGCATCACGTACTTCGGCGGAGCGATGCCGAGCGCGTCGGGGAAGACCAACCTCGCCATGGTGGTCTCCAAGCTGCCCGGCTATCGCGCGTGGACGCTGGGCGACGACATCGCATGGATCTACGTGGACGCCGAGGGCCAGCTCCGTGCCATCAACCCCGAGCGCGGCTTCTTCGGCGTGGCCCCGAACACGAGTGCGGCCACCAATCCGAGCGGCATCCAGATGGTCCGCTCGAACACCATCTTCACGAACGTGGCCATGACGCCGTCGAAGGAGCCGTGGTGGGAGGGCATCGGCACGGAAGCGCCCTCTGGCACCCTCGACTGGCAGGGCAAGCCCTGGGCTCCGGGCGGGGCGCCCGCCGCGCATCCCAATTCCCGCTTCACGGTGCCGTGCAGCCAGTGCCCGTCGATCGCGCCGAACTGGGAGGATCCGCAGGGCGTGCCCATCTCCGGCTTCATCTTCGGCTCGCGGCGCACCAACGTGATCCCGATGGTCTTCGAGAGCTTCGGCTGGCAGCACGGCGTATTCCTGGGGGCCGCCATGAGCACCGAGACCACCGCGGCCATCACGGGCCAGGTGGGCGTGGTGCGCCGCGATCCCATGGCCATGATCCCGTTCTGCGGCTACAACATGGGCAGCTACTTCGCCCACTGGCTCGGCATGGGCCCGCGCCTCGTCAACCCGCCCAAGATCTTCCGCGTGAACTGGTTCCGGCGCGACGCGGAAGGGCGCTTCCTGTGGCCCGGCTACGGAGAGAACGCGCGCATCCTCAAGTGGATGGTGGACAGGATCCACGGCAAGGGCGAGGCGGTGGAGACGCCGCTCGGCTTCGTCCCCACGGCGTCCAGCCTCGATCTCACCGGCCTCGACATCGACCGGAGGCGGGTGGAGCGCGCGCTCGCGTGGGATCGCGACGAGTGGCTGGATGCCCTCGCCGACCTGAGCGCCTTCTTCGGGCCCTTCGGCCGGCGGCTGCCCGGTCAGATCCGGCAGGAGCTGGATCTCATGATCCATCGCCTCAAGACGAGGCGATAGGTGGATTTCGGCGCCGCGATCTTCTTCACCGACTACTCGATGGGGCCCGTCGACCTCGGCCGGGCCCTCGAGGAGCGCGGCTTCGAGTCGCTGTGGACGCCCGAGCACTCGCACATCCCGCTCTCGCGGCGCTCGCCGTTCCCGCAGGGCGGCGATCTTCCCAAGAAGTACTACGACGTCATGGACCCGTTCGTGACGCTGGCGGCCGCCGCGGCCGCCACGGCGAAGCTCAGGGTGGGCACGGGGATCTGCCTGGTGGTCCAGCGCGATCCCATCCAGACCGCGAAAGAGGTGGCCACGCTCGATCAGGTCTCGAACGGGCGCTTTCTCTTCGGCATCGGCGCGGGCTGGAACGCGGAGGAGATGGCCGACC
>Ga0335070_10004785_pt1 | contig 15873 bp, 13 predicted proteins | sample Lox_Sample_13_FD_206722 | JGI IMG/M metagenome (GOLD analysis project Ga0335070, IMG submission 206722) | Soil microbial communities from Loxahatchee National Wildlife Refuge, Florida, United States - Lox_Sample_1.3 | ecosystem: Environmental > Terrestrial > Soil > Wetlands | place: USA... | reverse complement strand
AACCCCAACCGCTAGTGTGGCGCTCGCGAGCGGTTCCGCCAGATGGGGAAACTTTCTTGCCCTCGATGGAGTTGATAGCCAGCGTTTTCTGGATGCACCATTTCCGGCACGGCTGACGTAGTTTGGGTCACGGGGAAAGGAGACTCCTGTGACCCCCGCCGCGCCAGCGGCTTAGTCCTGGTCTCCTTATCGAAAACGCCTCGGAACGACCTCCTCTTCCAACCCGAAGTGTCATGCCGAGGCGTTTCCGATCAAGGCTAGCGACCAACCGGGAAAAACGAACTTCTACTCGCCCCCGGTGATTTCGCCAGGCTCATCCGTGCATCGCGGACGGAATACAGGCCGCTGCGCGGTCAACAAGTGCATTGGCCTGTTCTCACCTGGGTGGCAAGATCAGTCTTTGTGCTCAACCTGAACTATTCTTATCGGCAAATCATCTGGATTTTCATCCCAATGCGGGCCCTCCCCAGCGTTCCACAGAACAAAAGGCGTCTTGTGCTTTTCGTTTTCTTTCATGTGGCGAGAGTCGAAGACAATTTTTCCGTCAGGGTCTCCGACGATTATGTCGCCAATTTGCTGGATATAGAGCGTACTGGGCAAACAATGGGTATGGACTGGCTCTTTGCTGTGCGCTGGGATTGTTACCTCCAGTACTCGGACGTGCTCATTCTCAAAGATGACCTTGTGAGTTTCAGGCGCTGCTTTCACACCATCCAGGTTTCCGGGCCAAGCGCATATCTCCTGGGACCGATTCGTTGCTGTCTTATTCTCAACCCGGATTAGTTTCAACGGTAAATCATCCAGGTTCTCTATCGAATGCGGGGGATCCCCAGGGCTCCACTCCACAAAAGGCGCCTTTGGTTTCACCTTAAGCTGGCGAGAGTCGAAGAGAATCTTTCCATTGGCATCTCGGTCGATTGCGTCCCCCGCTTGCTGGATATAGAGCGTGCCGGGCCAACAGTGGGTATGGATTGATTCTTTGCTGTGCGGCGGGATTGTTACTTGCAGGACTCGGACGTGCTCATTCTCAAAGATGACCTTGTGGGTTTCAGGCGCTGCTTTCACGGCATCCATGTTTTCCGGCCACGGGCATCCCTCCTTGGAGCGATTCGTGTCGTTCTGGCCCGTAGCAGCTGGAACAGCCACTAATATCGTGACAAGAATAGATAAATGCGCGATTGTCTTCACCAATACCCTCCATTTGGGTTGAGCCGCCAGCATCCCGTCAGGTCCGCTGTAGCCAAGCGATTGTGTTGCGTATCAGTGCCGATTGCGCAAGGACCGGAACGGCCACCTGCAAGGCGATCATGAGCCCCACACCATAGATGGTCGCTCGATGTAGTGAACGTCGAGTCCAGAGATCGTACACCACAAGAAGTGCAGGAAAGCTGTTCACCAAGGTGTAAAACATTGTGGGGTCTGCCGCTATGTTTCCCACTATTGGCCAACGCGCAATTGCCGGGATGATGATCAAGAATGTAGCGCACAGAACAAGCCGCTTGTGCGTTGGCGCATCACGACGGGCAAGAAAAGCCCATGCAATTAGAAAGGAGAAGAGGCCGAGGAGGAGAATGTCTTGCGCGGTAATTATTTGAAGGACAAACGCAGGCGCGAATCTTCTCTTTATCCCGCCAATCAGGGTAGCGAAGCCGGTAATTACCATAAGCGGCGCCAAGACCATTCCGGCAATTCCTAGCCGCATGTGCCAGCGTGTACGGCGGCTTGCGACAAGGGCGACTTGGGCTACAAGCAGAGTAATCCAAAGCGTGAATAGCGCGCCGTGAACATGAACCATTACGCTGGGGAGTTTCGCCCAGAACACGCCGGCCAAGAAGTAGGTTCGTGCAAAACCGACTGCGACAGCGATCAGAACCAGGAAGGCTATTCCCGAGAAGAACAGCCTGTCCTGTTGCCGGGCGCCCTCTGGGTGCTTCGCTTGCGAAACCGTCGCTGTTGCCATGCAGTTGCTCCCTTTGACTTCAACAATCTCTCAACGAGCCATAGTTTCGCATGCGAAACGAACGTTTTCTGTGGCGAACTCAGTTTAAGGGAGACCTGCCGGAAGGCCGCTAGTAAAAAAACGACATCCAGGTTTCGAGCCGGTGTATATTTCTCGCACGGCATGTTCCCGATTCACCTCCAAATTCCAAGCATAGCCTTGCGGCCCTTCATCCAGTTCTACGTACAGATGGAAGTGAGTCTTCGGGACCCTTTGGTTGTCCGCCCGATTCCTGCCCGCGCAAGTCCATGTATCGAATTCGTATTTGGGGACCGTTTCAGGGTTCGCTATTGGGAGTCGCGAGACGAGGTGACCACGCCAGCCGTAGCGCTGGTCGGCATGTTGACGCGTCCGCACGCCACGCTGCTGCACCGGGGCACGTTTCAGTCCTTCGTAATCATGTTTCAGGTCCATGGCTTGACGGACCTCTTCGGTGTTCCGCCGAGCGAGGTCACTAACCACACCTATGAAGCTGACGCTGTCCTCGGCAAACCGATCAGGGAACTCGATCAACGGCTCGGCAACTCCGAGACTTTCCAGCGGCGGGTTGCAGTTGCAAATCACTTCTTTTCGGAACGTTCGAAGCATGCGCAACCTGTTAATCGGATGGCTTTCGCCGCTGATCAGATTCTGGCCTCTAGTGGGAAGCTGCCCAGCGCGGAACTGGCTGGTCAAGCCGGAATTGGCGTCCGCCAGTTCCAACGCGAGTTTTCCGCGCGTTTTGGCGCCAGCCCAAAACTGTTCTCCCGCATGGTGCGATTCCAGAATGCATTTGACGCCAAAGCACGTAGTTCAACGAAATCGTGGACCGATGTCGCCTATGAACTCGGGTACTACGATCAGATGCACATGGTGCATGACTTTAAGGAGTTCACGGGCGAATCTCCCACCGAAACATTGCGCCAGGTGGAGCTTCTTTATAGAGCCCAGATTGACGCGATCCGCGCGGGCCGAACAGCCGAGCATCAAAATATGGCGCGCCGCTTTGTGATCTGAAATTTAGGTCAGCTCGAAGGCGGCAAAATCTTCTCAGATTTTTGTAAATCCTCGACGAGCGGCTAATCGCCAATTCAGTGATCCAGGCAGATTGAACTACTGAGCGAGTGACGAGCAATCCTTCCTTTATGCCTCAAGGGAAGAGTAGCCGACGGTACGGCCACTGACACTGGTTCGGATTTGACCTCTTCGACACACCTGGAGTGAGCGCGGGAGGCTGTACCTGAGGTCAACTGCGACCGCCTACTGCTGCACCCTGACAAGGTTTTGTCGCTCTGGACAAGTCCGGAAAGTCCTGGGCAAGGACGACTTTAACGCGCAGATCCAGCAAGTGTTTGAATCCCTTGACAGGCACCAGGGACCATTTATGCCGTTTCTGAGTGCTGAGATTCGGATTACTGGATGACGAACAGTCGGCTTCTTGGCCATCAATGGGGACTTTACGCCGGTGCTAGCGAAACATTCGAAGTCGTTTTCGTTGATCGACTGCGTCTCGGTTGGAGTCCATCGGATGCAGCGTAACTTCGAGCCGATGCGGAAGCAGGTGGAGGCGTGGCAGAGGAGCGAACTCACCGATGTCACAGCGAAGGTCGAAATTTACGAGGCCTTCGTGGAAGGCAGACTCGAAGCGCCGAAGCAGCTTGCCCGGACCGTGCATGATCTCTACTTCGAACCGCGAGGAGTCCCGATCCCGGACCATATGGAGCCTCTCCAACGCGTTCATGTCTGCGTTCAAGGAACTGGAGCCGATCGCAGTTCAGGGCCACGGCCAAGCTTGGCGCGTTTCTCGAATCCCGATTCGAAAAATCGTGCTCCCTCCCGGGCCTTCAATCGTTACGTAATCGATGGTAGTTATATGTAGATGAACGCCCTACGAATAAGACCTATCGGGGTAGTGCGCAGTCCGTTCAAAGAGATCAAGGGCACACCCATCCAGCCTGCGATGGCGGAGGGCGCAGTTGGCACCGTGACCGTTTTCAGGGAATTTCAGGAGGGGCTGAAAGACTTGGAAGGTTTCGAACGGATCTGGCTTATCTACTGGTTTCATCGCTCGCCGCATCCGAGGCTTCTTGTAACCCCCTTTTTGGACGAGCGCGAGCGCGGGGTATTTGCCACGCGTGCGCCGACCCGGCCGAATCCAATTGGTATGTCTTCCGTACGCCTTCTAGGCATCGAGGGCAACGTCCTGAGAGTGGCCGATGTTGATATCCTCGACGGGACGCCCGTCCTGGATATCAAACCGTACGCGCCCGCCTTTGACTGTTACAGCGTGGAACGGTCCGGCTGGCTGGACAAGGCTCGCAAAGGCCGGCGGGTCGCGGACAAGCGGTTTGAGAGAAGCGACCGCAAATGAGAGGACACAAGCTCGAGCGCAAACTGACGATATGAACAATGACCGTCGCCTTCGCTGCCAGCACCACTGTGTTCGAGGGCTATCCCGTGTGTGACTCGACTCGCGAGTTTTAGATGGTGACGACCCTGTCCGAGTCGCGCAGAATCTCGTACAGGTCTTTGAGACTGGATAAAGGGCAGATCTCGGAACCTGCGGAGTTGCGCAGTTTGAGACACGAGCCACACGCGAGGAACTCCCCCTTTGCCTCAAGCACCTTCTGGGCCTGTGCTTTCACGTTAAACTTCGGGTCTTCAATCCGGTCAATCTCCACGCCTTTACCGGTGAGAAAGATGCGAACCTGGTCGCCTTGTCCCAGCCCGTTTCTGGACAACTTCCAATTCTGTGCGTGTTAGAAATCCTCACCCTAATAGACCGCGTATTTGTGCCATATTCTTGCGCCCGTGCCGAGCCGAGATGACGTTAGGAAAGTGTGGTTTGCTAACAAATCCTTTTCGATGTCGCCCCGCACAAATTAGCATTCTCTGTCCAAGGTCTGGCAGCCTGCGATGCCGCGCCAATTACGTGACTAGGTATAGACGGTCTCGTACCACCATAAGAGACCCCCCCCACTCGAGTCACATCTGCGTTGCGCCGACGGTCAAAGGATCAACTCGCTGCATAAGGTCGGTGAGTCGCGGATCGGAACGTAAGCGGTCAAAAACTGGGTCGAGTTTCAGATAAATGAGCCACCCCGAGCGCTCTATATAGGCTTGCTCCAGATAATTGAACACTTCATCCTGGCTGCCAAGCGACGCCACCGCATAGGCCATGAAGTAAGGCGAGATATGGCGTTCACCAGAGAGACGAGTTAGTTTTTCCAGTGCTTGACGACCTTCGGCGTGCTGTCCTGAAAGTCCGTACGCAAAAGCAAGTGCCGCAAATGCGGCAGGATGGGCCCCGGAGAATTCGGCGGCCTTCCGCAATTCCGCGATTGCGTCTGCTAACTGATCTTTCTGTATGTAGGCCAGGCCTAGAAACCAGGAACCGAGGGCAAAGGTCGGCTCCATTTCGAGTGTTTTCCTCAGAACTTCAATGGCGCGATCATAGTGGCGCGAAAAGTAATAAAGCCATCCGAGGTGGGAGTTGATGACGCTCGAGAGCGGGTCCATGCGTCGCGCCTGCTCTAGTACAGCGTGAGCTTCTGAAAATCTGCCAACCTGGGTCAAATTCAGCCCGTACCAATCGTAGGCCGGAGCGTAATTAGGGTTACACTCAATGGCGCGACGGTATTCCTTCTCCGCAGCCGGCCAGTCCCATTCGTATTCCAGTGTCACGAAGGCGAGCGAACTATGTGCTTCCGCCAGTTTCCCATCGATCTGCAAAGCAGTCAGGGCCGCAGCCTTTGCTTTTTCGTATGCTACCTTGGGTGGTACCGTTCCGTAATAATGAAAGATGCTGTAGGCATCCGCCAACCCGGCGTAAGCAAGCGCATAACCCGGATCCTTTTCGATCGCCTGATTGAAGAATTCGATGGCTTTCACGAATTCAGCCTCGATTCGCTTGTTCCAGTGATACCGCCCCTGCAGATAGAGTTCGTAAGCCTCGGAACTATGGGTGGAAGAGCGGGCAATCAGGGCCTGCTGTTCCGGGACCAGTTCCACGGCCAGGGAGTGTGCGATGCGTTCCGCAACGTCCGTCTGAAGGGATAGAACATCCTTCAATCCCCGCTCGTAGGTTTCAGCCCAGAGATGAGTTTGATCGTCAACTTGCACAAGCTGTGCGGTGATCCTGACTTTCCCTCCAGCACGGCGTACGCTGCCCTCGAGAACGTACTGCACCCCCAGCTCCTGCCCGATTTGCGCGATCGTCTTTTCGGTGTGGCGATAGCGCATCGCAGAACTGCGTGCGATCACGCCCAAACGGCGAGCGTTCAGCCGGCCTAACTGGGTAATCATCTCTTCTGTCATGCCATCGGCAAAATATTCCTGATGGGGATCGGCGCCCAGGTTGTCAAACGGTAGAACGGCTATCATCTTTCTCCCATCCGACAGGGCTGAGGCTGAAGGCCTATGGACGGGAGCGATGAAGCGGTAACCCCGCCGCCCTACGGTCTCAACAAATCGTGGATTTTCGGCGGAATCGCCTAACACCTGGCGCAGTTTGTGAACCGCGATTGCCAGGCTGTGGTCGAAATCGACAAACGTGTCCGAAGGCCACAGTCTCTCCCGAAGGTATTCGCGCGCGACGACTTCATTCGGATTCTCAAGTAGGAGAGTCAGCACGGTGAATGGCTTCTCTTGCACTTTGAGTTTGATTCCGTGCTTGCGTAATTCACCCGCTCGAAGGTCGAGTTCAAACAATCCGAAACGAATGATCGAATGCCGACCGAAGGTCTCCATGTCGGGTCTCCGAGAGGCGCCTTTTTACATCTAGCACATCTGGCGGGAGATCGCTGTGACCTGCGCCATAAGCAGCAATGACTTAGCGGGAGATCAACATTTAATTCAGAGATGAAGCGGTGTGCATGGAATCGTCAGGTGAGATGGGAGAGACTCACCCTCGAACAAAGGGGCGTTGATATGACGAAGGATTACGAAAAGCCAGCCCGCATGCAGCAAGCGTCCCTTTTACCTATCAGCTGCTTCAGCCTCGCGCAATACTCACGAGTATCGCAGCTAAGGGATCTCGGATGTAAGTTAGAGAAGGTTGGTCGTATTGGACTCTTCTTAGCTAAGTCGATCTGGTATTCCAATCTCGCCTATTTCCAGTTCGTCAAGGGGGTGCTTCGATGAGTATCAACCTTGGTCTCGACATTGGTGCTGTAGGACTAAAGCTGGCCGCGGTCGGAGCAGAAAGCGATGTTGGTTTGCTCGCTTTGCTGGTTGAACGAAATTCAGGTTTCTTCTCGAACCGTTTTCCGGAGGACAGTTCTTTGACAAGTCGGCCGCTCGTCCTGTCCACATACCGGAGGATTCAAGGAAACCCAATCCATGCGACCTTCGAACTTCTACGAGATTTTTGCATGCACGTTCCAGAGGATCGGATCGAAGGAATTCGCACAACTGGGTCGGGCAGCAAGCTCATCGCTGAAATTCTTGCTGGCTCCTCAGAAAACGAATGTCGAGCGGTGGCTAAAGCTGTACGCACCTTCTATCCCGAAGCCCGCACCATCTTTGAAATGGGGGGTGAGTCATCCAAATACCTAAGGCTCGAAGCATCGCACGGTTCGAATCTCGGGATCGTCGATTACCAGGCCAGTGGCGATTGCGCAGCGGGTACCGGATCGTTCATCGACCAGCAGGCTTCACGATTGTTGTACTCCGTGGAGGAAGTCGGGCGCGCCGCTTGTTCGGCTCATTGTGCTGCTCGCATTGCCGGAAGATGCTCTGTTTTTGCGAAAAGCGACATGATTCATGCTCAGCAAAAAGGCTACACAACCGATCAGATCCTGCGGGGATTGTGTGAAGCCGTCGCCCGCAATTTCAAGTCCTGTATCGTGAAAGGACGGGTAGTTTCCCCGCCGGTTTTGTTCATCGGAGCCGTGGCCTTGAATGAGGGAGTTCGCGACGCCATCCGGTCAGTTTTCGGACTTCAAGAATCCGAATTCGTTGTTCCCCCCTTGCATTGCTGGCTGGGAGCTCTGGGTGCCGCTATCTACGAGACCGCAGAATTGCGCAAACAGCCCTTCAACAGCTTTAGCCTACTCGAACAACACGTCGCCGCGAAACAGACTTCTGTCTTCAATGTTCCTCTATCTTTGCGGAATGTCATGTTTCTTGGTGATCGTGTCCCCAAGCCATCGTTGCCCTCGCCCAACGACAAAATCGAGGCCTATTTAGGTATCGACGTTGGCTCGGTGAGCACGAACCTGGTCGTCGTCGACCAGATTGGTAACTTGCTCAAGGAAATCTACCTGCCCACATCGGGACGTCCCATCGAGGTGGTGAATGCCGGTCTACATGAAATTCAGTCGGAACTCGGTAGCATGCTCGATATTCATGGCGTTGGTACTACCGGTTCAGGGCGCGAGTTGACTGGCGAGCTTGTAGGCGCCGACACGGTGAATGACGAGATCACCGCCCATAAAACGGGTGCTATGCATGTTTGCCGGCAGCTTGGAATGGACCCGGTAGACACGATTTTTGAAATCGGAGGCCAAGACTCGAAATTTATCCGTATTGAGAACGGCGTGGTCGTCGACTTCACCATGAACGAAGCCTGCGCCGCTGGCACAGGTTCATTCCTGGAGGAGCAGGCGGACAAACTCGGTGTCGCAATCAAAGAAGAATTTGCGCGACTCGCATTAAGTTCTAAACATCCCGCGCGCTTGGGAGAGCGCTGCACCGTATTCATGGAGCGGGATGTCACAGGCCTCTTACTCAGCGGGGAGGAGGTTCCTGACTTGTGCGCCGGCCTCGCCTACTCGGTTGCAATTAACTACTTGAACCGGGTAGTGCGGGGACGCAAGATCGGCAATGTCATTTATTTCCAGGGTGGCACCGCCTACAACCAGGCCGTAGCCGCGGCCTTCGCGCAGATTCTGGGGCGCACCATTATGGTACCGCCGCACAACGGAGTCATGGGCGCGATTGGAATGGCCTTGATTGCCCGCGAACTCATGCGGAACACCGGCAATCGCACTCGATTCCGCGGTTACGACTTGGATAGCACAAGTTTTGCCAGCCGTGATTTCGTCTGTCGGGCATGCTCGAACTACTGCGAAATGAAAGAGTTTGTAATCGACGGCCAGAAGAGCTATTGGGGCGACAAGTGTTCCGACAAGTTCCGCAAACGTTTCCGCACCGATCGCCACCCTGTGATTGAGGATCTGCTTGAAGTTCGTGAACACCTTCTTATGGCCCCGCTCAAGCCGAAGAACGGTGGACCCGCCACGGTGGGAATTCCGCGCGCGATGTTTTTCTATGATCGCTTCCCCTTCTGGTGCACCTATCTCCAGGAACTCGGATTTGATGTTGCGGTTTCTCCGCCAACTGACAGCAGTATCGCCCGCGTAGGGGATGAATTAGCCATTGCGCATCCTTGCTTTCCAGTGCAGGTAGCACACGGGCATGTATGGAAGTTGCTGGAAATGGGTGTCGACTACGTACTGTTGCCAAACACCGTAGATTCGGAAACGCCGGATATACGAGTGCAATCCAAGGCCTGCCCATGGAACCAGACTCTTCCCTTCGTTGTCCGGGCAGTTCCCCAACTGGAGAATGTGCGCCAGCAACTGCTGTGTCCTACTGTCCACTTTCGCTGTGGCCAGAAACGAGTGGAATCCGAACTGGGGGACTTTGCTCGGAAGCTCGGCCGCTCAAGGCGTACCAATAATCGAGCCGTGCAGGCGGCTTATGCCGCGCAAGAGTGCTTCCGTCAAGCTCTACTCCGTGCTGGCGACCGTGCACTAAACACTCTGAGTGGCGAGCCTGCGATTGTTCTCGTGGGCCGTCCGTACAACCTTTACGATCGCGGGGTGAACTGCGACATTCCTCGAAAGTTGCGCGCCTTCTACGGCGTTAACGTCCTGCCGCTTGATTTTCTGCCCCTCGAGCAGGAAGACATTAGCGCTGTCAGCCCTAACATGTACTGGAATTCCGGAAGGCTGATGCTGGCGGCGACCGTTATTACCGCGCGTTATCCCAACTTGCATTGGATTCACATCTCCAACTTCAAATGCGGTCCTGATTCCTACGTCAAGTCATTCTTGTCCGAGGCCTCTACCAAGCCGGGGCTGACGCTACAGTTCGACGGACACGCCAATGATGCCGGCTATATTACCCGCTGCGAAGCTTACCTCGACAGCAAAGGATTCCTCCGATGCCTATCCAATTCCATGAATGCATGAAATCCAGGCTTGGCCCGGATCACCCGTTGGCCGGCAAAGTGGTTTACATCCCCGCTATGGCGGAGGGCAGTGTGGAAGCCCTCGCCTCGGTTTTTCGTTGGCTGGGGATCGAGGCCTATCCTACCCCACCTTCGGATCAGCGCACCCTGGAACTGGGCGCCAAATACACGAACGGCGATGAATGCTATCCCGCCAAGGTCACGGTCGGCGATTTCCTGAAGATCATAGAGCAGCCGGGATTCGATCCGCGGCGCACTGCCTTCATGATGGCAACCGCGGAGGGACCTTGCCGCTTTGGCCAGTACGCTCCTTGCCTCCGTAAACTCCTGCGCGAGTTGGGCTATGCCGACGTTCAGATTTTTTCACCAAGCGGTGGACGCGGCTACAGCGACATTGGCGAATTCGCTCCCTTCTTGCGAGCATCCTGGCGGGCCCTGGTCGCTACCGACATTCTGCGCAAGCGTCTACTTCAGACCCGGCCATACGAAACCGTTGCTGGTGCCGCCGATCGCGTTTTTGGCGAGTGTGTGCGTGATTTCTGCCGAACGATAGAAGACAGTTGCTCAAACTCCACTTGCCAACTTCAGTCTCTGGTTGCATCTCTCTCACGAGCGCGCCAACGCTTCCACAGGGTTCCTGCGTCTTATGACTGCAATTTGCCCCTGATTGGCGTAGTAGGTGAGATCTTCTGCCGCCTGAACAATTTCAGCAATCAAGACTTGGTCCGTCGTCTCGAAAAACAGGGTGCGGAGTGCTGGATGACCGACATCGCCGAGTGGATTGCATATACCAACTTGGAGGAAACTCGCGATTTGCGCCTTAACGGCAGTCGCTTCTCAAAAGCTATGCTGAGGTCCAAGGTGCGCGGCTACATTCAGCGTTGTGATCATCTCGCTCTGCTTGAGCCGTTCCGGGAAGACTTCAGAGGTTACGAAGAACCCGAGATTGGCGAAGTGATTGAGTTAGCCCGGCCCTATCTGCCGTTTCCCGGGGCTGAAGGCGAGATGGTTGTTAGCACCGGGCGATCTGCTTATTTAGCCAAGCATGGGGTTGATGGCGTCGTCGATATCAGCCCGTTCACGTGCATGAACGGCATCGTGAGCGAGGCGATCTACCCCAAACTGAGCCAGGACTATGGTGGAGTTCCGATTCGCAGTTTCTACTTTGACGGTACACACTCCGAACTGGATCGTGACCTGGGCATGTATCTTGAGTTGGTCCGCTCCTACGGAGAGAAGAAGCGAAGCGAACGTCTGCCCCGGCATGCGCCACGCACCATTGATACTGATGACTGGAGTCAGTGGCACTCGAATCTGGAACAGCCAACTGGCGTGAGCGGAGCAGGGGCCTAATGCCGACACCAAGAGTGCAGGAGGCAAATTCGGTAGTACGGCGGCCTGTCAAATACCGGGTTCGCCTAAGAGGCACTCAGAATGCATTTCAGGTGATGCGGCAGTTCCATCGGACTGTAATGAAATTGTAATGGTGAACGAATCAGAACGGCGCAGATATAGTACATCACTCGCAGATACCACTGCCTTGTAACTCGTTGACCAATGGAGTACAGTAGCAATCCTTCATAACGGAGCAAAACCCGCCGTGGTTCTCACAAACCATGGCTCGCCTATCGAATCTCTGAATCCAGCACTCCCGGATAACGGCCAAAAGGTTAGCTGCCCCATAAAGTCGTTTCCATGGCACATCGGCTTCTGGGAAGCAATTCCGGCTGACATTCCATCAGCCGTTCTTGCCCAACAAGTCAGCGTTCAATAGGTGCTTTGGGTGCTTGCAGTGTGTCGCACATCAGCAAGACTTACTTCCGTGCGGTCAAATTCGACTGCTCAGAAACGGCGTCAGCGGGGACATCGTTGTCGCGGGCGATTGCAGTTTGCGCGTCGGTGAAATCGTTGCCGAGTGCACGAACCGACCACATGCCTGCTCCAGACAAGATGTCGACGAGAACAAGCCCTCGGGCTCGATCAACAACGGATAGCGCTGCCAGAGTCAGTAATACGCCCGTCTTCCTACCCCAAAAACGCACTCAAGGGGTTTGCGCGATCTTATCTGCTCCCTGCGACCAGTCCGTGCTTGAGAGCTTGAGCCGGCGTATTTTGTTCTGCAGAGTGGTGCGCTTCAGGCCAAGGCGTTCTGCCGCGCCGCCGCTGCCGGCAATCCTGCCTGAAGCCGCTTTGAGCGCATTGATGATGGCCTGGCGCTCGGCGTCCTGAAATGTAGACGCGGGGTAATACGTCGGCAGCGAGGCGCCGCCATGCGGCCGTATCCCGTCTCTCAACTCTGCAAGGGGAACATACAACTCACTGCTCTGGGTGAGAATTACGGCACGCTCGATGAAATTTTGCAGCTCACGCACGTTGCCGGGCCAGGACGCGCTGGCCAAGACTTCCATCGCTTGCCCGGGAATCGAGGTGATTTTCTTCCCCATTTGTCGTGACAGCTTGGAAACGAAATAGTTAACAAGCAGAGGAACATCGCCGTGCCGCTCGCGCAGCGGAGGAATTGCAATCGGAAACACGTCCAATCGATAAAACAGGTCTTCGCGGAATTTGCCTTCGCGAATCATCGCGCGAAGATCGCGGTGGGTGGCGGCGATGATGCGCACATCGACACGAATGGTTTTGGCACTCCCTAAACGCTCGAACTCCTGCTCCTGCAGTGCGCGCAACAGCTTGGGTTGCAGCTCCAGGCTGATGTCACCGATCTCATCGAGAAAAAGCGTTCCGTGGTCGGCGAGCTCAAATCTGCCCTTTTTTTGCATCAGGGCTCCGGTGAAAGCGCCTTTCTCGTGCCCAAATAGTTCACTTTCCAGCAGTCCGGAGGGAATCGCAGCACAATTGATGCGCATGAAGGGGCGATCTCGCCTGGAGCTGAGATTATGAATGGCGCGTGCGACCAGTTCCTTGCCTGTTCCAGTCTCGCCACAAAGAAGCGCGGTGGAATCAGTGGGCGCGACAATGGCGATCTGCTCCAGCACTTTATACAGCGCGTCGCTTTTGCCGATGATGTCGCCGAAGTTGTGCTCGGAACGTATCTCCGATTCGAGATAAAGCCGTTCCTCTTCATCGGCCGTAATACACTGCCGGATGGCATTCAACAGTTCTTCGTCATCGAAAGGCTTTGTCAAAAAATTGGCTGCGCCCGCTTTGAGGGCGCGCACTGTCATGCGAATATCGCCGTGGCCGGTGAGGAATATGATGGGAATCTGAACATCGGCTTTCGCGAGCTCTTCTTGCAGGTCGAGTCCGCTGACACCGGGGAGACTCACGTCCAGCACCAGACAACTTGGCGCCTCGGGTCGCGGGGCAGCCAGGAACTCCTCGGCTGACGCGAATGCCTGTGCCCTTAGTCCCGCGGAGCGAATCAGGCCTGCCACTCCTTCGCGCACTGAGGGATCGTCATCCACGACGTAAACCAGAGCCCCAGTCGTGCTCATAGGATCTCCTTGGTTTAGTTGCCTCTAAGCTTCGCTTTCCATTTCAACGCGGCGTCGACGGCGTCAAGAAATTCATCCTCACCGAATGGTTTGGTCAAGTAAGCAACCGTCCAATCTGAACGAGCTTCTAGCCTTGCATGGTCGTCGGAGGCATGGGCTGTAATGAAGATAGCCGGCAGTTGACAATTTTGGCCTAACAGATGCCGGTGGAGCTCGAGGCCGCTCATTCCAGGCAGGCGCACGTCTAATACGAGACAGTCCGCGATACCGGTATGGGCTGCGCTCAAGAACTCCTCGGCAGAGGCGAACAGTTTTACCTGCATGCCGACAGACCTGATCAGGCTCTCCAGCGATTCGCGCACGGAGACATCGTCATCGACGACTGCAACAAGGCGGCCCATTTGAGCCTCACATTGATTGGACAGCAGAGAAGGGGAGTAAATCTATAACATCTTGGTGCTACATCCACAGGGAGTACGCCGGAAGCTCCGTTGCGTCCGACTTAAGCTCATAAGTCGTTGTTTCAAAGCGGGGTAGAACGCTTTTGAGAGCGGATCTGAAGGTTCTCCGCCATGCGCACGAGATCCGCGAGAGACGCGGCATGCATTTTGCGCATCACCCGCCCGCGATGAATCTTGACCGTGTACTCGGCTATGTTGAGTTCGGCCGCAATTTGCTTGTTCAGCAGGCCGGAAACTACTTCCTGCATGACTTCTTGCTCGCGGGCGGTGAGCGACTCATAGCGGTCCTGCAAGTCGCGCATGGCCGCGTGCTCTTGCCGGATGCGCCGATCGCGTTGTACCGCTTCGTCGATTGCCCTTAGGAGTTTCTCGTCATCGAAAGGCTTGGTGAGAAACTCGAGGGCGCCCGCCTTCATTGCCTCTACAGAGGCTGGGATATCGCCATGTCCAGTGAGGAAAACGATGGGGATGTTCAGGCCTACCTCGGCCATGCGCTTCTGTAAGTCGAGCCCGCTCAGACCCGGCAATTGCAAGTCCAACAGCAGGCAACTTGGCGCCTCCGCCGCCGGCGGACGCGCAAGAAATTCCTGCGCGGACGCAAAGCTTTCCACCTGAAAGCCGGCAGAGCGCAGCAGACTGCTCAGACCCTGTTGGACGGAGGGGTCGTCGTCCACGATGGCGATCAAAGCACTAGACTGCCAAGACTCCCGCATAAGATTTTTCTTCCTGGTACTTGGGAAGAGCAAAGCAGAAAATCATGCCTGGGCCGTCCTTGGCCGTAGCCCATAGCCGGCCTCCATGGGACTGAAGGATGGAACGGCTAATGGAAAGTCCCATGCCCATGCCAGTGGGCTTCGTGGTATAGAACGGCTCAAAAATCTTCTTTATCGTGTTCGGGTCGAGGCCCACGCCTGAGTCTTCCACCGTCACCTGCACCTGGTCGGTGTCGATGTTCCGTGTTGTGATCACCAATTCGCGCGCGCGTTCACTTACATTGCTCATTGCGTCGATCGCATTCATGGCCAAGTTTAACGCCACCTGCTGCAACTGAACTTGATCGCCCGAGATAGGAAAAAGGTCATCGGCAAACCGCGTTCGGATCGTCACGCTGTTCCACTTAGCTTGGTCACCGATCAGAGCGAGGACTTGGCGAAGCGTTTCATTCAGGTCCAGCTTTTCTCGAGGTGTCGGAGCCTTCTTTGTCAGCGCCCGAATCCGGGCGATCACTTCTCCGGCTCGCTTGCCGTCACGGACAATGCGACGAAGGCCTTCCTGTGCTTCCTCCAGGTTGGGCGTATCTCCGGCCAGCCAACGCAGGCCGGCGCTGGCGTTGCTCACTACTCCCGAGAGCGGCTGATTAACCTCATGTGCTATCGAGGCAGTCAGCTCACCCAGCATGGTCAACCGGTCGAGGTGCGCGAGCTCGGTTTCGAGTTGCCGGAGCTTATCGCGCTGTTCTTCGGCCCGCACGCGGTCACTGATGTCGCGGGCTACCTTCAGCAGAAAGCGACGACCGCCATACGAGACCAGGCTGGTGTGGGCTTCGACGGGGAATGTTGTTCCGTCCTTTCGGCGGTGCCAATGTCTGTCGAAGGCGGTCTCGCCCGCCACGACCCGCTGCGCGACTAATATCATCTCTGCTTGATACGAATCTAGGTGGAAGGCGAGTGGCTTGTTCCCGATCAACTCCTGCCGCGTGTAACCGAGGCTCTCGCAAGCCGACCGGTTCACATCGACGATGGTCCCTTGCTCGAGATCTTGGACGAAGAGGGCATCGCCCGCGTG
>Ga0335070_10004784_pt1 | contig 15874 bp, 17 predicted proteins | sample Lox_Sample_13_FD_206722 | JGI IMG/M metagenome (GOLD analysis project Ga0335070, IMG submission 206722) | Soil microbial communities from Loxahatchee National Wildlife Refuge, Florida, United States - Lox_Sample_1.3 | ecosystem: Environmental > Terrestrial > Soil > Wetlands | place: USA... | reverse complement strand
CATGCATCGATCGTCGCACCGGCCCGGGAGGCCCGCATCGGGCGCGCCCCGGACCGCGGTTGCGGTCAACCCGTGCCTCAGGTGTCCTAGATGAGGTGCCGCTGCGCGGCCCAGCGCGTCAGCTCGTTGCGATTCGAGAGCTGGAGCTTCCGGAGCACGGCGGACACGTGCGACTCGACCGTGCGCGAGGAGAGGTGCAGGCGTGCGGCGATCTCCTTGTAGCGATAGCCGCGGGCGATCAGCTGGAGCACCTCGCGCTCCCGCGCGGTCAGCTGGTCGAGCTCCGGATCGGCCGTCGCCTCGCCGCTGCGGAAGGCGTCGAGGACGAACCCGGCGAGGCGCGGCGAGAACACCGCGTCCCCGTCGGCGGTCCGGTGGATCGCTTCGGTCAGCTCCGTGCCCGAGATCGTCTTCGTCACGTAGCCCCGCGCACCGGCGCGGATGACGCCGATCACGTCCTCGGCCGCGTCCGAGACCGAGAGGGCGAGGAACTTCACGCCCGGCCGCTCGGGCGCGACCTGGAGGATCACCGCCTGGCCGCCGCCGTCGGGGAGGTGCACGTCGAGCAGCACGACGTCCGGATCGAGCTCCTTGATCAGCGGCACCGCCTCGGCGACCGAGCCGGCCTCGCCGACGACCTCGACCGCCGCCCCGAGCTCGCTGCGGACGCCGGCGCGGAAGAGGTCGTGGTCGTCGACGAGCACGACGCGGCGGAGCGGGCGGCTCACGATCCCGCCTCCGGCAGCTCGAGCTCGACCTCGGTGCCTTCGCCAGGCGACGAGACGATGCGCGCGATGCCTCCCACGCGCTCCATCCTGCCGCGGATCGACTCGGCGACGCCGCGGCGATCGGCGGCGACCGCGTCGGGATCGAAGCCCGAGCCGCGGTCGCGGACGTAGAGGGCGATGCGCTTGGCGTCGGCGTCGAGGAAGACCGAGACCTCGGCCGCGCCCGAGTGCCTCGAGGCGTTGGCCATCGCCTCGCGGGCGGCGAGCACGAGGGCGCTCGTGCGCTCGTCGATCGGGGCGTCGCCGGTGCGCACGACCTCCACGCGCACGCCGTGGAGCTCCTCCATCTCGGCGGCGGCGGCGTTGACCGCGTCCGCGAGCGTTCCCTCCGCAGCCGGCTCGCGCTCGGGGTAGAGCCAGGCGCGCAGCTCGCGCTCCTGCCGGCGGGCGAGCGTCGCCACCCGACGGGCGTCGTTCGGCTCGCGCTGGATGAGCGCCAGAGTCTGCAGGACGGAGTCGTGGACACGCGTCGCCAGCTCCTCGCGCTCCTCCGTGCGGATTCGCGCGGCGCGTTCCGCGTCCCGCTCGTGCGCGAGGCGGAACACCCACGGGCCGAGCACGAGGATCAGGGCGACGGCGACCGCTCCGGGGGCGAGGAGCGTCGTCGCCGTTCCGCGCGTGTTCTCGCCGAGGAAGACGACGACGCCGGCGAAGATCAGGATCGCGGCCCCGATGCGGGCGTGTCCTTCGCGCAGCCCGAGCGGGCCTGCGCCCGCGGCGACGACGAGTCCGGCCGCCACGAGCGCCAGCGGCCAGACGAGGGCCCCCGCGAGCCCGACGCCGAGCAGCGCGAGGATCGCGGCCCAGACGAGGAGGACCGCTCCGGTGAGCCGGCGCCGGCGCGACGGAGCCGCCGCTCCTGGCGCCGGCAGCAGGGCCCACGCGCCGAGGTACGCGACGATGCCGGCGCCGCTTGCGAACGCGAACAGCGCGACGGTGAGGCGCACGAGCGTCGCGTCGACTCCGAGCCGCTCCGCGACGCCGCTGCAGACGCCCGCCAGCACCCGGTCGCGCTCCGAGCGAGTGACGTTCGGGAGCGCGACCGGGAGCCGGAGCGGGCCGACGCTCACCCGCGCTCCACCGTCAGCTTGCCGAAGCCGACGCGCGCGTCGAGCACCAGGACGTGCCCGGGCAGCGTGCCGGTGTCCACGACGCGGTCGTGGACACCCGTGCCGCTCTCCTCGTGGCCGAGCAGCCGCACGTCGCCGCCGCTCGCACGCCCGTCCGCCTCGACCGTCACGTCCCGGGGCACGCGCACGATCAGGTTGCCGATTCCGAGCGTCACCTTCACGCCGGTGAGGCCGACCGGGAAGCTCACGCTGCGAAGGTCGAGCCGGTAGTCGCCGATCCCGTGCTCGTACCTGGAGTGGAGCCCCGCGAACGTCGCGGGACGGTCGACCTGATCGCCGATGCCCGAGAAGAGCGGCACCCGGACCGCGAAGGCGAGGGCCAGGGCGGCGAGGACGGCGAGGCCGAGGACGACGACGCCGCCGACCGGCTGGCCGGTCACGGCGCCGAGCGCGACGACCCCGCCGAGCGCGACGGCGGCGGCGGCGAGCGCGATCCGCCAGTCGACGTGCACCGCGTCCGTCGCGTCGAGCAGGCCGATGACGCCGAGGCCGACGATGAGGAGCCCCGTCGCGGCCGGCAGGAGCGAGCGGCGCCGCGGCGCCGGCGCGGCGGGCTCGCCTGCCGCGGTCGCCGCCGGCGCGCGCGCGACGTGGGTGCTGACCTGCCACCATACGATCGCAGCGCCGCCGAGCGCCACCGCGAGCCAGAGGTTGCCGGGGCTCGGCCAGAAGCGCGCCTGCGACAGGGCGAGGATCGAGCCGAAGGCGAGCAGGCCGACGCCCACGAGCAGCCACGGCCGCTCGCGGTGCCGCTTGATCGCGGCCGCGGCGATCGAGTCCTCCGCACCCTCGTCGGGGATGACGAGCCAGGCGGCGACGTAGAGCAGGATCCCGGTGCCGCCCGCGAGCGCGAGCGCCGCGAAGGCGATCCGGTACACGATCGGGTTGAGGTCGAAGTAGCCTCCGAGGCCGACGCACACGCCTCCCAGCCAGCGGGCGTCGTGGCTGCGCGTGAGGCGGCGCGGCTCAGCCCCTCCCCTCGGAATGCGCTCGGTCGTCTCGGTCATCAGTCCTCCAGGTCGAATGATCAACCAGAGGATCGCGGGCGTGGGCCCCGCCGCCTATCCGGGAAGATCCGGGGCGTACACGGAGTCGCTACCGAGCCGGGCCGTGACCCGGACGTCGGCACCCGCGCGCCGGAGCAGGGTGGAGAAGGGACAGCCCTCGTCCGCCTTCGCGACCGCAGCCTCGAGGCCGGCGCCGTCCAGCCCCTCTGCCGCCGCGACCAGCTCGACGTGCGAGGCGACGATCTGGTGGCCCTGCCCCTCGACCTCGTCCATGACGATGCGGCAGCTCGCGACGAGGCGGCCCGGCGGAGTGCCGGCGCTCACGAGCTCGCTCGCGAGCGACATCGTGAGGCAGCCGCCGTGCGCCGCCGCGAGCAGCTCCTCGGGGCTCGTCTTGCCCTCCAGCTGCCCGATCCTCGCCGCCAGAGAGTAGGCGAGCCCGGAGAAGGCGCCGCTGCCCGCGCTGATCGTGCCCTCGCCGCGGGCGACGTTCCCCTTCCAGACGATCTCGGCCGTGCGCTCGATCCGCGGCATCAGTACTCGGCCCGGGTCCCGTCGGGGTAGTACGCCTCGGCCGGCGAGCCGGCGGGGCGGAAGACGCCGAGCACCTGCATCTCGCCGGGGCCCGTGTTCTCGAGGCAGTGCACGAGCCGCGCGGGCAGATGCACGGCCGAGCCCGGCCGCAGCGGCTCCGTCTCGCCGCCGATGTGGAGCGCTCCTTCGCCTTCGAGCACGTAGACGACCTCGTCGTACGTGTGGAAGTGGTCGGGTGCGCGCCCGACGGGGATGTAGCCGACGAACTGCGTCACCGTCGCACAGCCGACCTCCGGCGTCGCGAGCAGGCGGAACATGCGGCCGGCAGTCGCCGTGTCGGCCGCGCTCCCCGTGACCTCGAGCACCGCGTGGCCCTGCGCGGGCAGCGGATCCCGGACGAGCACCGACAGGACGACGAGCCCCTCCGCGCCGTCGACGCGCCACGGAGTTCCCCGCGCGACGAACGCCGCGGTGCCCGGAGCGAGGTCGGCCTGCTCGCCGCCGACGGTTGCCGTGCCGCTGCCGGACAGGACGTAGAGAACCTCGTCGTCGCCGGCGTTCATCCGCTCGTCAGAGGTCTCCGAGAAGCGGAGCAGCCGCTGCTCGAACTCCGCGCAGCCGCGCTCCGGGCCGAACAGCGCCGTCTCGCCCGGTTGCAGGCAATACCTCACGGCCGGGCAGGGTACATGCGTGTCGGGGGCGCGTGGGCTACAGTCTCAGGCCCCGACAGGGGCGAAGCGCCAAACCGCGGAGTCACCCGGGCGTCTATACGGGGCGACATCCCAAAGGAGGGATTGATGTTCAGGAGGGTTGGACTGGTTGCGATCGTCGCCGTTGGGGCGACACTCGCGATCGTCGCTGCGGCAGCCGCGCGCCCGGCTTCACCGGCTGCGGCGACGGTGTCGTGCTCGAAGCCCGTACAGATCGGCATGATGGCGCCGATCACCGGTCCCGTGTCGTCGATCGGGGACGACCAGCTCCACTGGGCCGAGTTCGCCGTCAGTCAGTGGAACGCGAACAAGGCGAACAAGGTCAAGCTGAAGCTCGTCCAGGGCGACACGCAGCTGCAGGCGTCGCTCGCATCGACCGTCGCTCAGTCGTTTGCGTCGAACGCGTCGCTCATGGGCGTGATCGGTCCGGCGGGTAGCGATGAGGTGCAGGCAGCGGGGCCGATTCTCATGAAGGCGGGGCTCGCCTTCGCCTCCGGCTCGGCGACGCGCGTGTCGCTGACCGGCGGTGCGTTCAAGGGCTACTTCTTCCGCGACGTGCCGAACGACGACGTCCAGGGCCCGACGGACGCGAACTACATGATGTCCAAGCTCGGCGTGAAGTCCGGTGACACCGTGATGGTCGTCGACGACCAGGAGTCCTACTCGACCGGTCTCGCCGACATCGTCGGCGCGGCTCTCACGGCCAAGGGCGTCACGGTGGACCGCGAGTCGGTGAGCCAGAAGGCGACCGACTTCTCCTCGCTGGTCGCGAAGATCACGAGCAGCGTGAAGGTCGTCTTCCTGCCGTTCCAGGTCGCCTCGGAGGCCCAGCTCTTCGCGCAGCAGGCGCAGGCGCAGGGCAAGACCGCGGCGATCTTCGGAAGCGACGGCACGTTCGACTCGAAGAACTTCACTGCCGGTAACTACGTGTCGTTCTTCGCTCCGGACGTCACGACGATCGCTGCGGACAAGGCGGTCGTCACCGCGTTCAACAAGAAGTTCCCGGGCGGCACGAGCCCGTTCGGCGCGCCGAACTACGTTCTTGCCCAGCTGTACGGGCAGGCGGCGACGAAGGCGTGCACCGCAGGCAAGGGCAAGATCAGCCGTACGTCGATGCGGACGGCCTTCGCGAAGGCGTCGCTCTCGACGACGATCCTCGGCACTCCGATCAAGTTCAACGCGGCCGGGGACCTCGCCGGTGCGGTGTTCCACATCTTCAAGATCACCAACGGCAAGTACCAGACGGTCCAGTAACTACGTGAGCGGGGCGCGGCCGTACCGTGGCCGCGCCCCGTCTCTCGGCGCGGCTCGATGAACTGGAACCTCTTCCTGACGGAGCTGGTCAGCGGAATCACCCACGGCAGCGTGTACGCGCTGATCGCGTTGGGGTACTCGATGGTCTACGGGATCCTGAAGCTCCTCAACTTCGCCCACGGCGACGTCTACATGGTCGGGTCGTTCATCGGCTTTGGTCTCATCACGGTGTTCGGAGGAGCAGAGGCGCTCTCGACCTCGATCTGGCTGCTGCTCCTCCTGATGTTCTTCTGCGCCATGCTCGGCGGCGGCCTGCTGGGCGTGCTGATCGAGCGCTTCGCGTACCGCCGCCTGCGCAACGCCCCGCGCATCGCACCGCTGATCACCGCGCTCGGCGTCTCCTTCTTCCTCGAGAACGCTGCGCTGCTCGTGCTCGGCGCCCAGTACCAGAGCTACAACACATTCGCCTGGAAGGGCGGCGAGCTGTGGCGGAACGGGTTCACGCTTCCCTCGGGCGTGCACGTCGCGGTCGCGCAGATCATCGTCGTGATCGGCGCGGTCGTGCTGATGGTCTTTCTGACGCTCTTCGTTCAGCGCACCCAGCTCGGCAAGGCGATGCGCGCGACGTCGTTCGACCGCGAGGCGGCGGCGATGATGGGGATCGACGTCGACCGCGTGATCGTCGCGACGTTCTTCATCGGCTCCGCCCTTGCCGGCGCCGCCGGTGTCTTCAACGGCCTCGCGTACCAGCAGGTCTGGCCGTACATGGGCTTCCAAGCGGGGTTGTACGCGTTCATCGCCGCCGTCGTCGGCGGCATCGGCAACCTGCCGGGCGCCGTCGTGGGGGGGCTCGTGATCGGGCTGGCCCAGGCGTTCAGCATCGGCTACATCTCCTCCACGTTCAGCGATGCGATCGTGTTCGCGGTGCTGATCGTCGTCATGGTCGTCAGGCCGAGCGGCGTGCTCGGACGTGCGGCGGTGCAGAAGGTCTGATGGCCGGCAGCCCCGGGATTCCTTCTCTGCCCGACCCTGTCGAGGGGCAGTCGCCGCGGATCGGCGTCGACGAATGGGTGGCGTCCGTCGAGGGGCGGCGCGATCGTGGCAAGGGCATCACCGGCTACGTGCGAGGCGAGCTCGAGCGCATGCCGCGGCCCGCGTTCTACCTCGCCTTCGGGATCGCCGCGGCCTTCCTGCCGGTGCTCACGAGCGACGGCTATGTCATTCGCGTCGGCTTCAACACGCTGCTGTACATGCTGCTCGCGCTCGGCCTGAACATCGTCGTCGGCTACGCGGGACTGCTCGATCTCGGCTACGTCGCGTTCTACGGCTTCGGTGCCTACAGCTACGCCATGCTCGCGTCGCCGAAGTTCGGCATCCACTGGGACACGCTTGCCGTCATTCCGGTCGTCGTGGTCGCGACGGCCTTACTCGGGCTCCTCGTCGCGCTGCCGTCGCGCCGTCTGGTCGGCGACTACCTTGCGATCGTCACGCTCTTCTTCGGACAGCTCTTCGTCACCGTGTACACGAACGGCGAGGCGATGTCCTTTCTCGGCTTCACCCGCCCGTACGACGTCACGGGTGGCCCGAACGGGATCCCGAACGTCGACAACTTCAACGCGTTCGGACACAAGATCGAATCGCTTCAGGCGTACTTCTATGTCGCGCTCGTCATGTTCCTCGCCGCGCTGGCAGCGGTGTACCTCGTCGAGCGCTCGCGCACCGGTCGCGCCTGGATGTCGCTGCGCGAGGACCCGCTGGCGGCCGAGCTGATGGGGATGCCGGTCAACCGGCTGAAGCTGGTCGCCTTTGCCGCCGGTGCGGCGATCGCAGGCCTGACCGGGACGGTCTTCGCGGCGCTCAACACGGCGGTGTTCGCGTCCGACTTCGACGTCCCGACCCTGATCATCATCTACGTGATCCTGATCCTCGGCGGTGCGGGCACCCTCGGAGGCGTCATCCTCGGCGCGCTCGTCGTCAACGTCTCGCTCGAGGTGCTGCGCACGCCGGGCCATGCGACCTGGATCTTCTACACGCTCGTCGTGGCGACGCTCGTTGCGAAGCTCAGGCCCTGGCGCTGGCTCGCCGCCGTCATCGTCGGGACGATCGGCCTCGGCTTCGCCACGCACGCGATCGTGGCTGCGACGTGGACTGCAGGCGTCGACGGGCAGCCTGCAGTCGGCGGCATCCTCGGCAGCGGCCTTCGGCACTGGGTGGTGCTGCCCGCGAGCCCGCGGACGATCGGCAACGTCGCATTCGTCGGTCTCGTTTTTACCGTGCTGCTGCTCACGACGCTGCGCGGCGTGCTTCAGAAGCTCGCGCTGATCCCGACCCTCTATCTGACCGCGTTCGTCTGGGAGAACCGGCTCGTCGTCGAGCCGAGCATCACGCGCTTGATCCTGATCGGCGTGATCCTGATCGTCCTCATGAACGCGCGGCCGCAGGGCCTGCTGGGGTCGCAACGTGTGGAGATCGTCTGATGGCGCCGCTGCTCGAGCTGAAGGCGGTCTCGAAGAGCTTCGGCGGCCTCAAGTGCATCGAGGCGCTCGACCTCCAGGTCGACAAGGGCGAGATCGTGAGCGTGATCGGGCCGAACGGGGCCGGCAAGACGACGCTGTTCAACCTCGTCACAGGCGTCTACGCGCCCGACTCGGGCGACATCCGCTTCGAAGGCGAGACCCTGCTCGGGCTGGAGCCGCACGAGATCACCGCGCGGGGGATCGCTCGGACCTTCCAGACCTTGCGGCTCTTCCTGAACCTCACCGTGAAGGAGAACGTGATGGCGGCTGCGTACTCGCACACGCGTGCCGGCATCGTGCGTTCGATCCTGCGCACGCCGGGCATGCGCCGCGAGGAGCGGGAGATCGAGCGGCTCGCGGAAGAGCGGCTCGCGTTCTTCGGGCAGCGGCTGATGGGCTACCGCTGGAACCAGCCTGCGTACAGCCTCTCGTATGCGAACCGGCGGCGGCTCGAGATCGCGCGCGCCACCGCGACGAAGGCGCGGTTGCTGTTGCTCGACGAGCCCGCCGCGGGCATGAACCCGGTCGAGACGCACGAGATCACGGAGCTGATCGGGCGCCTGCGCGAGGAGGCCGGCTACACGATCCTCGTGATCGAGCACGACATGCACGTCGTCGAGGGCATCTCCGATCGCGTCATCGCGCTCGACCACGGCGTGAGGGTCTCCGAGGGATCGTTCGAGCACGTTGCCACCGACCCGCGCGTCATCGAGGCGTACCTCGGGACGAAGGCGGCCACGACGAAATGAGCGCGGCGGGCAACACGTCTGAGGCGCTGCTTCGGCTCGATGCGGTCGACACGTACTACGGTCCGATCCACATTCTCCAGAACCTCTCCCTCGAGGTGCACGCAGGCGAGCTCGTCTGCCTGCTCGGCGGCAACGCCTCGGGCAAGTCGACGACGCTCAAGACGGTGCTGGGCATCGTCCAACCTCGCAGCGGCTCGGTCAGGTTCGCAGGCGAAGAGGTGACGAGTCGCTCGACGAGCTACCGGATCCGCAAGGGGATGGCGATCGTGCCGGAGAACCGGCGCCTGTTCGCGCCCATGAGCGTGCTCGAGAACCTGCAGATGGGCGCCTACCTGCACGGCGGCGGGAGCAAGGAGGACTTCGACCGGGTCTACGAGCTGTTCCCGCTGCTCCACGAGCGGCGCTCGCAGCTCGCGGGCACGCTCTCCGGCGGCGAGCAGCAGATGGTCGCCATGGGCCGCGCGCTCATGGCGAAGCCGAAGCTGCTGCTGATGGACGAGCCGTCGATGGGGCTCGCGCCGATCCTCGTCGAGCGCAGCTTCGAGATCATCAAGCAGGTGCACGAGTCCGGGGTTGCGATGCTGATCGTCGAGCAGAACGCGAACGTCTCGCTCGCGATCGCCGACCGCGGCTACGTTCTCTCCACCGGACGGCTCGTGCTCGAGGGCAAGGCGTCCGAGCTCGTCGCGGACGAGGATCTCCGCAAGGCCTACCTCGGCAGATAGCAGCCGCTACATTTACACGACCGTGAAGGAGCTGCTGCCCGACATCGACCGCTGGCGCGAGCGGGGCGAGAAGGTGGCCATCGCCACCGTCGTCGCGACGCGCCGCTCGGCGCCGCGCCCGGTCGGCTCGAAGCTCGCCGTCAGCGAGAGCGGCGAGCTTGCGGGCTCGGTCTCCGGCGGCTGCGTCGAGAGCGACGTCTGTCTCATCGCACAGGAGGTGCTCGCGGGAGGGACGCCACGGCTCCTCACGTACGGCATCTCGGACGACATGGCGCTCGACGTGGGACTGCCGTGCGGCGGCGAGATCGACGTCTTCGTCGAGCCGCTCGAGTGACCGTCTTCGAGGAGCTGCATCGCGTCATCGAGGAGGGCGGCCGCGCGGTGGTCCTCACGGTCGTCACCGGACCAGGCGCGGGCGCGAAGCTGCTCGTGCACGAGGACGGAACGACCGTCGGCGACGGGCCGGCCGAGCTCGCCGGCCTCGCGGACGAGGCCCTGCGCCGCGGCCGGAGTCACGTCATCGAGCACGGCGATGCGACGGTGTTCGCGGATGTCTTCGGACCGCCGGCGCGGCTGCTCGTGATCGGAGCCGTCGACACCGCCGAAGCGCTTTGCAGCGCTGCGAAGATGCTGGGCTGGACGACGATCGTCGCCGATGCCCGCGCGCGCTTCGCCACCCGCGAGCGCCTCCCGAGCGCGGACGAGATCCTCGTCGCCTGGCCCGAGGAGGCGTTCGCGCAGGTGCAGCCCGACCTCGGCACCGCCGTCGTCGTGCTCACGCATGACGACAAGTTCGACCTGCCCGCGCTGCAGGCGGCGCTCGCGAGCGAGGCCTTCTATGTCGGCGCGCTCGGCTCCCGGCGCAACCAGGAGCGGCGGCGCGAGCGGCTCGTGGAGGCCGGCGTCGCCGAAGCGGCGCTCGATCGCATCGCCGGCCCGTGCGGCCTGGACGTGGGGGCCGAGTCTCCCGCCGAGACGGCGCTCTCGATCCTCGCCGAGATCCTCGCCGTGCGGGCCGGACGAGCGGGCGGTCCGTTGAAAGAGGCGCGGACGCGCATCCACGCAGAGCCGCCGCAACCGGCCGCCCAGCCCGGTTAGGCCGCTCCCGACAAAAAATAAAATGCGGCTTGCAAAGCCGTTAGGGGCGTGCATAGGATCGCTCCCGTGCTCCTGCGCGAGGTCGAGTACGCGAGGCCGTCGTCGGTCGCCGACGCTCTGGCCGTCCTCGGCGAGCACGACGGCGCCCGGCCGCTGGCGGGCGGCCAGACCCTGATCAACGTCATGAAGGCGCGCGCGGCATCGCCGGACGTGCTCGTCGACCTGAACGGGATCGAGGCGCTGAGGGGGATCGACCTCGCGGCCGACGGCACGCTCTCGATCGGCCCCATGACCACCTGCTCCGAGATCATCGGCTCGGCCGAGGCGAAGGCGCGCCCGATCCTGGGCGAGGTCTGCACACAGATCGCCGACGTGCAGGTTCGGAACCGCGGCACGATCGGCGGCAACGTCTGCGCGAACGACCCGACGAACCACCTGCCGCCGCTGCTCACGGCGATCGGCGCGCAGATGACGATCGCCGGTTCTGGAGGCGAGCGCGTCGTGCCGGCGGAGGAGTTCTTCCTCGGCGTCTACCTGACCGCGGTCGGGCCCGGGGAGCTCCTGACGCGGATCACGATCCCCGCGGGCAGGAACGACGGCTTCGCTTCCGTCACGCTCGGCGTCGACGGGACCTGCATTGCGAACGCCGCAGCGAGCGCCAACGGCTCCCTCCGGATCGCGCTCGGCTGCGTCGAGTCCGTCCCGGTCGTCCTGAAACCCGACGGGCTGGAGTCTGTACGCGCCGCGGTGCGGAGCGCCGGCCTGAACCCGCCGTCCGACGTGCATGCGTCCAGCGAATACCGGCTCCACCTCGCCGAGGTCTTGGCGGTGCGCGCCGTGACGCGGGCGCTGGAGAGGAGCTGAATGACCGCTGTCTCCTCCTCGAAGACGGTCTCCGTCACCGTCAACGGCATCGAGTACGAGCGCGAGGTGGAGGCGCGGAAGCTGCTGATCCACTTCATCCGCGACGACCTCGACCTCACCGGCAGCCACATCGGCTGCGATACGGGCAACTGCGGCGCGTGCTCGCTGATCGTCGACGGCGTGCTCGTCAAGAGCTGCATGATGCTCGCGGTGCAGGCCGACGGTGCCGCGATCGAGACGGTCGAGGGTCTGGCCGAGAACGGTGAGCTCACGGCGCTCCAGCAGGCGTTCAGCGCGAACCACGCGCTCCAGTGCGGCTACTGCACGCCGGGGATGCTGATGAGCGCGACGGCGCTGCATCGCTCGACTCCGAGCCCGACGGAGGAGCAGATCAAGAAGGCGTTGCAGGGCAACATCTGCCGCTGCACGGGCTATTGGAACATCTTCGAGGCCGTGAAGGCGGCCGCAGGGAGCGCGGCGTGAGCGGTACGACGGTCGCCCCCGAGCGCGTCGAGACGCAGGCGCCGCAGAAGGGATGGGCTGGCCAGAGCGTCCCGCGCAAGGAGGACAAGCGGCTCGTCGAGGGCGAGGGCGTCTTCGTCGACGACATCAAGCGGCACGGCATGGGCTACGTCTTCTTCGTCCGCTCTCCGTACGCGCACGCACACATCACGTCGATCGACGTCTCGAAGGCGGAGGCGATCAAGGGCGTCTACGGCACGCTGACGGGCGAGGAGGTCGCCGCGGTCACCGATCCGTTCTTCCAGCTCTCGACGCCGCCCGGCGCGCACCTGAAGGACTACGCCCTCGCGGTCGGCAAGGTTCGCTATGTCGGCGAAGCGGTCGTCGCGGTCGTCGCGGAGACACGCGAGCTCGCGCGCGACGCGTCGGAGCTCGTCGAGGTCGACTACGAGCCGCTCGCGCCGGTGACGGACGCTCGCCACGCGGAGGATCCGGACGCGCCGATCCTTCACGAGGAGAGCGGGTCGAACCTCATGTGGGAGGGCGTGTACGAATGGGGAGACCTCGACGCGGCGTTCGCCGAGGCAGATCGCGTCGTCACGATCAAGGAGCTCCACTTCCACCGCTTCAACTCGACCCCGCTCGAGACCGACGGCGCGCTCGTCGAGTACAACCGCGGCACCGGGCAGTGGACGATCCACACGAACAACCAGTTCCCGGGCTTCGCGGCGATCATGATGGGCCCCGCGATGCGCTGCGGCCTCGACAAGCTGCGCTTCGTCACGCAGGACATCGGCGGCGGCTTCGGCAACAAGATCACCTCGCATCCGCAGCTCGTCGTCTGCTGCCTGCTCGCGCGCAAGCTCAACCGTCCGGTGCAGTGGACGGAGTGGCGGACGGACTTCCACCTCTCGATGTCGCATGGGAACGAGCGCTGGTTCCACGACACCGAGGTTGCCGTGAAGAACGACGGAACGCTTCTCGGCTTCCGGACGAAGGCGCTCGACGACGCGGGCGCCTGGCTGCGCTACGAGCCGCTCGGCGGGGTGATCTGGGCGCAGGTGACGCCGGGCATGTACCGCTGGCGCAACATCCGTCTCGACTTCACGCAGGTGGCCACCAACAAGGCGCCGGTCTCTCCGAACCGCGGCTACTCGCGCATGCAGCACCTCTGGTTCACCGAGCGCGTGATCGACATCGTCGCGCACGAGCTCGACCTCGACCCCGTCGAGGTGCGCAAGCGAAACTACGTCCGCGCCGAGGACATGCCCTACGAGACGCCGAACGGCTGCGTCTACGACTCGGGCGACTACGCGCAGATGCTCGACGTGGCGCTCGATCTGATCGGCTGGAGCGGAATCGACGAGCGGCGGCGCGACGCCGCGTCACGCGGCAAGCTGCTCGGCGTCGGAATCGGCTCGACGCTCGACTCGGGCACGAACAACTTCGGCCAGTCGCGGATGATCAACCCGGAGCTCCAGTTCTCGGGCAACAACGAGGTCGCGACGGTGAAGCTCGACATCTTCGGCGAGATCGTCGTCACCCTCGGCACGACCCCGCAGGGGCAGGGTCACGAGACGACAGCCGCCCAGATCGTGGCCGACATCCTCCGGTGCTCGCCCGACGACGTGCACGTGCGCGCCGGTCACGACAGCTACTGGAACTCGCACGCGGGCTTCTCGGGCACGTATGCGAGCCAGTTCGCGGTCACCGGGCTCAGCGCCGTCAAGGGCGCCACCGACATGCTCGCGGCGGAGATCAAGCAGCTCGCGTCGGCGGTCTTCGGCGGCGTCCCGGTCGAAGCGCTCGAACTCGCCGACGGTGGCGTTCGCATCAAGGAGAACCCCGACGCGTTCCTGCCGTTCATGGCGTGCGGGGCGATCATCAACGCGAACAACGCCGGGCTCCCGGAGGACCTGGGCGTCACCCTCAACTGCCGGTACGTGTACCGGCCGCCGTTCCAGGTCCCGGACGTCGAGCGGAAGTTCGGCAACCTGACACTCACCTATGCCGCTCAGATCCACGCCGGAGTCGTCGAGATCGATCCCGAGACCGGGTACTACGAGATCGTCGACTACGCCGCGGTGGACGACTGCGGCGTCCGGATCAACCCCCAGATCGTCGAGGGCCAGGTGATGGGCGCGACGGCGCAGGCGCTCGGTGCCGCGGTGCACGAGGTGTTCGAGTACGACGAGGACGGGAACCTGCTGACGCCCAACTTCTACGACTACCACGTGCCGCATGCGCTCGACATGCCGCCGCTGCGCACGGGCAGCATCGAGAGCCCGTCGCCGTTCACGCCGCTCGGCACGAAGGGCATGGGCGAGGGCGGCGGCGCCGGCATCCACGCGGTGTGCGCCGCCATCCAGGACGCGCTCCGTGGGCACGGCGACGCCATCGTCTACGACAGCCACAACCCGTATCAGCGCGTGTGGGAGATGCTGCAGCACCCCGAGCGGGCGCGCGCGCTCGTCGAGGTGGTCGACGCGTGAACGTCCAGGGCGAGCGGACGTTCGCCGCGCCGCGGCAGACCGTCTGGCACGTGCTCAACGACCCCGCGTCGATGGCGAAGACGATGCCCGGCGTCGAGAGCTTCGACATCCACGACGACAAGCGCTGGACGGCGAACGTCAAGATCCCGCTCGGCCTCGGCGGCCTGAAGATGAAGGTCGACATGGAGAAGATCGAGGAGAACGAGCCCGAGTTCGCGGTGATGAAGATGAAGGGCCAGGGCGTCGGCGCGATGATGAACATGCAGACGAAGTTCCAGCTCCATGACGAGCCGGACGGGGGCACGAAGATGAGCTGGGCCGCGGAGGTCCACATCGCCGGACCCGTCGGCTCGATGGGGCAGCGCGTGCTCCAGCCGATCGTGAACCAGCAGGTGCAGCACGTCCTCGGCGCGCTCGAGCAGCAGGTGCAGGAGGCGTTGGGCGCGAGCGCGAGCTGATGGCGGTCCCGTTCCGCATCGGCGTCATGCAGCTGACGATGGAGCCGCTCGACGAGATGCTCGCGTCGGCACGCGTCATGGACGAAGCGGGGCTGGACACCGTCTGGCTCGCCGAGGCGTATCCGTGGTGGCGCAAGCACGGGATGGAGGCCCGCTCGTCCACGGTCGTCTCGGCGCTCATGGCGCGCCACACGGAACGGCTGACGGTCGGCTGGGGGATCATCTCGCCCTTCACCCGCCATCCCGTGCAGGTGGCGATGGACGCCCGCGTCGTCCAGGAGGCCGCGGGCCCGGGACGCTTCATCCTCGGCTTCGGGACGTCGAAGATCTTCCTCAACAACGCACGCCTGCAGACGAACAAGACGCTCGGCCCGATGCGCGACGCGGTCGAGATCGTCCGCGGCGTCCTCAGCGGCGAGCCGTTCGAGTACACCGGATCCACCTGGAGCGCATCGGTTCCCGGGCTTCAGGAGTCCGCGCACACGCCGCGCGGCGTGCCGCCGGTCTACGTCGCCGCGACGGCGCCGAAGATGCAGGCGCTCGCGGGCGAGATCGCGGACGGCTGCCTCACGCCGTCGATCACGACTCCTGCGTTCGTGCGCTACACGTGCGGGAACGTCGGCGCCGAGGTCGACATCGGCTGCACCGTCGTCGCCTCCATCCACGAGACGGACCGCGACGAGGGCCGCGACGGAGCCCGCGAGATCGCCGGCATGTATCTCGCGAACAAGGTGCAGAACATCCAGGGTGCGGCCGACACGCTGCTCGACCTCGCCGGCATCGAGCAGGACGAGATCCGGCCGGTTGCCGAGGCGATGGAGCAGGGCGGCAGGCTCGCCGCGAAGGCGGAGGTCTCCGACGCGCTGCTCGACAAGTGCAAGCCGATCGCCGGCACGCCGAGCGACTGCATCGAGGCGATCGAGGAATACCGCGACGCCGGCTGTACGCATGTCATGCTCGAGCTGTGGGGCACCCGGCGGCACGATCAGATCCGGCTCTTCGGCGAGAAGGTGCTGCCCCGATTCCGTCGCGGATAGACAGGATGCTCGCCGAGGCGCGTTCACACATCGTCCGGTACACGCCTGCC
>Ga0335070_10004783_pt1 | contig 15877 bp, 13 predicted proteins | sample Lox_Sample_13_FD_206722 | JGI IMG/M metagenome (GOLD analysis project Ga0335070, IMG submission 206722) | Soil microbial communities from Loxahatchee National Wildlife Refuge, Florida, United States - Lox_Sample_1.3 | ecosystem: Environmental > Terrestrial > Soil > Wetlands | place: USA... | reverse complement strand
CCGCTTAATGGCCCCCTCGAACGTATCCGCCCGGGCGCCGCTGAAGAGGAAGCCGGTCGCACCATCGACGATGGTCTCGCGCAAGCCCCCGATACTGTGGGCGATCGGCAGCGAGCCGAACCGCTGGGCATACATCTGGCTCAACCCACAGGGCTCGAACCGCGACGGCATGAGCAGGAAGTCGCTGCCGGCGAAGAACCGCCGGGCCGCGGCTTCGTCATAGCCGATCTTGAGGGCGATCGATTCCGGATGCCTGGCCGCGGTCGCGCGCAATGCCGCTTCTACTTCCGCCTCGCCTTCCCCGGTCACGACCAGCTGGCCGCCGTCCCGCACGATGGATTCGATTGCGCCGATGGTGAGGTCGAGGCCCTTCTGATGGACCAAGCGGGAGACCACGGCAAACAGCGGGCCGCGACTGACGGCGAGGCCGAACTCCTCGCGGATATGTCGAGCATTCGCCTCCTTGCCCTGCCAATCGGAGGCATCGAACGGGTGCGGCAAGTGCGGATCGGTGCGCGGGTCCCAGCTCTCGTCGATACCGTTGAGGATTCCGGACAGGCGCCCTTCCCGGCTGCGCGCACGCAAGAGCCCATCGAGACCGCAGCCGAACTCCGGCGTCGTGATCTCCTGGGCATAGGCGGCGGAGACCGTCGTGATCTGCGAGGCGTAATAGATCCCGGCCTTCAGGAAGGAGATGTAGCCGTGGAACTCCACACCGTCGACGCTGAAGGCGGAACGTGGAATCGCCAGTCGATCAAGCCGATCGGGGCTGAAATTGCCCTGATAGGCGAGGTTGTGGATGGTGAGGATGCTCGGCGCCGAAACGCCTTGCCATTTTAGATAGCCCGCCGTGAGGGCACCGGGCCAATCGTTGAGATGGAGAATGTCGGGCTGCCAGCCGATACCGGGCAAGCCGCGTGCGAGTTCGACCGCCGCCATGGCGAGGCGCGCGAACCGCACGTCGTTGTCGTCCCACGGCCGCGCCTGGTCGTCGGAATAGGCGCTGCCGCTGCGATCGAACAGACTTCCCGAGATCACGACGTAGATCGTCAGACCGTCTTCCGTGGTGATCTCGCCAAGCTCACCGGCAGAGATGTCGGCGACCGCCGGAAGCTTGGCAATGATCTTCATATCGGGGTTTGCGGCGAGCACGGCGCGGTAGCCAGGCAGTAACACGCGGACGTCCGTCACCTGCCGCAGCGCGCGCGGCAGGCTGGCCGAGACTTCGCCGAGGCCGCCGACTTTGAGGAAATCCGCGAGCTCCGGTGTCACGAAAAGCAGGCGACCGCGCTGCTGCGCTGCATGGTTGCTGCTGAGCGAGCCGAGCTCCGCTTCCGACTGATGGGCCATCCCTGTCTCCCTTTCGACAAGAATGTCGACAACGGGACGCGGTTCCATCCTTCACGTAGCACGATTCTCTTGCTGAAATGCTAACCGAGCCACGCGCAGCACAGCTCAGTGACATTCGGTCGCGCGGCGGGCTCCTGCGATGACCTTCGATGTCTCGGTCTGGTCATCGCGGCGGGACTGCAGCACCTCGAAGCTGAAACTTCGGTTACCGGTCGCAGGTGCGACGACGAGCCGGCGCGAGAGAATGCGCAAGCTCTGCCGTCGACATCATGGGGCTCGCCATGGGACTGGCGCTGATCGCCGTTCTCTTCACGCAGAAGCTCTCCATGCAGAAGGGCGCCCAAGCCGCTCGCGGGCTGCCGCTTGATCGGGATCAGGCCGGCGCCTTTCCCAGCGCCGAGCGCTTTGCTATGGTTGGAGCACTCGGCGGTGGCTCGGAGGAGCGGCACAGCGCTTGTGCGCCGCACCGTGGGGGCTCATGGAAAGCAAGATCAAACATCTTGAGCTGATCCAGGGTGTCATCAATCGCCTGGCATCGAACTCGTTCCTGATCAAGGGCTGGAGTGTCGGGCTGGTCTCGGCGCTGTTCGCCCTGTCCGCCGGCAACGTCAATTCGGCCTTCGTCCTGATCGCCTACGTGCCGGTGCTCGTCTTCTGGGGCCTCGACGGCTATTTCCTATGGCAGGAGCGACTCTATCGTGCGCTCTATGACCGCGTTCGCGGCCTGAGCGAGAGCGAGGTCGATTTCTCGATGAACGTCACCACCGTGCGCGGCCAGACGCCCGGTTGGACATCAGCCGTCTTCTCGATCACGCTTGCCGCGTTTCACGGCGTGCTGCTCATTGCGGTCGTCATCGTGATGGTGATTCTGCTTTCGGTACATTGACGTCATTCCGCTGGCGCTGGGAGGCGAAGCAAATGGCAGAGAAGAATCCCGAATTGCCCGTGAATCCGCTGGACGTTTGGCGCGACGCGTTCGAAGCCATGAACCGCGCAGCAATGGAGGGGATGCAGCAGGCGGGCGTGGTCCGCCTGCCCGACCCGGTCTATGGCGGGCGCGACTTCGACGCGACCAGGGACTACGGCCAGAAGGCAGCCTATGACTGGCCGGCTTTGATGTACGATCCGGCGAAGCAGTTGGAATATGCCGAGCGGATGGGCCGCGCCTGGATGGCGCTCTGGAACGGCTGGATGGCGCAGGCGATGCAGCCGGCCGAGGGGATCGGCGATCCACGGCCCTACGACATCTTCCTCTCGCACTCGAAGCGCGACGAGGATCGCATTCGCGAGGTGGAGCGCGATTTCGAGGGCAACGGCTATCGGGTCTACGTCGACTGGTCGGACGACCCGCTGCTCGACCGTGCGCAGGTTGACCGGGAGACGGCGGCCAAGCTTCAGGACCGCATGCGCCAGTGCAAGGCGTTGATCATTGCCCTCTCGAACGAGAGCGCACAATCGCCCTGGGTGCAGTGGGAACTCGGCTTCTTCGATGCGCTGCGCGGCCGGATCTTCATTCTGCCGCTCGACCAGGAGGCACAGAATGCGGTCGCCAGGCAGGAGTATTACGGTCTCTATAAGGTCCTCGACCCGAAGGATTACCGGGCCGATTTCCTACGCCACTATGCCGAAGCGGTCCGTTAGTCTCGCAACTTCCTATTGAGTTTGACTCAGATCAAACCGCCCGGGCCACCATTCGGGTCAGGATGCGCGCCGGGCCAGCTGTGGGAGAGTGTTATGGGGACCTTGCCGAAGGCGTTATCGCACGGCTTGCAGAGCACCGTGCTTGCAACCGCGGCAGTGCTCGCCGTGGGCTTCGCCGCACCGGCGATGGCGGATTCCGCCGCGCTGGAGACGTTCGCGCCGCGCCCGGCGGCCTCCGTCCTTCCCGCCGGGATGCTGACCGGCCCACATTATCAGGTCGTGGGCACGGTGCAGACCTTCGGCTACTTGAATAATTTCGTGGTCCAATCGGAGTACGGCACATTTCAGGCGCCCAGCAATACCATGTTGCGGCGCCTCATTCGCGAGATCGGCGCGATCGACGCGCTACACGGCATCACCTTGACCGAGGCCTATGGCAAGGCGCTGGGCCAGGCGGCGTTGAGCCCGGTGCGCGGCGCCGTGAACCTGGTGACCAATCCTGTCGACACCGTGAAGGCGGTGCCGGGTGCCATCTTCAGCATATTCGAGCGCACCGGCTCGGCGATCTCAAGCACGGTCAACGACGAGAAGACCGCCTATGAAGATTCCTCGGCGGCGCAGCTGCTGCAGATGTCCTCCTACAAGCGCGACTACTGCAAGCAATTCGGCGTCGATCCCTATTCCAGCAACGCGGTGCTCCAAGACGAATTGGAAAGCGTTTCCTGGGCAGCGGCTGTCGGCAATCTCACGGTCAGCGCCGCCACCATGGCCAGCGGCTCGACGGTCGTGCAGGTCCTCTCCTACGGGCGCAACATTTCCCAGGCGATCGACATCGTCGCCGCCGAGCCTCCGGCAGAGCTGGCGCTCAAGAACAAGGCGGCGCTGAAGCAGATGGGAATCGCCCCCGCCCTTGCCGACCAGTTCATGGGGCAGAAGATGTATTCGCCGCGCGCCAAGACCATCTTGCTCTATGCGCTCGGCGCCATGCAGAACACCGCGGGCCGAGACGCGATGGTGCAGGCCGCGCTGAACGCGCCCGACGAGGTCACGGCGATCATGTATCAGCAGATGGCGGAGCTGCTGAACGGCTATGACGCGAAGGTGGCCCCGATTGTGCGCCTGGAGCGCTACAACCGGGTTGTGTTGGCGCGGGAGAAGTCGGGCAAGGCGGTCGCCCTTCTCCCGCTCGACTATGCGATCTGGAACCAGCAGGCGGCGGGCGCCGTCACGCAACTCGCCAAGGCATTGCGGCTGAAGCCCGGCAGCACCGGCGTCGCGGCGTTCTGGCTCACCGGCACCGCCTCGCCGCTCTTCAAGCAGCAGGCGAATGCTCTGGGTTTCGATGTCAAAGAGAACGTCGGGAGTCAGCTCCCCCTCGCCGACTGAGCCGACAAGACTGCGATCTTCCTGCCCGGCCGGCCGGTGCGGATTTGCGCACAGCACGGCTCTAAGGGAAATTTCGCAGTGATGTCACCCCATGGTGCGATTTTCCGGGGGTAACTGCTTATTTGTTCCTGACTTCACGCCTGAGCTGTGTAATCCTTAAGCACTAAGTCGCAGGGAGCAGCCGCGGTGGCGGAAGGGACCCAAAGCCATTTGTCCGGTCGACATCTCGTGCGCGCGGAGCCGGACGGATTCCGGCGGCTCGGCGCGAAGTCTTCCGCGCGCTCGAGCAATCAAGTGTTCGGGATGCGGCTGTCCTCCCTGACCAAGCAGGAGATCGTCGATTGCCTGCTTTTGGAGCCTCCTCCAGGCGCCGGGCTCCGCCTGGTGGCGACGGCCAATCTCGATCATGTGGTGACGCTCAGGAAGGATCCCGCTTTCCGAGCGTCATACGATCGCGCGTGGCTGGTCACAGCGGACGGGGCGCCGGTCTTCGCCTATGCCCGGCTGCTGGGCATCCCGGTGCCGGAACGCGTAACCGGAGCAGACCTCATGAACGAGCTCGCGGCCAAGCTCAGTCCGCAACGGCATCGCCTGTTCTTCGTCACCAGCACGGAGCACGTGGCGGAACGCGCCAAGAGCGCATTCGTCGAGCTGGGTTTCCGGCCTGATCAGATCGCCTGCGCGGTTCCGCGCCGCGGCTTCGAGCAAGACCCGGTGGAAGCCGAAGCGCTCGCCGAACGGGTCAAGCGCCATGAACCGACCCATCTCATCATCGGCATCGGTGCGCGGCAGGGCCAGACCTGGCTCGCGCGCTGCAGCGATGACTTGGGGGACGTCTGTGCGCTTTGCATCGGTGCGGCGCTCGAATTTCGCCTTGGATTGAAGCGGCGCGCCCCGCGACCGCTCCGCCGCCTCGGCCTGGAATGGCTTTGGCGGGTGGCCATGGAGCCCAGTCGCCTTGCCGGCCGCTATTTCGTCGCATCCTGGGGTTTCGTGCCGGCTGTCATCGCCGACCTCGTCACCCGTGGCGAGCAGTCAAGACTATAGCGCCGCAGCGGCTTGATCTCGATCAGCCGGCGTGAACGCGGCATCCCATTGCTCGAGCAACATTCGGGGGCCGTCGAGCTCGTGCCAGGTGTCGTGATCGCCCTCGATGCCAAGAACGTCGACCTGGTTGAAATGCATCGCCCAGAAGTCGGCATCGAATGCCGTGTCCGAAGTGAGAAGGATCATGCAGGGCACGTCGCGTGGTGCAGCGACGCGGTCGCGGCGCCAAGCGCCGTCGCGGCGCCAACGAGCGGTCGTGTCCACCAGCAGGCGCATCCGCAATTGCTGACAAAACAGGCCCGTGCCGACGCGCGGGAGCAGCCGCGCGGCCAGGCTCGCCAGCCCGCCCTTGCGTCGAAGGCGCGGTGCAAGAACGCGGGCGATAGACCGGTTGAATCGGATCCAGAGGAAACCCGGCAACCCGGCGGGACCGGCGCGCCGCGCGCGAGTGAGGTTTCTGGCCAGCCAACCGGGCCCGAGCTGGTTTTCCAGCGAACCGTCCGGATCCAGTGACCCGACCGGGTCGAGCCCCACAATGCGCACCACGTGCAGGTCGCCGCGATGGAGCCGGACCGCGAGTGCCCCGACGATCGCTCCCAGCGACACGCCGGCGAGAACAAAAGGCCGGTGTCCCATGCGGCGCAGTATGCGCGCATGTATCTCTTCGGTGAGTGCCCCAAGGTCGGCATGCCGAAGGTGCCATTGCAGCTCGGGATAATCGATCAGCACCGTCTCGCCGTGCTGCCTGCAGAGCTCGACCAGCCCATCGAGCCTCTCGTTGCTTGCCGAGAAGCCTCCGGCCCCGGGAATGAGCACAAGAGGCAGGCGTCCCCCTCTGTCAGCCGCCGGAAGCATCAGGCGGCCTTTCGCCGCTTGTCGGCAATGTGGCCGACCAGGGTCGCGGTCGTGTGGTGCGCGCCGACGACGAAACGGAAGAGCGGCCCGAAGCTCGCGGCAGATGCCGGCCCTACGAAGTGCAGTCCCGCCGCGCTGGACTGGAAATGCCGGTCCAATCGCGGCGCGCCATCGATGCGACGGATTCGATCGCGCAACTCGCGTCCGAGGAACGGCAAGCGATCGATGTCAGCACGAAACCCGGTCGCGGCGATGACCGAATCGTAGCGACCCTCGACGTCTGGCTCGTTCTCGGTCGCCAGAGTGAGTACGACTTCCGCCCCGGCTGTGGCTGCAGCGCGGACGACCGTCGCCAGCCTCGTCGAGACCACGCCATCGACGCGCGGCCGCAGCCACCAGGCGCCTTCCGGAGGAAGGTGACGGCGCAGGAACTCGATGCGGGGTCCATCGGGCAGCAGGCGGCAGGCGCCCGGCAGGTTGGTCAGCACCCAGGCCTTTGGCCCCGAGCCCAGTCCGGAGATCGGCGAACGCAGCTTGCGGAGCAGGCTCCGTTCGCGCGGCGTCCGCGACATCCACCGGATGAACCGCTCGCGCACGATCAGCTCCGGCTCGCCACCCGCCTCATGCACCAGTGCCGCCGCCTCAAGCGCCGATTGTCCGCCTCCCACGACCGCGACGCGCTTCCCGCGATAGACGGCGTAGCTTGCGATCGCATTGCTGTGGCGGACCAGGTCCGACGACAGAGCCGCCAGCTCGCGAGGAACATGCTCGAAGCAGGCAAGGCCGGTCGCCACGACGACACGCTCGGCGAGCATCTCCTCGCCGCTTTCCGTCCGCAGCAGGAATCGCGAGCCGGAGGCGCGGACGTTCTCGACTGGAGCTTGGTTCACGAAGGGAACGTAGCGGCGTTGTACGTCCAATCCGTAGTCGACGAAGTCGCTCATGGCGCAGGGCTCGAAGGATTCCAGTCCGCGCGCACGGCTCCAGTCCGAGAAGCTGACTGGCTCCGGCACCGGAATGTCGGCCCCGAAACAGTATGACTTGAGATAGCGCTCCGGAGCAGCGCGGGCGATCGTTTCCCAAAACGCCATCGGCCTTCCGAACAGGGCGACGTCAACGCCGGTCGCTGCAAGGCTGGCGGCGAGCGACAGTCCGTAGGGACCTGCGCCGACGATGGCGACGTCCGTCTTGCTCATTCGAGCTGCTCGCGTGGCAACCGAGCCTCATCGCCGGCTCGGGGCAGTCGCGCTTCGCCGACCAATCGCGGGAATTGCTCCAGTCCCAAACGGAGCTCGCAGAGGGCGTGGGCGAAGAACGGCAAAGGGTCGAAGAGATCGAAGGTCGCATCGACCAGACGCCCACGACGGCGCCAGTGCCAGGCAATCGCGGCGCGCGCAGCGGGGAAGTTTGCGATCGCCCGAAGCGTCGTCATCAAAGTCGTGGTGAACATGTCGGTGAAGCCGAGGTCTGGTCGATGCTCGCCGCGCGCCTTGGCCAGCACGCGATCGAGCTCATCCAGGTTCCCGCAGGCGTCGAGATAGGCCAGCAGCGGCAGCGGTATTCCGCGGGCGATGTCGAGGCGCATTTCCTGGTAGAAGCGTGGGTTGAAGTCGATCACGCGCCAGGCTCCGTCGTGCCAGACGAACTCGATCTCGAAGATGCCGAACGCCCCGCTGTGCCGGCAGAGTCGCTGGGTGCTCTCGCCCAACCCTTCAGGCAGCGCGATACTTTCGAACGCGAGACCGACGCCGGCCGGGCGCGAGCGCTGCAGGACCTTGCGGTTGGCGCCCATGATAGCGCGTGTGCCGCTCCGGTCGATGAAGCCGGTGACCGACACAACGTTCTCCACGGCCGTTTCAACGAAGGCCTGGATCATCGGCATCGGTTGCCGGGTCAAGCCTTCGTCGCCGCTCCGCTCCCGTCGGACGAAGGCTTCGAACGCGCGCTCGAGGTCCCGGGCGGCCCCGACAACAACGCCCTTCTCGCGGCGCGTGCGGAAGAGATGACGGCGCGGCTTGATCAGCACCGGATAGTCCAATTGGGGTGCAAGACGCGCGACGTCGGCGAAACTCTCCGGAAACCAGCTCGGGAGCGTGGAAAGTCCGACAGCGTTGCACGCCTCACCGAGTTGCTGCTTGTCGAGAAGCGCATCGACGACGTCGAGGCGGGGCACATAGACGGTATAGTGCCGTCCCAGTTCCTCAGCGTGCTTGGCGAACAGCCAAACCGTGTCATCCGAGGCGGGAAGCAGGACATGCTTCGATGCTTGTGTCGCAAATGATCGCAAGCCGGCGAGAAAGTGGGCTTCACTGCCGGTGCCTTGGAAAGTCCAATAGGCGCGCGTGAACCGCGAAAGCCGCGCCGCGCTCAGGCGGCGCTCGCCGCCAACGACGACCGGCACTCCCGCGCGGCCAAGCGTTCGCACCGCCGCCAGCGTACCGGCTGTCGTCGGACAGGCGAGGAGCACAGGACGCGCCTCAGTTGCGAACCCCTCTATTGACACCGAACCGACCTTCCGATTGCGTCGGCGCGCCGGCCCCCGTCTATGCCCCGGCGCGTGGCCTTGATGATTATCTGAATATGCCGCCCGGCTGTACTAACTTTTAGGTTAATTCAGCGACAGTAATGCGACCACGTATGCACCAAAGAAAAGCTCCTTGCCCGGTGCCTTGATAAGCCCTTGCCTGCGGACGATATTCCCTTTGCCGCCCGCAATCGCCATGATGCCGATCATGATACGCCGCATCGGCGCGCCTCCGGAGCCGCCCCTTGGCCGGCAGAAGCATAATCTGCTATCGGTTGGCGACCCTTTTTTGGGCCTGTAGTTCAGGTGGTTAGAACGCGCCGCTCATAACGGTGTTGTCGCAGGTTCGAGTCCTGCCGGGCCCACCATCGGAGTGTACATTACAAATTTCTACTCTGCTTGAGCCTGTGAGTAGCCGATACCGTGCCTACGCTGGCTCGACCGGTTCATTGCTCTCCAGTCTTTGACGCAATGATGCGATCACGCGACGAAAGGTTTCTACGTCCTTGATCGAGAGCCCGTCCGAAAGGCTGTTGATCCAGGGGACTTGCAACCGCATCGCAGCATCAAAGGTTTGTTTGCCCTTATCTGTGAGGAGAACGTGTTGTGAGCGCCGATGGTGCGGGTTTGCTTCAAACGCCACCAGTCCTTCCTTGTGAAGGTCATTGATGATTCGCTGCACGTTCTGACGGTTTGCGCCCATATCGCGGGCGAGCCACGCCACCGGCTGCGGGCGGTCGGCCGCAACCATCGCCCCAAGAATCTGCCAACGCGCGCTCGTCAATCCGAGCCCCGCCACCAGCCGATCACCAGCGGTCAATAGCAGGCTATTGAGCCTGAACAGATCGAGGACAACGTCCGTCAAGGCCTCGCCTACCGGGGTTCGCTTGGTCTTGTTCATTTGTCACCATAAAACTGTATTGACGTCATCATGTCAAACCGATACAAATGCATAGTACCAAACTGACATCATAGTGACAACAAGCAAAGGAAAGCCCCATGTCGCTACTGCGTCCTCTCGACCCCGCGTTCCCGATCGACCGTCAAATCGCAATCGATGCCAGCCCCGTGGTGCTGGTGAATCTTTTTACGCTCGACAAGGCGGATGAGCAGACCTTCCTCAAAACCTGGCAGGACGACGCTGATTTTATGAAGCGCCAGCCGGGCTTCATCTCCACGCAACTTCACCGCGCCATCGGCGCGAACCCGACCTACCTCAACTACGCCGTATGGGAGTCCACCGCCGCTTTTCGGACTGCATTTTCGCATCCGGAGTTCGAGGCAAAACTGGCGCTCTATCCATCGTCCGCCGCCGCTTCCCCGCAGCTTTTCCAGAAGGTCGCGGTTCCCGGTGTCTGCGTCGCATAGCCGTTCACGGCGGGAACAAGAAGCCATGAACAAATTCATCCACCCGATTGCCGGTACTGTTGCGATCCTGACCATTACGACCTTCTGGCTTTCGACCGCTTTGGCAGAATTGTTTGGTTCCATTTCCGTGGTTGTGGCCGTCAAGACTTCCATCCCTTGGGGCTTCCTCTTGCTGATTCCGGCGCTCGCCGCGGCAGGAGGCTCCGGCTTCGCGATGTCGAAAGGCCGACGCGGCGGGCTGGTCGGGACAAAGCTCAAGCGCATGCCGTGGATCGCCGCCAACGGCATTCTGGTTCTAATCCCGTCTGCGCTATTCCTCGCGTCCAAGGCCCGGGCCGCGGATTTCGATACAAGCTTCTACGCGGTCCAAGTCCTCGAACTCGTTGCGGGTGCCGCGAATATCACCCTGCTTGGCCTGAACATGCGTGACGGGCTCAAAATCAAAGGCCGCTTTCGCCGACAGCCAGCATGACCGGGCGAGATCGCAACGAAATACTGAGCTATTCTCGGTCTTTGGACGGCATCGGAATGGCCAGAATCCAGTGCCCAGTTTGTTCCTGGACGGCCCACCATTCTCCGACGCGACCTGCCCCCATGCTCATTGCGGCGCGCGCAGTATCATGCGGTAACAATCGAGGCTACGGCTCAGGAACTCGTGCGCCGCGCCCCAGAGATAAAGGCGGAAGCGCCGATAGTTAAAGTCGCCAAATTTGCCGATCACGAAATCACGGTTTGCCTCGAAGTTGGTCGCCCATTGCTTGAATGTCAGGTAGTAGCTCTCTCGATCGTTAAGGATCTCGAGCACTTCGAAGGGCGTCTTCGCCATGCTCGCCAGAAAGTCATGCAAGACCAGGAAGGAGTGATTTCCGCCGTATATGTATTTCACCATGTAGGACGATAGTTCGTACTTGGTCGTGCAGGCGCTGCCGTCCAAGAACACATGCTTGCCAGGCTTGAGGAGCGTCAAGAAACGGTCCAGCACGAGCTTGTATTGGGGCAAGTGTTCTATGACGCCCATAATGACGATCGCATCGTACTTCTGCTCGGTCTGATATTGCAGGAGATCGCAGAGGACCAGATCCCATTCCAAACCCAGGTTCGCCCCCTTGTTGCGGAGGTAGTCGATCGACGTCTGAGAGATCGAAATCCCCGTGCACTTCACGCCGCGGCGCGTCGCGTATTCGAACCAGGCACCCCAGCCCGGACCAATTTCAAGAATGCGGTCGTTTGGCTTGAGCTGAAGTCGATCGAAGCAGTAGTCGAACTTTCGCCGCGTCGCTTCCTCCAGCGTCTCTTCGGGATGGAGGTAGGTGCCTTGGGTATAGCAGGGTAGTTTGGGATCCAAGAAACTCAGGAAGAAATCCGGGTCGATATCGTAGTGCGCGGCGATCGCCTTGCGGTTCGTATGAACCTGCCCAAACAAGGCGGGCTGAATGAATCGCCAGACTGCGACCAGGGGATGGAAGTCAGCCATGGACGACCTGAGCGCAAAGGGAGCGAGCATGTCACCGTCGATGTCGATCTCGCCGTCCACATAGGCATCGCCGAACCGGCCTTCATCCAGGCTGGCCAAGGCTCGCACCGCGCGCTTGCTCTTGAGCGAGACCCTGAAGCTCGATGCAGCGGGCCCGAAATGCCTGACCGAACCATCCGGCATCACGATGTCGAATGAAATCTTCGATTCGGAAAAGTGTGCCGAGAATCGATCCAGCACACGCTCGGCCAGCGGCATGCTTTTGGGCGCCGTTTCTGGAGAACGAGTCTTGTATTCCACTGTGCCAACCTCCGAAGCTGAGAGTCAGAGTTCATCCAATAATGGAACGCGCATCGCTGAGATCGCGGCTCGTTCCATGCCGTTATCCCTAAGCCAGCGATAGATTTCACCGAGTGTTCGAATATGCTCCGTCTCGCGACCGGCACGGGCAAGATCGATCAAGGCACTCAGCTCAAGGGATTTCGATGATTGGTCCCGGGCGAGATGAACCGCCTCGTCCGGCGCCCCCGGTTCACGGCCTTCAAGAGCTCTTTGCGCAGGCCATCGATGTGCTTGTTGAGTTCGATCGCGCTCACATTCGCCCCCGACGAAACGCTTCTTGCCTCGCCCCTTTTTTTCGACTGCAAGCAAGCACGCCGATGATATGCCCCGCCCGTCCGTCGCGCAACCGGCTCTCCAGGCGCGTTCTACGGCAACGCGCCAACCTCCGGCCGGTATCTCCGAAGCATTCTGACGGTTGGTTTTTTGCAGAAGCGGGGGACGCTTCCGTGCGGCTTCGAAAGGTCGGAAGGGGCTTTCGCCCCTCCCCGCCTCAAGTATCCAGGAAGCTCCGCAACTTTCGGGAGCGGCTGGGGTGCTTCAACTTGCGGAGCGCCTTGGCCTCGATCTGCCGGATGCGTTCGCGGGTGACCGAGAACTGCTGGCCGACCTCTTCCAGCGTGTGGTCGGTGTTCATGCCGATGCCGAACCGCATGCGGAGCACGCGCTCCTCGCGGGCGGTAAGGCTCGCCAGCACCCGGGTCGTGGTCTCGCGCAGATTGGCCTGGATCGCCGCATCGAGCGGAAGGACCGCATTCTTGTCCTCAATGAAGTCGCCCAGATGCGAATCTTCCTCGTCGCCGATCGGCGTCTCGAGGGAGATCGGCTCCTTGGCGATCTTCAGGACCTTGCGGACCTTCTCGAGTGGCATCAGCAGCTTCTCGGCCAGCTCCTCCGGGGTCGGCTCGCGGCCGATCTCGTGCAGCATCTGGCGCGAGGTGCGCACCAGCTTGTTGATGGTCTCGATCATATGCACCGGGATACGGATGGTGCGGGCCTGGTCGGCGATCGATCGGGTGATCGCCTGCCGGATCCACCAGGTGGCGTAGGTCGAGAACTTGTAGCCGCGACGATACTCGAACTTATCGACCGCTTTCATCAGGCCGATATTGCCCTCCTGGATGAGGTCCAGGAACTGCAGGCCGCGGTTGGTGTACTTCTTGGCAATCGAGATCACGAGACGCAGGTTCGCCTCGACCATCTCCTTCTTGGCGCGCGCCGCCTCGCGCTCGCCCTTCTGGACGACGTTGACGATGCGCCGGAAGTCGCCGATCGGCAGGTTCACCAGTTCGGCAATCTCGCCGATCTGGTTGCGGATGTTCTTCGCCTCGTCCTTGTGGTCGGCGGCGAGATTCTTCCAGCCCTTGGAGGTCAGCCGCCCGACCTTGGCGATCCATTTCGGATCGAGCTCGGCGCCGTAATAGCGCTGCAGGAACTCCTCGCGCTTGACGCCGGCCTTCTGCGTGAGGCGCAGCAACTGGCCTTCCAGTCCCATCAGGCGGCGATTGAGGTCGTACATCTCCTCGACAAGGAACTCGATGCGGAAGTTGTTGAGCTTGATCGAGCGCATGAGCTCGACCATCTCCTGCTTCTGCTTCTCGTAGTTCTTCTCGCTGCGGGGATTGAGCTCGGCGCCGCCGCGGATGGTCTCCAGGCGCTTCGCCTGGACCTTGTCGAGCTTCTTGTGCAAAGCCGCGATGTTGTCGAAAGCCTCCATCACCTGCGGCAGTAGGGTCTGTTCCATGGCCGCAAGGGAGAGGTTGGCCTCCTCGCCTTCTTCGCTGGCGCTCTCGGCCTGGGGCTGGCCTTCGCCTTCGACCTCGCCCTCTTCGGACTCCTCGTCCTCGAAGTCCTCCTCCGCGCCCGCGCCTTCCATGGCCGCGTTCTCTGGGAGGTTACCGCCCATGGTGGCGTCGAGGTCGATGATGTCGCGCAGCAGCAGCTGACCGGCCTTGAGCTTGTCGCGCCACTCGACGATCGCCTTGTGGGTCAGCGGGCTCTCGCCGATCCCGCCGATCATCATGTCGCGGCCCGCCTCGATGCGCTTGGCGATCGCGATTTCGCCCTCGCGCGACAGCAGCTCGACCGAGCCCATCTCGCGCAGATACATGCGGACGGGATCGTCGGTCCGGCCGACATCGGCATCGTCGAGATTGCCGACGGCGCGGGATTCTTCCTGCTCGGCCTCGGCGGCCTGCGGCTCCTCCGCCTCCTCCGGCTCCTCGCTGTCGACGACATTGATGCCCATGTCGTTCAGAGTGGCATAGATGTCTTCGATCTGGTCGTTGGTCTGATCTTTGGGCAGGCTGGCGTTGAGCTCGTCCACGGTGACGTAGCCCCGCTCCTTGCCCTTCCCGATCATCTTCTTGAAGGCCGCGCTCAGGCCGTCCATCAGCGGACCGTCCTGCACCTCATCCTTGGTCTTCGCGGGCTCCTGCTTGGCCTGCGGTTTCACTGCCATCTAATCCACCTTCTCACCGGCACGCGCCATCCCGCGCGGCCTCTAAACCGATCAACCCGCCTTCACGATCCCAGTTTTTGCCTGACCCTGCGGACGATCCCAGCTCGGATCGTCCCGATCCAGATCGCTGCGGCGGCTTTCGCCCTCGAGCACGTTGCTCTGCTGTGAGCGCAGCCGCTCCCAGTCATCGGTAGCACGGGCTTCGACAGCACTGACGTCGGTCGCACCGGCCTCGTCGGTCCCGCTGGCATCCATCTCGAGCGATTGGCGCAACCGGAGGGCGGCTTCGTCAATATCTCCACGCACCTCGTTGCGCTCCCGCAGCACGCCCATCACGTGCAAAAGCCCTTCCTCGGCCTGGGCCAACCCGGCCGCCGGAAGGGTCCATTTGCTGCTGCCGGTCCGCGCCACCACGCCATCGAGGGCGGCGGAATAGCCGAGGCCCTTCAAATGGTTCTGCAGCTCTCCGGAGTCAAGGCGCGGCGACCGGGTCGCGTGGTCTATAATGGCGCACTTCAGCTTGTCAAGCGGACCCGCCGGAAACGCCTGTGCCGCAAGGGCTTCGCTGTGGCGATGCAGCAATTCCGGATGGTTAATGACGGTGGCCAGAAGGGTCTCATAAGGGAGCATTCTGAGCCCCGTCGTGCCCCGCCGGGCAGCTTGGCCGCCCAGGGGCTGCGCGACAACTCGCCCAGCTCCGCTGAAGGCCGGCCGGCCTGGTGCCGCTCTCTCCCTATTGGGCCCGATGCTGTAGAGCGACGCCAGCCTCGTTTCGATCTCCTGCCGGTAGGCTTGGCGGACGGCCGGGTCATGGATCTGGTCGGCCATGGCGAACAGGTCGCGCCGGAAGCCGCTGCGGCGCTCCGGCGTGTCCAGGGGCCGCCCGGCCAAGGTCCGGTCCCAGGCGACCTGCACCAAGGGCTCGGCGCGATCGAGAACGGTCCGGACGGCCCCAGCGCCACCGGAGCGCACCAGGTCGTCGGGATCCTGACCTGCCGGCATCCAGGCGAAGCGCAAAGAAAGGCCGGGCTTCAAGATCGGCATGGCGCGTTCGACAGCCCGCGCCGCGGCATTCTGCCCCGCCGCGTCGCCGTCGAAGCAGAGGATCGGCTCCGGAGCGAGGCGCCAGAGCAGCGCGATCTGCGCCTCGGTCAAGGCCGTGCCGAGCGGCGCGACCGCCTGGGCGAATCCGGCCTCGCTCAAGGCGATCACGTCCATATAGCCCTCGACGACGATGATCTCCTGCTTGTCGCGCGCGGCCTTCTGAGCGTGATTAAGGTTGTAGAGCTGGCGGCCCTTGGAGAAGAGCGGCGTCTCCGGCGAGTTCAAATACTTCGGCTTCTCATCGCCGAGCGTGCGGCCGCCGAAGGCGATGATCCGGCCCTTGGCGTCGGCGATCGGGAACATGACCCGGCCACGGAACCGATCGTAT
>Ga0335070_10004782_pt1 | contig 15877 bp, 11 predicted proteins | sample Lox_Sample_13_FD_206722 | JGI IMG/M metagenome (GOLD analysis project Ga0335070, IMG submission 206722) | Soil microbial communities from Loxahatchee National Wildlife Refuge, Florida, United States - Lox_Sample_1.3 | ecosystem: Environmental > Terrestrial > Soil > Wetlands | place: USA... | reverse complement strand
TACGACAAGCTGCATGAAGTCCGGACTCGGCAGCAGAATACGGTCGCTGATCTGCAAGAGTCAGTCCGCATCTCCACACTTCGCTATCAGGGAGGAACGACGACTTATCTGGAAGTCCTCGACAGCCAGAGATCCCTTTACTCCGCCGAACTATCACTGGCGAGTGCGCGAGGCGACGAATATCGCAGCTTGGTGCAACTGTATCGGGCCCTGGGAGGAGGGTGGCAACAGTGATTTGCTGTGTGTTGACAACCAAGCGACGATCCGCGGAACCAAACTACTGCGGGCTGACGCTTGAGGATGGAACACTATGCCGATGACCAAATCAGCGACAGAGCTGAATCTGGCGGCTGGGTTGGCAGCGCCGTCTGAGGTAGGCGATGTTCGGGCGGGAAATCCTCTCCCGATTGGAGGCGCCCATCAACAAGGGAGCGGAGTCAATTTTGTCTTGTTCAGCCGCAACGCAACCGGGGTTCGACTAGAGTTTTATCAAAAGCCTGAGGATTCTTCTCCGAGCAGAGTCATTGACTTCGACCCCGTGCGTCATCGGACCGGCGATGTCTGGCATGTATGGGTGCGAGGCGTTCCCGCAGGTCAACTCTACGGTTATCGCGTCCAAGGGCCGTATCTGCCCGAAGAGGGCCATCGTTTCAACCCACACAAGCTGCTTCTGGACCCGTATGCAAGAGCACTTGCCGGAGTGGAGAATTGGGATTTTCTAGCCGCCCGTGGCTACGATTCTTCAAGCAGCCTGGCTGATCTAAGCATTTCAACGATTGATGACGCCGGCACGACACCGAAATGCATCTTTACCTATGACCATTTCGACTGGGAGACGGATGCGCCTCCAAAGCATTCCGCCTCCGACACAGTCGTCTACGAGACGCACGTGCGCGGTTTTACAATCCATCCGAGTTCGGGCGTGGCGCATCCCGGAACCTTCGCCGGCTTGACCGAGAAGATCCCGTATCTCAAAGACCTGGGAGTGACCGCCATTGAGTTGATGCCTATTCTTGAATTCAACGAGAACGAATCGAACCGACTGAATCCAATCACAGGAGAAAGACTCAAGAACTATTGGGGCTACGATCCGGTTGCCTTCTTCGCTCCGAAGCAGTCCTACTGCGTTGGAAAACCAGATGGCCAACAGATCCAGGAGTTCCGGGAGATGGTCAAGGCCTTTCACCGCGCGGGCATTGAAGTGATCTTGGACGTCGTGTTGAACCACACAGCCGAGGGAGATGAACTGGGACCAACGATTTCTCTGCGCGGTTTTGAGAACTCGATCTTCTATTCGTTGCAAGAAAACGGGCGCCGATACTACAAGAACTTTTCCGGCGTTGGTAATACGCTGAATGCAAATCATCCAGTTGTGCGGGAGTTCGTCAGGAATGTACTTCGTTACTGGGTGATGCACATGCACGTGGATGGTTTTCGCTTCGACCTTGCTTCCGTTCTGGGCCGAGATGAGCACGGGAACATTCTGCGTAACGCTCCGCTCCTGGAAGGCATAGCGGAGGACCCGATCCTGCGAGACGTAAGAATTATCGCGGAGGCCTGGGACGCGGGCGGCGCCTATCAAGTGGGGAGTTTTTCCAACCAGCGTTGGACGGAATGGAATGGCCGCTTCCGTGACGATGTGCGCTGCTTCTGGCTTGGCGACGCGGGCATGATGGGATCGCTCGCAAGCCGAATCTGTGGAAGCTCGGATTTGTACCAAAGCTCAGGCAAGGGCCCCGCCAGCAGCCTCAACTTCATCACATGTCATGACGGCTTCACGCTGAACGATTTGGTCAGCTACAAGCAGAAGCACAATGACGAAAATGGAGAGTTCAGCCGCGATGGAAATGATGCCAACTACAGCGACAATTGCGGGGTAGAGGGTCCGAGCCAGGATCCCGGTATCGAGGGCATGCGCAACCGCTTGATCAAGAATTTCCTGTTAACCCTGTTTGTCTCTCGCGGAGTTCCCATGTTGCTCGGCGGCGATGAGTTTCGCCGAACCCAGCGCGGCAATAACAATGCCTACTGCCAGGATAACGAAGTGAGCTGGTTTGACTGGGGCCTGCTCGAGAAGCACAAAGAGATCCAGCGCTTCACTCGAGGGATGATCGCCTTTCGCCGAGCCCATCCTGTGTTACGAAGAGAGATTTTCTACACGGATGCGGATATAAAGTGGTTCGCGCCAAACGGTGCAGTCCCCGACTGGGCGGACCAGCGACAGAGATCGTTGGCGTGTCTGATTCTGGGTCACACAGAACCTGACTTGTTCCTCATGTTTAACGCCGACACCAGAGCAGTCGATTTTTCCATTCCTGCCTTGCCAGCCGGGAAGATCTGGCGTTTGGCGGTCGATACTTCCCGAACCGCCCCTGACGATCTCTTCGAACCTGGGAAAGAGCCTTCCATGCAGGGCCAAGTCGGTCATCGGCTGGAGCCTCGATCCAGTGCAATTCTCTTGTCGGATGGCGGCGAGGTGTCCCGTGACCATTAACCCTGCTGCCGGGAAGCCGGCTGACCCATCCATTCTTTTGAACGTTCCGAAGCTGGTCACGGCCTATTACGAGTTGCGACCCGATCCGAGTGATCCCATGCAGCGGGTGGTCTTCGGTACGTCGGGTCATCGCGGATCGGCTTTCGACGTGGCCTTCAACGAGTGGCACATCCTGGCCATCACTCAAGCCATTTGTGATTACCGCAAACTCAAGAAAATTGACGGGCCGCTGTTTCTTGGGATGGACACCCACGCTGTCTCCGAGCCTGCGTTTGCGAGTGCTCTGGAAGTGCTTGCCGCAAACAAGGTCGACGTAATGCTCTCCGAAGGCACGTCCTACTCGCCGACTCCGGCCGTCTCCCACGCAATTCTGGTTTACAACCGCGGACGAAAGTCAGGACTGGCCGACGGTATCGTGATCACGCCGTCTCACAATCCTCCCGATGATGGTGGGTTTAAATACGACCCTCCCCATGGTGGGCCGGCGGATTCGAGCGTGACATCGTGGATTGAATCGAGAGCCAATGTTTTCCTCGAGCAGGGCCTCGACGGTGTTAAGCGCGCGCAGCTTGGCAAGGCGCTGCTTGCACCCACAACGCACAAGCACGACTTCTTGAGCGCTTATGTGGGGGATCTCAACAGCGTTGTCGACATGAACGCGGTGCGCGACGCCAAGGTCAAACTTGGCGTCGATCCCCTCGGAGGAGCGGGCATCGATTATTGGCCGCGGATTGCCGAGCAGTATGGCCTCGATCTAACCATCGTCAACCAATCTGTCGATCCTACATTCCGCTTCATGACGGTGGATTGGGATGGAAAGATTCGCATGGATCCTTCCTCGCCTTATGCGATGCAGAGACTCATCGCATTGAAGGACAAGTTCGACATTGCGTTTGCCAGCGATACCGATCACGACCGCCATGGCATCGTGACCAAAGGAATCGGGTTGCTGCCTCCGAATCACTACCTCTCAGCGTGCGTCAGTTATTTGTTCGCGAACCGGCCCAATTGGAGTGAGGACGTTGCCGTTGGCAAGACCGTAGTGAGCAGCAGCATGATCGATCGTGTCAGCGCTCACCTGCGGCGGCGGCTCTATGAAGTCCCGGTCGGCTTTAAATGGTTCGTCGAAGGATTGCTCGCGGGCCGCTTGGGCTTTGGCGGCGAGGAGAGCGCTGGTTCTTCCTTTCTGCGGCGCGACGGCAGCGTTTGGACCACGGATAAAGACGGAATCGTCCCTTGTCTGTTGTCGGCGGAAATTACGGCGTGTATGGGCCAAGATCCGGGCGAGATTTATCGTGCGCTCACCCGCGATCTCGGAGATCCGGTCTACGAACGCATCGATGCTCCCGCCACACCCGAACAGAAAGCCGCTCTGGCAAGATTATCCACTTCCGACATTCACGCCACAGAAGTCGCAGGTCAGCCGATCCAGAAGATTCTGACTACCGCTCCCGGAGACGGCAATCCAATTGGGGGAATCAAAGTGATTGCCAAGGATGGCTGGTTTGCAGCACGTCCTTCGGGGACGGAGGAAATCTACAAGATTTACGCGGAGAGTTTCCTCGGTCGGAGCCATCTACGACAAATCGAAGAAGAAGCCCAGGCCATCGTTTCGGAAACGCTGGCTCGCAGTGCTCAGGCGGCCTGAGCCGATAAGCTGGCTGACAAGGCATGAGAGGAGTGAGTTTATGAGTAGCTCGACAGTGGTTGATCAAACCATCGCTGATCGTCCCCTCGATCCAGCCATTTCCGATGCGCTTGCCGACTTGGCTTTGGACCTGAGATGGTCTTTCAATCACTCGGCGGATCAGCTTTGGCAGAAAATCGATCCCGAACTTTGGGAACTGACGCACAATCCTTGGGTTCTTCTGCAAACCGTGTCGCGGGAAAAGCTGCGGAGTGTTACCGCCGACCCGAGATTTCAGAAACTGCTGGCTGATCTTCACCAGGAGAAAACGTTCGCCGAAGAGTCGGAAGGGTGGTTTCAAAAGGCCCATCCGCATTCGGGCGTGTCGATCATTGCGTATTTCTCGATGGAGTTCATGTTGAGCGAAGCGCTGCCGATCTATTCTGGCGGACTCGGCAATGTTGCAGGCGATCAACTCAAAGCCGCAAGTAACCTGGGTGTCCCGGTCACCGCAATTGGTTTGCTCTACCAACAAGGCTATTTCCGGCAGGAAATCGACGCACAAGGCCATCAACAGGCTTTGTACCCATTCAATGATCCCGGGCAGCTTCCGATTCGACCCGTGCGCGAGCCAAACGGCGAATGGCTGCGCCTGCCCATCGCTTTGCCCGGCTTTAAGTTATGGGTCAGAGTTTGGCAGGTGCAGGTGGGCCGGGCCAAGTTGTATTTGCTCGATACCAACGATCCTGCCAATCTTCCCGCTTACCGCGGCATTACGACTGAACTGTACGGCGGTGGTCCGGAGTTGCGGTTGAAACAAGAATTGGTCCTTGGCATTGGAGGCTGGCGACTGCTGCGAGCCTTGGGATTGCGGCCCGAGGTTTGCCATCTCAATGAAGGTCACGCTGCATTCGCAGTGCTGGAACGGGCGCGTTCCTACATGGAAGATAATGGCACGCCATTCGACGTTGCGCTTAGCGTCACGCGTGCGGGCAATCTTTTTACAACTCATACTCCCGTGGAGGCGGGTTTTGACCGCTTTGCTCCCAGCCTGATCGAGCGATACCTCAGAAAGTATTCCGAAGAGAAACTATCGATTTCGCTGGACGAGTTTCTAGCGCTGGGGCGACGCAATAGCCACGACTCGTCCGAACCGTTCAACATGGCCTATTTGGCGATCCGCGGTAGCGGTGCCATCAACGGCGTCAGCAAATTGCACGGTCAGGTGAGCCGGCGACTCTTCCAGCCGCTCTTTCCCGGTTGGCCTGAAGCAGAAGTACCGGTGACGCATGTGACGAACGGAGTGCACACTCCCACTTGGGACTCTCCTGAGGCAGACCGCCTCTGGGAGCTCACGTGTGGAAAACATTGCTGGCATGGAACACTGGCAGACACAGAGAGCAATATTCGTGCGGTTAGCGACTCCGACCTTTGGCAACTCCGCGCCGATAGCCGCAAGACCCTCGTTGAGTACGTCCGAAGACTTTACGGCCGCCAACTCGCAGGCAGGGGAGCGTCGCAGGAAGACCTCGCGCAGGCCGCACTGATACTCGATGACAATACTCTGACATTAGGATTTGCCCGTCGCTTCGCCACCTACAAACGCCCGAACCTGCTCTTGCACGATCCGGCGCGGCTACTCAACATCCTGATGAATCGAGAGCGTCCTATTCAACTTGTACTGGCGGGCAAGGCTCATCCCCAGGATGCCGAGGGGCAAGAGATGATCCGCGAGTGGATTGAGTTTGCTCGCCGCCCTGAAGTTCGGTCCCGGGTTATCTTCCTTTCGGATTACGACGTTCTCATGGCGGAGCATCTGGTTCAGGGCGTGGACGTCTGGGTCAACACTCCGCGGCGGCCTTGGGAAGCCAGCGGCACAAGCGGCATGAAGGTGCTGGTGAACGGTGGGTTGAATCTTTCGGAACTCGATGGCTGGTGGGCGGAGGCGTATTCCCCCCAGGTAGGTTGGGCAATCGGAGATGGGCGCGAACATGGGGACGACCCCGCTTGGGACGCAGCTGAAGCGGAGAACCTCTATGCGCTGCTCGAACGAGAGATCATCCCAGAGTTCTACGCCCGCGACGAGCAGGGAATTCCACGCGGCTGGGTCGCCCGCATGCGCGAAAGCATGGCCCGTCTGACCCCAATGTTTTCGACCAATCGCGTGGTTCGCCAATATACCGAAGAACACTATCTCTCGGCGGCAGCGGCTTTTCGTCGCCGCGCCGAGAATCGAGGTTCCGCGGGAGCCGATCTTGTGGCCTGGCGAGCGGAAGTGGCGAAACATTGGTCCGCGCTTCGATTCGGCCCCACGAGCGTGGAGCAGCAGGGAGAGCGATATCTATTTCACGTTCAAGTTTTCCTTGACGATATCGATCCCGATGCCGTGAGGGTAGAACTGTACGCGGAGGCGCAGAAAGGCGAGGGCCCAATCATGCAGGTTATGAATCGTGGCGAACGCCTGGCCGGAACGACCAGCGCCTTCACCTACAGTACTTTTGTTCCGACGGGTCGCCCGGTTACCGATTACACGCCGCGCCTCGTTCCGCAGCACACAGGAGCGTTCGTGCCGCTTGAGGCCCCGTACATTCTGTGGCACGAAGCACCGTCCTGGCGATGAATCTTGTAACGATCGATCAGACGCTCCCGCAGATGCAGAGTGGAGAAACCCCGATGCCCAAAAAATCTCGACCGCTCGACAAGCAACTACCGGTGCAGCTCACCACTGATTTTCTGGGTGAGGACCGGCACGAGTTCGTGGCAAAACTGGCTTACAAGCTTTGGGAACAGAGAGGGCGCCCCTTCGGTTCGCCTGAGGTTGACTGGTTTGCGGCGGAACAAGCTGTGTACTCGTCGTTGGTGGCGTCGGGTTTAGTTACCCCCTCTCCGAATGTCCCGCAGGATCTAGCAAAACAGATTTACTTGTAACGTGCGCAGCGGGGTCACGGCCATCGGCTTCATTTGGCCGGGCAGGCGAGACGTGCAGCCGAAGCTGCTTAGCTGATTTCATGCCGGCCGACCGTACACATGTTCACTCTGAAGCGGCAGATGTGGAATGATTCGAGTTCTTCCGCGGTGCAAACAGCGACGTCTGGGATCGTTACCGATACAACAGGAGTGGTTGACGAGCCAGGGATATGCAAAAGTTCGGTAAAGAATGGAGGATCCGATGATGATTTCCAATCCAATAATCGAGCGATGTGTAGAGGATTGTATGCAGTGTGCCCGCTGGTGTACTGAATGCCGCGCTGAGTCGCTGGACCAAGATCCGATCATGATGAGGGACTGTATCCGGCTTTGTAACGAATGTCTTGAATTGTGTCGAACCTGCGCGGCCCTGCTCACGGGTGGCTCCGGATTCGTGGACCGATTGTGCAGTATCTGTTCAGAGCTATGCACAGCCTGCGCGGCAGAGTGCGGGAAATACGACGGAGAAACGATGAAGAAGTGTGCTCAAGCGTGCCGTCAATGCGCGGCTACATGCGCTGAGGTCGCCAAGAGTGGGCCAATTCGGCGGGCTGCATAAGATGAGAGTCTGGCTAAGGGTTCATGAACAAATTGAAGAGGGCCACTCGATCGAGCGGCCCTAAATAATCGCAAATATTGGTTGCGGGGGTGGATTTGTTCCCCAGTGGACTATTCATTCCATGTAACTTGTTGATTCTATGATGGGCGAAAATGCCGAAAGAGGCGAGAAAGGCAACTCCTCCATTCAGTTTTCATTCAGTTTTTTTCCACAAGTGCCCGATGCCGAGAATCAAAATAATTATCTATCAACAACCTTTTGCTGATTTCCGCATACTTGCCTCTTTCATGGCACTCAGGGGATCAGCTCAGGCTACTGTATTTTAATTACTCGAACACTCGCCTAGTTCGCACTCTGCTCAACGTGGCCCGCTGGCCAGTTTTAGACGCGTTCAGAGCAGTCAGAAATGATAATTGGACTACAGCATTCGAAGTTCAGCACATCTCGCTATGGTTCCTTGCGCTGGATCGAGGATGGACGTGAAAAGCTCCGCTTTAGGCCCTAGTGCAATAGAGCCATCGTTTGATTCACCATGTATGCGGCAAGAAATGCTATTCCGGTCATGTAGATGAACTGAATGACCGGCCACATCCAGCTATTGGTTTCGCGACGCACCACGGCTAACGTTGACGTGCACTGCATCGCGAAGGCGAAAAACACCAACAGTGCCATTGCCCCTGAGAACGTCAGATCATGCTGAAGGGCTGCTTGAAGCGAGACCGACTGTGTTTGCGGATCGCGTCCGTAGAGGGTTCCGAGAGTTCCGACAATGACCTCGCGGGCCACGACCGAGGTCAAAAGTCCGACTCCGATCTTCCAGTTGAAACCGAGCGGGCGGATGGCCGGTTCGATGAAATGACCCAGATGGGCCACCACGCTGTCTTCCAAAGCTGGCGGGTGACCTTGGTGGAGCGGAAGGTTGGTCAGCCCCCACACCAACAGGGAAACCAGAAGAATCACGGTTCCGGCCTGCTGCACGAACACCCGTCCTCGATCCATTAGGCGCAGGCCGATGGAACGCAACGTCGGCCAGCGGTATTCAGGGAGTTCGAGGACGAATGGCGCTGGAGTCGACTTGAGGACCGACGATTTCAGAATTTTCGCGGTTCCGATCGCAGCGGCGAAACCGAGAATATACAGCAACAGCATGGCGAGAGCGCGTGATTCCAGGAAAATACCGATAACCGGGCGTTCGGGAATGAATGCGGCAATCAGCAGCGTATAGACGGGCAGCCGCGCCGAACAGGTCATGAACGGAGCAATCAGGATCGTCGCCAGACGGTCGCGCTTGTTCTCGATCGTGCGGCTCGCCATGATCGCCGGGACTGCACACGCGTAAGCAGACAGTAGCGGGATGAAGGCCTTTCCGTTTAGGCCAACGAACGACATTGTGCGGTCGGCAATGAGGGCGGCGCGCGCCAGATAGCCGGAATCTTCAAGCAGCCCTACAAAGAGGAAGAGAACCAAAATCTGGGGCAGGAAAACCAGAACCGAACTGACGCCCTTCCAGATGCCATCTAATAATAACGATCGAAGAAAATCATTTTCGATGAACGGCGCAACTTTTTGCCCGATGGCCGTCAGAAGGTTTTGCAAGGCATTGCTGAGCGGTTGGCCTAGGCCAAAAACGGTCCGGAAGACGGCTCCTACGACGATCATGAAGACTAGCGGGCCCCAGACTTTATGAAGAAAAATGTCATCGAAGCGGCGAGTCCACGCTGGTGGGAGCGGAGGGCGATAATCCGATTCGCTGGCGACCCGAGCAGCCCACTTTCGGCACTCCCGGACGTCTTGGACAATCGGCAGCGTTGTGCGAGCAGGTGAGTTTGCCTGCTGCAGGAAGCGGCTTACGGCGTCGAGGCCGGTCCCCATCGTCGCGCTGACGATCGCGACCGGGATGCCCAGGTCGCCCGCCAGTTTCACTGCATCGATGGAACCGCTTCGCTTGGCAAGGAGATCCCCCATGTTCAGCAAAGCCAGTGTGGGAAGCCCGAGAGCAATTACGGGTGCGGCGAGCGAAAGGTGCCGGGTGAGACTAGTGGCATCGAGTACGAGTAAGACGGCCTCTGGCCGTGGGACCCCGTCCATGTTGCCGTTTAGCACGTTGACGGCAACGCGCTCGTCTTCGGAGTGGGGGTTAAGGCTGTACACTCCGGGCAAATCAACAACGGTGATTTCTTGATCCGATAGAGCCATCACGCCGGTGTGCTGCTCAACCGTGATTCCGGGGTAGTTGCCCACCTTCTGCCGAAGCTTAGTCAGTCGGTTGAACAAAGTGGTTTTGCCGGAGTTGGGAGGTCCGATCAACGCCACAGTCCGTATTTGTAGCTGAGACCTGGCGTCCGAGGATGGCACGGTTTGCAAGAGGAGATTCATCGCATTTGCTCGTGCGTTTGTCCGTCAACTCGCCAAGCGAAAATCCGGCACGCCGTTTCAGTGCGCAAGGCGACTTCTGAGCCGTCTAGTGAGTAGACGACTGGGTCTCCGAGGGGCGCACGGCGCGAGCACCGAACCTCGGCCCCGTCGAAGAACCCGAACCGCATCAGAAGCTGTTGTTCTGCTTCCGACAGCGCAACGTCTTCGATTACTGCCATGTCGCCGGGCTGAAGATCCGAGAGTCGTACTCGCATAATTATTGGTTGCTCTGGCCAGTTCGGTTGAACCAATCGACAATCAAGCGATCACGGTCCTCGCGATTCCGCGGCAGCGGATGGCCATCGCTCTCGTAAATATGAAGCGAGTACACCTTGCCCTTTTCCTGAAGTGCTTCCGCCATTCGGAGAGCTTGGGTCACAGGGACCATTCTGTCGGTCCGGCTATGGAGAATCAGAACGGGTACGTTGATCTGGTTGGCCCAATACACGGCTGATCGCGCTCGGTACTGTTCTTCAGCGCGATGCTGATAATCTGGCCAGATTTTTGCGAAGCCGTCGGTATATTCGTTCCCATTGACAATGCCCATCTCGGGCCGCGCGTCCACCCATGCTTTCACGTCCGTGACTCCTCCGATGACGGCGGCGGCCTTGACGGAAATTCCTCGTTTGATCGCTTGATAGGTCTCGGTGCCGCCGCGCGACAGCCCGAGCATATAGAGCCGCTCCGGATCTACGTAATCGAGCGACTTTAGTGCAGGCACGAGATTGAGAACGTCGTCCACTTCCACTCCGCCCCACTCGTCTCGTTTCACAGTGGCGCCCCGGTAGCGGTAATCGGAGGCGATAATCACAAAACCGGCCTTCGCCAAAAGGTAGAGATCGGCGACGTCCAGGCACGAGGTATTGGCCATGCCGCCGCAAGGCTGGCCGTTATCGGTGATACGACCGAGATCGCCGTTGCCGCCCCGATTGAAGATGATCGCCGGCCATTTGCGCGTGCCCGGCGCTTTCGGCTTGATCAACAGTCCGCGTACGGCGAGCCCGTCGCTGGCATAGGTAATTTCGAAAAGGTCGAACTGCTTTTGCGTGCGGGCCTCTTCGTAGACCTCACGTGGAAAATAGTCGCGGCCAAACTCGTCTAGAACCTCATAATTCGGCAACGGCGGCCAAGGCTTCGAATTCAGAATCTTGCCATCGGTTTCCTTTGCAACAATTGATGTCTGTTTCACGTGTAGATCGTCGGCTTGAGCTCCGGCCAAGCTGCCAATCAACAATACACAGATCAAAACGAGTGCATCTTTCATGTCTCTCTCATCGTGATGCGGCGAGTTCGGTTTCAATGTTTTAAACCGGTTTGATATTGCGCATTCGCGGAGTCCCACGAAATCACCTTGTAAAAGGCGGCAATGTCAATCCGCTCGGACATTCTGGTATTTCAAGTAGTAGGCGTGCTCCCAAACGTCAATACCAAGGATCGGAGTTCTCCCAGCCATCCACGGGCTCTCCTGATTGGGAGTTGTTTCAATCGAAAGCTGATGTTTGTCATCCAGACTCAGCCAGGCCCAACCGCTACCAAATACACTGAGAGCGGCCTTAGTGAATTCCTCTTGAAATGCAGAGAAGCTGCCAAATCGCACATCGATGGCTTTGGCCAATTCTGCTTTCGGTTGGCCGGGCGAGTTCTTCTGCATTACTTGCCAAAAGAAAGAATGGTTCGCATGCCCTCCGCCATTGTTGCGCACAGCGGTGCGGATACTCTCTGGAACGCGATCTAAGTGTTTGACCAAATCGTAGACGGGGAGCTTGGCGAGCTCCGGGTGATCTGCCAAAGCTGTGTTCAGGTTTTTGACGTAGGCGGCATGGTGCTTGTCATGATGCAGGTGCATCGTCTGCACATCGATATAGGGTTCAAGCGCGTCGTAGTCGTAGGGTAGAGGCGGAACGGTATAGGGCGCGGTTGTACCGTCGCTCGTTTTAGGCGTCTGTGCAGTCGCGATTCTTGGATAGACTCCGCAGAAACCTGCGATTGCAGTTATGCCTATCGCTTTTATCACTTCACGTCGCTGTGTCATCTCATTTCCTCCGATCTTGGGTTTCGTGGCTCTTTCTCACTCAAAATAGGTTTTCCGTTTCTTTCCTTACTTGTGCGAGGGAGAATGGGGCGTCGTCGTGCACGGCGACCGACCAGAACGCACAGTACCCCACGATCTGCTTGCGCGACGGCAATCACGAATCCGATGCGCTGGTGAATTCCTCCTGGGTGCACACGTTCAATTCCAAAACGATGCTGGCAGTGTCGCCTTTCTACCATCGCAACACGGCTAACTATGACAGCTACCCTGCGGACTTTTCTCTGGCAACGACCGATCATCACACGTCAACTTATGCGGGCGGCCAGGTGAGCTTCAGCGCAAATGTTGCCCGCAACGATTTACAAGTGGGCCTCTATGGCTTTCATCAAAGTGACGATCAGTTCTTTGGAGTCCTCTTCAACGATGGCAGCGGCAAACCAGTTGCGGCTGGTGACGTCATTGCGGAAAGATTATTACCAGATTCCCTACGATCCATTTTCAGCCGATTTGGATCGACGGATCAACGTTGAAGGTAAGCGATCCGAACCCGCCATATCCGTTCGCCCTGTCGTGCACCACTGTGGAAACGGGGGTTTGCAGGCCGAGATCACTCCGGTTCCCGTTCAGGCTCGCGTAGTAGGCGAAGCGCTCCGTGTGGCTGCCGAAGCTGAACGAGTCATTGGTCTGGTAGAAGTTGCCAGCGCTGAGGATGAGCTCAGCCTGGTTATTCCGCTCAAAGCCGGACCGCGGCACAACGTTAAAAACGCCATAGGTCCGATCGCCAAACTCCGCGCCGTAGCTGCCCCGGTTGACCTCCAGGTAGTCAATATCCTTAGGATCGAGCTGCGGCCCAATATTGGACGCGATGTTGGTGTTGGGCACCGGAACTCCATCGACCAGCCAGCTTGTCTGATGGCCGCCACGAATGTGGAGCTGGTCATGCGTGACATAGGAGCCCGGTACATAATCGGTGATCATCGCCATGCTGTTGGTACGGTCAGCGCCGGGAGTCCTCTCGATATCGAGGCGGCTGACAATGGTAGTGGGAGTGGCGGAATCCGTGGCAACGACTGCAGACGAATCCGAGACAGTGATCTGTTCCTTGGTCGATGCCACCTGCAATTGAAAGTGCATGACGGGCACAGTTCCGGAAATAACTGTCAAATCTTGTGTAGCCTGCGCGAAGCCCTTGCCGGCGATGCTCACGGAGTAGTCGCCGAGGGGGACGGCGTTGAGTTGGAATTCTCCGTTGGCATCGGTAGTGGCGCTCTTGCTCCACTCCGACGATTTGGCTTTGAGCATTACCATGGCGTCTTGAATGGGCCGATGCTGCGAGTCGTGCACAACGCCGCGAACGGCACCGTAAATATTGGCGAAGGCGCTGATGCTGGTCAAAAGCAGGGCCAGAATGATGGTCAGGGTCGTCCTGTAGTTCATATGGTCTCCGTGTGGTCCAGGGTAGGGTGGTTCGTTGGAGCGGCTCCGATGTGGGCTCTGCCGGCGTGTAGCATTCGCTGTGAGGCTGAGTAGTTGGACCGGGCACGTTGAAGTGGCGTTGTCATCAGCGAATTGTTCGTCATTGGACAACCTCGTCGAGATGGACTTCCGTCTGCTTCGAGTCCGCGTCATTTCGGCTGATCACGTTGACGGAGACCCGCTTGTCGCCGAACACCAATTCCACCCCGCGAACCGAGACCTTGCCGCTGTCGGTCGTCCGAGCGACGATATTTGCCTGGCTCCCGCGCTCGCTTGTGAGCTTCTCCATCAAGTCGCAGAATCGCTGGGCGAGTTCGACCGAATCATCGTCCTGCGTCCATTTTCGGAAGCGTGCCACTCGTCTCACCTTGCCCGCGGCGAAACTCACAACGCCGATATAGTTGTCAGATTCCTGTTTCTCGCTGATCAGCCAAGAATCGTCTTCTCCGTCGGCGCCCTTGAGCTTTTGGAGTTCGTAGAGGTTCGACAGTTGTCGTATCACCGAAACGCGCGAGGCGCCTTTTGTGACAGTCACGCCAGGAATAGCCAGTGAACCTTGGGCTGTTGAAATAACTGGAGCCACTTGCCGCGATTTCGTGGCCTCGCTGCCAACCGCTCGACTCGGTCCCGCGGACGCAATCGTCAGGAGCGCAAGACCAACCAAGGTCCCATGCCTCCAATAAGTCTTGTTATTCATACGTGTAGTACCTTCCCTTTGCCGGTTTGCGGGAACTGCATCACGGCGCGTCGAGCGCAATGCCAGGGGTATCCTCAGCAAGGATTGCCTTGCTTAGCAGAGACTCAAGAATCAGCCGTCATCTCGGGAGAAGAACAGAGATCGCTACGCACACGTCCCCACCCACGAAGTGCGATCGGAAGGATTCCCCAGACCTTCAGTCAGTTTCGGCTAGCGCCAAAAGGCAGGTGGACCACGTTGCGAATTGGAAGTGACAAGGAGTGAATCGAAAAAACGAGAATCTTTTGCCAGAAGAAGAGTTGTGTACGGCAGTTCGAGAGCGGAGCCCCTAGAACTCTCCTCTTGTGCCACCCCTGTGGGCGTCGCTATTTGTGAACGATAAGGACAATCAGAGGATTTGGCACGAAAACCGGGAAGTCCATCACCGGACATTGCAGCCATGCCGGACATCCCCGACATGCAGTGGTGTTTCCCGTTCCGGCGACAGCACGCGGGCACATCGTTTCCCGTGAGCGCCATGGCCATCGGAGCCACGAAGCCCCAGGCCATCACCGAGAGCACGAGACTGGCGACGATCCTCCGCATAGTATTCCGTGAACGCTAGCACGTCACAGCCCCATGTGACAAGCACGGGCAGCAAAGAGCGGACATTTTATTTTGCTGAGAGCAGCGCAGGGCGGCGACAGCCGCGCCCATTTCGTACGACCCCTTATTGGGACCCGCAAGAGTTCTTGAACAGAACCTAAGTCGCTGACAGTGCGAGTGTTAGTCGCCACTCTTGGGGCCCGCTGTCGTGGTTAACAGCCTCGCGGGATTCTGTGCATTCTACAACCCCCTGGCGGTGGAGGTGACAACCCATGAGTAGGAACAAAAGCTCGAACTCCGCAACATCGTCGCCCTTAACGACTCCCTCTTTTGGTCTGGTTAATCTGGCCACCCTCGCGCACAGGCCACGCTGACCGCGCCCCCTTGGCCCGTGCTGCGAGACAGACTATCAGGATGGCCTCAGAACGCTATGCCCAACTCCGCCCGATACGCGCGCGGCGCAACGAAATGTGTCCCGGAGCAGGTCGACAGGAAATTGAAAAGCGCCACCTTATTGGTAACGTTCAGAGCCTCAAACCGCAGTGTCCAGCGCACGCGATCGGTTCGGAACAGGTTGTCTGTCCCGATGCCAACGTTGAACAGGTGGCGGGGACGGACACGCGCGGGATTCTTGTCATCGTTTTCGGTGCCTGGTGCCGGAATGTTTACCAGTTTCGTTCCCCAGTTTGAAGAAGGATTGCAGTTGGTGATCGGAACCCAGGGAGTCGCGACCTGACCGTTACAGTAGAACCCAATCTGCGCTTGCTGATCGGCGGTCAGCCCCAGCACGCTGGCGAGATCCGGAACCGCGCCCGATACGATTCCGCTGTCGTAGCGCCAGGTGAACGCTACCCACGGCCAATTCTTTGCCAACTCATACTGAACGTGAGTCGTGCTCTGGAGTGCCTGGTCGTGGTCGATCCGCACGACCGTGCGGTCCACGGGACTGCCAAAGATCAGGCCGCCGTTCTCCGGGCCAAACACGCGGGCCCGTGTGTGCCCCAGCGTAGTGTAGGCGGTCAGGC
>Ga0335070_10004781_pt1 | contig 15878 bp, 16 predicted proteins | sample Lox_Sample_13_FD_206722 | JGI IMG/M metagenome (GOLD analysis project Ga0335070, IMG submission 206722) | Soil microbial communities from Loxahatchee National Wildlife Refuge, Florida, United States - Lox_Sample_1.3 | ecosystem: Environmental > Terrestrial > Soil > Wetlands | place: USA... | reverse complement strand
CAGCCCCTCCACGATCTTCCTGATGGCCTCCACCACGCGCTCCCGCGGCACCTTCCACTCCGCACGCGAAGCTCGCTCGCGAATCTCGACCACACCCTCCTTGGCAAGAGCATTTCCCACTGTAATGCGGATCGGCACCCCGAGCAGGTCGGCGTCCTTGAACTTGACCCCGGCGCGCTCGTCGCGATCGTCCATGAGCACCTCGAAGCCCGCGGCCTCCAGAGCCTTCTCGATCTCGGTCGCGGCCAGCATCTGGGCGGCGTCCTTGATGGCCACGGGCACGATGTGCACGTGGAAGGGCGCGATGGCCCAAGGCCAGACGATCCCGTCGGCGTCGTGGCGCTGCTCCACCGCGGCGGCGGCGATGCGTGCGGGCCCGATGCCGTAGGAGCCCATGACCACGGGCTTCTGCTGTCCGTGCTCGTCGAGATACATGGCTCCGAGAGGCTCCGAGTACCTGGTGCCGAGCTTGAAGATGTTCCCGACCTCGATCACGCGCTCGATCGCGAGCGGCTTGCCGCACGTCGGGCAGCCCTCGCCGGGCAGCGCGACCTGCAGATCGGCCCATTCGCACGCGAAGTCCTTGCCGGCCGTGACGCCGGCCAGGTGAAAGCCCTCGCGGTTGGCGCCGACCACATACGCGCCCTGCGTGAGCGACTCGTCCGCCACGATGCGCGAGACGCCCTTGACGCCGACCGGTCCCACCGAGCCCACCCCCACGCCCAGATGCTGGCGCACCTCCTCGGGATGGGCGGGCCGCGGCTCCGCGCGGAGGGCGCGCGCGAGCTTCCGCTCGTGGAGATTGTGGTCGCCGCGCACGAGCGCCAGGACCGCCTGGTCGCCGGCCAGGAACACGAGCGACTTGATCGTGCACGCCGGGTCGACCTTGAGCTGCGCCGCGACCTCGGCGATCGTGCGCGCGTTCGGCGTGGCGACCTCGCGCGGCGCGCCCGCGGGAAGCCCGGCAGGAACCGGCACGCCGCGGGCCAGCTCGACGTTCGCGGCGTAGCCGCAGGCGGCGCAGAGCGCGACGTCGTCCTCGCCCGCGGCCGACGGAGCCATGAACTCGTGCGAGCCGGAGCCGCCCATCATGCCGGGGTCCGAGTCGACGACCACATAGCGGATGCCGCAGCGGTCGAAAATCTTGCCGTAGGCCTGCTTGTGGGCGTTGTAGGAGACGTCCAGCGCCGCTGCATCGGGATCGAGCGTGTAGGCGTCCTTCATCAGGAACTCCCGGGTCCGCAGCACTCCCGAGCGGGGCCGGGCTTCGTCGCGCTCCTTCGTCTGGATCTGGTACCAGATCTGCGGCAAGTCGCGGTACGAGCGGATCTCGCGCGCGGCGATCCAGGCCACGACCTCCTCGTGCGTCATGCCGAGGCACATGTCACGCTGGTTGCGGTCCTTCAGGCGGAACATCTCGCCGCCGATGCCGTCCCACCGTCCCGACTGCTGCCATATCTCCGCCGGCTGCAGCACGGGCATCGTGATCTCCTGGCCGCCGATCGCGTTCATCTCCTCGCGGATGATCCGGTTGACCTTGTCGAGTACGCGATGGCCGATCGGCAGGTACACGTAGATGCCCGCGGCGAGCTGGCGCACGAGTCCCGCCCGGACCATCAGCTTGTGGCTGATCGCCTCGGCGTCGGCCGGATCTTCGCGCAGCGTGGGGAGGAGCGAGCGATGCCAGCGCATGGCCTGGGTCCCGGTCAGCGGAAGAAGCGGTGGAAGACGTCGAGTCTCGACAGGTCGTTGTAGACCGCGTACACCATGAGGACCATCAGCAGCACGAAGCCCACCTGCTGGGCGATCTCCCGCTTGCGCACCGAGATGGGCCGCCCCAGCACGCTCTCGCAGACGAAGAAGAGCAGGTGCCCGCCGTCCAGCATGGGCACGGGCAGGAGGTTCAGGACGGCGAGGTTCACGCTGATCAGCGCCGTGAAGAGCGTGAGGTACGCCAGCCCCTGGCGCGCCTGCTCCCCTGCCGCGGCGGCGATCTGGATGGGACCGCCGATGTTGGACGGTGCCAGCTGCGCGGTCACGAGCTTGAACATGCCCTTGACCGTCATGTAGGTCCACTCCCACGTCTTGATGGCGCCCTCCTTGAGGGCGACGGCGGGATTGGACCGCACGAAGATCGCTCCGGGGCCCGGCGCCACGGCATGGCTGATACCGATGCGTCCCTTCCCCTCGGGGCCCGTGGGCGCGGGAGTCACGGTGACCGTCAGCGACGTCTCGCCCCGCTTGATGCCGAGTTCGGTCGGCTGCCCGGGCCGCTTGCTGATGGCGTCCGCCAGATCGTCCCAGGAGGCGGTGGGCTGGCCCTGGATCGACGTGACGATGTCGCCGGGCTTGACCCCACCGGCCGCCGCCGGACCGCCCGCGATGACCTCGCCGATCTTCGCGGTGTCCGACACCGCCTGACGCGCGCCCAGGTCCCAGTAGTCCTGCTCGTCGCCGAAGATGTCCCGACCGGCCACGCGCACCGGCGTGACCTCGATGGTACGCTCGCCGTCGGCCCCGGCCACGGTGAGCGCAAGCTTGCGCCCGCGGCCGTCCTGCACGAGACCCTGCACCTCGTCCCAGTACTTGACGGGGCGGCCATCCACCGCCACGATCCTGTCGCCGGGCTTGAGCCCGGCCTGCGCGGCCGCGCTACCCTCGGTCACGCGACCCACGACGGACGGGACGACCGGCCGGCCCCACACCATGAAGGCCAGGCTCGCGAGGATGACGGCCAGCACGAAATTCATCCCGGGTCCCGCGAAGACGATGAGGAATCGGATCCAGATCGGCTTGAGGTTGAACGAGCGCGCGGGGTCGACCGTGCCCGTGCGGCCGCCCTCGATCGGGCTCTCGTCGTCGCCCATCATCTTGACGTATCCGCCCATGGGAATGGCCGACAGGCAGTACTCCGTCTCCTTGCCCTTGAACCGCCAGAGCACGGGCCCAAACCCGATGGAGAACCGCTCGACGCCCACGCCGGACAGACGCGCGACGATGAAGTGCCCCCACTCGTGGATGAGGATCAGGATCCCCAGGACGGCGACGAAGGCGACGATCGTGGTCACCGCCCCACCCTCCCGACCCCCGCGGGCGCCCCGGCGGGGAGGCGCGTCTCCACGAAGCGGCGCGTCTCCGCGTCCACGTCCACGCAGGTCTCGACGCTGTCAAGGCGGCGCGCCGGCACCGTGTCGAGCGCGAGCGCGATGAGCTCGGCGATCTGCGTGTAGCGGATGCGCCCCTCGAGGAACGCCCCCACGGCAACCTCGTTCGCCGCGTTCAGGATGGCTGGCGCGCAGCCGGCCGCGGTCAGGGCCTGCCGCGCAAGGGCCAGGCACGGAAAGCGGTCGACGTCCGGCTCCTCGAACGTGAGCGGGCCGCTCTTGGTCAGGTCGAGCCGCTCGCCCGGCCACGGCAGCCGATCGGGATAGTTGAGGGCGTAGAGAATCGGGATGCCCATGTCGGCGACTCCGAGCTGCGCGATGACCGAGCCGTCCACGTACTCGACCATGGAGTGGATGACCGACTGCGGGTGCACCACGACCTGCACCTGATCGCCCGGCAGGTCGAAGAGCCAGCGCGCCTCGATGACCTCGAGGCCCTTGTTCATGAGCGTGGCCGAGTCGACGGTGATCTTGGCGCCCATCTTCCACGTGGGATGATTGAGGGCGTCCTCGACGGTGACTTCCGCCATCTGGGCCCTCGACAGACGCCGGAAAGGGCCGCCCGAGGCCGTGAGCAGGATGCGGTGGACCTGGCCGCGCTGCTGCCCTTCGAGGCACTGATAGATCGCGCTGTGCTCGGAGTCCACGGGGAGGAGCGGCGCCCTGTGCTGCCGCGCCGCCGCCGTCATGAGGCTGCCGGCCATGACGAGCGGCTCCTTGTTGGCGATGGCCACGGCGTGGCCCGTCTCGATGGCGGCCATGGTCGGCAGGAGCCCGGCCCCGCCGACGATCGCCGACAGCACGACGTCGGACTCGACCTCGCGCGCGAGCGTGACGAGCCCGCGGGCGCCGCCCAGGATCTCCGGGCGGGGATGACCGAGGCGCTTCGCGAGGAGGTCGACCGCGCCTTCATCGGACAGCGCGACCACGCGCGGCCGGTGGGTCCGGCAGAGGTCCGCGACGAGATCCGGATTGGAGCCGCGGGCCGCCAGCCCGTCGACGCGGAACTGGTCGGGGAAATGCGCGACGAGCTCCAGCGCGCGCCGGCCCACCGATCCCGTGGCTCCCAGCACCGTCAGCCGTTTCATGCGTGCCATGCCCGCCCGTAGGTGACGTAGTAGAAGAGCGCCGGCGCGTTGAAGAGCAGGCTGTCGATCCGGTCCAGGATGCCCCCGTGTCCCGGGATCACGTGCCCCGTGTCCTTGGTGCCGACGCTGCGCTTGAGCGCGGATTCGACGAGATCGCCGACCTGTCCCACGATACCAAGCAGGATCCCGACCACGAGCGCGTCGCGAAAGCTCAAGCCGGGGAAGAGCCATCCGGGCGCCGCCAGCGCGGCCACGACGGACACCGCGAGCTGGGCGACGGCCCCCTCGACCGTCTTGCCGGGGCTGATGCCCGGGGCCAGCTTGTGCCGCCCGATCAGCGATCCCACGCCGTACGCGGCCGTCTCACCCAGCCAGGTGACCCAGACGAGGAGCAGGACCCAATGCACGCCGTCGGGGAGCGCCCGGAGCGAGATCGTGTGCCCAAGGAGCCAGTTGACGTAGCAGACGCCGAGCAGCGTGATCGCCACGCGCTGCCAGCGCGCGGGCCCCGCGGGACCGCGGTCGAGGCTCGCCACGAGAAGGCCGATGACGACGACGGCGAAGGCGGCCCCCGTGCGATCCGGCCGCACGAACGCGAGCGTTACGAGCGCGCCCCACACGATCCCCGCGTCCCGCAGGACGGGGACGCCGGCCCGCTCGAACATGCGGGCGAACTCCCAATTGGCCAGCATGCCGACGCCCACGATCATCGCGGTGAAGACCCAGCCGGGCGCCGCGATCAGGATCCATACGAAGACGGGGAGGAGCACGGCCGTGCTGAGCACGCGCCGCGCGAGCTCGCTCCCGCGCGAAGCGGCCGGCGCGTCGACCCGGGCCGACAGGGGCACGCCGTGGACCTCGGACATCACACCCGCCCGAAGCGCCGGTCCCGTTGCTGGAAGTCCGCCACGGCCAAGTAGAGATCGCGCGCGTCGAAGTCGGGCCAGCGGGTGGAGGTGACCCACAGCTCGGTGTAGGCGATCTGCCAGAGCAGGAAGTTCGACACCCGCATCTCCCCGCTCGTCCGGATGAGGAGATCCGGATCGGGGACGCCGTCGGTGTACAGGGCGCGGCCCACCCGGACCTCGTCGATTTCCTCCGGGTTCACGCGGCCTTCCTTCACGTCCCGCGCGAGGCGACGGCAGGCGTCCACGATCTCGTCGCGCGCGCCGTAATTGAAGGCCATCAGGAGGGTGAGGCCGGTGTTGCCGGCCGTCCGCTCTACCACGTGATCGATCCGGCGCTGCACCTCGGCCGGCACGCCGTTGGGACGCCCGATCACCCGGAACCGCACGTTGCGCTGCATGAGCTCCGGCAGCTCGCGATCGATCGACCGCTCGAGGAGCGTCATGAGCGTGGAGACTTCGTGGCTGGGCCGGTTCCAGTTCTCGGAGGAGAACGCGTAGAGCGTCATGTACTCGATGCCGATTTCCCCGGCCGCCCGCACCGTGTGGCGGACCGCCTTGACGCCCTCGGCGTGCCCGGCGACTCTCGGCAGCCCCCGCGAGGTCGCCCAGCGCCCATTGCCGTCCATGATGATGGCGACGTGGCGGGGCAGCGGGTGGGCGAGAATGCGGTCCCTGAGCTCGCTCTCGCCGAGCGTCGCGACGACCGCCCGGGTGGCGTCAGCTCCGGCCTTGAGTGCCATATCGCGTCATCTTACGTGAGGGCACGGGCAAATTCTATGCAATTCGGCTCGTGCACGGCCGGAGAGCCGGTCGGTGCGGCCGGAGCCGGCGCCCGTCAGAGCGCGAGAACTTCCTGCTCCTTCTTCTTGGCGAGCTCGTCAACCTTGGCGATGAACTTGTCGGTCATCTTCTGGATCGTGTCGTGGCCGCGGCGCTCGTCGTCCTGCGAGACGTGCTTGTCCTTGGCCATGGCCTTCAGCTTGTCGTTCGCCTCCCGGCGCACGTTGCGGATGGCCACCCGCGCCTCCTCGGCGTACTTGCCGACGGTCTTGGCGAGCTGCTTGCGCCGCTCTTCGGTCAGGGTGGGCATGATGAGCCGCACAACCTTGCCGTCAGACGACGGCGTGATCCCCAGGTCGGACTTGTGGATGGCTTTCTCGATGTTTCCGATCTGCGACGCGTCCCAGGGCTGGATGACGATGGTCTTGGGATCCGGCACGGAGACGGACGAGAGCGTATTGATGGGTGCGAGGTTGCCGTAGGCCTCGACGCGGATGTTGTCGAGCAGGGCCGCGCTGGCGCGCCCCGTGCGCACGCCGGAGAACTCGCGGGCGAGCAGGTCCGTAGCCGCCTGCATGCGTGCCTCGAGATCCTTGATGACGTTTTGCATGGCTTCACCCCTTGGGCGGCGTCGCGTCGTTGGTGACGACCGAGCCCACCGCCTCCCCGGCGACGATGCGCCGGATGTTGCCCCGCCGGGTGAGATCGAACACCACGATGGGGAGCTTGTTGTCCATGCAGAGCGAGATGGCCGTCGTGTCCATCACCGCCAGTCCCCGGTTGAGCGCCTCGATGTAGCCGACGCGGGGAAGCTTCTTCGCCGTGGGATCCTTGGCGGGGTCCGCCGTGTAGATGCCGTCCACCTTGGAGGCCTTGAGAAAGACCTCGGCCCCGATCTCGACGGCCCGGAGGGCGCCCGCCGTATCGGTGGTGAAGAACGGATTGCCCGTGCCCGCCGCGAACACGACCACACGCCCCTTCTCGAGATGACGGATGGCGCGCCGGCGGATGTAGGGCTCCGACACCGCCCGCATCTCGATGGCGGAGAGCACGCGCGTGGCCACGCCCGCCTTCTCGATGGCGTCCTGGAGGGCCAGCGCGTTGATGACGGTGGCGAGCATGCCCATGTAGTCGCCGGTGGCGCGGTCCATGCCTCCGGCGCTGGCCGCGATGCCGCGGAAGATGTTGCCGCCTCCGATGACCACCGCGACCTGCACGCCCAGGGCGACCACCTCGCGGATCTCGTCCGCGATCCGTCCGATGGTCTCGGGCTCGATCCCGTAGGCCTGCCCGCCGGCGAGCGCCTCGCCGGAGAGCTTGAGCAGGACGCGGCGGTAGACGGGCGCCCCGGCCTCGGGCATGGGGCTAGTCCGCGCCCACCTGGAAGCGCGCGAAGCGCTTGACGACCACGCGCTCACCCATCTTGGCGGTGGCGGCGTCCACCATGTCCTTGATCCGGGTCTTGCCGGTCGCGTCCCGGATGAAGGGCTGCTCCAGCAGGCACATCTCCGTGTAGAACTTCTCGAGCTTGCCCTCGATGATCTTCTCCACCACCTGGGGCGGCTTCTTCTGGTCGGCCATCTGCTGCGCGTAGATCTCGCGCTCCTTGTCGAGCACCGGCGCGGGCACCTGCTCGCGCGAGACGTAGAGCGGGTTGGCCGCGGCCACCTGCATGGCGAGGTCCTTCACGAGGTGCTGGAAGTCCTCGGTGCGGGCAACGAAGTCAGTCTCGCAGTTCACCTCGACGAGCACGCCGATCTTGCTGCCGGGGTGGATGTAGGCATGGATGAGCCCATCCTTGGCCTCGCGGTGCTGCTTCTTCGCCGCATCGGCCAGGCCCTTCTTCCGGAGATGCTCCACGGCGCCCTGGAGGTCACCCTTGGACGCCTCGAGCGCGGCCTTGCAGTCCATCACCCCGGCCCCCGTGCGTTCCCGGAGGTCGCGGACGAGTTCAGCGGACGATGCCATGAGCGGTCCTCTCCTTACGAGCCGGCGTCGGCCGAGGCGGCCATCTCGGCCTCGGTCACGATGGGCAGGTTGGGCGAGGCGGGGATCTCCTCGACGGTCGCCGCCTCCTTCGCATGCGTGCCCGCTCCCTCCAGCACCGCGTCGGCGATGCGCGAGGTGATGAGGCGCACCGAGCGGATGGCGTCGTCGTTGCCGGGAATCGGGTAGTCGATCCCGGTGGGATCGCAGTTGGTGTCCACGATCGCGACGATGGGAATGGCCAGGCGCTGCGCCTCCTCCACCGCGATCGTCTCCTTCTTGGGGTCGATAATGAACACGGCGGACGGGAGCCGGTCGAGGTTCTTGATCCCCACCAGCGCGTGCTGGAGCTTCTCGCGCTCCCGCTCGAGCACGATGACCTCCTTCTTCGGCAGCCGCTCGTACTCGCCCGTCTCCTTCATCTCGTCGAGCTTCTTGAGCCGCGCGATGGACTTCCGGATGGTGGCGAAGTTGGTGAGGGTGCCGCCGAGCCAGCGGTGGTTGACGTAGTACATCCCGCACCGCCCGGCTTCCTCGAGCACGGTCTCCTGGGCCTGCTTCTTGGTGCCGACCATCAGGAGCGTGCCGCCCCCGGCCGCCAGGTCCCGCACGTAGCCGTACGCCTCGCGGAACTTCTTGAGGGTCTTCTGGAGATCGATGATGTAGATGCCGTTGCGCTCCCCGAAAATGTACTTCTGCATCTTGGGGTTCCAGCGCTTGGTCTGGTGGCCGAAGTGGACGCCGGCCTCCAGCAGCTCCTTCATGGTCAGAGCGGCCATGTCACTCTCCTGTTCGGTTGGCCTCCGATCGCGAGCGGCGGGGACCCCATCCCGGCGGAGTCGCCGCGCTTCCCCACCCGTTCAGGCGCGGGGACCGAAGCTCGAGATCGTGCGTAGTGAGCTGCTCGTGCTGCTTAGGTCGTGTACTTGCCGTTGATACGAACGTACTCCTCGCTGAGATCGGATGTCCAGACTGTCTCGCGTCCGCCCCCCAGGCCCAGGTCGATGCCGATCGCATAGGTGGCCTCACCCATGAGGGCCCGGATCCGATCGACCCGCGCCCCCGCCCGGAGCATGCCCTTCTCGACCAGCACCTCATCGCCGAAGCGGATCGAGACCTTGTCCTGGACCACGCGCGCCGACGACTTGCCGAGCGCCATCATGATCCGTCCCCAGTTGGGATCGGCCCCGTTGATGGCGGTCTTCACGAGCGGCGAGTTGGCCACGGAGCGCGCGGCCACGAGCGCATCGCGCCGCGTGCGCGCGCCGCTCACGGCGACCTCCACGACCTTGGTCGCGCCCTCCCCGTCCGCCACGAGCATGTGGGCGAGGCGCGCCACGATGGCGTCGAGCCCGTGCGCGAACTCCCGCAACCCGCGGCTGCCCCGCTCGAGAGGCGCGTTCTCCGCGAGGCCGTTGGCCAGGAGTGCGACGGTGTCGCTGGTGGACTGGTCCCCGTCGACGGTGATCCGGTTGATCGAAGCGTCGGCGGAGCGCTTGAGCACGCGCGGGAGCGCGTCGACCGCCACCATCGCGTCGGTGGCGAGGAAGCAGAACATGGTCGCCAGGTGCGGCTCGATCATGCCCACGCCCTTGGCGATGCCGCCGATCGTGATGGGCCGCCCGTTCACCTCGAGGCGGACGGCCGCTTCCTTGGGCCGCGTATCGGTCGTCATGATCGCTTCGGCCGCGTGCCGTCCTCCCTGGGGAGAGAGGCCCTTCACGAGCTTCGGCAGCGCGGCGCGGATCCTGTCCATCGGCAGGGGCTGGCCGATGACTCCCGTGGAGGCGATCAGGACCTGGTTCGGCTTGATGCGAAGCAATTCGCCCACGGTCTTCGTCATCTCACGGGCGTCCTTGACTCCCTGCTCGCCCGTGCAGACGTTGGAGCACCCGGCCGAGGCGACGATGGCCTGCGCGCGGCCGTCGCGGATGTGCTCCTGCGAGACGATGACGGGCGCACCCTTGACCTGGTTGGTGGTGAAGATCGCCGCGGCGCGCGCGGGCGCGGACGAGTAGATCAGGGCGAGGTCCTTCTTGCCGCTCGGCTTGATGCCCGCCGCGACTCCCGCGGCCAGGATGCCGGGGACCGCCGTGATGCCGCCCTCGAGCCACTGGAGATCGGCTGCGGCCGTCACGGATAGACCGGAGGTGCTTCGAGGCCGGTCCGCTCGTCCCACCCCATCATGATGTTGAGGTTCTGGATGCCGTTGGCCGAGCCACCCTTGCCGAGATTGTCGAGCGCGGAGACGCACACCGCGCGTGCCGTGCGCGGGTCGGACACCACGGCCACGTCGCAGAAGTTGGAGCCGACCACGGCGCGGGTCGTGGGCCGCTCGCCCTCGGGGAGCACGCGAACGAACGGCTCGCCGGCGTAGAACTCGCGGTAGAGCGCGAGGAGATCCGCCGTGCTGGTGCTCTTCGCCAGCGGCACGGAAGCCGTGGTGAAGATGCCGCGATTGAGCGGGACCAGGTGCGGCGTGAAGCCCAGGACGACGGGCCGGCCCGAGAGCGCGGACAGCTCCTGCTCCATCTCGGGCGTGTGGCGATGCGTCGCGATGCCGTAGGCCTGCACGTTCTCGTTGGCCTCGGTGAAGAGGTACATGGGGTCGATCTTCCGGCCTTGCGCCCCGGCCCCCGTCACGCCGGACTTGCCGTCGACGACGATGCCGTCGGGCCGCCCGACTCCGCTCTTGAGCAGCGGCGCCATGGCCGCGAGCGCTCCCATGGCGTAGCAGCCGGGATTCGCGACCAGCGAGGCTCCGGCGATCGCCTTGCGGTGCAGCTCGGGCACGCCGTAGACGGCCTCCGCGAGCCCCGCCGCGTCGATGTGGGCCGCCTTGTACCAGGTGGCGTAGAGCGAAGCGTCGCGCAGCCGATAGTCGGCCGAGAGGTCGATCACCTTGCGGCCGTGCCGTCTCAGCACGGGCACGGCGCGCTGGGACTCCATGTGCGGCAGCGCCAGGAACACCAGATCGACCTCGGCGCCCAGGCGCTCCGCATCGAGGTCGCTGAACACCAGGCTCGAGAGACCGCGGAGGTGCGGAAAGACCTTGTCGAGCCGCTCCCCGGCCAGCCGCTCCGACGTGACCGCGGCGAGCTGAAGCTTCGGGTGGACACACAGAAGGCGCAGCGCCTCCGCCCCCATGTAGCCGCTGGCTCCCGCGACGGCGACGCGCAGCATCGCGCTACCGCTTCGAGTACTGGAACTTGGACCGTGCGCCGGGCTGGCCGTACTTCTTGCGCTCCCGCATGCGCGGATCGCGGGTGAGGAGGCCGGCCCGCTTGAGCGTCGGGCGCAGGTTGATGTCGAACTCGAGGAGCGCCCGCGCGATGCCGTGGCGCACGGCGCCCGCCTGACCGGTCGGACCGCCGCCGCCCACGTTGATCGTGGCGTCGAAGGTGCCGAACGTGTTGGTGAGCTGGAGCGGCTGCGCGATGATCATGCGGAGCGTCTCGCGCGGAAAGTAGTCCTCGAAGGGCCGCCGGTTGACGAGGATGCGTCCCCCGCCGGGCTTGAGCCACACCCGCGCCACCGACGTCTTGCGCCTCCCGGTCCCGTAGAACTGCGTCGCGGCCATTGCCTCTCCTCTCAGACCTTTCTCAACGCTTGGACCGGGCGCCGGATGGCAGCGGCTCGGGCTTCTGCGCGGCGTGCGGGTGATCGGCTCCCTTGTAGACCTTGAGCTTCCGGGCCATGGCCCGGCCCAGGCGGCCCTTCGGCAGCATCCCCTGGACGGCCCATTCGACCACGCGCTCCGGGTGGCTCTTGAGCATGCGCTCCGCGGAGACCTCGCGGAGGCCGCCGATGTAGCCGGAGTGCCAGCGGTACATCTTGTCGGTGAGCTTGCGCCCCGTGAGCTGGACCTTCTCCGCGTTGATGACGACCACGTGGTCGCCGACGTCCAGGTGGGGGGCGAACGTCGGCTTGTGCTTGCCGCGGAGCACGTGGGCCACCCTCGTCGCGAGGCGGCCGAGCACCTTGCCCTCCGCGTCCACCAGGAACCACTTCCGGTCGATCTCGTCTTCCTTCGGCATTGCCGTCGGCATGGTCAGCACTCTTCTCCCGCTCGTGAAGTCAACTACTTGGCGTTCACTGTCCCGTAAATTGACAACGGGCAACTATAAAAGGAATCGGCAGACGAGTCAACCTCGCCTTACTTGGTCTTGCCGGGCCAGGGGCAGAGCGCCAGGACGGGACAGCCGGGGCACGCCGGCTTGCGGGCGAAGCAGGTCCGCCGGCCGTGGACGATCAGCAGATGCGTGGCCTGGATCCACTTCGCCCTGGGTATGAGGGCGCACAGGTCGTCGTGGATGTCCTCCGCATCGTCCTTCCGCGTGAAGCCGAGCCGCTGGCTCAGCCGCGTGACGTGCGTGTCGACCGCGATGGCCGGCACGCCGAAGGCGTTGCCCAGCACGACGTTGGCGGTCTTGCGCCCGACGCCGGGCAGGGCCACCAGCTCCTCCACGGTTCGCGGCACCTGGCCGCCGTGACGCTCGACGAGCGCCCGCCCCATGCCCATGAGCGATCTCGCCTTCGCCTTGAAGAAGCCCGTGGAGTGAATCTCCTTCTCGAGGGCGGCGGGCCGGGCGTCCGCGAAGTCCGCGGCGCGCCGGTACCGCGTGAAGAGCTTCTCCGTCACCGCATTGACCCGCTCGTCGGTGCACTGCGCGGAGAGTATGGTCGCGGTCAGGAGCTCGAGCGGCGTGCTGAAGCGAAGCTCGATGCCGGCAGTCGGATACGCCTTGGCGAGCCGCGCAAGGATCCTGGCGGCCCGCCCTTTCTTCGCCTGCATCGACTCGGCCATGATCGCCCGCCCTACCCGAGGGCCGCGCGGATCTCTGCGATGCGCCGCGCGACCTCCTCGGCGGGCAGCTTCTTCAGCTCGTGGGCGACACGCCAGACGGGCCAGCGAGGCTCGGGATCGCCCGCGAGGCGCGGCACCAGGTGCCAGTGGATGTGCGGCACCTGGTTGCCGAGCAGCTCGTAGTTCATCTTCTCGGGCTCGTACACGCGGTGGAGGGCCCGCGCGACCCGGTTCACGTCCTCGATCAGCGCCGCCCGCTCGCCCGGCTCGAGCTCGTAGAGCTCGACGGCGTGACGCTTGAGGACCACGAAGACCCAACCGGGGAAGAACTGGTCCTCATTGAAGTAGACGCGGCTCGTGGGAAGGTCGGCCACGAAGAGCGGGCCCTCGCCGGCCACGCGCGCGCACATCACACAGGCAGCTTCGCTCATGAGGTCCTCCGGCCCAGATAGCGGCCGATCCGCTCGAGCGCCTCCTCGATGCGCTCGAGCGAGTTGGCGTACGAGAAGCGCAGATATCCTTCGGCCCGGCTCCCGAAGTCCACCCCCGGCGTGACGCCCACGTGGGCGTGCTCGAGGATGTCGAACGCCAGCGCCTTCGAGTCCGCGCCGAAGCGCTGCGCGTTCGCCAGGACGTAGAAGGCGCCGGTGGGCGCCACCTCCACGCCGAGCCCGATCCGGCGGAGGCCGGCCACCATGGCCCCCCGCCGCTGGTCGAAGATCTTTCGGAAGCGCGCGGCGTCGGGGCCGGCCTCGGTCAGCGCCGCCAGCGCCGCCCACTGGACGAACTCGTTGGTCGAGATGAAGAAGTTGCCGTGCGCGATCTGGAGCGCCCGCATGAACTCGCGGGGCGCGATGACGTAGCCCAGACGCCAGCCGGTCATCGCATAGGCCTTCGAGAAGCCGTTCAGCACGAAGGCCCGGTCGGTGAACTCGAGGATGGTGTGCTCGGCGCCCTCGTACGTGAGCCCGTGGTAGATCTCGTCGGAGATGACCCACGGCCCCAGGGCCGCGGTCTCGCGCAGGCTCCCGGCCGTCATCACCGCGCCCGTCGGGTTGGCGGGCGAGTTGATCAGCACCGCCTTGGTCCGGGGGGTCAGCCGCGCCGCGAACTCGGCCGGCCGGCACTGGAAGCCATCCGACTCCCAGGTCGGCGCATGCACGCACGCGCCGCCGGGATAGCGGATCAGGTTCGGGTACACGGCGTAGCGCGGGTCGGTGAGGAGCACCTCGTCGCCGGCATCGAGCAGAGTGGAGAAGAGGAGGAGCATCGCGGGAGACGTGCCCGCGGTCACCAGGATCTGCTCGGGCGACACGGCCACGCCGTAGCGTGCGCGGTAGTGGTCCGCGATGGCCTCGCGCAGGGGCAGAAGGCCCAGGCTGTGCGCGTAGCGCGTGCGCCCATCCTTGAGCGCCTTCTCGGCCGCCTCGCGCACCACGGGCGGCGTGTCGAAGTCCGGCTCGCCGAACTCGAGGTGGATGATGTCCCTGCCATCGCGCTCGAGCTCCTGCGCGCGCTGGAAGATCTCGACGGCGAGGAAGGGCTCGATGACCTGCGAGCGCCGGGAGGTCACGCGGTCCCCCGGCCCCGCCGCGCCAGCCGCATCCGGGCGCGCACGATCTGGGCGAGCATGCGCGGGCCGTCCCGGAGCACGTCGACCTTGGATCCCGGCTGGTCCGCCCAGTTGACGGCCACCTCGACCACGCGATAGCCATGGCGGCGCGCCAGCAGGAGCAGCTCGACGTCGAAGCCGAAGCCGTCCGTCTGGGCCTCGCCGAAGAGCGTCGTCGCGGCCGTGCCGCGGAACAGCTTGAACCCGCACTGCGTGTCGGTGACGTCGCCCACCCCCAGGCGCCGGGCGAAGAAGTTGAAGATCTCGCCCGACAGCTTGCGATGCAGGAGCACCTCGCGGCGGACGGAGGGGTCGCGGAGCGCGCGCGAGCCGACCGCGATGTCGGCCCCTGCCTGTATGGCCGCCTCGAGCCGCTTGACCTCGGCGATCGGCGTGGCGCCGTCGGCATCCGCCATGAGACGGAGCGCGCCTCGGGCAGCCCGCATGCCGGCGCGGACGGCGTGGCCCTTGCCGCGGTTCTGCGCGAGGCGGTGGAGGGTTACGCCCGGATGCTTCACCTGCGCGTCGAGCACGCGCGCCGCCGTTTCGTCCGCGCTGCCGTCGTCCACGACGATGACCTCGTACGGCTCGGCGCGGCCGTCGAAGTAGGCGACCACCTCGCTCAGGTAGGCAGGCAGGCGCTGCGCCTCGTTGTACGCAGGGATCACGATGGACCAGCGAAGCGGGGCGGCGTCCGGCATGTCAGGCCCAGGTCGGCGAATCGGCGCGCGGTCGCCGGCGGGCCACGCCGGTCTTCTGGGCCGCGCGGGCCACCTCGCCCGCCACCGCCTGCGCCACGCGCTTGTTGAACACGCTGGGAATGATGTACTCCGGCCCGAGCTCGCTCCGGCTCACGCAGGACGCGATGGCGTGGGCCGCCGCCAGCTTCATCTCGTCGTTGACGAGCCGCGCCCGGATGTCGAGGAGCCCCCTGAACAATCCCGGGAAGCACAGCACGTTGTTGATCTGGTTCGGGTAGTCGCTTCGCCCCGTCGCCATCACCCGCACGTAGCGCAGCGCCTCCTCCGGCTGGATCTCCGGCACGGGATTCGCCATGGCGAAGACGATGCGGTCGCGGCCCATGCGTCGCAGATCGCGGAGCGCGAGCGCCCCCGGCACCGACAGCCCGATGAACACGTCCGCGCCCCGCATGGCATCGCCGATCCTGCCCTTGAGCTGCGCGGGATTGGTCGCGCCGGCCACCCACGCCTTCATGAAGTCCATGCCCACGGGCCGGCCCCGGTAGATCGTGCCGTGCTCGTCCACGCCGACGATGTGCCTCACGCCCAGGGCCTGGAGCATCTTGATGACCGCCGTCCCCGCCGCCCCCACGCCGCAGACCACGACCTTGAGCCGCCGCGGGTCCTTCTTCACGATCTTGAGGGCGTTGAGCAGCGCCGCCACGACGACCACTGCCGTGCCGTGCTGGTCGTCGTGGAAGACGGGGATGTCGAGCTCCTTGCGCAGGCGCGCCTCGATGTCGAAGCAGCGCGGCGCCGCGATGTCCTCGAGGTTGATGCCGCCGAAGGCGGG